>Ga0134128_10000037_pt1 | contig 176253 bp, 154 predicted proteins | sample KB31754_FD_96462 | JGI IMG/M metagenome (GOLD analysis project Ga0134128, IMG submission 96462) | Terrestrial soil microbial communities with excess Nitrogen fertilizer from Kellogg Biological Station, Michigan, USA - KB3-175-4 | ecosystem: Environmental > Terrestrial > Soil > Unclassified ...
CCACCATCGTGCCTTTTCTAAATCAGGAAGGAAAACCCTACCAGTATGTAGCCATACGCTCTGATATTACCGAACGGAAAAAAGCAGAAGAAGCCCTTATACAAGCCAACGAAGAACTCGAGCAAAAAGTGATCGAGCGTACCCAGGTGCTTGAATTAAGCAACGCGCAGCTGATCGACTTTTGCAATACAGTTTCACACAACTTGCGCGCGCCATTGGTAAACATTTCTATGCTGATTGATTTTATTGAAGACAGCGACGACGAGCAGGATAAAAAAGAAATGCTGGCCAAAATAAAACCCGTAATGAAACAGCTAAACGAAGTGTTTGGCGAATTGGTAGAATCCCTCCAGGTAAGGCAGGATGCCGAGATCATATCAGAACGGATACCCTTGAAAGATTGTGTAGATAAAGCACTCAAAGAATTTGAAAAAGAGATCAGGTCAAGCGGGGCCGATATACAGATGGAGTTTAACGGGATCACCGAAATATACTTCCCCGAAAAATATATCGACAGCATATTCTCAAACCTGATAAGCAACGCTTTAAAATTCAGGTCGCCCGAAAGAAAACTGCAAATTAAAATTAAAACAGAAAAGATCAATGAACGTATTTTACTCTCCGTTAGCGATAACGGGCTGGGAATAGATATGGCACGATATAAAGATAAACTGTTTAAAATAAGAAAAGTATTTCATGTACACCCCGAAGCTAAAGGCTTTGGCCTGTTCATGACCAAAACCCAGGTAGAAGCAATGGGCGGCAAGATATGGGCAGAAAGTTGCCTCGATAAAGGAAGCACTTTCTTTATTGAATTTATAAACCAGGACAGATCCTTCAGCTAACTCTTAGAACGAAAACTGGAAGCCTACTTTCAAACCCACAGGCACCTTAATGTTTTGTGTGTAGTTCAATCTCCAGAACACATCCATCCTGAAAAACTTAAAGATATTCTCAATTCCCGCACTAATCTCCTGGTAAGGCCCACTGTTTAGCGTATGCAAAGCCGAAGGAAATAATAACGTTTGCTGAGAACTACTTACACTGCCAAATAAGATTTTATACGTAACCACTTCCCTCCACTTTAGTCTTTTCAGCAAAGGCACCTTATTAAACAACAGCCCCTCAAAATGATGAAAAAGCCAGAACGAAGCATACTTATCACTGGCAAACTCATAATAATTCATCATGTTATACGCCATATAATCATATACAAACGTTTGGTTACCACCATGCAACTCCAACAGCGGGTAAGGCACATCGCCAAATATTTTCCCGCCTTCGATCACATAATCCGTATAGCCAAGTATGCCCCATCTAATACGGTCGCTTATGTTTAAAACCACTTTATGATAATTGTATTGCCCGGCATACAAATGCTTTAAAGATTTGATATACGTAAATTGAACAACAGGATACTTTGTACCCAAACTCGTGCGCGAAAAACCACCGTCAATATATTTCTCATGATAAGCAAAGCGGGTAGTGATACGTATTTCAGAACTCCGTAAAAAAGGCTGAATAGCACTATCACCTTTCGGGTTAATGTAATAATACTGGTAATCTCCAACAGGCGTAAGCGTGCGGTTCACATAAGCAAACTTCGTACTAAACCCCGGAAACCATTCCCTGTCATACCATAATTGCACCTGCGCAACACGCGTTAACGAGCGCGGAGAAACACGCCGCAAGAAAGTAGCAAACAAGTTGTCATTCGTAAAACCATTCTGGCTTTGCCCAAGCAATTCCAGGTCATTTTTATAATCAATGCCAACCAATTGCCGCCTGGGCTTTTTAGATAGAAACGCTTTAAAGCCAATGCCATATTTCCATTTCTCATCTCGCGTGCCATATGCCACATACCCGTTCAACTCCTGCCAGCGGCTAAACTTGCTGCTCGTCTTTCCGCCAAACCTAAAGCGGTTTCCCTCAATAACGTTGTTACTGTAAAACTTATATAAAGGGCCAACATCAAAATTTCCCGCACGATAATAACCCACTATCAATAAGGTAAGCACCTGGTTCCATCGCTGGTAAAAAGGCAGGCTCTGTATCGTATCGATCATATGATAGATCCTGTTTTCGCGCGTAGTTAAACTATCGTGCCGCGTGCTGTCCCAATACGCATTGCTCCTCTTAGTAGCGCTGTCTTCCACAACAATATTCGTCCCACCTTTAAAAAAAGCATCATCCTTAGGTTTGTTTGTTACAATATTTCTGTAAGAAGTGGTTTTCCGCCCATAAATACCCGGCTGGTTTTCAGGCTTCACAATTTCCAAAATGTTATGTATAAAATTGATCGTGATACGGTCTTTTCGCAGCATCCATACACTATCCGTATAATTAAACTCCTGTATAATACCCGCGTCAGCAATAAAATTGATGTTAGCATCCGACGGAATGTTCATCTCCAAACGCTTCACCCCAAAGCTTGTATCAGCAATCCACATATTGCCCGTAAAGCACAGCTCATGTTCGCGCTTAGGCTTAAACCGTATATGATAGCACCAGGTATTTTCTACAAAAAGGCTGTCCTCTAAATAAAATTTATAGTTAAAAAGCGCGTTGTTTGCCAAAGGCGATTTAAAATCTTTATTAAAAATAATAATGTCGTTATCATAAATATTAATGTTTTGATACATATCGCCCATCACCTGCGAAATGCTCTCATTATTAACACCCGATATTTTGCTGCCTCTGATGATCTCCTTTTTTTCTTTAGGAGAATTTCTGTAATACACATCCGACAAAGTTTCTATCATAAACAAAGGCAGCGAAGGCTTTTCAGATGCGTTGGCACTATCCATATTATCAAAAACAAACTTAATGGGCTTAAACGCCTTCCTGTCCTTTAACTTTTTAGGAATGTTATGCAGGTCAAACTCTATCTTGTTATAAACCTCATACTGGTAGGCATCCAGGCTCGCTTTATCATTTCTCTTTTTATGGGCAATGGCAGCTTTAACAATACGGTGTGCCGGGTTTTCGCCAGCTTTAACAATTACCTCGTTCAGGTTTACACCGTCCTGCAAAGCATAGAACGGTATGTTTATATTTTGCGATACACCTTTTTTTATAGCAATGGCCATTCGCTGGTAACCAATATAAATAGCCACCAATGTATCCGATAGTTTGTCGGTAGTAAGGACAAACTTCCCATCAAAATCAGTGTTAACACCCGTAGTGGTTCCTTTTAAAATAACACTGGCAAAAGGGATCGGCTCTTTGGTAACAACATCAAAAATTTTCCCGCTAATGGTATAGGTTTGCGAAAAAGCTGTGCCGCATAAACATAAAAAGGTAAGGAGGGAGTAGTAATAAAACTTCATTCGATATAAAGCGATGAATTTAACAATTTTTCCTGAATAGAATCTGTAGCCATGCTTTTAAAATCTCATTAAACACATGCAAATACGCTTTACACAAAAAACAATACTTATATTTAGCCTTTATAATTTTTTATTATGGAAGTTAACAAAGAAGATAAAGTGCTTATTATAGGAGCCGGGGGACAGATTGGTGTTGAACTTTTAGAAGAATTAAATTTACTGTATGGCTCATCAAACGTAGTAGCCGCAGATATCAAACAATCAAACGCCTTTTCCAATAACGCCTTTGAGGTATTGGATGTTTTAAATAAAGAACAACTGCTGGATGTAGTGAAAAAACACGGCATCAAACAAGTCTATCTATTGGCCGCTTTACTTTCAGCCACGGCCGAGAAAAACCCGCTTTACGGATGGCAGCTTAATATGCAGGGACTTTTTAACGTACTCGATCTGGCAAAAGAAAAACACATTGATAAAGTATACTGGCCAAGTTCTATTGCCGCCTTCGGAACAACCACGCCTAAGCAAAATACGCCTCAATATACCGTAATGGAGCCTACAACGGTTTATGGAATCAGCAAGCAGGCCGGCGAGCGCTGGTGTGAATATTACTTTTTGAAATACGGGGTAGACGTGCGCAGCCTTCGTTATCCGGGTTTAATAAGCTACAAATCGGCCCCGGGCGGCGGAACAACAGATTATGCCGTGCATATTTTTCATGAAGCATTAAGATCTAAAACCTACGAATGCTTTTTATCAGAAAACACCATCCTGCCCATGATGTATATGCCCGATGCTATAAAAGCTACCGTGCAGATTATGCATGCGCCGGCAGAGAGTGTTAAAATAAGAGGCGCCTATAACATTGCAGGCGTAAGTTTTGATCCGAAACAAATTGCAGAAGAAATTAAAAAGCACATACCTGATTTTAAGATAACCTACAAACCCGATTTCAGGCAGGAAATTGCCGACACCTGGCCGCAAAGTATCAACGATAACGAAGCAAGAGAACACTGGGGATGGAAAAATGAATTTGATTTACCGCAGATGGTAAATTCGATGTTAATTAACTTAAAAAAATGAAACCTTTTAACTTTTTTTACGTAAAAATGTTTGCAGAAGTTAATTGTGATGAAACGGTTTCCGTCTATAAAAAAGGTAAGTACATCTAAAAGATTTGTTTTATGAGCAAAATAATATATATTTTTGATAAAAATTTATTGATGAGATTGAAGTTTAGGTGGATATTTTTGGTTTTTGTCTTAAGTTACGGTTACGCTCAACCTCAGTCATTTGAGTTAGACCCTTCTAACGGAAAAGACTCCATTAATATAATCGATTTTAAGGGCTTAAAGCAAGGGCGCTGGATTATCTTCGGAAAAAGTAAGCCAAATACCTGTTATCAGCCAACATCTAAAGTAGAAGAAGGAAAATACCTGGAAAATAAAAAGAACGGTATCTGGAAAGAATACTTCTGCAACGGCAATACCAAAAGCAAGATCACCTTTCAAAGCGGCAGGCCTGATGGTTACGCTATCATGTTCCACGAAAACGGCAAAGTATCTGAAGAAGGCACCTGGAAAACCAACAAATGGGTAGGCAATTACAAATTATATTACGATAACGGGCAGGTTCAGCAGGAATTTACCTTTAACGCAGGTGGAAAAAGAGAAGGGCCTCAGAAATATTACTACGAAGACGGCACCCCTCAAATTGAAGGAAACTGGCAGGCAGGTAAAGAAAGCGGTGTAGTTACAGAGTATTATCCTAACGGCGATACTAAAAAGACGGTTAACTATAATAACGGAGATGCTGACGTTGCATCTATCAAAACATTTGAACCTAAAAAGCCAATTAAAGAGGTTCCGCCTGAGTCGATAGATAAAAGCAAAAAAGTGGTGCCTGATTTTAAAGCAGAAACCCTTCAGGATCCAAAAGCAAAATTACCTACTGTGCTTAACGGGCCAAATGTATTGTACAACAAAAATCGCCAGAAAACCAAAGATGGTGTCTTTAAAGATAACCGCTTTATGGATGGTAAAAACTATAAATACAACGATGATGGAATTTTGATCCGTGTAGAGATCTACAAAAACGGAGCTTACGTAGGAGACGCACAAATAGACGATTAAGAAGATTTCAAATAAAAATCAAGCCCCTGTTTTCATTGAAAGCAGGGGCTTTTTGTTTGTAACCATACCTTAATCTGCATTATTAATTTTTTTATTACTTTAGCCCTATAAACTAAAAAATAAACTATTTATGAAAAAATCACTACAAAAATTATTTACAGGCGCAAGTTTAGCTTTCGCTACAATCAGCTTGGCGCAACCAACGTTAACGGCAACCGGTATGAATCCGGTAGTTGGAGATCACTTTAATAACTACAATGCAGGTTACGTAAGCCCGGGAACTTCCGGTGTAAACCAAACTTGGAATTTGGCAGCAATGGGAACCGGAACAGTTAGTGCCTATACAGGTACAACAGTTGCTTCTACACCATATGCTGCAACTTACGCGGCTGCAAACATAGCACTTGCTTCTACTGCTGCTTCTCAGTATATCTATTATAACACATCTTCTACTGCTGTTAAAATAGAAGGAATCGCTGTCAATTCAGGTACCACTACAGTAGAGTTTGTGTATTCTAACCCGGAAGATCTTTTACACTTTCCTTTTGCTTATACTAATACCTACACTGACCCATGGCAGGCAACGTTTAGTACAGGAGGAAGCCAGTACTTACGCACCGGAAATACAACGGTTACTGCAGACGGATATGGTACAGTAACTACCCCGGCAGGAACTTTCTCTAACGCTATGCGTGTTCATTTTGTAGAAGTTTATAAAGATTCAACTAATATTACGGGTTTTGGACCATATGTGCTTCACTACACTAATGATGAGTACATGTGGTATTTAAATAATAATCACTATCCGATAGCTTCAGTTTCTACATTGTCAACAACTTCTTCATTTACAAATGCAACTACACAATCAGGGACCTATCTAACAGGTGTGGTTGCAGGCATCGAAAACCCATCTGCATTTATCTCGGCTGTTAACCTGTTTCCAAATCCTGCTTCGGGCAGCACCAATCTTACTATTACCTTAACCGAAAGCAAAGCAGTAAAAATTACGCTTGTAAACATACTTGGCGCTGAGGTTGGTAAAACTATTGCCGCAGAAGGCATCCAGGGAGATAACAATTACAAATTAGATATCAGTAATTTATCGGAAGGCATTTACTTTGCCCAAATCAGCCTGGACGGCACTTTAGCTTCCACCCAAAAAATGATCATTTCCAAGTAAACTTTTTTAGATTTTGAGCCCCTGTTTTCGTTGAAATCAGGGGCTTTTTTTTGCCATAATCCACCAATAAAGATTAACTTTATGGGCTTAAATTTTAAGGGTACTGATGAGTAAAAAATATAATGAATACAAGCAACTGAATCTTTCGCAAACAGCTAAAGATGTTTTACAGCTTTGGGCAGAAAATAAAACCTTTGAAAAATCGGTTACCGAGCGCGAAGGAGCAACTCCTTTTGTTTTTTATGAAGGCCCGCCAAGTGCTAACGGCCTGCCCGGCATACACCACGTGATGGCGCGCAGTATTAAAGATATTTTTTGCCGCTATAAAACCATGCAGGGCTTCCAGGTAAAACGTAAAGCTGGCTGGGATACACACGGTTTGCCAATCGAACTGGGCGTTGAAAAAGCATTAGGTATCACAAAAGAAGATATTGGAAATAAAAACAGCGCTAAATATATTTCGGTAGAAGATTATAACAAGGCTTGCCGCAAAGAGGTAATGAAATATACCGACAGGTGGGAAGATCTTACTGCTAAAATGGGCTATTGGGTTGACATGAGCGATCCGTATATTACTTACGACAATAAATACATTGAAAGCGTTTGGTGGCTGCTGAACAACTTACACGAGAAAGATTTATTATACAAAGGATTTACTATACAGCCTTATTCGCCTGCTGCAGGAACAGGTTTATCCTCGCACGAATTAAACCAGCCGGGTTGTTATCGTGATGTGAAAGACAGGACGGCTACGGTGATGTTTAAATTCGACCCAAAACAAGCTGTTGAGTCTAAAGATGCTGTTTCTATTAAACATAACTTTGGAGAAAATTGGTCAAATGATATTTATCTTTTAGCTTGGACAACAACACCTTGGACATTACCGAGCAATACTGCATTAGCTGTTGGGGGAGATATTAAGTACATTGAGGTAAACACATATAATCCTTTTGATTCCACAAAAAAAATCACAGTGATTTTAGCAAAGGATTTAGTAACTAAAATTTTAAAATATGACCAACTTGAAAAATGGATAGTAGAGGTTTTATTAGGGGCAGATTTATTAGTTAGAAGAAATGGAGTTGAATTGGATGGGTTTTTTAAAAGCGAAGATGGTATTGAAACATTGATAGAAGTAAAGTCTAATAAAGTTGACAAAACTCATGTTTCTTCGTTGCTAAACTCTATGCAAAAAGCAGAAATTAAAAAGGCTTTACTTATTGGTTTAGATTTTAATGAAGAAAGCATTCATTTTATAAATGAAATTAGTGAAAAGAATGATATAAATATTGAATTCAAGACAATAGATAGTTTAATCAATGAAAAATTAATTAGTTATTCTGGTTATACATTAGAAGGAATAAAATATGAACAAATCCTTCCATTCGTTCAGCCAACTGATGGAGATGCGTTTAAAGTTATTGTTGGTGATTTTGTCACTACTACAGATGGTACAGGCATTGTACACATCGCGCCTTCTTTTGGTGCAGACGATTTTCGCGTAGCAAAACAAAATGGCATTGGCTCTCTAACCTTGGTTGATAAGCGCGGTAAATTTTTACCAGAAATAAAAGATGGTACTTTTCTTTACGGAGAAGAGTATGTAAAAGAAGCCTACTTAACAGATGAAGAAAAGAAAGCAGAGTTTGATCACCAGAAAAAAATTCTTGAATCGACTGGAAAAATAAAAGAACTTAAAAATTACATCAGTGTTGATGAACGCATTGTTTTAAAATTACAGGAAGAAGGCAAACTCTTCAAAAAAGAAACCTACGAGCATAGTTATCCTCATTGCTGGCGTACTGATAAACCGGTGCTATATTATCCGCTTGATAGCTGGTTCATTAAAACTACCGCGCTAAAAGACAGGATGATCGAGTTGAACAAAACCATCAACTGGAAACCGGAATCTACCGGAACCGGCCGCTTTGGTAATTGGCTTGAAAACCTGAATGACTGGAATTTATCACGTTCACGCTTTTGGGGTATTCCAATTCCAATATGGACAAGCGAAGATAAAACAGAACAAGTTGTTGTTGCATCTGTCGAGCAATTGAAAAAAGAAATTGACAACGCTATTGCTAAAGGTATGATGACTGAAAATCCTTTAAAGGATTTTAAAGCAGGAGATAATACAACAGAAAATTATGCTTCGTTTGATTTGCATAAACCCTATGCTGATACAATTATATTAGAGAAAAACGGCAAAAAGTTATTCCGCGAACCTGACCTGATTGATGTTTGGTTTGACAGTGGTGCTATGCCTTATGCACAGCTTCACTATCCGTTTGAAAATAAAGATCTGATCGATAACAAAAAATATTACCCAGCAGATTTTATCGCCGAAGGAGTAGATCAAACACGTGGTTGGTTCTTTACCTTACACGCTATTGCAACGATGTGTTTTGATTCAGTCGCGTATAAAAATGTGGTGAGCAATGGTTTGGTGCTTGATAAGAATGGAAATAAAATGAGCAAGCGCTTAGGTAATGCTACCGATCCGTTTGAAACACTGGAGAAATATGGGGCTGATGCAACACGTTGGTACATGATTACCAATGCCGCGCCTTGGGATAATTTGAAATTTGATGTAGAAGGAATAGGCGAGGTACAACGTAAATTTTTTGGCACACTTTATAATACCTATTCGTTCTTTACATTATACGCAAACGTAGATGGCTTTACCTACAGCGAAGCTGATGTGCCTATGAATGAAAGGCCTGAGATAGACCGCTGGATCTTATCTGAATTAAATTCATTGATAAAAAATGTGGATGATGCGTATAACAATTACGAGCCGCATCGTGCAGGAAGGTTTATAGAAACGTTTGTTGACGAGCATTTAAGTAACTGGTACGTGCGTTTATGCCGTCGTCGTTTTTGGAAAGGTGATTACAGTGTAGATAAAATTGCAGCCTATCAAACCTTGTATCGTTGTATGGAAGTGATCGCACAACTTTCTGCGCCTATTGCACCTTTCTTTACCGACAGGTTGTTTACGGATTTGAACAGCGTTACCAATCGCCAGAAAGCGAGTTCGATACACTTAAGTAATTTCCCGAAGGCAGATGAAAAGTTAATTGATAAAGAGCTGGAAGAAAGAATGGAGCTTGCTCAAAAAATTTCTTCAATGGTTTTATCGATTCGCAAAAAAGAAAACTTGAAAGTTCGTCAGCCACTAAACAAAATACAAATACCTGTTTTGGATGAGCATACACGCAAGCAAATTGAAGCGGTAAAAGACCTGATTTTAGCTGAGGTTAACGTAAAAGAAATTGAATTTGTAGATGAAAGCAAAACACAAATTGTAAAAAACTTAAAGCTCAATTTTAAAACATTAGGTAAGAAATGTGGTAAGCACATGAAGGCAGTTCAGGCTTTTGCCAACGAACACCAGCATGAAATTATTTCTCACATTGAAAAGACCAACAAGTTTGCGGTAAACATTGATGGCGAAGAAATCGTGCTTGAAACTGAGGATGTAGAGATCATCCCGGTTGATATACCAGGCTGGAAAGTGGCTAACAGCGGGGCAATTACGGTTGCCTTGGATATAACCCTTACGGAGCCCCTGAAACAAGAGGGCGTTGCAAGAGAATTAGTGAACCGCATCCAAAACATCCGAAAAGACAGGGGCTTTGAGCTTACTGATAAGATTTATGTTAAGATAATGCGAAATAATGGCATAGATGAAGCCATAAAAAATAATTTAACCTATATTTGCTCTGAAACTTTAACGGGTAACCTGCAAATGGTTGATGTTTTAGACGCTCAAACCGGTATGCTGGTAGAAGTAGATGAGAGCGTGAGTACATACGTTAGCGTTGAAAAATTTAATTAAAAAAGTACAGTTATGAGTAAAAAAACAAACAAAAAGGCTGCGGCAAAACCTGCCAAAAAAGTAACCAAGCCCGCTGCTAAAAAACAAGATAAAAAAGCTGCCAAACCTGTTGCTAAAAAAACAGCGAAACCTGCTGCTAGAAAAGTTTCTAAACCAACTCCTAAAAAAGTAGTTAAGCCTGCTAAAGTTGCTGCAAAAACCAAACCTATGCCTAAAGCAAAACCTGCTGCGGCAAAAACTAAAAATATAAAAGCTGAAGTGAAAAAGATTGTAAAAAAAGAAGTGAAGAAGACCGTTTCCAAAAAAGAAGAAGAAACTAAACTTAAAAAGAAAGCTGCCGTTCCTGCAAAACCAACTAAACCTGCCAAAAAAGAAAAACCGGTTTCTAAGAAAGCAGGAAAAAAGAAATCTAAAAAATCAGATGATGCTGACTTAGACGGAGAAGAGTTGGATGTAGATGCCGGGCTTTTAGAGATTGATCCGGATGCGATGGCTATTGATGATGATGATGATGATGTGGTTGTAGTTGTTGAAGAGAAAAAAGAAAAAAGCAAAAGAAGAAGATCAAGAGGCGGAAGAATAGGTATGAAAAAACAGTACGATTCGGAAGAATTTGTACGCAAGCAGGTAATTAAAATAGACCTGACTAAAGCATTGATTAAAAAGCCTAAAAAAGAAGAGCCAAAGCCTTTTATTAATGAAAAAGATAATCGTTCCCGCTACAATGATAAAGAGCTTGCTGAGTTCAAAGAAATTATTGTAACGAAACTGAACGAAGCAAAAGGCGATTATGATTTGTTGAAACAAACACTTACAAATACAGACAATCATGGTACAGATGATACATCACCAACTTTCAAATTATTGGAAGACGGAAGCGATATGTTATCTAAAGAAGAGGTTGCACAACTAGCTTCACGCCAGGAAAAATATATTGTATCTCTGCAGAATGCTTTAGTACGTATACAAAATAAAACGTATGGTATTTGTCGTGTTACCGGTAAATTAATTCCGAAAGAACGCTTACGCAGTGTGCCTCATGCTACGCTTAGCATGGATGCTAAATTAAACCAATATGACAACTAATATTTTTTAATGGATATCTAAAGCCGTTCAATTTATTGAGCGGCTTTTTTGTTTCTATAAATAAAATGCAATCATCAAAACAAACATATACTTCGCTGGTTAAGCATCATGCCGGGCGCTTGGGGTTTGAATATTGCGGTATCTCCAAAGCCCGGTTTTTAGAAGAAGAAGCGCCTCGCCTGGAAACATGGCTTGCTAAAAATATGCATGGCGAAATGAAGTACATGGAAAATTACTTTGATAAACGCCTTGACCCACGTTTGTTAGTGGAAGGTGCAAAATCGGTAGTTTCTTTATTGTTGAATTATTACCCGGAAAAAGAACAAAACCCGGATGCGCCGAAAATTTCTAAATACGCGTATGGCAGCGATTATCATTATGTGATAAAAGAGAAATGCAAAATGCTGATGAATGTTTTAAAAGAAGAGATTGGCGATATAAACGGGCGTTGCTTTGTAGACTCTGCGCCGGTTATGGATAAAGCCTGGGCACAAAGATCGGGCTTGGGCTGGGTTGGAAAAAATGCAAACCTTATCAATAAAAACAGCGGATCATTCTTTTTTATTGCAGAACTAATTATAGATGTGGAACTTGAATACGATGGCCCGGTAAAGGATCATTGCGGAACCTGCACACGCTGCATAGATGCTTGTCCTACTGATGCTATTGTTGCACCCTATGTGGTAGATGGCAGCAAATGCATTTCTTATTTCACCATTGAGTTAAAAGAAAATATACCGGCTGAGTTTAAAAATAAATTCAACAACTGGGCATTTGGCTGTGATGTATGCCAGGATGTTTGTCCCTGGAACCGTTTTAGTAAGTCGCACCATGAGCCTTTATTTAATAATAATACCGGTTTGTTAGATTGGGATTCTAATCAATGGCAGGAAATTACACAAGAGGTTTTTAATAAAGTATTTAAGAACTCAGCAGTTAAACGTACCGGTTTTAAAGGATTAAAAAGAAATATGGAGTTTCTGAAATAGATAAACGACTTTCTTGGAATAGTTAATTATTTGGATGTCCGGCATTGATCCAGTTTTGGATTTTAGATATTTGGCAGGCGGAAAGCTGGTTTTCGTTTTGAGGCATTGCACTATACCCTGAAGTGTGTTTAATAGAACCCATTAATTCATTATTTGCAATAGAATTTAATATACCTGTATAACTTGAAAGATCGTAACCGCCACCTGAATTAGCGCCACTATGGCATCCTACGCACCAGGTATTGATGATGGGTTGAACATCCGCAGAAAATTTAAAGGCTGTTGTATCACAAATAGTACAATTAGATTCATTCAGTGCACCCATGTTTATCCATGCCTGTATCATGAATTTTTCCTGATCGGTAAGCTGTGTATTTCCTTTTGGCGGCATGCTGGGACTTGTTCCTGTTATTTTTGTGTATACACTGCTTTGCAATGGATGTTTTGCTGTAACATCTTTCATAACGCCTTCATATGTCGTGAAATCACCTCTTCCTGAGCCCGGATCGTGGCATCCGCTCATAGAACACTTGGAAACAAATATGGGTAAAATGTTTTCCGTAAAACATACGCTGGGATCCATTGCTCTTTTAGTACAGGTTGTCAGGAAAACAACAATTCCGGTTAAGAGCAGGATTTTTGTTGCTTTTATTGTTGACATATGTTTTAAAACGGCAAAATGATTCTTTTAGTATAAAATAGTGGTACTTATCCAATAAGTAAGTAATTTTGGTATTATAAACAACAACCATGAAAAAAACATTTTTATCCATCGCAGTCATTGCAATAACCAATTTATCTCAGGCACAAATTTATGTAGGAAAAACATGTGTAACCCATTTTTTTTCTAAAACAGCCATGAAAGATATCGAAGCTAAAAGTAATGTTTCAAAACCTGTGTTAGACCAGGCTTCGGGTAGTTTTCAAATGCGTGTTCAAAATACATCCTTTAAGTTTGAGTCTTCCTTTATGGAAGAGCATTTTAATGAAAATTATATGGAGTCTGAAAAGTACCCGTTTACTACGTTTAAAGGAAAAATAAATGAAAAAGTAGATTATACCAAAGACGGTGAATATCCTGTAACCTGTACAGGCACAATGGACATGCATGGAACAACACAGCAAATAACCACTCCCGGAACGATCTCTGTTAAAGGAAAAGAAATAACCATTACTTCAAAATTTAAAGTTAAGCCGGCAGATTATAAAATTAAAGTACCTTCTTTATATGTAAAAGAAATTGCCGAAGAAATAGATGTGGATATCACTACGGTAATGGAACCTTACGTGAAAAAATAGTAAATACTACTGTTCAAAATCCAGATAAACAAGCACTTTTTCCAATTGTTCCCTGCTAAAGCAACTTGAATTGATCAGGTCGTTGGCGACAATTTTTTTGTTGCGCTTTAAAGCAAAGATGCATTTCGTGCCTTCGTATTTTATATAAGGATGATGAACCATCGTTTTAAAATCAACGGAATTAACTTTTATTTTTTGTACAAGTGCAGGGTTAACCGTCAAATTTGCTTTGATCGTATTATACAAACTATCTGTTATAAAATAAGCTTCTTTTACCTGTTCAACCGAATAAAAGCCACCCAGCATTTTTCTGTATTTTAAAATAGAACGCGCTCTGCCCGGGCCTATGCCTTTTAGCTTCATCCAGTCCAGGCTATCTGCAGTGTTGATTTCAAGTACCAAATTTTGTTGCTTATTCGCAAAATGTATTTCACGTTTATCGGATTTGAATTTATCGGCAAACGAATTATTTTTTTGTACCTGTACAAAGGGTTTCAGCTTATCAAACAACATTACATTCATTCCATATAATTTTTGCAGGTCGTCAGGCTTATAAAATTTACCACCTTTATTGCGATAATTAACTAATGTGTGTGCCGTCCTTTCAGGGAATCCAAGCCGTACAGCTTGCTCGTATGCAATGGTGTTTGGGTCAAAATAAAACAAACTGTCTTTTTTATCGTTTAACTTTCCTGCGTAATCGTTAACAGCAACTCCCTTATTTTGCGCTGCAAGTTCAGCTGCAAGGTTGTCCAGTGTAATTACCTGTACGTTTGAAATAGTCGGATTATATTTATAAATAATGAAATATTTAACTGTTATCAAAACAAATAGTAATGAAACAATTGCAATCATACCGTTGCGTTCACGGCGGTTAAGCGTAAAATATTTTGAAATGTAGTTGATCATGTTATTTCTTTTTTTGTTGTATAAAATGGTAAACCCATAAAAGGCTAGGGGCTTTGTTAGTTATTAATTTAAAAAAATGAAAGAGAGCTTATACTCTATGAGTTGAATTTATGAAGGACTTGAATTTTTCATATTCTTGGTTTTTTGTATAAAATAATAAACAGGTATTCCTAACGCTACAATAATCAATCCTCTAACAGTGTTATCGGGCTTATTGTAGACCAAATCTACACAAATTAATATTGTCAACAAAATATAAATAGCGGGCACCACCGGGTAGCCCCAGGCCTTGTATGGGCGCTCTGTTTCGGGCTCTGTTCTTCTTAAAACAAAAATGGCGCTGATGGTTACGATATAAAAAAGCAATGAAGCAAAGGTTGCATACTCCAGTAGGTCGCCGTAAGAACCGCTTAAACACAGCACACTGGCCCAAATGCCCTGTATTAAAAGAGCATAACCCGGTACGCCAAATGTGTTATTGCTTTCTGCTTTCTTAAAAAATAATTTGTCTGCCGACATAGCCTGGAATAATCTTGCGCCGGCCATGATCAAACCATTATTGCAGCCAAACGTAGAAATAACGATCAAGCCTGCCATTGCATAAACAGCTGCGTTACCATTCATAACGGTAGCCATGGCTGCTGCCCCTACACGATCATGCGGTGCATTCTGAATATCCTTCATGGAAAGTAAACACAAATAAGCAACGTTGGCCAAAATATAAATGAGTGTTACAATAAAAGTTCCCAGCATCAGGCCACGGGGAATATTCTTTTCCGGTTGTTTAATTTCTGCTGCAATAAAAGTTACATTATTCCATGCATCGCTGCTGAATAAAGAACCTATCATGGCAACTCCCACCGCGATCCAGATGGCTGAACCGTTTAATGCTGTAATTACAGATCCATTAACAGAAAAAGCGTCCCACATATTGCTCATGTTTTCAGAAAATATATTCCGGGTAAAGCCTGCATAAAGGCCTATAATAATTAAACCGAAAAGCGCAATTAATTTGGCAAGCGTAAAAACACGCTGTATAATTTTTCCATTCTTTACGCCTCGTGCATTTATGAATGTTAGAAAGGCAATGGATACGATAGCCAACAATTGAGCGTATGTCAGTTTAAAATTTTGCACTTGAAACAACACGTGGTCTTCATTAAAAAGCGGTATAAAAACACCAATGTACTTTGCAAAAGCCACTGCCACAGCGGCAATTACGCCGGTTTGGATAACTAAAAAAACGGTCCATCCGTATAAAAAGGCAGTAAGGCTTCCGTATGCCTTTTTAATGTACACATATTGCCCGCCTGCTTTGGGCATCATGCCAGCAAGCTCTCCGTAACTTAAGGCTGCAAATAAAGTCAGTACACCTGTCAGAAGCCAGCATAACAACAACCAGCCGCTGCCGCCCACACTGCGCGCCATATCACTGGATACAATAAAAATACCAGATCCTATCATAGAGCCGGAAACAATTAAGGTTGTGTCTAATAACGAAAGTGTGCGTTTGGTTTCTGACATAGATTTTATTTACACTGTTTGTGGCGATAACACGAAACTAAATGATCATTAACCATGCCCGCAGCCTGCATGTAAGCATAACAAATAGTGCTGCCAACAAAAGTGAAACCCAATTTTTTCAATGCTTTGCTCATAGCGTCTGATTCAGCGCTAATAGGAGGAATCTCTCCTGACGATTTACGTTTTGCATTGAGTGTTTTGTAATTGGTAAACTGCCAGATGTATTTGTCAAATGAACCGTATTCTTTTTGTACTTGTAAGAATAACTGCGCGTTCTTTATTGTTCCTCGCACTTTTAATTTATTGCGGATAATACCTTCGTTCTGCAATAATTTTTCTACATCTTTTTCTGTAAATTTTGCTACTTTATTTGCATCAAAATTGGCAAACGCTTTTCTAAAGTGTTCCCTGCGGTATAAAATCGTTTTCCAGCTTAAACCTGCCTGGAAAGTATCCAGCACCAAAAACTCAAAATGTTTTTTATCATCGTGTACCGGCGTACCCCATTCCTCATCATGATATTTCTTCATCAGGTCATCAGTACCGGGCCACGTGCAGCTTTTAAGATCGCTCATAGTTTGATGGTGTTTACTCTTTGTTCAGGATTTAATTTTATGAAAGATACAACTTCATTAAATATCTTTTCATAAATAGTATCATTTATTGCCTCTGTATAAATATTCAGTACAGTATATTCTTTCTCTTCCGAAAAAAAACGGATATAACTTTTGTTTAATGTGTCGAGATAAGAAGCCTGTATGCTTTGCTCATAAGGCCTTCCGCGTTGCTTAATATTTTGCAATAAAGTCTCAATTGAGGTATGAAGTACAACAACCAAGTCGGGCTTTTTGATCGTAACTGAAATTCTGTCGAATAATTTTTTATACGTATTAAAATCTTCTTTTGATAAATTGGCTTCTGTAAATAACAAGCATTTATCCAGGCAATAATCACTTATGATTTTGATTGATGGCTCTTTCTCCGATTGTAAAAGCTGCTTACAACGGTCGGTTAAAAAAGAAAGCTCTAAAGCCAAAGCGGTATCTGCCGGATTTTGATAAAACAGCGGCAACCATGGATTTTCATTAAATTCCTCAAAAAGAGGCTTTGCCTGGTAATATGCTGCCAGTTTTTTAACCAACGTGGTTTTGCCAACACCAATATTTCCTTCTATGCATATAAAATCAAAAGACATGGCTTAGTTTTTTAACTTCTCCTTTATCAGGGCAGGCTTTTAACAATTCAGTAATTGTTTTTTGAAGCACAGGGTGTACAAAATTGGGTGCAATTTCCTGTAGTGGCGCCAAAACAAAATTGCGCAAATGAAGCCTTGGGTGCGGAATTTCAAGCGTGTCGGATTTTATGATTTCATCATTGTAGAACAAAATATCAATATCCATGATCCTATCCTGGTAGCGAGTACCTGCCGTCCTTTCCCTACCCATTATTTTTTCTATTTCTAAGAGAACAACGATCAGTTCCGAGGCAGAAAGCAGGCTCTCTACTTTTACGACTTGGTTCAAGAAATCAGGTGCTTTATCCATACCCCATGCCTGAGACTTATAGACAGACGATTGCCCGGTAATAATACCCGCCCTGTCGCCAATAAGCCCACAGGTTTTGTTAAGGTTTGCTAAACAATCACCCAAATTACCGCCCAAACATAAATATACTTCGTTCATAACAATTATCTGTCAAAAATAGCAAGCTGTTTTAAATTTGACCCTATATTTTAAAATAAATAGCAAATGAAAAATTTTTTCTCAACCTTTTTTGGAGCCATTGTGGGCGTTATAGTTGCGGGCATTTTATGCACCATTATTTTTGCCACTATAATCGTATCAAGTTTTAAAACACAATTTAGTTTCGGTAAAGAAAAAGAAGTACGCGTAAAGGCAAACTCGGTTTTAGTATTAAAATTTAAAGAGCCCATCAAAGAGCGTGGTGCTAACAACCCGTTGGCCGAATTAGGTTTAGGTGATTTTATCGGCGGCAAAAACGGCATCGGCTTGGATGACATTATCAGTTCTGTAAAAAAAGCTGAAACAGATACGGCAATTAAAGGTATCTACCTGGATCTGAACGATGATCCTATTGCGTCTTCTGCTACTTTAGAAGAAGTGCGTAACAGTATCCTGGCTTTTAAAGCAAGCAAAAAATTTGTGTATGCCTATGCCGAAAATTATTCTCAAAAAGGATATTACCTGGCCAGTGTTGCCGATAAAATCTATTTACATCCCGAAGGAGAATTTATGTTTAAAGGCTTAAGCGCGCAAATTATGTATTACAAAAATGCGCTTCAAAAAATAGATGTAGATATGCAGGTATTTCGCCACGGTAAATTTAAAAGCGCTGTAGAGCCTTACTTACTGGATAAAATGAGTGCGCCGAACCGTTTGCAACTGGAAACACTTTTAAACAGTTTATGGATACACATGCTGGAAGGCATTTCCAAACAACGTGGCGTTTCGGTGGCAGAGCTTCAGTCTATTGCGGATGAATTAAAGATCAACTTCCCGGCGGATGCACAGCAATTAAAACTTGTAGACGAATTGAAATATAAAGATGAAGTAACAGAAATACTAAAACAAAAACTGGGTGTTAAGGAAAAACATAAAATAAATTTTGTGAGCCTTGGCGATTACAAAGCATCGGGCAATGATGACGAAGATGATGATAAAGCAAAAAATAAAAAGCACGATACTAAAAATAAACTGGCTGTGATCTATGCTGTGGGCGAAATTGCCAGTGGTGAAGGCGATGCAGATAAAATTGGCTCTGAAACAACTGCCAAAGCCATCCGCGAGGCACGCACAGATACTACGGTTAAAGCTATTGTATTGCGTGTAAACTCTCCGGGTGGAAGCGCACTTGCCAGTGACGTGATCTGGCGCGAGGTGGTTATTGCCAAAAAAGTAAAACCGGTTATTGTTTCTATGGGTGATGTAGCAGCTTCGGGCGGGTATTATATTTCCTGCGCGGCAAACTATATTTTCGCACAGCCAAACACCATCACAGGTTCTATTGGTGTATTTGGTGTATCGCCTAATGCACAAAAATTATTCTCTGAAAAATTAGGCATTAATATTGACACCGTAAATACCAATAAACATAGCGACATTGGTAGCCTGTATCGTGCTGCAAGCCCGCAGGAAGCTGCTTATATCCAGAAAGGTGTAGAAAAAGTATATGATACTTTTACCAAACGCGTTGCCGAAGGCCGTGGAATGGCGCAGGCAGATGTTGACAGCATAGGACAGGGGCGTGTATGGAGCGGAGCTGATGCTATTAAAATAAAATTGGTTGACGAGTTAGGTGGCATAACAGATGCAATTAACTACACCGTTAAAAAAGCCAATTTAAAAGAAGGCGAGTATGAAATACTTTCGTTGCCTAAGCAAAAAGATCCGATAAAGGATTTGTTCAACAATAAAAAAAGCGAGGAAGAAGCAAAGGTGTTGCAGCAAAACCTGGGTATATTTTATGATTATATAAAATATGCGCAAAGTGTTATCCGTGCAAAAGGCATACAGGCACGCCTTCCTTTTGAAATGAGCATTAATTAATAAAAAACATTCTATGTTTTAAGAGCTACTCCACAGCGGGGTAGCTTTTTTATTTATGTATGCCCGATCAATTATAAGGTTATTCGTTATGCATTTAATACGTAAGATTTTAAAGGTTAATGTCCTGAACATGATGTGTATTATGTATAATAAATTTAAGTAAATTAGAGGCATTAAAATACATCGTATACCCACATCATGAATAACTGGTTTAGTCTTTGTATAACACTTCAGTCTGCATTTTTCTTTATTTTTTTACTCATTCAAAAAAATAAAGAGAATAATGGCGTGATGGCTTTTTTCGGGATAAACTTTTTAATTTTCGGGCTTTATTTTTTATCCGGCATCCAGGTTATAAATTTCCTGTATGCAAGTGCTTCCTATTTTGCGTTTTCTTTTTTGGCATGCCTGGTACCTATTTCTGTTTTCTACGCCATAAATTCTCTTACTCAAAAACCAATGAATCGCTTTGTGAAGTTGTTTTGGCTGCTTCCGTTTATAAATTTGGTATACGGACTTATTTTAAAACATGTTGCTTTAGATGTACTGGCTTTAAATTATTACGATAATTGGTATACAGATTTAGCTACCTACTACAGGCCGCTGTTTTTTGTTGTTGTACTCCTCGAAATAAGAAATTTAGACCGCTATTCTGAGACCGTAAACTTTTATAAGAACCAATTAAAATTCTTGTCGTTTTTATGGGCAAAATGGTTCTTGATTTTCCAGGCTATAAAAACCTTTATAACAATAGGCTATTTATTCTTAACGCTTGCCAATGGCAGATTGTTCGATTTTAAAAGTGATTTTCTTACTTATTCGCAGGATAATTACAATACCATACAGCTGGTGCTGATAGCCTACTTTACCTTTATTTTTGGATACCTTGCCATAAGAAACGCCAAAGTATTTAAAGCAAAAAGCCTTTCTAAAGAATAGGATCAGATAATTTTAAAATTACGATACTCGCCAACCCGCCAGCCGGTTTGCTTTTCTATATACATCAGTAATTTATCTTTTAGGGATAGATTTATTTTAGCGGTATCAAATGTAAAATGCCAGTTTTGCTGCTGTATTCGTTTTTGCATAACTGCCGGGTGCGTTTGAGCAAAGGCAACTAAACTATCAATTGTACTATAATCAAACTCGTCTGCCTCGCTGGTCATTTTTTGCACCTGTGCATCATCGTGCCACATTTTATGAAAGCTCTTTTGTTTCTCCTGCTGTGCTTTTGGCGGCTTCACCCAGCCATAATGAAACATAACAGCGTCTGTTTGCTTTACACGCAGCTTCTCGTCATCTTTTCTAAAGCCCTGGGCATCGCGGTAAGAGCGTATTTGTTTATCATTACGAATAACCCGCACCTCGCGTTTATACCACCTGCGCGAATTGCCCACATAATCATAGCTTCCGTAAAAGTGCGTGTAATTAAATAAAAGTCCTTCCACCTGCAGGTTGTGTTTATGTTCTTCCATAGCGGCACGCACAGTAGCTAAATATTTTTCATGCAGCACTTCATCGGCCTGTATATAAAATGCCCAGTGACTATCGGCGCTAACGGCATCAAAAGCGCGGTTGGTTTCAACGGCTAAAAGCTTACCGCCTTCGCGCAGGGTATCGTCCCAGGCATGCTGTATGATCTTTATTTTTGGTGAGTTGATGGCTTGTATAAGTTCCAGCGTTCCGTCATCGCAATAACCTACATTTACAATAAACTCGTCGCATAAAGGAAGTATAGAGGTAATGGCTTCTACCACCGGGTAATCAAACTTAACCGCGTTTTTTACAATGGTGAAACCGGAAACTTTCATATGCAGATATTGTTCTTTTTAATTGTCATATGGTATAGCTTAAATGCAGCTATTTCGTGCTAAAAGTTATATACTCCCGTAAAAGTATGCGGGCTTATTTTCTTTAGTTCTTGCTTTATGGCATCTGTAACAGCAAGCGTATCAATGAACGCGTGAATTTCTTTTTGTGCAATAGCGGTATTGGTGCGCGTTAATTCTTTCAAAACTTCATACGGTTTAGGATAGCCTTCCCTGCGCAAAACGGTTTGTATGGCTTCTGCAACAACTACCCAGTTTTTTTCCAAATCTGCATGCAAAGCTTTTTCATTTAAAAGAAGCTTGTTCAATCCTTTTAATACAGACTGATAAGCCAGGTAACTGTGCGCAATAGGCACGCCTATATTTCTCAGAACGGTTGAATCGGTCAGGTCGCGTTGAAGCCTCGATACAGGCAATTTTGCCGAAAGATGTTCAAACAAGGCATTTGCCATACCTAAGTTGCCCTCGGCATTTTCAAAATCAATGGGGTTTACTTTATGCGGCATAGCAGAAGAACCTATCTCGCCTTCTTTGATTTTTTGCTTGAAATATTCCATCGAGATGTATGTCCATAGATCTCTTGAAAAATCAATTAAAATAGTATTGATACGTTTTACATTATCAAACCACGATGCCAGGAAATCATAATGCTCTATTTGCGTAGTATGCTGGCTGCGGTTCAATCTTAATGTATTATTCACAAACGTATTCGCAAAATCAACCCAGTTAATGTTTGGATAGGCCACATGATGCGCGTTGAAGTTGCCCGTTGCACCGCCAAATTTAGCAGGGTAGGGGTTCTTCTTTAAGGTATCCAGCTGCAATTGCAGGCGCTCTGCAAACACCATGAATTCTTTGCCTAAGCTGGTTGGAGATGCTGGTTGTCCGTGTGTTTTAGCCAGCATGGCCACATCTTTCCAATCGTGTGCAAAGCCTTTTATCTTGTCAATTAAACTTTGTATAGAAGCGGTAAAAACTTCGTCGCAGCATTTTTTTAAGCTAAGCGGAACAGCAGTATTATTAATATCCTGGGAGGTTAAACCGAAGTGAATGAACTCTGAAAATTTATCCAGCTCAAGCGCCGTAAATTTTTCTTTCAAAAAATATTCTACCGCTTTTACATCATGGTTGGTTGTTTTTTCTATGCCTTTAATATGCTCGGCTTCAGTTAAATTAAAATACGAAACAATATTTCGCAACAAGGAAATTTTATCTTTCGGAAAATCTTTCAATTGCTCAAGCGGCAATTCTACCAGGGCAATAAAATATTCTACTTCTACCCACAGGCGGTATTTTATAAGCGCAAATTCACTAAAATAATCACCAAAAGGCGCGCAGGTGTTTCTGTATCTCCCGTCAATGGGCGAAATAGCAGTAAGTTGATTTAAGTTGCTCATAATTTTTGCAAAAGGCAAATTTACAGAAATATTCACTTGTATCGCAGCTTTTTGTCATTGTCAGATCGTACAACTCCCACCTTTGAAGGGACTAAGGATAGGTATGGCGTTACGACGATTACGCCGTCGGGCTTTACGCTGCAATCTTTTGCCGGTTACAGCAAAAGGATTTCCGCTCCAATCTCTAACGCAAAATGGTATAACTCTTATTGATTATAATACCAAAATGGATAAAAAGGGCTATTATCTAAAAACCCCATATGGTTTTTTGAGAATTAAATTTTACTATTGAAGTAATCTTTCTATGTCTTCCCTTTATTTCAAGTTCATAAGAGTTGGTTTTTTTAGAAAGAGTATCACCTTCTTGTACGCTTGAAAAATTAGTGATCTCTGTAATGCCAATAGTTTTTTTGTTTTTTGCCGAATCCTGTAATCTAACTACATATTCATTTCTATTCGTATCAAAAATTTCAATATCATTTATAATCCCACTAAAACTACTCTTGTAAAATTTCTTTTGATATTCCGTATTTTCATTTGTAAGCACAGAAATATATCCAATAATTGTAATTAATATAGGGATAATTATAATTAAAAGTATTGATCCAATTAATATTTTAAATGTAATATTTTTTTGTTCAGAGAGATTCATTTTGAATATTGATTTTCCTCTATCGTTGGGTTATTACCAACAAATATTTACTTCAACATCTTTAAAAAAGAAACTTCTTTATCGGTTAAAAAACGCCACCTGGCGCGGGGTATATTCTTTTTGGTAAGCCCGGCAAACATCACGCGGTCAAGGCGCAGTACTTCATAACCCATTTGTTCGAATATACGGCGCACAATGCGGTTGCGGCCACTGTGAATTTTAATGCCTACTTCGCGTTTGGTCTCGCCGGTATAAGAAAGCTCGTCAGGCTGGATAAAGCCGTCTTCCAGCTCAATACCTTCTTTAATTTTTATAAAATCATCCTGCTTTAAATTCTTGTCAAGCTCAACATGGTATAGTTTTTCTACCTCGTGTTTAGGATGCGTTAGTTTTTTTGTCAGGTCGCCATCGTTGGTAAACAACAATAAGCCTGTGGTGTTCCTGTCTAAGCGGCCAACCGGGTAAATGCGCTCCCTGCAGGCATCGGCAACAAGCTCCATAACGGTTTTGCGCCCGCGCTCGTCGGCTGCTGTAGTAATGTAATCTTTAGGCTTGTTCAATAAAAGATAAACGTGTTTTTCTGATTTAATGCGTTCACCAGAGTAGTTTACCTCGTCGGTAGCTTTTACGGTATAACCTAATTCGTTCACCACTTTTCCGTTAACGGTAACGCAACCGCTTTTTATCAGATCATCAGCTTCGCGGCGTGAACAGATGCCCGCGTTGGCAATGTATTTGTTTAAGCGGATCAGCCCTTTATCGGCATTGGTAACAGCAGCTTCTTTCTTTTTAGAGTAATCTTTTTTATAGTTCTTGGGCTTGCTTGGGTCATAAGGAGCACGCTCGCCACGCTCGAAAGAGCTTTTTTTAAGCTGGCTTTTTTCGTTCTTGTTGGCATAATGTTTGGCACGCTCACCACGGTCGGCAAACAATTTTTTAGGCTTGTCGCCGTCGGTAGTATCTTTATCAAAGCTGCGTTTAGGCCTGTCGGAGTATGAAGCTCTTTCGCCACGTTCAAACGAACTGCGTTTTGGTTTATCGCCAAAGGCTGCACGCTCTCCTTTATCGCTAAAGTTGCGTTTAGGCTTATCCGAAAAATCTTTGTCAAAGCTTCTTTTAGGCCTGTCTCCAAAGGCAGGGCGCGCCGGTTTATCATCGAAATTACGTTTCGGGCGGTCAGAGCCTTCTTTATCAAAACTTCTTTTTGGTTTATCGCTGTAGGAAGAGCGCTCGCCTTTATCGGCAAAATTGCGTTTAGGTTTATCGGGAGACTCTTTTTTAAAAGAACCGGTTTTTTTTGCTCCGAATTTAGAACGGCTGTTAGAATTGCGCTTATCCATTAGTTTTCAAATATGCGGCAAAGATACACATTAAAGCTAATAAGGGTTGTAATCGGGCTTTATGTACGGTAGTATATTGATCCTGCCTCTCAAAAAAATTAAGCTATTATTTTAAAATTAGCACGTATTCTTTACTTGGCAATAATTTTTTTGCTAAAATATTTGACAATAAAAATATTGTTAGTATATTTGGCAATAAATTTATTGTTAAAAATGAAAAATAGTTTAGGGAATCCTGCAAGAGGCGATGGCTTCTACGATAGAGAAAAAGAATTGAAGAAAATTTATAAAGTGCTCGAAGCGGGTTCTAGTATTTATTTATCCGCCCCAAGGCGGGTAGGAAAAACGTCCATTTTAAAACATTTGGAAGAGTTTCCAAAGGAAGGTTATTACTTTATTTATATAATAACCGAGTCTATAGATAATAGTAATGAGTTCTTTAAAGTTGTTTTTGAAGAACTGATAAGTAGTGAGGCAATCAAAAACCTATCAAAAGTATCACATACTGTTACAGATTTTTTAGCCAGCGTAATTGGTAAAGTAAAAAGCATTAAGGATGTGGAGCTAAGAGAAACTGAAGAAGCTGATTACTATACATTATTGATAGATTTGTTTTCTAATATATCAGCTGAACACGGACGAGTTGTTGTAATGATTGATGAATTTCCTCAAACCATTCAGAATATTTTAGAAAAAGAGGATAAAAAAGCAGCTGAAAATTTCCTGCAAAGGAATAGAGAATTAAGGCATCACAAAAATATACAGGAAAAAATTAATTTCATTTATACAGGTTCTGTATCTCTTTTTCCAATGGTTCAAAAAGTTACTTCGCTTACCTCAATAAATGATTTGCGAACCGTTGATGTAGAACCTTTAGAACGAGAAGATGCTAAAAAGTTTTTATTACTGTTGCTTCAAAATGAAGGAGTTACTTTAGATAGTACGTTATTAGATTACACTATTGATAAAATCAACTGGCTTATCCCTTTTCATATACAATTAATGCAGCAAGAGATTGTTGATGTATATGAATCTTCTAACCGGGCTATTGATCAATCTGCAATTGATAAAGCTTTTGACCAGGTTGTACATAGCAGAAATAAACCTCAGTTTGAACCATACTTTTCAAGGCTTGCAAAAATATTTAAAGATAAAGAATATGCTTTTGTAGTGGAAATATTAAACTACATAGCTCAAAATGATAAGATAGAAAACGCTGTTTTAAATAACATTGGTGTTAAGCATGAAATCACAGATGTAAAAACTATTATGGAAGTATTAGAAGGAGATGGGTATCTGATATCAACTAATGATGCATATCAATACACATCTCCTTTTCTTAAAGTTTGGTGTAAAAAACATATTTGTAAATAATGATGGATACTAAAATATATAATCCGGCAGGCCAGCCAAAACAATGGCTGATTGAACATTTTGTAGTACGTACTAAAGTGTTTGAAAAAATATTTAAAGGTATACAAGAGGGTAAAATGAAATACCCAGAACAACACTATTTAATAATAGGACAAAGGGGTATGGGCAAAACTACCCTTCTGCTACGATTAAAATACGAAATAGAAAATACGCCTACATTAAACAGTTGGCTGGTTCCTGTGTTTTTTAATGAAGAAACATATGATGTAACATCTCTTTCTAATTTATGGGAAAAGTTATTTAAATACTTAGATAACTTATGGCAAACCGGAGATACCTACTATAAAAAAACGGATGAATTTGTAGGTAAAACTGATTATGAAAAAAAATGTTTTGATTACTTACTTGAAGTATTAAAAGCTGAAAAGAAAAAATTAGTTATCTTCTTTGATAATTTTGGGGAACTTTTTCTAGACCTTTTAAGCGAAAAAGAACAACATCGTTTAAGAGAGATATTAATGAATTGTGCGGATATCCGTATTATTGGCGCATCGGCTGTTGTGATTAATGATGTACATGATTATTCAAAGCCGTTTTTTGAGTTTTTTAAAATCATCAATTTAGAAGGCTTAAATAAAGATGAGACGGTTCAATTAATAACTAAGCTTCAAGAAAAATCAGAAACTCCAATTGATATAAAGAAGAATAAAGCTAAGATAGAAACACTTGCTATTTTGACGGGGGGGGTTATAAGAACCGTCATGCTTATATACGAAGCTATTTTGGCTGATAAAGATGGCACAGCTTTAAAGGATTTAGAGACTATATTAGAAAGGATTACCCCTCTGTATAAGCATCGTACAGAAGATTTGCCTGTGCAGCAAAGAAAAATAATAGATGTAATAGCTAAAAAGTGGGATGCCATTAGTACCAAAGAGATTGCAGCAAGCATACGAGAAAATGGAAAACCCATGGAAACCAAACTTATTTCTGCTCAATTACAACAGCTGGAAAAGAATAATGTAATAGAAAAAAAACAAACTAATACAAAAAACCATCTATACCAGTTAAAAGAACGTTTTTTTAATATCTGGTACCTGATGCGTAATGGAGATAGAGCTGATAGGTGCAGGGTAATTTGGCTTACTAAGTTTTTAGAATTTTGGTATGATGATGAAAAGGGTTTTGAAAGTTTTTTAAAAGAGCATATTAAGCATTTACAAACAGGCAAATACCACCCGGGTGCTGCTATAATGATATCTGAAGCTTTATCCGGTTCAGATAAATTGGATATCCTGAGCAAAGATCTATTGCTAAAAGAAACGTCCACTATATTAACTGATGAAGAGAAAAAATTATTACCGGATATTACTCAGCAAAAATTAGAACAGGCATTAAAATTTTATGATAATGATAAATTCGAAGAGACAATAAAAATACTCGATACTATTGAAGAAAGAAATGATATGCTTAATTTATTCTTAGCAGTAAATTATGTTTCTATCGAAAAAATTGATTTAGCAAAAAAAATTATAAGTAAAATAAAACCTATTGATAATGAAGATAAATTAATGTTAGGGAAACTTTACTTTTACACTCAAGATTATAACAAGTGCATTAACTTTTTCAAAAAAAATACAAATAGCCATACGGCAGAAGCATTTTATTTTATAGCAGAAAGTTATGCAAACCTTGACAAAGATGAAGAAGCGCTTATTTATCACTCTAAGGCAATAGAATTGAAATTTAGTCGCTCTTATATGCCCCTAATACGGATATTACTTGTATATAAAAGAGGTAAAGAAGCTGAAAAATATTGTTTAGATGCAATTAGTAATGGATTAGCAGAGTTTAAGAAAATTCTTGTAGAAATATATCTCTTGTATTTAAGATCCAACAGTAAATTAAAAATCGCTAAAGATATAATTTTAAAAGGTTTAAAGGAATGCCCTGATGACCCAGATTTTAATTATTTAATGGGAGCGTTTTTATATTTTGATAATGAAGAAAATGAAACGGTCAAATATTTTCTTAAGGCTAATAAATTCTATTTGAAAAATGATTTTAATCCCTCTAATTACTACTTAAATCTGCATTTGTTACTTGATACACTAATATTTGAAGCACAAGATAAAGCAACTACTTTAAATATTATAAATGGCATTAAAGAAAAGTCTAAACTTCCACTTTTATTATTTTATGATTCATTTGTTAATGTTTGGAATAATAACTTCAAGAAAGGTATAGAAATGTTAAACCAATATATAAAACATTTTTTTTTCGAAAAGGACAAAGAAGTTGACTTTTTAAACCAGATAATTTTGCTTTTAATCTCCAAAAAACAGTACCATTCAGCCTTAAAACTATTTGAAATAGAGGGTTTAAACTTAAAAGAAAGATTTAAACCTGTTTATTATGCTTTAATGCATTACCTGAAAGATGAATTTCCGAATGAGCACTTAAAGATGGGAGAAGAACTAAAACAACCTGTAAATGATATAATGGAGCGTATTAAAGAAATGGCTATAGAATATGCGTAGACGTTTATCTATTTGTTGTAAATAACAAAACATCCCAAACAACCCGATTCTGCCTACAATAAAAACTTTAAAGCTCATTAACAAAGAAGTTTTGTTGATCAACAAAACTTCTTTGTTAACTAACAAAAAGAAAAAGATTACCGACAAGATCATTTTACATGTTAACAAAGCTTCCTTGTTAATCAACAAAGCTTTAAAGACTATTGACAGAGCTTCTTTGTTAACTAACAAAACAAAAAAGATTAAAGACAAAATCATTTTACATGTTAACAAAACTCCTTTGTTACTCAACAAAGCTTTAAAGATTATTGACAAAGCTTCTTTGTTAATTAACAAAGAAAAAAAGATTGTAAGCAATATGTTTTTGTTTGGTAACAAAATAAAAGAGAAGATAAACAAACTTGTTTTTTCAATGAAATTACTTTCGTTTTCTACCACTTTTTTGTTAAAACCGACCAGTTATAAAATTTTTCCTGCCACTTATTAAATTGCTCTTGCTATGGGCTTAAGCACTTTGTATCTTTACAACAACAAATTTTAAAACAGGAGGTAAACATCAAAGCAACAGGTTTAGGCCTTTTATAAGGGCTGCAGCGCTTAACAAAAGGCACTTCTCTTTTCCGGCTCACTTCCAATGGCGAAGCAAAGAACCGGGCAATTTTTCAGAATACTAAACTTCATAATGCCAAAAACATGAAAGCAAAGGTGAAACTTCAATTGAACAGGTTGTCGGTTGATGATAAAGTTGAGCTTGCACGCGGTATGGTTAGTGCCATGTCTGGCAACGCCAGCTTCTTAAATCCTAATCCTGCCTTAACAACTGTTTTAGCGGCAGCTACCGACCTGGAGAATGCTATTATAGCAGCCCGCGACGGAGGCAAAAGCAAAACGGCGCTTATGCATGCTAAAGCGGTGGTTTTAGATAACATCGTTACCCGGCTGGGTTTGTATGTAGAAGCTACTGCCAACGGCGATGCCAGCGTTATACTAAGCTCGGGAGCAAATACCTGGCACATAAAAAGTGCTCCGCAGGTGCCTGCAGCTCCAACTAATATAAATGCAATCACTGCTAAGGCAGAGGGCAGCATTTTATTAAACTGGGATGCAGTTAAAGGTGCCCGGGTTTATGTAATAGAGCAACTGGATGATGCAGGTACCATACAGGCCAGCCGTTTGGCAACTCCTGTTGGTGATGGTGGTATCACCCAGGTGGCGGCTAACTGGCACCAGGTGGCTATCATTACTAAATCTAAGCTGGCGCTAAACGGACTTGTAAGCGGCAATAGATATGCATTCCGTATTTATTGTGTAGGCGCAGGAGGCTATGGTAATTATTCCATTCCCGTAGTGGTTAAGGTTTTATAAAATAAGATCCTGGTAGTACACTAAGATCCCCTTGTGCGCACAGGGGGATTTTTTATTTCAGGCACTATCTCAAGCCCGGGTAAAAAGCATTCTTTATATGATGCACTTTATTGCCGGATGTAATGACCGAAACAATATCGAAGCGCACTTCCAGATCTAAATGATGCTGAAGGATATACTCGTGCGCGGCTTTAATCAGCTTGCGTTGTTTCTCTTTGGTAACAAAGCTTTCGGGTGAGCCAAATAGATCAGAGGCGCGCGTTTTCACTTCAACCATCACCAGCTCGTTGGCATCCTGTGCAATAATATCAACCTCTAAATGCTTTACGCGCCAGTTAAGCGCTAAAATCTGGTATCCCTGTGTTTTCAGAAAGGCAGCAGCCTGTTCTTCTCCATTCTTGCCTGTTTCAATTGTTTTTGGCACAAATTTTGTTTTTATCAAAGCTAAGATTAATTTAGCCATGTCAAATCAACCTTAAAACAAAAAAATTATGAAAAAATTAAAATTATTTATTGCCGCTCTTGCCTTTAGTACCGCAGCTTTTGCTCAGTTTGAAGGAAGCATAGAGTTTAAAATGGAAACTAAAAAAGATACCACTACCAACGTATACTACGTAAAAGGTAATAATGTAAAGCTTGACCAGATTGGCCGTAAATCGGGCAAAGTAGAAGGTAGCTTTGTTTTTGAATTAGCCGATAAAAAAATAAAATTTGTAAACCCTGCCCGTAAAGTTTGGGGCGATAAATCTGAAACGCCTCCGGTAACCAAAGGTACTTTTGAAGTTGCCAAAGGCAAAAGCAGCAAAGTAGTTTGTGGCAAAAAATGCGTTGACTATACCGTAAAAAACACAGAAGACAATACACAGGTTGTTTATTGGATCAGCACCGAAAGTTTCGACTTTTTTGTGCCTTTGGTTAAATTATGGAACCGCAAAGACAAACAATCGGTTTACTTTAACCAGATCAAAGACCTTCCTAAAGGTTCTATGCCAATGTTAAGCTACGAAACTACCTTGGATGGCGCAGCTGTAAGTAAATTAGAAGTAATTAAGGTTGATAAAAAAGCGATTGACGCATCACAGGTTTCTGTGCCTGCTGATTACAAAAAATTTGAACAATAATCAGAACGCAAATGCCGCAGATATTTATGATACAAAATGATCGCAAAAAATCAGTGTTATCATCCTGAATCGGCGTTATCGGCGTAACAACTAAAAGGCCTAATTGCCAATTTCTTAAATCAAATTAAAACCTTGTCTAAACAACAAGGTTTTTTTATGAGATTCTTTTTATTTAGAAACATTCTAAATTATACCATTGGTTGAAAAAAACTTCACTTAGCTAAATCACGAATGCAATCTTCTATTAAATTTGCGCCCATTGTAATAGGTTTGTCATTACAATGTCATTCATAAAATAATATGATAAAAGATATGTCCCGTAACGCTCTTAACCTCTTGTTGGGATTGATTTTAGTGGGTTTTGTTAGCATAAACCACGCCTCAGCAGCCGACGGAAAAACAGTATTTAAACAGAATTGCGCTGTTTGTCACGCATTAACCGATCAGAAAATAACCGGTCCCGGACTTAAAGGCATTGCCGATAGAGCTCCTAAAGGCGACTGGCTTTTTAACTGGGTTAAGAATAACGAAAAGGTTATTAAAAGCGGAGATGCATACGCAAACAAGATCTTAAAAGAAAATGGCAACGCTGCCATGACTGTATTTGAAGGTGTTGTTAGCGATGACGATATTAAAGCTGTTGTTGAATACATTAAAGCACCTCCTGCACCTCCAACAACAACTACAACTGGTGGTGGCGGAGAGCAGTTAGTTAGTAACCAAGCAAAAGAAGAACAAGGCGTTAATCCGCTTTATATTGTTTTAGCCGTTATTGTTATCTTAGGTATTTTAACCGGTATCCTTCGCGGGGTACGCCTTTCTTTACAACGTGTTACAAACGAAAAAGAAGGCAAAGAGCAAAACCCAACGGTTTCTTTCTTTGATGAAGGTAAAAAATGGTTAGGCGATCACCGCCGTTTTGTAGCGGTTTGTTTAATCGTTCTTTCTTGCGTCGGTATGAAAAGCTGCTGGAACTCCTTATTCCGTGTAGGTGTTTATTACGACTGGAAAACACAAAAAGGCTACCATCCTGAACAGCCTATTAAATTCTCTCATAAAATACACGCTGGTGATAATGCTATTGCTTGTCAGTATTGCCACAACTCGGTTGAAAAATCGCGTCACGCAGGTATCCCAACGGTAAACGTTTGTATGAATTGCCACAAAGGTATACAGGAAGGGCCAACTACAGGCACTAAAGAGATCGCTAAAATTTACGCGGCAGCAGGCTTTGACGCTAAAGCCGGTACTTACGATGTGAACAAGCAAAATCCTATCCAATGGATAAAAGTTCACAACTTGCCTGACCACGTTTACTTTAACCACTCGCAACACGTTGTAGTTGGTAAAATAGATTGCGCTCAGTGCCACGGTAACGTAAAAGAAATGACAACGGTTGAACAAAAAAATCCGTTAACCATGAAATGGTGTATCGAGTGTCACCGTAAAACAGAAGTTGCTATGGCAGGAAATGCTTACTACGACAGACTTCACGAGGCATTAAAAGAAAAATATAAAAACCAGCACCTGAATACATTTACCGTTGCGCAAATGGGCGGTATTGAATGTGCTAAATGTCACTATTAATTTAATTAGAACGATTATTTCTCAATATAATGGGTACAAATAAAAAGTATTGGAAAGGATTATCGCAGCTAAACGAAAGTCCTGAGTTTTTAAAACACCAACAGAACGAATTTGTTGAAGATCTTCCGATGGCAGAAGCCTTAAACGGCGAAGGTGCTACCAGTCGTCGCGACTTTTTAAAAGTAGTTGGTTTCACTACCGCTGCTGCTGCTTTGGCATCTTGCGAAGCTCCGGTAATTAAATCGATACCTTACGTTGTAAAGCCTGAAGACGTTACGCCGGGTGTTGCTAATTTTTATGCTTCTACTTTTTACGACGGGCATGATTATGCATCGGTTCTGGTAAAAACACAGGAAGGCCGTCCTATTAAAATTGAAGCAAACGAATTAGCTAAACACAGCGGAACAGGTGCACGTACACAGGCTGCTGTTCTTAGTGTTTATGACAGCGCTCGTTTAACTGCTCCTTATGCAAAAGGTGTTGCATCTGACTGGAAAACAGTAGATGGCGCTATTGGCAAAGCATTAGCAGATGCTGCTGCCGGCGGAAAAGAAATTGCTATTTTATCTTCTACCATTATATCTCCTTCAACCCGCGCTGTAATAGCCGAGTTTACTGCAAAATACCCAACCGCAAAACTTCACCAGTACGATTCGGTTTCCTATTCGGCACTACGCGATGCAAACGAAAAAGTATTTGGTAAAAAAGCAGTATCTACTTACGATTTTGAAAAAGCAAGTAAAGTAGTAGTTGGTGTTGCTGCCGACTTTTTAGGAACCTGGCTTGCTGCTGATGTATTTTCTGCAGCCTATGCTAAGAACAGAAAAGTTACGCCTGCAAAACCAGAAATGGTTAAACATTACCAGTTTGAATCTAACTTATCGCTTACCGGTGCAAATGCCGATGAGCGTTATATGATCAAGCCATCTGAAATTGGTAAAACAATTGTTGCTTTATACAACGAAGTAGCTAAAGCTACCGGTAATGCAGCAGTTTCAGGAAACGCAACCATTGCTTCAAACCCTGATTCTCAGAAAGCGATCGCTAAAGTGGCAAAAGATCTAGCGGCTGCTAAAGGTCAGTCTTTAGTTGTTTGCGGACTGAACGATACAGACGTGCAAGTATTGGTTAACGGCATCAACAAGATGTTGGATAACTACGATAAAACACTTAGCTACGAACAGCATTTAAATACCAAACAAGGCGACGATAAAGATTTTATGAATCTGGTTGCTGATATGAACAGCGGAAAAGTAGGTGCGGTTATTGTTTACAATAGCAACCCTATGTACACAGCGCCTGCAAAAACAGGTTTTGCTGCAGCTTTCAAAAAAGTCCCGGTAAAAGTATCTTTTGCTCAAACAATGGACGAAACAGCTCAGGTATCGGATTACGTTTGTCCTGATCATAACTGGTTAGAATCTTGGGGTGATGCAAACCCGGTTCGTGGCCATTACACCTTACAACAACCAACCATCAACCCGATCTTCTCTGCGCCGCGTTACCAAGGTACACGCCAGGCACAAGATACGTTGTTGAAATGGGCTGGCGTTAAAACAGATTATTTAACCTACTTACAGGCATTCTGGCAAAACCATGTGTACACTATGCAAGGTAAGTTTGGTGATTTTTATAGCTTCTGGAGCAATACCTTACATGATGGCGTTCTACGCGTTCATTTTGCAAAAGCAACTGAGCCTGTTATTGAGCCAATGGCAAAAGACAGCAGCGGTAAGCCTTTAATGACCGGTGTAGCAGCTGTTATAGCTGATTCTGTTGGTTTGGCAAAAGAAGAAAAGAAAGAAAAAGTTGAAGAGAAAAAAGCCCTTGCTGCCGACGAAAAGAAAGAAGAAACTAAAGTAGAAGTTGATTACAACACAGCAGCTTCTAAAGCAGTATCTGCTAAAGGCGGAAACTGGGAAATAACCATTTACGAAAAAGTTGGTTTAGGTAATGGTAACCAAAGTAACAACCCTTGGTTGCACGAATTACCGGATCCTATCTCTAAAGTAACCTGGGATAATTACATTACCATGCATCCTGAAGACGTTCACGAACAAAAGTTCGGAGAAATGTTACGCCAGGATATTGAAGCAAGCGTAGCTACCTTAAGCGTTAACGGAGTATCGGTAGAATTACCGGTTTACCCTCAACCGGGCCAGGCTAAAGGAACCATTGGTGTTGCTTTGGGATATGGCCGTAAAGTAGAAACCTATTTGGTAGCTAAAGAAGCAGGTTTAGAAGGCGGTGCAAATGCATTTGATTTCTTATCTGTTACAAACGATACAATACAAAATACATCATCTGATGTAACGATTGCAAGCGCAAACAAAATACATGAGTTTGCCGCTACACAAATACATCATACTATTATGGGCCGTGAAGAGCAAATTCTTCGCGAAACCACATTGGCTCAATACAAAGAAGACGCAGCATCTAACAACCCTAAAGCATTTATTCATACCAATGAAGGCAAAAGGCCGGTTGAAGAAGTTGATCTTTGGGCTGCACATCCACGTCCGGGGGTTAAATGGGGTATGGTTATCGACATGAACACTTGCTTAGGCTGTGCTGCATGTGTGGTAGCTTGTACTGCAGAAAATAACGTTCCGGTAGTTGGTAAAGACCAGGTTCGCCGCACACGTGATATGGCCTGGTTGCGTATCGACCGTTACTACACTTCTGACATGACTCGTAAAAAAGCTGAAGAAGAGCATGTAGGCGCTCGTACCATGTATTTAGATATGGAAAATCCTTCTAACAATCCGAAGGTTACTTTCCAACCGATCATGTGCCAACACTGTAACCACGCACCTTGCGAAACAGTTTGCCCGGTATTGGCAACTAACCACAGCAGCGAAGGTTTAAATCAAATGACCTATAACCGTTGTATCGGTACTCGTTACTGCGCAAATAACTGTCCGTTTAAAGTTCGTCGTTTTAACTGGTTTAACTATCAAGGAAATTCTGACTTCGCAGATATCAACCCTGCACAACAAGATTTAGGCCGCATGGTTTTAAATCCGGATGTTGTAGTACGTGGCCGTGGTGTAATGGAAAAATGTACTATGTGCGTTCAACGTTTACAAGCGGGCAAATTAGAAGCTAAAAAAGCAGGCACTCCAATTAAAGACGGTTCTATTAAAACAGCTTGTCAGCAAGCTTGTTCTACAAATGCAATTTCCTTTGGTGATTTGAATGATTCAGAATCTCAGGTTACAAAAGACAGGGAAAATGAACGTAACTACTTCTTGTTAGAAGAAGTAGGTATCAAGCCAACAGTATCTTATTTGGTAAAAGTTCGCAACCAGGAAGAAAAAATTCTTTTGGAAGCAGAAGAACCAAAAGAAGGCGGAGAAGAACATAAAGAAGAGAAAAAAGAAGAAGCACACTCGTAATAAAATTAAAAATTAGGAATTAAGAATTCAAAATTTCATTAAGATATGCACGCAGAATCGCAAATAAGAGAACCGTTAATTTTAGGCCATAAAACATATGGTCAGATCACGGACGATATTATCAGACCTGTAGAAGGTAAAGCCAACAAATATTGGTACATGTTATTTACTGTAGCGGTTCTTACCTTTTTATGGGGTTTAGGCTGTTTATCTTACACAGTAGGTGTGGGTATCGGTGTTTGGGGTTCTAACAACGGTGTTGACTGGGCCTGGGATATCACCAACTTCGTATGGTGGATCGGTATCGGTCACGCGGGTACGCTGATCTCTGCGGTGTTATTATTATTCCGTCAAAAATGGCGCTTGGGTATTAACCGTTCAGCAGAGGCGATGACGATCTTTGCCGTAATGTGTGCTGCTATCTTCGTATTGTTCCACACAGGTAGGGTTTGGTTAGATTATATGTTATTTCCTTTGCCTAACCAATTTGGTTCTTTATGGCCAAACTTTAACTCGCCATTATTATGGGACGTATTTGCGGTATCAACATACTTCACCATTTCTTGCGTATTCTGGTATATCGGTTTAATTCCTGATTTCGGAACTATCCGCGACAGAGCTATCAACCCAATGGTTAAAAAAGCATATAACTTATTAGCTTTTGGCTGGGGTGGAAATGTTCGTCACTGGAGCCGTTTTGAAGAGGTATCTTTAGTGCTAGCAGGTTTATCTACACCACTTGTATTTTCGGTTCACTCGATCGTATCGTTTGACTTTGCTACGTCGATCCTTCCGGGCTGGCACACAACTATTTTCCCTCCTTATTTCGTATCAGGTGCGGTATTCTCAGGATTTGCGATGGTGTTAACTTTAATGCTGATCGTTCGTAAAGTATATAACTTACAAGCTTATATCACTGTAAAACACGTTGAGTATATGAACATTGTAATCATCGTTACAGGTTCTATCGTTGGTGTGGCTTACTTAACTGAGTTATTTATCTCTTGGTATGGTGGTGTTGAATTTGAACAATACGCGTTTATGAACCGTGCTACAGGTCCATACTGGTGGGCTTATGCGGCTATGATGACTTGCAACGTGGTATCTCCGCAATTGTTCTGGTTCAAAAAGATCCGTACAAGCTTAGTAGCTACTTTCATTCTTTCTATCGTGGTAAACATCGGTATGTGGTTTGAGCGTTTTGTAATTATCGTTCCAACACTTTGCCGTACGTTCTTACCTTCTACCTGGAACATGTATCACCCGACATTTGTTGATATCGGTATCTTCACCGGAACTATCGGAATGTTCTTTACATTCTTCTTATTGTTCTCTCGCTTCTTCCCGGTAATTGCGCAAGCTGAGTTGAAAACAATCCTGAAAGTATCAGGCGAATCACAAAAGAAAGAAGCTGAAGCACACGCTCACGAACCTGCACCAACACACGCACATTAATAAAAATTTAATTTTAGAATTAAGATTTTAAAAAAGATATGGCAGCAACAATAAATAAAAAAGTTATCCACGGCATCTACGACGATGAGGTGCCATTGCTGGAAGCCTGCAGAAAACTAAAAACAGCAGGTATTAAAATTAAAGATGTTTTTACACCGTTCCCTATTCACGGAATAGATCCTATTGTTGGTGTTCCGCGCACACGCCTGGCTATATGTGCTTTTATTTATGGCTTAACCGGTTTGGGTTTAGCTACATTAATGATGTGGTATATGATGGTAAGCGACTGGCCTACCGATGTGGGTGGTAAACCAAACTGGGCTTATTATTTCAATATCCCTGCGTTTATTCCTATTACGTTTGAGTCGACTGTATTTTGTGCAGGCCACGGGATGGCATTGACTTATTTATTGCGTTGCATGCTGATTCCTGGAGCAAGAGCAAAAAATCCTGATCCGCGTACTACAAATGATAAATTTATGATCTACTTAGAGTTAAATGACGAACAAGCTACGGCAGCTGACGGCATTTTACGCGCAGCAGGTGCCAGCGAAGTAAATTATAAAGGAACAATAACCGAAAAATTAGCTTACTAAAAAGATAAACTTTTAAGAGATGAACTTCACAAAAATTATAAATCTTAAAACGCTTACGTTAGGAGCGGTTGCAGGTGTTATGGCTTTTGGCCTTACATCTTGTGCTGATGCGCCTAACAGTCCGGGGTATGAATATATGCCGGATATGTACCGTGATGGCGTATTAAAGTATTACAATACGTATACTATTGGTAAAGATACTTTGCCAAGCGCTATGAAACCTGTTGCCGGTACTATTGCACGTGGTTACATGCCTGGCATTCCTGCCGGAATGGACTATGAAAAAGCGGGCGTTTATCTTAAAAACCCAATTGCATTTAACGATGCTGTTTTAACAGAAGGACAAGCTATTTACGGTAAATTTTGCGTGCATTGCCATGGCGAAGCAGGTAAAGGCGACGGTAAAGTTGGCTTGAAATTACCGGGTGCGCCTCCTGCATACGATGGCCCTTTAAAAAATCTTCCGGAAGGAAAAATGTTCTATACCATTACCAACGGTAAAGGTTTAATGGGTTCTCACGCAAGTCAGTTAAGCGTAGAAGAACGCTGGAAAGTTATTTACTACGTACAAAAATTGCAAGGCCACACACCGGGGCAGCCTGCAGTAGCTGATTCTGCAAGCACAGCAATGGCTATGGTAACAAAAACTGACGAAAAGAAAGAAGAAAAACAAACTAAATAAGAATTAGGGGATATGAGTAATTTGAATTTTACATTTCCGCAAAAAACCAAAACATTTACCTACGCGTTGATGGCAGTTGGTATTGTGTCAATCATTGCGGCATTTATTTGCGATAGTCCGGTAGTACCAGATGAGCATTACCATCACACACGTGCCTGGGCAAATATTTTAATAGGTTCGTTTTTCTTTATGGCCATTGCCTTAGCAGCAGCTTTCTTTTTAGGATTGCAATATGCAGCCGAAGCAGGTTGGGCAACAACCGTTAAACGTGTTATCGAAGCAGTTGCCTGGTTCTTACCATGGGGCTTAAGCTTTATGATGCTAATGTTCATTTTAGGCCAGGCAGGTGTACACCACCTGTATGTTTTCTTTGATAAAAATGAAATGATGAACGAACCTTCATTGAAAGCTAAAATGGGTTACTTCGGTGCTTTCTGGTGGATCCGTACTATTCTTTACATGGTTGGCTGGATTTACTTTACATATAAACTTCGCAAAAATTCAGTAGATGCTGATAATGCAAGTGACAACTCACTTCACTGGAAAAACGTAAAATTAGGTGCATGGTTCATGGTATTGTTTGCTGTAACATCATCTACTTCATCATGGGATTGGTTAATGAGCATCGATATTCACTGGTTCTCAACCTTATTTGGCTGGTACGTTTTTTCTGGTATGTGGATCAGCTCGATCATCGCTATGATTTTGATCGTAGTTTATTTGAAAAAATTAGGCTACCTTGAATTTGTAACAGAAAGTACGATCCACGATCTAGGTAAATGGATGTTTGCTATCTCTTTCCTTTGGACATATTTATACTTCTCTCAGTTCATGCTATACTGGTATGCTGATATTCCTGAAGAGATCGTTTATTTTCAACAACGCTGGGAAAATTACAAACCATTAATGTGGACTGTATTCTTTATCAACTTTGCATGCCCTATGCTTATGTTAATGAGCCGCGACAGCAAACGTAATTTCTGGTTCTTAACTTTTGTAGGATTCGTGATTTTTGTAGGCCACTATTTAGATATCGTTATGATGGTTATGCCGGGTACAGTTGGTAAACACTGGACTGGCTTAAGCTGGATGGAGATCGGAACATTTTTAGGATTCTTAGGATTGTTTATACACGTTGTATTTACTAACTTAAGTAAACGCCCGCTTTTAGTGAAAAATCACCCTTTCTTGGAAGAAGCGTTACATCACACTACGTAATATTTAAAAGTTAGCATTAGAAAAATTTAAACAAACTTAAAAAACAAAATAAAATGACACTGTTATACATATTAGCTTTTGTTTTGCTCTGCATAGCATTAAATCAATTATTCCAGGTATTTGAATTATCGCGCGACCTGCGTGGTGAAAAACTCTACAAAACAACTGATAGCGATAACAAGTTTAATGGCCGTGCCATGTTATTGTTTATGTTTTTATTTTTCGGATTCTTTATCTGGCAGGTAGATAAATACAGCCATCGTGTTCTTCCAAAATCTGCATCAGAGCATGGTAACCTGATTGACGGATTAATGGATGCTAACTACGTACTGGTAGTGGCTGTGTTTTTTGTGGTTAATGCGTTCTTATTTTTCTTTGCCTGGAGATACCACGGTACTAAAGACAGAAGAGCTGAATACATTGTTCACAACAACAAATTAGAGATGATCTGGACCATTGTTCCGGCTGTTGCTCTTGCTTTTATCATCATTTTCGGTTTAAAATACTGGAATGAGATCATGAAACGTAATGTAGATGCTAACCCTATTAAAATTGAATTATACGCTAAGCAATTTGACTGGACTGCCCGTTACCCGGGTGCAGACAATGAATTTGGTATTGACAGCTACATGCAAATTGACGGTAGTAACCCGGTTGGTTTAGATACCACTGACAAACGTTGCAAAGATGATATTTTAGTGAAAAACGAATTTCATATCCCGGTTGGAAGAGAGGTTGTTTTCCAATTCCGTTCCCGTGATATTATTCACAGTGCTTTTATGCCACACTTCCGTGCACAAATGAACTGTGTTCCCGGCCAGATTACATCATTCCGCTTTAAGCCTATCGTTACAACAGCTGAAATGCGTAAAGATGCACACGTTATACGCAATATCAACGAGATCAACGAGATTCGCACAAAACGCGGCGAAGATCCTATTGAATTTGATTACCTATTATTATGTAATAAAATTTGCGGAGCATCTCACTACAACATGCAAATGAAAATTGTAGTAGAAAGCGAAAAAGATTACAACGCTTGGATAGCTAAACAAAAAACGTTTAAAACCGTAGCAAGCAAATAATTTTTACAAACTAAAACATTAAACAGAAAAGGCAAATGGAACATACACACGCCGCAGCAATAGAAGGACATAACTTGCACGACCATGCACACGCGCATGATCACGGAGATCATCACGAAACATTTGTAAGCAAGTATGTATTTAGCCAGGATCATAAAGTAATCTCCCGCCAGTTTTTAATTACGGCGGTTATTATGGCGGTTATCGCCATGGTAATGTCTATCATATTTCGTTTACAACTGGCCTGGCCGGGAGAAAAATTTGCTTTCATTGAAACCCTTATGGGCAGAAAATGGGGTAAAGATGGTATCCTTGATCCTAATGCATACTTAGCGCTTGTAACTATACACGGTACCATCATGGTGTTCTTTGTATTAACAGGTGGATTAAGCGGAACGTTCTCTAACTTATTAATTCCGTATCAAATCGGTGCGCGCGATATGGCATCCGGATTCTTAAACATGTTATCCTATTGGTTCTTCTTCTTATCAAGTACCATTATGTTAGGTTCTTTATTTATTGAAGATGGTCCTGCATCATCTGGTTGGACAATCTATCCTCCATTATCTGCATTACCGGAAGCAATCCCGGGCTCTAAATTAGGTATGACACTTTGGTTAATGTCTATGAGCTTGTTCGTTGTATCCTCTCTTTTAGGAAGTTTAAATTACATCGTTACGATTGTAAACCTTCGTACAAAAGGCATGAAAATGACCCGCCTTCCTTTAACAATCTGGGCATTCTTAATCACAGCTATTTTAGGGGTATTATCATTCCCTGTATTATTCTCAGCTGTATTATTATTGATCTTCGATCGTTCAATGGGTACAAGCTTCTACTTATCTGACATTTATATTGGTGGTAAGCCAATGGAGCAGGTTGGTGGTAGTCCGATTTTATTTGAACACTTATTCTGGTTCTTAGGTCACCCTGAGGTATATATCGTATTATTACCTGCCTTGGGTATCACATCAGAGATCATCGCAACAAACTCACGTAAGCCTATCTTCGGTTATCGCGCCATGATCGGTTCTATGTTGGCAATCGGATTCTTATCGTTTATCGTTTGGGGTCACCACATGTTCATGACCGGTATGAATCCTTTCTTAGGTTCGGTATTCGTATTTACAACATTATTAATTGCTATCCCGTCTGCGGTAAAAGCATTTAACTACATCACAACTTTATGGAAAGGTAACATCCAGTACACTCCGGCTATGTTATTCTCTATCGGATTGGTTTCTTCGTTCATCACAGGTGGTGTTACAGGTATCATCTTAGCTGACTCTACATTAGATATCACTATTCACGATACATATTTTGTAGTAGCTCACTTCCACATTGTAATGGGATTATCTGCAATATTTGGAATGTTTGCCGGTGTTTACCATTGGTTCCCTAAAATGTTCCTTCGCATGATGAACAAAAAATTAGGGTACTTACATTTCTGGATGACGTTCTTAGGTGCTTATGGCGTATTCTTCCCGATGCACTTCTTAGGAATGAGCGGTGTTCCTCGTCGTTATTACACTAACAGCAACTTCCCGTTATTCGATAACTTAATGGATATAAATCAATTTGTAACAATGTGCGCTATTTTTGCTGCATTGGCTCAGGTTGTATTCTTAATCAACTTCTTTTATAGCATGTTCCGCGGAGAAAAACCAAGCGAAAATCCTTGGAAATCGAATACACTTGAGTGGACTAACCCGGTTGCGCATATACACGGTAACTGGCCTGGCGCATTGCCTGAAGTACACCGTTGGCCATATGATTACAGCAAACCCGGCCACACAGAAGATTTTGTTCCGCAAACAGTTCCTCTTGCACACGACGAACATGATGGTGGAGAACACTAGAAGAAATTAAAAGATCAATATAAAAATCCTCTGCTTAGCAGGGGATTTTTTCTATAATATACATACAAAATGACATTCAAACAACGCATAAAATTCTACCTGGTTGGTTTTGGGCTTGGCTCGCTGATACTAATGTCTATTTTAAATAAAAGAGGCTGTAAAGGCGTGAATGCAATTAAAATAGAGGAGTTAGTTTACCAGAAGTGGGAAATAAATAATGCCATGCGATGCAAGTTGAAGTGTGCGGGTTATGCCAGCGATAGTTTGTTTATTGCCGATGTGAAAAACTGTACGGTAGATTACAGTGCCAGCGACATACACGAAGAGCCTTGCGGTAAATATGTTTTAGAATCGTCAGCAAAAAGTGTTAGCTCGTATACTTTATTAGTTGCTGATTGCGGACACACAAGCAAAATACTGGATATTGTACTGAAGAATACCTGCGATTGTAAGTAATCTATAGAAACTATAAATACTCCTTTGAATAAGGCCCCTCATTAAATAGTAAATCTATACAGCTTAAGTTAGGTTGAAAGCCATGCTTATCGCTAAAAAGCTGCGGATAGTTTTTGAATTCACCTTCTGTTAATTTGTTTTTCGGGTGAATAGAATATCTGAGATCATTTTCCGATTCTTTCTGAAAGCTTTCGGTAAATTTTATATCTGTTTTTATTTTAAAACTTTGCAGAAGAAATTGCATCAGTTCTATATTATAATCAAATAAGAAAGTATATTTTTTTTGATAGAAAGGTTGCAGGGCATCAGCATAATAAATAAAATACGGACTGTTTCGGTAAGAACTTTCTATAGTGCGCCAATGTTGTTGTTGCCAGTTCTCTGTATGCGAGATCTTTTTATCGGTAATGATTTCTTTATCACTCATATGAACCACCGGGATGCTTAATGCCAGCATGCCGTTAGCTCCAAATACATTGCATCGGTTACGGTAGCTTTGCTTTACATAATGCTCATGTTTTTCTACGAAAAAGCATCCGGTATCTTTTATCTTTTGAAAGTATTGAACAGGTGGTAAATAAGCGGAGCTAAGAAGAGGAGCTTGCATTAGGTTTAAAAAGCTGCTTTATACTGCAAAAACATCTCGTTAAAACGTTTTCGTACAGCATCAATAAAATCGGCATTTACAATTTGCTTCAGGGCATCCACACTTTTTATGTCATTAGTATCAAATTTAAATACCTGTTCCATCATGGCAGCTTCAAACTTCACCAGGTATTTATCGTTCATGTGAAAAATACTGATCTGTATGGAAGGATGCGGTATGGTATCTATAATGCGCATTTAATTGCCGAAATATTCTACGTAATTATTTTCCGTTTCGTATAGCTTTATGCCATGAAGCTCTGCACCTAATTGTTTAATTTTTGGACCGAGGATATTGAAAATTGCAATAGCTACATTCTCTGTGCTTGTCATAATGCCCTGCAAAAAATCCACGTCCAGGTTCAGGTTTTTATGATCCAGTTTATCGCAAACTTCCGTCCTGATAAGCGTGCTTAGGTCTTTTAAATTAACGATAAAGCCGGTTTCAGGATTTATGTTTCCTTTAACGGTAACATACAGGTCATAATTATGCCCGTGCCAGTTTGGGTTAGAGCATTTGCCAAATACTTCGGCGTTTTTTTCTGCGCTCCATTGTGTATTATACAGCTTATGGGCAGCGTTAAAATGTTCTTTTCGGGTTATAAAAAGCATAGTAATTTAGTTGCACAAATATACCATTATGGTTTGCTATATTTGTGTGAAATCAAAAATAAATATGCGCCTGTTAATAGTTTCTGCCACGGTTTTTGAAATAGCTCCCTTAGTAAAAGAGATAGACGGAAATATAAGCGATAAAATATTTTCTACACACGCATACAAGAACCACACAATAGATATTTTGCTAACAGGGGTTGGCATTGCGCACACGAGTTTTTATTTGGGGAAATATCTTTCAGACACATACGATCTGGTTATAAATGCGGGTATTTGCGGAAGCTTTACAGATTCTATTTCTATTGGTGACGTTGTTTGTGTTGATGAAGACTGCTTTGCAGATCTTGGTGCAGAAGACAATGAAAGTTTTTTATCGCTGGAAGAATTGAACTTGCCAGGAACGTATTATTTAATGAATGAAAATATTTTTTATAATGATTTATTCGATACACTACAGTCTGTAAAAGGAGCTACTGTAAATACTACTCATGGCAACGTACACAGCATAGAAAAGTTTTCAGCATACAGTAAAGCAAATATAGAAAGCATGGAAGGAGCAGCGTTTTTATTTGCATGCAATCAGACTAAAGTAAATTGCCGGCAGATACGTGCTATATCTAATTATGTTGAAAAAAGAGATAGAAGCAAATGGAACATCCCTTTAGCAATTGCAAACCTGAACAAGATTTTGATCGAGTTCATTAATAAGTAATTAATAATCCGGCAGGAATTGCTTTTTCGGGATGAGCATAATTAGGATGCAGGAGAAAGCTATAACTTTTACTAAACTTTTGTACCTTGCAAGGCTATGTATAAATTGATCATAAAACCGTTCTTATTTTTGTTTAATCCTGAAAAAGCACACCATATTACGTTTGGTTTATTGCGTTTTTTTATGCGGATTCCTCTGGCAAAAGGTATTACTTCTGCCGTTTTTGTTTCCAGATCTGCTAAACTTTCTAAACAGGTAGCGGGCTTAATTTTTCCAAATTCAGTGGGGCTAGCAGCCGGTCTGGATAAAAACGCACTTTTGGTTGATGAGCTTGCTTGCCTGGGTTTTGGCTCTATAGAGATTGGCACGGTAACACCAAAAGCACAGCCGGGAAATGATAAACCGCGTTTATTCCGCTTGCCAAAAGATAATGCATTGATTAACAGAATGGGCTTTAATAATGAGGGTGCAAGCGCAGCCGCCATTCGTTTAGCCAAAAGAAAGAACAAGCATATTATTATTGGCGGCAATATTGGCAAAAATAAAATCACGCCTAATGAAAATGCCACACAGGATTATATTATTTGCTTTCACGATTTATTTGATGTGGTTGATTATTTTGTGGTGAATGTAAGTTCGCCCAATACACCTAATTTGCGAGAGCTGCAGGAGAAAGAGCCACTGACCAATTTATTAAGCACGCTTCAAAAGGAAAATGCGAAGAAGGGTGTGCAAAAACCCATCTTTTTAAAAATTGCACCTGATTTAACGGATACGCAATTGAAGGACATTGTTGACATTGTGAAGGAAACTAAAATTGCAGGAGTTATTGCCACTAACACAACTATCTCAAGAGAAAATTTGATCACAAGCAAAGAAGAGATTGCAGCTATAGGTGCGGGCGGTTTAAGTGGCAAGCCATTAACTGCAAGAAGCACAGACGTGATACGCTTTTTGCGTAATAAATTAGATAAGCATATTGCGATTATTGGTGTTGGCGGCATACACAGCGCGCAAGATGCTATTGATAAATTACACGCGGGCGCAGATATTATACAACTTTATACTGGTTTTATTTATGAAGGCCCTGCACTTATCAAGCAAATTAATAAACGCATTTTATCAGAGATCAAATAATTACCTGATAACAGAAACCTGGCCGTGATACTCGTGTGGCATACCGCCTATATCATATAAGCTGACTTTCCAAACGTAAACATCTTCTTTTACAATCTCATTGTGTTTTGTGCCATCCCAGCCCTGATTAGGATCTGTGGTATGTAAAATGGTGTTTCCCCACCGGTCGAAGATCCACATATTAAAGCTGGTATTATCCCAGCCGGTTCCTAAAGGTAAAAACCGTTCGTTTCTTCCATCTCCGTTAGGTGTAAGACTGTTGGGCGCGTAAAAAACAAAGTCAGATTGTATAACCACTTCTTTTGTAACAGTATCTACACATCCATGTGCATCTGTTACTGCCAGGGTTATCGGGTAAACGCCTTCGTTAATAAATGTATGTGAAGGATTCTGAATATTGGTTATAATAGAATCGATGGTCCAGTTCCAGTGGGCAATATTTGTTATTGAAAGATCGGTAAAGCTTATCGTTCCTTCATTGACTGTTGTTGTGAATGAAGAAGCTGTAAAATCTGCAACCGGATTGCCATACACGTGTATAAAATTTGTTTTTGCTGTATTAACCGCACAACTATTTTGGGTTATAGCGGTTAGGTGTACGTCATAATCTCCTGCAGTATAATAGCAGTGGCCGATACTTGCATTTGTTCCTGTGCTGCCATCGCCAAAATTCCAGTTATAGGAAGCAAAGCCCGGACTTGCCGTAAAGCTAACGCAGATGGATGTGCATGATTCGGTTGGAGTTGCTGAAATACTTAGTGTAGGGTTTGTATAAACTCCCACCTGCGCTGTAGTGCTTGCTGTTGCCGCACATACAGCATTGTAAACCGATACGGTATACGTAGTTAATGTGGCTGTTGGACTAACATTTATGCTTGCTGATGATGAGCTAACCGGATTCCAGGTATATTGGTTTGTTCCGCCTCCGCCACCTGAAGATGTAGCATTTAATGTAGTTGATGCCCCCTGGCAAATAGTTGTATTTGACGGAGTAACACTAATAGTTAACGCCGATGATACTGTTACAGTTGCTGAATTTGGGGTGGCTGTGCAGCCATTATTGTTCTGCCCGTTAACTGTATAAACGGTAGTGCTCGCAGGGCTTTTTGTAATAGTAGCTGTGTTTTCGCCTGTGTTCCAGGTGTATGTGTTTGCTCCGCTTGCGGTTATTGTGGCCGTTTGTCCTACACAAATTGTGGGGTTATTTACCGAAATTGTAAAGGTAGGCGACTGTATAATGGTAGTCGTTACGCTGTCTTTACAGCCTCCGTCGTTTCCTGTTAAGGTATACGTAGTGCCCGAAACGCTGCCCGTTAAGTTAGTTGCATTTAAGGTGGTTTGTCCGCTTGGCATCCACAGGTATGTTGTATTATTACTTCCGCTTGAGCTTGCCGATATGCTTCCGTTGCTACCTCCATTGCAGGTTACGCTACTGGTTGCTGTTATTGATAATGTTAATGCCGGAGTTTGATTTGCATAAATGCTTGCACTATCCAAACAGTTATTGGCATCTTTCACTACAACTGTGTAAGTAGTATTTCCTGTCAAGTTATTCGTAGTAGTTGAATTAGCTCCGCCTGCAGGTAACCACATATATGTATAGCCAGATGTTCCTCCCGATGCTGTGCAAGCGGCAATTCCATTGGCAAGCCCACAGGTAGCTAATGTGCTTGTAGCCGTTACCGTCAATGCACCTGGCTGTGCTATACTTGTGGTGGCTGTAGCTGTACAGTTTGCAGAATCAGTTACTAAAACCGTATAATTACCCGCTGGTAAATTATTTATGGTTGAGTTGTTTCCGTTAACGGGCGACCAGCTATAGGTAAACGGCGCCGTGCCAGTACCTGGGTTTATGTTAACAGAAGCGCTGCCTGTATTTGCATTGTTGCAGGAAATGCTGGTTGAAGTAATGCTTAAAACAGGGCTTGGTTTATTGCCAACGTTTATGCTTTTTGAAATTGAACATCCAACCGAATCACTTACAGAAACTGTATAAATCGTATTGCCTGCAAGATTAGTTGCACTTGATGTATTTCCTCCGCTTGGGGTCCATGTGTAAGTGTATCCCGATCGCCCGGGAATTCCGCCACTTGCTGTAACGTTGGTGGTTCCGTTTGTTAAACCACAGGTTGCAGGAGTGCTTGTTAGTGTAAGGCTTATAGAAGCGTTTTGTGCAATGGTAGTTTGCGCACTAACGGTACAGGTATTGGCATCTGTTATGGTACATGTATAAGAAGTATTGCCTGCTAAATTAGTGGCAGTTGAAGAACTTCCACCTGTAGGGCTCCATGCATAATTTGTATAAGGGCTTGTGCCACCGGCTACAACTACGTTTGCCGTTCCGTCGGTATGATTGCAGGTTGCCGCTGTGCTTGTTATCGTAACCGTTAAAGGTGAAACAGGCTGATTGATGCTTATTGTTGCAGTTGCCGTGCAATGTGCAGAATCACTTACTAAAACGGTATAATTTCCTGCAGGCAGGTTGTTTAGGCTTGGGGTGCTTCCACCAACGGGTGACCAGCTGTAGGTGAATGGTGCAGTGCCTGTACCTGTGTTTATTGTAATAGAGGCATTACCTGTGTTTGCTCCAAAACAAGCTACGCTGTTTGAAGTTACTGATAGAACAGGGCTTGGTTTGTTGCCCAAGTTTACAGATGTAGAATACGTGCATGCATTAGCGTCACTGATTGTTAAGCTATAATTGCCGGGAGCTAAGTTATTTGCAATAGAACCATTTCCGCCATTAGGCGTCCATGTGTAGGTATAAGCACCAACTCCTCCGTTTACAATACTTGTGGTTGTTCCGTTATTATTTCCGCAAGTGGCGGGTGTGCTTGTTAATGTTGCCGTTATGGGGGTTGGTTCTGTAATGTTTGCATAGGCTGTATCTTTACAACCATTCGCATCTGTTACAAAAAGCGTGTAATTACCAACAGTTAAGCTTGTGGCCGAAGAACTATTTCCTCCCGAAGGGGCCCATGTATAAGTGTATGCCGGCGTGCCTCCGCTTGTGATCGTAGAAGTTGCTGTGCCTGTATTACCACCGTTACATAAAACACTGCTTGTGCTTACGCTTAAAACCGGAGATAAAAATTGTTGCACAGTTACTGTATTTGATAAAGAGCAGGCTAATCCATCTGTAATAGTAACTGTGTAAGTTCCTCCCGGTAAATTACTTGCGGTGCTTGCATTTCCCCCGGTTGGGGTCCATGTATAATTTAAAGTGCCTGTGCCTCCTGTTGCTACAGCCGTTGCCGAACCATTGGCTAATCCACAGGTAGATGCAGTGCTTGTTAGTGTTGCTGTTATAGGCGGAGGCTGCGTTATAGTTACCTGCGTATCTTTTACACATAAGTGCGCGTCTAAAATATGTATGCTATACGTTCCCTGTGCCAGGTTTGTTGCCGTTGCAGCATTTCCTCCAGAGGGACTCCATGTATACGTATACCCGGCTGTTCCTCCGGCAACTGTAAGTGTTGCAGCTCCTGTACTTCCTCCATTACATAAAACATCGGTCGATAAAATGGATACAGATAAAGTTGGAGGTTGGCTAATTGTTGTGGTTGCTGTAGCTGTACAGTTGTTGGCATCTGTTAATGTTACGCTGTAATTCCCGGGTGACAGATTGGACGCTGTTGCCGCATTTCCCCCACCCGATGACCAGGTATAAGTTACAGGGGCAACCGCACTAATAGCCGTAACTGTTGCAGAGCCGTTGGTACTTCCGTTGCAGCTAATATTTGTACTTGCAATGCTTGCTGATACCGTGCTAACGGAAGCGATGTTTACCGTAACTGTTTGTACGCAACCGTTGGTGCTTGTTACTGTAACAGAATAATTGCCCGCGCATAAATTGCTTGCTATTGCAGCATTTCCGCCACTTGGAGCCCATGCGTATGTATAAGGTGCTACTCCGCCAGAAGCTGTTACAGTAGCAGAGCCCGTGCAGGTGCAACCCGCGTTGGTGCTTGTTACTGTTGCTGTTAAACCGGTTGGTATCAATGATCCGCAAGAAAAATTCATAGAGCTTATCCAGGCAGCATTAGCTGCATTGTTAGGCAGGCCGGGTGTTTCGTTGCCTGCTACATTTGCTGTGCCCCAGTTGGCCTGGTTATTGGGATTGTTATCTGCTGTATTTAAATTGTTACAAACCTTCCCGCTCTGGCTTCCTGAAAAATAAATGATGGTAGAGGTACTGTTATTGCCCCAGCTGACTGCGGAAAGCAGATTGCCGGATGCATCCCTTGACTGAAAAGAATCTCCCCCGTTTGCCATAGCTGCAACAGCATTCCAGCTGCTTCCCGTGCCAAAACCCGCAGTTGGATAGGTAGATATGGATGTTGAAGGTGTAGAACTGTTTCTCTCTAACAACGTGGTATTTCCTCCGGGTATTATCAGGCGGCAATTGCCATCGCTCATAGACAAATCCTGAGCGGGCAGATTTACGTTCGGATCAGCATCGTTATAAATTACAATGATCGTTCCGGCCGGAACGCAGGACCACAAAGCATTTGTAGTTAAACGAATACATCCGCTGGCTATGCCAACACCGGAGCCTGTAGCAAAAGCTCCATTATTATCGTCCAGGTAATACCCGCGTAAATCAAAACAGGGAACTGTAGTACAAGTAGGGCTTCCCACTACAATAAGCTCTACATACTCTGCAGTACCGGCCCCGCCCGTAGCTCCCTGCGAAACCTCATTAAGCATTAATTGCGCTTTGCCAAGGGAACCGCACAATAAAAAGAGGCAAAACAGTATTTTAAAGATATTTATACGCAAACAGTTTTTATAAAATGGTTCAAGCGGTTGGGAGCTCTTGCTCTTTAGGGTGTTCGCCTGATAATTAACGCAAAATTAACCAAACTAAATTAGGCAAATTTTACGATAATGTTAAGTTTAAGTAATAAACATTTAATACAAAGAAAATTCAACGAAGTTTATCCGTATTTTGTCGGAAAATAGCCAATTTGGAGCCGGAATATGTCATATTAGTCGATGAGAAGGATCATGAGCTGGGTTATATGGAAAAATTGCAGGCTCATTTAGAAGCAAAGTTACACCGGGCAATTTCTGTTTTTATCTTTAATTCTAACAAAGAACTGTTACTGCAAAAGCGGGCAATGGGTAAATACCATTCGGCGGGCTTATGGACAAACACCTGTTGCAGTCATCCAAAACCCGACGAAAAGACCACCGATGCAGCACAGAGAAGATTGCAGGAGGAAATGGGAATAAGTTGCCATTTACAACCTGTTTTTAATTTTACGTACCTGGCAAAACTTGAAAATGGAATTACGGAACATGAGTTTGATCATGTGTTTTTTGGCTTTACGGATGATCTTCCCAAATTAAATAAAGAAGAGGCTTCAGACTATAAATATGTTCCTTTAGCTGAAATAGAAACCTGGCTGCAAGAGAGCCCGGAGCAATTTACGGTATGGTTTAAACTAATTTTTGATAGGGTTAAAAAAGAAATAAAATAAATGCAGATTTCTGTTTTTTGGTTCAGGAGAGATTTACGCATTGATGACAATGCAGCATTGTATCATGCGTTGAAGAACAATCCCAATGTGCTTCCTGTTTTTATTTTTGATACAGGTATTTTAAATAGGCTGGAGGATAAACAGGATAGGCGCGTTCATTTTATTCATAGTGCAATTCTGTCTTTGCAAAAAGAACTGCAAAGTTTTGGCAGTTGTATAAGAGTGTATCATGGGCAACCCTTAGAGGTATTCAAAAAAATCATTGCAGAATACCCTGTTCTAAATGTGTATGCCAATCATGATTATGAGCCTGAAGCTATTGCCAGGGATAAGAAAATAAGCAGTTTTTTGCAGGCAAATAACATCTCTTTTAAAACGTATAAAGACCAATGTGTTTTTGAAAAAAGCGAAGTGACCAAAGATGATGGCTTGCCTTATACCGTATTTACGCCTTATGCCAACAAATGGAAAAAGAAGCTGTCAGACTTCTACATTAAATCTTATCCGAACAAATTATACTTTGCTAATTTTTATAAATGTGCTCCATTTACAACTCCTTCTTTGAAAGAGTTAGGTTTTAAAGAAACTGATTTGGTTTTTTCTCGCCCGGAAATTGATGAGCAAATAATCAGTCATTATACTTCACAAAGAGATTTTCCGGCTGTTGCGGGTACTTCCAGGCTTAGTGTACATCTTCGCTTTGGAACGATTAGCATAAGAACCCTTGTACAAAAAGCCATGCAATTAAATAATACCTGGCTTAACGAGCTTATCTGGCGGGATTTTTACATGATGATCTTATTTCATTTTCCGCATGTGGTAGACGGAGCGTTTAAACCTGCTTATAACCGCATCCCCTGGCGCAATAACGAAAAAGAATTTCATGCCTGGTGCAATGGCAAAACAGGATATCCTATTGTTGACGCCGGTATGAATGAGCTTAATGCAACAGGTTTTATGCACAACCGGGTGCGCATGATCACGGCAAGTTTTTTAGTGAAACATTTGTTAATAGACTGGCGCTGGGGCGAAGCTTATTTTGCACAAAAATTGCTCGATTTTGACCTGAGTGCGAACAATGGCGGCTGGCAATGGGCGGCAGGCAGCGGCTGTGATGCGGCGCCTTATTTCAGAGTTTTTAATCCGTATGAACAAACAAAAAAGTTTGACGCAAAACTTATGTATATAAAAAAATGGGTGCCTGATTACAACGACTTCAGTTATCCGCAACCTATAGTAGATCACGCGTTTGCACGCCAGCGTGCTATAGAGGTTTACAAAAAAACACTTTCAGAAAAATTTTAAAACAGAACCCGCTTACGTATTAAGTGTAAGTAAAATCTTTTGGTATATTTGGCTATGAAAAAAATAATTCTTCTTTTTCTTTTAATAAGCCTTCAACAGGTTATTAAAGCGCAAAATTGCGAAAAAGGTTGCGGTAAAATAATCAAGGTTGAGCCCACAAAAATTAAGGGTGTAAAACCTAACAGGTCGCTTCTTGTTTTTAAATTTCATGGGCCGGATGGCAAGCCTACCAAAAGCCCGATAACACTTATTATTGATGGTAAAGATACCATGCACCCAAAAATTGATCCAACAGGTACAGCTAAAATAACCGTAATGCCAGGCAGCCATACTTTTAAGTATAAAGCTAATTTTTGGTATAGCGTAAAGATGGAAGGATTGGTTCCTTTTAAAACAGAAACTACCTATACTATTTTTGTGCGTTTTGAGGCTAAAGAAATAGATGCCAAAAAAACCAAAGGCGACGATTAATTATTGATTGCCTAAACTATAAACCTGTTCTTTAATAACCTGTGCCCATTGCTGCGGAGTCTTTCTTTTATCAAGGGTTTCAGGCATAATTAACTTACCAAATTTCAGTTTTATATTCTTGTTCTTTAAAGAGAACATTTCATCAGGAAGAAAGAACATTTCTATGTTTGCTTTAATGCCTAAGCGTTTACGCCACAAAGCAAAATTGTAAAAAAAGTTTGAGTTCTTGCCGTCAACATACAAAGGCAGAATAGGTTTATTGTATTGGATAGATTTGGTAACAAAACTTTTTTTCCATTCCAGGTCTTTAATTTCACCGTGTTGTTTACGGCTTACCAATCCTGCCGGAAATACCATCGACACACCGCTTGAAGCATAGAAGGCATCTACAGCTTTTATGGCTTCTATAGAAGTAACACCTACTTTATTTACACCCACCAGAACGCCATCAAAATTAACCAGGTTAGTCAAAATATCATTTACAGTTGCGCGTACATCTCGTCTTCTTTTCGAAATGGCATGTATAATGGCCATGCCGTCAATGCCGCCCAGCGGATGATTTGCTGCAACAATCACTCCCCCGGTAAGCGGTAAATTCTCTAAGCCTTCCCAGGTAACATTGGCTCCTACATATTTTAAACAACCATCATTAAAATCATAACCGTAATTATTGCGGTTGATCCACACACATTCATTAATCTGGTCTTCATGCAGTTTTCTTTTCAGGTATTTTATAAAAAAACGCGGCAACCACTTGTGTAGCGTGGGATTTTTGTCTTTTATGATCTTTTCTATATCAATTGTTTTATCTGCCGCTTCCATTTCTCTTAATTGTTCATTTCCTGTTCATTTCGCGATTTGAATTTTGCCCTGAAAACAAATCAAAATCTTTTAAAAAGCTTGTTTTAACAAGTGTTTCTGGTTACTAAGTAAAGATATTTTATACAAACAAAAAGCAGTTAAAGTCAAAAACTTTTCAACAAGTGTGGTAAAAAGTGGTTTGAAGTGGTAAATGGTGGTAAAAACTGTTTATTTTTGTCTCATATCAAATAAAAAGATGGCTGTCAACAGTTTAATAGGCGAATTTGAATGCAAAGTGGATGCAAAAGGCCGCTTTATGTTCCCTGTTAACTTGAAAAAACAGATGGCTGAGATGTTTGATAAAGGGTTTGTTATCAACCGAAACCTGCACCAAAAATGTCTGGCTCTTTACCCAATTGAAGAATGGAATAAGCTGAACAAAAAATTAGGCAAACTAAATCGCCTGAAAAAAGACGTAGATATTTTTATTCGTCGCGTTACCGGCGGGGCAACAAATTGCGAAGCAGATAATACCGGACGTATCCTAATTCCTAAACCACTATCAGAATACGCAGACATTAAGAGCGATATAAAAGTTTTAGGCAGCAACAACATTATTGAGATCTGGGATAAAAAAGCATACGACCTATTCTTAACCCAGGATATTGACATAGCAAAATTAGCAGATGATGTTTTTGAGGGTGTTGACTTTAACGATGATAAAGACTAATGGATTATCATCAACCCGTTCTTTTAAAAGAATGTTTAGATGGCTTGCGTATTAAGCCTGATGGCGTTTATGTTGATGTAACTTTTGGTGGCGGCGGCCACAGCAAAGCAATTTTACAACAGCTTGGCCCTAAAGGAAAGTTGTTTGCTTTCGATCAGGATAAAGACGCAGCCAATAATTTGCCTGCAGATGATCGCCTGACCTTCATTCCTCAAAACTTTATGTATATGAAGAATTTTTTGAGGATGCATGAAGCAACACAAGTAGATGGAATCCTTGCTGACTTAGGTGTATCGTCTCACCAGTTTGATATTGCCGACAGAGGTTTCTCTATTCGCTTTGAAGCTGAACTGGATATGCGCATGAATCAGTCTTCTAAAAAAACAGCCGCTACAGTGTTGAATGAGTATGACGAAAATCAACTCAAACACATTTTTAGAAGTTACGGAGAGATTGATAACGCTTACAAATTAGTGAAGTTGATTACGGATGCACGCATAACACAACCTATCACGACAACAGAGCAACTAAAAAATATTATAGCGCCTTGCACACCAAAGTTTAAAGACCATCAGTATTTGGCAAAAGTATTTCAGGCATTGCGAATTGAAGTGAACGATGAAATGGAAGTGCTGAAAGAAATGCTAAAGCAATCATTAGAAGTTTTGAATGTTGGCGGAAGATTGGTGGTGATGAGTTATCATTCTTTAGAAGATAGGTTAGTAAAGAATTTTATAAAGAGCGGGAATTTTGAAGGAGAAGCAGAAAAAGATTTTTTCGGAAACATAGCAAGGCCGTTTGAATTGATAACAAGAAAACCAATTGTGCCAAGTGAAGAAGAGATAGAAAAAAACAGCAGATCAAGAAGTGCAAAATTAAGAGTAGCAGAGAAACAGTGAGCAGGTAACAGTAAACAATTAGCAGTGAATTGAAACTGATAATTGAAAACTCGCAACTAAACTAATAATTGATTAATGATAACTGAAATAAGTGGCAAACAAATTTAAAGAAATAAAAAACGAAGAACCCATTATTGAAGAGGTAAAGCCAGCCTCAGCAACACCTCCACCGACTCCCAAAAAGAAAAAAAGCGGTATCGTAAAATCTTTAAATACTGTTTTTAGCGGTACATTTTTAAGCAACGATAACGTATTAAAACATATCCCATTTATTTTATTTCTATCTGTCATTGCCATTTTATACATAGCAAATGGGTATTGGGCCGATGATAAAGTAAGACAGGTAAACAAGTTGAACGCACAGATAAAAGATTTTCGTAGCGAATACATCTCTACAAAATCTGATCTGATGTTTGTGAGTAAACAAAGTGAAGTAGCAAAATCGGTAGAGAAATTGGGGTTGAAAGAACCTATTGTGCCACCAATGAAAATTGTAATTGACACAAGTAAGAACATAGGATTAGAAATTAAAAAACCAGAATAAAAAGTATAGATATCATTTCGAAATCTCATTAATAAATAAACAGATGCTGAAACAAGTTCAGCATGACGAAGGAAAAGATAAAAATTGGAAAACAGGAAAGACATATTATGGAGAACCTACCTGGTGTACATTTTTATGTGTGTGTTCGCGCTTTCCATTGTTTATAAAATTGTGCAGGTTCAGTTTATACAAGGCGATATGTGGCGTGAAAAAGCCAAGCAACTTACCACGGCTTATGTAAATATTGAAGCCTCTCGCGGAAATATTTTTGATGAGAACGGAAATCTTTTGGCAACCTCGCTCCCTTACTATGAAGTAGGAATGGACGTCAACGCCCCTGCTCTCACCAAAGACACCTTCAATAAATACATCAATCCGTTATCAGAAGAACTGGCAACTATGTTCCCGGATAAAAGCAAAAAAGAATTTAAAAAGATTTTGCGAAAAGCGCGCGAAACTCAAGATAGATATATTGTTCTGCATCGCAATGTTTCTTATAGGGATTTGCAACAAATGAAAAAATTCCCGCTGCTTAAAAAAGGCAAGCGTGGCGGGTTGGTTTATTTACAAACTAACCGGAGAGAACTGCCTTTTAAATTATTAGCGGCCCGTACCATTGGTTATACCCGTAACGAATTACGCGTGGGTATTGAAGGGGCTTATGACACTATTCTTCGTGGCACCAGCGGTAAACGTTTAATGCAAAAAGTGGCGGCAGATGTTTGGCGCCCAATTAATGATGAGAATGAAATTGAGCCTAAAGATGGAAATGATATTTATACCACCATTGATGTAAACATACAAGACGTTGCGGAAAATGCTTTAATGAAAGCCCTTGTGAAAAATGACGCTGCCCAGGGTTGTGTTGTTTTAATGGAAGTAAAAACCGGAGAGATACGGGCAATTGCAAATCTTACCCGTACAGATTCGGGTATGTATAGCGAGCGCTTGAATTACGCCATGGGTTACCCGACAGAACCCGGTTCTACATTCAAACTGGCTTCCTTGTTAGTTGCTTTGGATGATGAGTATGTTGACTTGGATGATGTGTTTGAAGTAGGCAATGGCGAATGCATGTATTACAATAAAAAAGTAAAAGATTCACATCCGCCTAAAAAACCTGAGCTAACCGTACAGGAAATTTTTGAAACCTCTTCTAATGTGGGCACAACAAAAGTCATCACAAAATATTACACAAAAGACCCGCAAAAATTTGTAGATAAATTACTGACGTTCAATTTAGGAAAACCACTTGGCTTGGGTATTCCCGGTGAAGGAATTCCGCTTATTAAAAACGTAAAAGATAAATATTGGTCGGGTGTTACATTACCTCAAATGGCTTACGGATATGAGGTTTTGGTTACTCCCCTGCAAACACTTACACTATATAATGCCATTGCCAACAATGGTAAAATGGTTAAGCCACGATTTATAAGAGAAGTTATCAAAAACGGAGTAGTCGTACAAAAATATTCACCGGAAATTATTAATGAACAAATAGTAAAACCGACTACCGTGCAAAAAGCAAAACGTATGTTGGAGGGTGTTGTTGAAAGAGGCTCAGGCAAAGGGCTACTTAATACTACGTTTAAAGTTGCGGGTAAAACAGGTACGGCGCAAATTGCAACAGCAGGTAAAGGCTATGGCTCAGAAGGTAACCATATTTATCAGGCGTCTTTTGTCGGATATTTCCCTGCGGAAAAACCATTATACACTTGCATCGTTGTCATTAACTCCCCTTCCAACGGAACATATTATGGTGCTGCGGTAGCAGGCCCTGTATTTAAAGAAGTTTCCGAAAAAGTGTATTCAACTTCATTAGATTTTCAAACAGAAATTAATACGGGTAAAGCGCCTTTATTGAGTAAAGCGCCTGAAATGATCAAAGGTAAAAAGCAAGACCTGGATTATGTATTAGCGGATTTAAATATTCCGTTTAATAATACGGCAAGTGAAGCTAACTGGATCACAAATGCTAGAACCGATTCAACAAAAATTACTTTACAAGGTGTTGATCTGGAAACGCAATTGAAAAAAGGCATGGTGCCAAACCTTCAGGGTTTATCAGCCAAAGACGCTTTATATCTTTTAGAGAATAATGGATTGAATGTGAGGCTGCAAGGCTTTGGCTCTGTAAAAAAACAATCATTGGAAGCAGGAACAAAATTTTTTAAAGGATCTCAAATCGTTTTAACATTAGGCTAATGCGTTTATTGACCGACATACTTTATAAAGCCGGATTAGAAGAAATAATCGGTACAACCAATGTGGCTGTGGCGTCCATAACATTCGATTCCCGTAAAGTAAAAAAAGACAGTTTGTTTATTGCCGTAAAAGGTACTGCAGTAGACGGGCATAACTTTATTATGCAAGCCGTCGAAACAGGTGCTATTGCTATTGTTTGCGAAGAGCTTCCTGAGATACTATTGGAAAATATTACTTATGTAAAAGTTAAGAATGCAACCTATGCATTAGGAATTATTGCTGCTAATTTTTATGATAACCCTTCTCAGAAATTAAAATTAGTTGGTGTTACCGGTACGAACGGAAAAACTACAACGGTTACTCTTCTATACAATCTTTTTAAATCATTAGGCTATACAGTTGGGTTATTATCTACCGTAAAAAATAAAATTCATAACGAAGAAATTCCTGCTACACACACAACACCTGATGCAATTTCTTTAAACGAGTTACTGAACAAAATGCTTGAAAAAGGCTGTCAGTATGTGTTTATGGAAGTGAGCTCTCATGCTATTGTTCAGCATCGTGTAACAGGAATAACTTTTGCGGGTGGCGTGTTTACCAACATCACACATGATCATTTAGATTATCACAAAACATTTGACGAATACATCAAAGCTAAAAAAACATTCTTCGATCATTTACCGGAAGAGGCTTTTGCCTTAACCAATAAAGACGATGCAAACGGAATGGTGATGTTGCAAAATACCAAAGCAACGCGTGTTACCTACGCATTAAAATCTCCTGCCGATCACAAGTGCCGCATTGTAGAAAATCATTTAAATGGTTTACTGTTGAATATTGACAGCAAAGAAGTTTGGGTAAAACTAATCGGGCAATTTAATGCATACAATGTACTTGCGGTTTATACTACAGCCGTTTTATTAAAACAAGATGCTACCAATATTCTTACAGCGTTAAGCGCACTTAATTCGGTAGAAGGCAGATTTCAATATATAAAATCAGATAATGGTATCATCGGCATCGTTGATTATGCACATACGCCTGATGCATTAAAAAATGTATTGGAAACTATTAAAGGAATTCGTACAGGTAATGAGCAGGTTATAACGCTTGTTGGTTGTGGTGGAGACAGAGATGTAGCTAAGCGTCCGGTGATGGCACAAATTGCTTGTCAGTTTAGTAACAAAGTTATTCTTACTGCCGATAATCCACGCAGCGAAGACCCTGAAGAAATTTTAAATCAAATGCAAAAAGGTATCGACCCTGTTGATGCAAAAAAAACATTACGTATTACGGATAGAAAAGAAGCGATAAGGACTGCTATCTCCCTGGCAAAACCAGGTGATATTATTTTAATTGCCGGCAAAGGGCACGAAAAATATCAGGAGATAAAAGGGGTGAAACATCCGTTTGATGATTTTGAAATTTTAAAAGAAACCTTTAAAACACTTAACGCATAATGTTTTACTATTTGTTTTCATGGCTTCACAAAGCCTTCGACTTTCCGGGTGCAGGTGTATTTCAATACATCTCGTTTCGTGCGGCCATGGCGGTAATCACATCGCTGGTGATTTCTTTGGTGTTTGGTAAACGCATTATCGAATTTATACGCAGCAAACAAATCGGTGAAACCATTCGTGATTTAGGCTTGGCAGGAGAAAAACAAAAAGCAGGCACGCCAACTATGGGTGGTTTAATTATTCTTGCGGCAATCATTATCCCCACTTTATTATTTGCCAAACTTCAAAATGTATATATCGTCTTAATGTTAATATCTACCGTATGGCTCGGCTTAATAGGCTTTCTGGATGATTACATTAAAGTATTCAAAAAAAATAAAGAAGGCTTACAGGGGAAATTTAAAGTGATCGGGCAAATCGGCATCGGGCTGCTTGTAGGTGTGATACTTTACTTTAACCCGGAAGTTACTATTAAAGAACGTGTTTATTCAAGCGGCCCAAAATCTACTTCCATCGACATGGCTTTAAACCAGGGCAACGAATACAAAGCGCCTAAGTATGCTATTGAAGAAACCAAAACATTAAAAACAACTATTCCGTTTGTAAAAAACAATGAGTTTGATTACAACAGTTTGATCGGATGGGTTTGTAACGATTGCAACAAGTGGGGCTGGATCATTTTTATTCCGATCGTCATTATTATTGTAACGGCTGTTTCCAACGGAGCTAACCTAACGGATGGGATGGATGGTTTGGCAACGGGTACATCGGCTATCATAGGAACTACCTTGGGCATTTTGGCTTATGTGTCCGGTAATATGGTGTTTGCCGATTATCTCAACATCATGTACATACCCAACTCGGGCGAGTTGGTAATTTTTATTGCGGCATTTGTTGGTGCATGTATCGGTTTCCTTTGGTATAACTCGTATCCCGCGCAGGTTTTTATGGGAGATACAGGAAGTTTAGCATTGGGCGGGATCATTGCAGTATTTGCCATTGCTATTCGTAAAGAACTATTAATTCCTATTCTGTGTGGGATATTTCTGGTGGAAAATCTTTCGGTTGTAATGCAGGTGTTTGTTTTCAAGATCAGGAAAAAGAAACACGGATTAGAATATGCCAAAGCCAATCGCTTATTTAAAATGGCACCTCTTCACCATCATTATCACAAATCAGGTTTGCACGAATCAAAAATTGTTTCTCGTTTTTGGATCATCGGAATCATGTTGGCTGTATTAACCATTGTAACCTTGAAATTAAGATAGTGGACAAACGCATTGTCATATTAGGTAGCGGAGAAAGCGGCGTTGGCGCAGCTATCCTGGCACACGCTAAAGGCTTTGATGTATTTATTTCCGATAAAGGAGAGATCAAGGAAAAATACAAATCTGTCCTGCAGGAAAAAAATATTGCGTTTGAAGAAGGTTTTCATACTGAAGAAAAAATTTTAAATGCAAGTGAAATTATTAAGAGCCCAGGTATACCAGATAAAGCAGATCTAGTAAAAAAAGCAAGAGCAAAAGGCATTAGCGTTATTTCTGAAATTGAATTTGCAGGCAGATATACCAATGCAAAAAAGATTTGTATAACAGGCAGTAATGGTAAAACTACTACTACTATGTTAACCTATCATATTCTTACCAATGCAGGCTACAACGTAGGCCTGGCAGGTAATGTTGGTAAGAGCCTGGCATGGCAGGTTGCGACAGAAAATTTTGATTACTACGTTATTGAGTTAAGCAGTTTTCAGTTAGATGGCATGTATGACTTTAAAGCAGACATCGCTATTCTTTTAAATATTACGCCGGATCACTTGGATAGATACGAATACAAGTTTGAGAATTACGCGCTTTCAAAATTCCGCATTGCGCAAAATCAAACACCGGATAACGCTTTTATTTATTGTGTAGATGACGAAGGCATCATGCAATATTTGGAACAGGTAAATCCTAAGGCAAAACATTATCCTTTTTCTATTAAGAAAAAAATCGAACAGGATGGCGCTTATTTAACTGAAAACGAAATAACCATAAATATAAACCAAAACCCTATAACCATGACCATAGAACAATTAGCCCTGCAAGGAAAGCACAATGTGTACAACTCAATGGCGTCTGCAATCGCTGCACGCTTAGTCGATGTACGTAAAGAAAACGTTCGCGAAAGCTTAAGCGATTTTGTAAACGTTGAACATCGTTTAGAAGTTGTTGCAACTATCAACGGTATTGAATTCATTAACGATTCAAAAGCTACAAACATCAACTCGGTATGGTACGCTTTAGAAAGCATGACCAAACCTGTAGTGTTAATTATGGGCGGTGTAGATAAAGGAAACGATTATACACAATTGTATGATCTAGTGAAAGCAAAAGTTAAAGCCATTGTTTGCTTGGGCTTAGATAATGCAAAAATCATCGAAAATTTTTCTTCGGCAGTTGAAACTATTGTTGAAGCACAATCTATGCATGAAGCAGTTTCTTATTCTTACAAATTAGGTAAGAAAGGCGATGCGGTTTTATTATCGCCGGCCTGTGCAAGTTTTGATTTATTTCAAAACTACGAAGACCGTGGTTCTCAGTTCAAAGCATCTGTACGTTCTTTATAACAACTGAACTTGAAACTAACCAATTATATAAAGGGCGACCGCGTTATCTGGATGGTGGTGTTTTTACTTACCATCGTATCTATACTTGTTGTGTATAGCTCAAGTAACGCACTTGCTCAAAAATCAAAAGGCGGTAACACCGAGTATTTCCTGATAAAACATAGCCTTATATGTTTGATGGGATTTGTAATCATGTATCTTGTACATAAATTTAATTACAAAATATTCTCGCGTTTATCACAGGTTGGTTTAATAGTTTCAATTCCACTTTTATTATTTACGTTGCTAAAAGGTGTCAGTGCAGGCGAGGCAAATCGCTGGTTAGAAATTCCGGGTATTGGTTTAACCTTTCAAACCTCGGATTTTGCAAAGCTCGCACTTATCGTTTTTGTAGCGCGTATGTTAACCATTAAACAAGATCATTTAGATGATTTTAGAGTGATCTTAAAATCTATTCTTCTCCCGGTAGGGTTGATTTGTGCCTTAATTTTTCCGGCAAACTTTTCTACCGCAGCTTTATTATTTTTTACTTGCCTGCTTATTATGTTTGTTGGCAGAGTTCCTTTAAAATTTATCGGAGCTATTGTTGGTGCAGGTTTATTAGTAGGAATACTCTTTGGAACGGTTATTTATGTAAAGCCCGATATCATGCGTCGTGGTGCTACATGGAAAGCACGTATTGAAAATTTCGTGAACGGAGATTCGCAAAGTAATTACCAATCAGAACAGGCTAAAATTGCAGTTGCACGAGGTTATGGTTTTGGGGTTGGCCCGGGCAACAGTACGCAAAGAAATTTTTTGCCGCAAGCCGCTTCTGATTTTATTTACGCTATTATTATAGAAGAGTACGGCTCCTTAATGGGCTTATCTCTTTTGTTCTTATACCTGATTTTATTTTTCAGGTCGATACGGATTTTACGAAAAGCTGAAAAAACTTTTGGTGGATTATTGGCCGTTGGTTTAAGCTTCAGTTTGGTTTTCCAGGCAATGATCAATATGGCGGTTGCCGTAAATTTATTTCCGGTAACAGGCCAACCTTTACCGTTGGTAAGTATGGGTGGTACATCTATTTGGTTTACCAGTATTTCTGTTGGAATTATTTTAAGCGTGAGCAGAGAGGTTTACGATAATGATAGTAAAGAAATAGTAATCGCAGAACCTGAACTTGCAACAATTTAAATACGATATACAAAATACAGAAATGCAAATAATACAATCTATACAAAATAGAATTTACGAAATTAGAGGCGAGCGTGTAATGCTGGATAAAGATTTAGCAGCCTTGTATGATACGGAAACAAAAGCTCTTAACCTTGCCGTAAAACGTAATATTAAACGATTTCCTAAAGATTTTATGTTTCAACTCACTAAAGAGGAGTTTGAAAGTTTGAGGTTTCAAATTGAAACCTTAGAAAAATATGATGCTCCTTTGAGGTTGCAAAATGAAACCTCAAAAGGGAGAGGTGGCACAAGATATTTGCCGTATGTATTTACTGAACAGGGAGTTGCTATGTTAAGCGGCATTTTAAACAGTGAACGGGCAATTAATATGAATATTGCTATTATGAGAGCTTTTGTTGAAGTTAGGAAAATTCTATTGAAGCAAAGCAGTATAACACAACAAATAAAAGAGATAAAAGAACGAATAAATGAACATGATATTCAACTAAATCATATTTATGAAGCTTTGGAAAATTTGACGGATGAAAATGTCGCACATAAAAAGTGGAGCGAAAGACAACGTATTGGATTCAAGGCATCTAAAAAACAGTAAATACACTATATAATTGACAGGTTAAATCGGTTTCAAGGCAAGTAAATAATGAGCAAATTAAAAATTATATTGAGTGGCGGTGGCACAGGCGGGCATATTTTTCCGGCGGTAGCTATTGCCAATCAGATAAAAAAACAAGTGCCTGGCGCCGAAATTTTATTTGTAGGGGCTTTGGGTAAAATGGAAATGGAAAAAGTTCCTGCCGCGGGCTACAAAATTATCGGTGTGCCTATTGCTGGCTTACAACGCAAACTAACATTAGCCAATTTAAAACTTCCCTTCTTAATTATCCGCAGCCTTTTAAAAACGAGAAAAATAATTAAAGATTTTCAGCCGCATGTAGTTGTAGGTACAGGTGGTTATGCCTCGGGGCCTTTGCTGAGAGTGGCCTGCAATAAAAATATTCCTGCGTTAATACAAGAACAAAATTCGTATGCAGGTATAACGAACAAACTGCTTTCTAAAAAAGTCAGCAAAATTTGTGTGGCTTATGAAGGCATGGATAAATTTTTTCCGAAAGAAAAAATCATTCTTACCGGAAATCCTGTCAGGCAGGATATTCAAAATATACAGGCCAAAAGAGAAGAAGCTTTAAAATTCTTTCATCTCGATCTCAATAAAAAAACTATTCTCGTTATCGGCGGTAGCTTAGGTGCCCGTATCATTAACGAATCTATGGGAGCCGGGCTAAAATTATTGGCAGATAACAATATCCAGTTGGTTTGGCAAACAGGTAAAACGTATATCACAACAGCTAAACAACAAGTTGAACCATTTAATCAAAATCATATTTATGCGTTTGATTTTATTACAAGAATGGATTTGGCTTATGCTGCGGCAGATGTGGTTATTTCAAGAGCAGGAGCCAGCTCGGTTTCTGAGTTACAGATCGTAAACAAGCCTTGCATTTTAGTGCCTTCGCCTAATGTGGCAGAAGACCACCAGACAAAATATGCGATGGCATTGGTCAATAAGAATGCGGCCGTTTTAGTGAAAGATGCCGAAGCAAAAAGCAAACTCGTACAGGAAGCTGTTGCATTAATGAAGAATGAAAACAAGCAAAATGAATTGAAACAGAACATTTCAAAACTTGCTTTGCCTAATGCAGCAGAAGTAATTACATCAGAAATTTTAAAATTGGTTAATAAAAAATAGTGGTGAAACTTTTAGACTATAAACTAATCTATTTCCTTGGCATAGGCGGCATTGGCATGAGTGCACTTGCTCGTTATTTTAATCATTACGGAATTAAAGTAGCCGGTTATGATAAAACACCTACCGTTCTCACCAGTGAATTACAGGCAGAAGGAATTGATATTCATTTCGATGATAACGTTGAGTATTTGAATTACCTGTTGGCTGAATTTAAAAAAGAAGAAATACTGATTGTTTATACGCCTGCGGTCCCAAAAGATCATGGCGAGTTTGTGTTTGTTCAAAAAGAACATTATACCTTAAAGAAGCGCGCCGAAGTGTTGGGAGAGATCACCAAACAATTTAAAACCATTGCTGTGGCAGGCACACACGGTAAAACAACTACCTCTTCGTTAGTGGCGCATATTTTAAAAACAGCCGGCTTTGATTGCTATGCTTTTTTGGGTGGCATCACAAAAAATTACAATACCAATTTACTCTTAGGCAATAAACAACCCGATGAAAATACGTATGTGGTTGTTGAAGCAGACGAATATGATCGTTCTTTTTTAACGCTTTATCCTTACATGGGGGTCATTACCAGCGTGGATGCAGATCATTTGGATATTTATGGGGATGTAAGTTACATGCACGAATCATATACCTTGTTTGCAAACCAGGTAAGTGTAAACGGACATTTGATTGTTAAGAAAATTGTTGATAACACATTGTCACTCAATGTCAAAAGGCATACATACGCCGTAAATTTAGAAGCAGATTTCGTTGCCAAAAATGTAGAGATACACGATGGTGATTTTTATTTTGATGTAAAAAGTTCTTTGTCGTATTTAAGTGGTGCCGTGCTAGGTATCCCGGGCCTGCACAATGTTGAAAATGCAACGGCGGCAGTAGCAGTAGCGCAATTGCTCAACATTGATAATGCAGTTATAAAAGAAGCCTTGCAAAGTTTTGGCGGCGTTAAGCGCAGGTTTGATTATCGTGTAAAAACAAAAGATTTGATCTACATTGATGATTATGCGCATCACCCCGAAGAGCTGAAAGCAGCCATTGGCGCGGCAAAATCCTTATACCCAAATAAAAAGGTAACCGGTATTTTTCAGCCGCATTTGTTTACCCGCACGCGCGATTTTGCAGATGGATTTGCCGAGAGCCTGGATATGCTGGATGAATGCTTGCTGCTGGATATTTATCCTGCCCGCGAAAAGCCCATTGAAGGAATTACATCGGCTATGTTGTTGAGCAAAATGAAATCAACTAATAAAAAGGTGTTGCAAAAAAACGAGGTGCTTATTTATTTAAAAGAACATGATACGCAGGTGTTGTTGACATTAGGTGCAGGGGATATAGATATGTTGGTAGAGCCGATCGAGAAATTATTGAAAGAGAAGTGCTAAAATAAAGATGTCATGCTGAATTTGTTTGACTTCGCTGATTTTTAATTCAGCATCTCAACAGATTCCGAAATAAATTCGGAATGACAAAAAAGTAAAATGAAGAAGATCAATTTTAAAAAAATAGGAATAATTGCTCTTTGGTTTCTTGGAATTGCAGGATTAATAAGCTCCTTGGCTTTTGTTACCGCAAGCGAAAAAAAAATAAAAGGTAAAACAGTTGAGATCGTTATTGAAAAAGACGATGACAACAGCTTTATCGATGAAGATGACGTTTTAAAGTTCCTGAAAGACAGAAACGATACCATTGTCAATCAGCCAATGAAAGACATTAATGTCTATAAAATAGAAAGAGCTTTAAATACGCATCCTTCTATTGCTGCATCTGAAGTAGCCGTTACCGTTACGGGAGATGTGAGTATCAGCATCAAACAGCGCAAACCTATTGTGCGGATTATAAACCTGAAAGGAGAAAGTTTTTACATTGATAACCGCGCAACCGTTATGCCTTTGGCCGACCATTATACCGCGAGGGTACTTGTTGTAAATGGGTTTATACCTGAGCAATATTCTCAGTTTTATAAATTCTCTGTGCCGCAAATAGAAAAAGATTCAGCTTTTAAAGCCATTACGGTTATAGATGATATTTACGAGGTAGCAAATTACATTAAGAATGACTCGTTGCTGAATAGTTTGATCATACAGGCTTACATCAACAACGACAGAGAAATTGAATTATATCCTGCAATCGGGAATCAGAAAATAATTTTTGGCGATGATAACGACATTGCCGAGAAATTTGAGAAACTAAAAATATTTTATACGCAGGGGTTAAACAGTGTTAACGGATGGAATAAGTATTCAGTCATTAATTTAAAATATAAGAACCAGGTAGTTTGCCTGAAAAAAGAAAGTGAAGAAAAGAAGAGTAAACCTGTAGTTGTTCCTATTCCGATTGTAGCCGAGGAAAAGAAAAAAGAGGAAACAGATAAAAAAGAACAAGCGTCTGCTAAAGAAGCAGAGAATAAAAAGAAAGATGTTGCTGCTACGAAAGAAACAGGAAAAAAAGATAAAAAAACTGCAAGCTCAGATATAGCTGCAAAAAAAGACAAGGACAAAAAAGATAAGAGTAAAAAAGAAAAAACTAAAAAATAAAACATGGAAGCATCAGACTTTGTAGTAGGCTTAGACATCGGAACAACTAAAATTGCGGCTATTGTCGGGCGTAAGAACGAGTATGGTAAGATCGAAATTCTTGCCATCGGTAAAGCACCTTCATTGGGTGTTAAACGTGGTGTCGTATCTAATATAGAAGATACCATCCGTTCGATTAAAGCTGCGGTAGCTGATGTAATGACCAAAGAGATTTCATTGAAAAATGAAAAAGGCGAAATGCAATCGTTTAAACTGGAGCAGGTTTGCGAGTTGAACGAAGTTGTTGTAGGTATTGCCGGCCAGCACATTAAAAGCCTGCAGCATCGTGGTATGATCACCCGCCAGCAAAGCGAAGATGAAGTTGCACAACGCGATGTAGATAATTTAATTGATAACATGCACCGCTTGGTTATGCAACCGGGTGAAGAGATCATACACGTTATTCCGCAGGATTATATCGTTGATCATGAGCAAGGTATCCGTAACCCTATTGGTATGGCAGGCGTTCGCCTGGAAGGAAATTTTCATATTATAACCGGGCAAGCTTCTGCTATTAAAAATATTTATAAATGTGTTGACAGAAGCAGCTTAAAAGTAGTTGATATGAGCTTAGAGCCTCTTGCATCTGCTGATGCTTGCTTGAGCGAAGAAGAAAAAGAAGCCGGTGTTGTATTGGTTGATATCGGTGGCGGTACCAGCGATGTGGCTATTTTCTACGATGGCATTATCCGCCATACAGCCGTTATTCCTTTGGGCGGAAATATTATTACCGAAGATATTAAAGTGGGATGTTCTATCATTACCAACCAGGCCGAATTATTGAAAACAAAGTTCGGTTCTGCCTTAGCGATTGAAAATCATGAGAATGAAGTGATCTCTATCCCGGGTTTACGCGGCCGTCCGCATAAGGAAATTTCTGTAAAGAACCTGGCGCATATCATACAAGCGCGTATGGAAGAAATTCTTGCTTTTGTATTGTATGAAATAAAAAACAGCGGTTACGAAAAGAAACTGGCGGCGGGCATTGTGGTTACCGGCGGCGGCTCTCAATTGAAACATTTACCCCAGCTGGTAGAATACTTTACAGGCATTGATTGCCGTATAGGCACACCGAACGAACATTTGGCAAAAAGCTCTGAAAATGTTACCAATCCTATGTTCTCAACCGGTGTAGGTTTAGTGATGATGGGCATTAAAAAGATGGAAGAGGAGATGTCGAAATCAACTAAAACCATTGAAACCAAAGTTGAAGTGCAACCCGAAGAAGAGAAAAAAGGGAAGAAAAAGATTGCCAATCATTCCAGCAAAATACGCGGCAAATTTTTTGAAACATTTGGTAATAAAGTAGCTGATTGGTTGCGTGATGATGTTGAGTAAACTTTTTATCATTCGAATTTAATTCTAAAAGATCCCACTCACAAGGCGGGGATTTTTGTTGTAGGATGTTTCTTAGTATGCCATGCTGAACTGGTTTCAGCATCTTACATCATGGTAACGGATTCCGAAACAAGTTCGGAATGACAAAATCTTTGGCAGTCATGCCCTCACAACAGATTATTTTATTTAATGTTCTTTTTCCTTAGATGAAAAAGAATCAAAAAATCAAGATAAAACGATCTACCACGCTAAAGCCCAGTCTGCTCCGCGTTTTACCGGGCAGCCCGCTGTTTCAATTGATGATTGTCTTCAGCAATGTTAGGTGTTGTTGCTGTAAGTGTTTTAATAGAAAAATATATGTACTGATAAAAGGTGCCTCTTTTTTTAACGACCTTTTGGTTACTGTCCGAAAGACTTAAAATGGTTTCACTGCTACACACCCACCCGTTTGCCCTGTCAACGTGCTGTTTCAATTAGTGATTGCCTGCATTAGTAAGTGTTTTTTATTATTCTTTTTTTACTTGATATAAATGAACTAAAGGCTTATTGCTCTATTGTTTAAATACGTTAAAGCAAATAGTTTGGCACGCGCTTTGTTTCTCTATAAGTAATAAAAACAAAGGTCATGAAAAAAGTAGCAGTCATATTATTTTTAAGCGTATTAAGCTTAGGTAATGTAAGCGCAATGAATGGTGGACACGTAGGTGGCAGAGGATCTTATGGAGGCGGTGGTTTTCACGGTAGCTACCACGGAGGATCTCACGGAAATTCTTACGGAGGTTTTCACAATGGATACTATGGCCATGCGGGATACAGGGGAGGCTATTACAGAGGCGGATACAATACCGGCTTTTATGGCGGCGGCATATATGTTCCGGTTTGGGTTCCCGGCTATTGGATCTACGATAACTACGGTAACCAAATACAATGGGTTAACGGTTATTACAGATAATATAACCTGAACTTACATATAATTAAAGGCCACTGTGAGGTGGCCTTTTCGTTTTCTTAAACGGCATATCTTATTTAACCGCAATAACAGAAATTTCTACATTCACATTTAAGGGTAACCCTAAAACGGCAACTGTTTCTCGGGCAGGAAAATTACCCTCAAAAAAAGAACCATAAATTTCATTCACGTCCCCAAAAAAATCCATGCTTCTTAAAAAGATCGTCGTCTTAACCACATTTGTAAAATCCATCCCTCCTTCCCTAAGGATGGTGTCAATATTTTGCATTATTTTTTTGGTCTCGCTTTTTATATCGCTTAAGATCAGTTCGCCTGTTTTAGCGTCTTTAGCAACCTGGCCTGATACAAATAGCATGCTTCCGGGTGTTACTAAATTAGCGTGAGAATAAGGCCCTATAGGGGCCGGTGCATTTTCTGAAACAATTACTTTTTTCATCTTCTTATTTTATAAGATCCAAATATAAATTAAAAAGCTAAGTTCACTTAACACCAAAACAAGTATCTTTAAAATATGAACTTGTTATTTATATGTAGTCGTAATCAATGGCGCAGCCCAACGGCTGAGGCCATTTATAAGAACCACCCGCATATACAAGCCAGATCGGCCGGCACAGAACCTTCGGCCAGGATCAAATTAACGGCAAAGTTGCTTGCCTGGGCAGATCTTATTTTTGTGATGGAAAAGAAACACAAGCAAAGAATACAGGAAAGATTTATTGCTGAATTAACAGATAAAGAAATTATTATTCTCCATATACCGGATGAGTATCCATATATGGACCAAGAGCTTATGGAAGATATAGAAACGAAAGTAAACAGTTTCCTGGGCCTGTAAACTACAGATCCCGCCGGCAGCGGGATCTGTATCAGCACTTTTTTAGTTTAAATTATTGTTTAGGTGTAGTGGCATCCATTGGAGTTGTATTGCCATTTGTTGTGTTTTTAGAACTACCCTCTTGTTTGCTTTTTTCTTTATGGCCTGTTCCGCCTTCTGCTTTAGATTTATCACTAAATCCTTTATGGCCTGTATTACCTTTATCCACCTCGGTAATTTTTCCGTTTTTATCCTGGTACGTTGGAGGATTAGTAGCTGAACCTGTTGGCTCGTCGGGCCTGGTTGCCTGGGCGTTTGCACAATAAAAAGCGCCTGATAGCATGATAGTTGCGATTATTTTTTTCATTTGATCTTATAGTTAATAGTTATTAATACCTATTACTATACAATTTTTATGCCTGCAAGCTTACGCAGTAAATAATCAACCAGAGAGGCGCGCAGCCGGACGAAACGCGGGACAAACTGGCCTTGTGCGCCGCAGATCGTTTCGTCTTGACCTTTTGGTTCTTTTGTGCCAAGACAAAAGAATGTATAAAAAACTAGCTCCTTTTAAGCTTAATGGCTTTTTCGGGACAGGCGGTTACGCATAAACCGCAGGCATGGCACATATCAGGCTTTACAACGTATGCTTTTTTATTTCCATGAACACGTGTTTTTAGTTTCCCTATAAAAGAAAGTGTTTTAAATTCTTCTTGGCTAATGGTTTTCATTTCAAATACATCATAGGGGCATACTTCTATGCAGGGGCCTTTGGCTTCGCAGGCATTAAAATCTACCACAGGCATCAGTTGCCCGGCCTCTTCTTTGCAATTATCTTTTGTAATTTCTTTCATTTAGCTAAACTTTTATTTTGTAAAACTAGTTTTAGCTTATTAAAAAGAAAGCATAATTAGGTAATGTAAGGCAAGGGGTAGGTTAATGCATGTTTATAGTCGGTAAAAATTTACACCAGTTTATTAATTAGACTTAATTTTACACTAGGCACATTTTATGCATTACTTTTACTTCATTCTTCTCTGATCTATTAATGCTTTTAACTCTTCAATAGAAAGAAGAACAGAACCACGATGAAGCATTCTATGGCAATTAGCACAAACAGGCCTAAGGTTTTCAATTTTTGTTTTTCTAATGCCTTTTGAAATTGGATACAGATGATGAACTTCTATAAATCCGTCACCATAGGCTCCATACGTTTTACCAAAGTTAAATCCGCATACTTTACAATCCATACCATACTTATCTTTAGCAAAACCAATAAGTTTTTTATTTCTCTTCGTTACTTCTTTTACAATTTCTGTTCTAAAGCCTTCATCAAAGCTTTGTTGAGTTTTATCTTTTGTATTTATTTGAATCTGTATTTTTTTAGGCAGTAACGATTGATGAACTAATAATTCAAATCGACTATTTGCATTCTGATCTTTTTCAAATTTGGCACCAATATCAAATGAATCAACTTTTTTTGACCAGTCTAAAAAAGCTTTTACAACTTTACTTTTATATGCCTCATCTTTTATTTTTAAAACATTTGTGAAGCCAAGGTTATACAACCACCATTTAGCGGTACCTCCATCTTTATGATAACTATTTCCATTAATTCCAACACTTTTCCCAAAGGTCCAGTATTGCATATCAGGAGTACAAATGTAATTTTTGGCTGAAGCAATTTCTCTTTTCCACTCATCATCATTTGCAATTATAGAATTGCTCCGCTCTTTTATTGTTTTATATGCTTCTTCTATAATTTCCATATTTTCGTAAAATATTAATCATCATTAATAGCATTCAAAAATTACTATCGAGTTTTTATTTTGAAAGTTTGTTAAACCATTTGCTTTTTAAATATATTAAAATTATTACTCTTGACTCGTTTATGTTTTTGGATTGGTATATTATATCTAAATTAATCCTAATTGTTGCGCAATGTCTCTCCTCAACTTTCCTAGTTGAACTTCATTTATTTCGGCAATATTGATTGGTACATTATGGCTTTCTAGAAGACGATTTATTGTCTCATGATCATTAAAAAAAAGACCTACAAACTGTCTCATAATTGATCGTCTAATTCTAGGGCTATGATTTTTAAATGTATTCAAGAGCTTAAAAACTGTTCTTTTATGACCTGGGTTTGCATAACGTTGTAAAAGTTGAAAGTCAGTTATAGAATTTAGTGGGAAGTTAGCTTTTTGAATTATTGACAATGAAACATTATTTTGATGGCTAATTACAAGATTATCTAAATTAAAGGCAAAATAATCATCAAATCTCTTATCATACGGGTTAATGTGCGAGTCAATATCAAAGTTCTTTTCAAGTTTTAGTTGTGCATTACAAGGGGAACATCCTGGTATTAAATTGAAAAACGACATTGCTAAATAGGGATAACGCGATTGAGGGTAGAAGTGATCTAATTGTAATAATGCTATATCATCATCAGCGACCCCGTTGGCCGCCAGTCTAGTAATTACTTGTGTAATTTGTTCATTACAGTAGGGACAATAAATGAGGTTTAATTTATCACAATGATCAATACATTCTTGTGGAGATCTTTTTGCGGATGCGGCTCAACGTTTCGGGGTTTATACCCAGGTAGGATGCGATAAAATGCTGTGGAACACGCTGAAATAAAGAAGGCCTTTTGTTAAGCAGATCCAAATATCTTTCTTCTCCTGATCTCAAGTGGCTTTCTGCTATTTGCTGTTGCATCAGGGTGGCCCATTTTTGATAACCCCTTAAATGTGCCTGAGCCCACCAGGGAAACTGAACAAAAGATCTTTCCCAATTCCCGGCAGTTAAGGTTAATAGCTGGCAGGCTTCAATAGCCTGGAAATTAAAATCGCTGGTGATCCGGTTTCTAAGGGCAGGTAAGTCACCAATAAAATGCCTTTCTTCGGCAAAGTAAACAATAGATTCTTCTCCCTTTTCATTCACTGTATATTGGCGCAGGCAGCCTTCTAACACAAAAACAGAAAACTCGGGTACTTTACCCGCCCGTAATATAAATTCATTCTTTTTAACAGCGGTAAAATCCCAAAGCTCCATAAAACGCTTTATTTCTACGTCTTCTACGTTTACTCTTTTTTTAATCTCTTCAAAAAATATAGCTGTATGCGCGCTTGTCATTTTTATGTTTACAATGCCTGTCAAAGTTACTCAAATGCAATTAATTTCTATTAAGCCCAGCCCGTAGCCCAACTTAATTAACAAGCACTGGTTTAAAAGTATAGGAACTACAGCGTAAAAAACAACCTTTCATTCAGGAAATTAGCAAACTAATAAACGTACTTTAATTAAACACAAATATCATGATGCAATTTGAAATTCACCAAGAACCTGGCTCTATCATCAAAGTAATTGGTGTGGGCGGTGGCGGCAGCAATGCGGTTAATCACATGTTTAAGCTTGGGATTAAAGGTGTAGATTTTATTGTTTGTAATACAGATAAACAAGCATTGGAAGTTAGCCCGGTGCCAAACAAGATACAATTAGGCGTTGCGCTTACCAAAGGTTTGGGCGCAGGTTCTATTCCTGAAATGGGTAAGAACTCCGCTTTGGAAACGATTGAAGATATCCGCCGTTACCTTTCAGACGGAACACAAATGGTATTTATTACGGCCGGCTTAGGCGGTGGTACAGGTACGGGCGCTGCCCCCATCATTGCTTCTGTAGCACGTGAGATGGGCATCCTTTCGGTAGGTATTGTTACGATGCCTTTTGTGTTTGAAGGCAAGAAACGTAAAATGCAAGCCGAACAAGGCCTGGAAGAAATGAAAAAGTATGTAGATACTTTACTGGTTATCGGTAACGATAAACTACGCGATATATATGGTAACTTAAAAATGAGCGAAGCATTTGCTCATGCAGATAACGTATTGACCGGCGCTGCAAAATCTATCGCAGAGATCATCAGCATTAACTTACACATTAACGTGGATTTTAATGATGTGAAAACGGTAATGAAAGACAGCGGTGTGGCTATTATGGGTACTGCTTCTGCATCAGGTGAAAGACGTGCTATCCGTGCGGTTGAACAAGCCCTGAATTCTCCTTTATTGAATGATAATAATATTCGCGGTGCACGCCATGTGTTGTTAAACATTATGAGCGGTACGGATGATATCTCTATGGATGAGTTTGGTGAAATAACCGATTACATCCAGGAAGCAAGTGGTTATACAGCTGAGTTGATTACAGGTTACGGTATCGATCAGTCATTAGGCGATAGCGTTGGTGTAACTATTATCGCAACCGGCTTTGAGAGCAATAAACCAAGTGGCTTTGAAACAGCTAAACAGCCTGAGAAGATCGTAAATATGTTGGAAGAGCACAAAGCGGAAGTGGTAGAAGCTCCTGTGAATGTGGTTATTCAAACCAACATTGAAGATGTTATTAAAGACGAAGAGAAAAAAGAAGATGAGCCTTTTCTTTTAATTAAAGGCAATGAAGTTATTGCTGAAAGCAGTTTTTCAAACAGCAGTGAAGAAGAAGTAAGCGCTATCTCTAACGAGGAAGTAGCTGCTGAAATTGAATTTGTGGTGAGCAACACTTCATCAAGTGAGATCGTACATGAAGAGAGCAGCTTTATAAACGAAGCTTCTGAGATCAGCGAAGAAGAAATGACCATGGAAATTAAAATGGTTTCTTCCTCTAACGAAGCGGAAGCAGCAAGAAGCCTTGAAAACCTTAGCCCGGAAGAGATACAAAAATTGGAGCGTGAAGAACGTATCCGCATGGCTCAGGACCGTATCAAAAAACTAAAAGATATTACGTTTAAGCTTAAATCTTCTGAAGGGTTGAACGAGCTCGAAAAAGAGCCTTCATTTGTTCGCCAGAACATTAAACTGGATAACGTAAACTATTCTACCGAAAGCAATGTATCGCGTTATACATTAAGCGAAGGCGACGATAAAAAAATGGAGATCAAACCAAACAACTCGTTCCTGCACGATAACGTGGATTAATTTTAATTGAACACCATAGAGAAGGCTGCTCATGCAGCCTTTTTTATTGAAGAAATATTACGCAGAAATAATAAAACTAACATGATAACCACCGCCATTATAGTTCTTTGTATTGTATGTTCTCTCTTAGCTTTTTATAACCAGGAAACATTTAATAAATGCTTATTCAGTCCGTATGTCGTATTTCATTACAAAGAATATTATCGTTTGCTTACCCATGCTTTTTTGCATGGCGATTATATGCATCTGGCATTTAACATGTACGCGCTTTATCTTTTTGGAGAGGTACTAGAAGAACGCTATTTCCCGGCTCTTTTTCAAAGCAAAGCTGTGCTTTACTACCTCTTACTTTATTTAGGTGGCATTGTTTTTTCTACTGTTTACGATCTGGCAAAACAAAAAGATAACCCCAGCTATTCTTCTGTAGGTGCCAGCGGGGCTGTAACAGCTATTGTATTTAGCGCCATTTTAATTAACCCCACCATGGGCATGGGTATAATTTTCATTCCGGTGTTTATACCTGCCTGGCTTTTTGGCACTTTATACTTAGTGTATAGCTGGTACATGGGCAAACGCCAGTTAGATAATATCGGACATAATGCACACTTTTGGGGTGCAGTATTTGGTTTTGTTTTTACGGTATTGCTGAAGCCTTCTTTACTGCCCCGTTTTTTTACAGAGATATTTTAAGAAGCAAGGCGCTTATATATTATCTTCTTTGATCTCCGGGGTTTCTGCAACTACGTTTTCCTTTTTTCTTTTGCCTGTTATAAATTTCCAAATGGCACTACCCGCTCCTACAACCGCTAAGGCAATCAGTTTCCAAAATTTAGCGATCAGTACAAAAAAGCCAACCTTAGCTAAAATTTTACCCGCTACTAAACCACCAATCGTCCATGCTGCCACATGGTCTACATCAGGTATAAAGTCAGAGTATTTATGGCCATCTTTAAATTCAACACTACCAATTACTTTATCTATATTTTTTTTAACATCAGGCATTTCCTGCATAGATGCCACGGCGTTCAGCATAAATATACCTTTGCGGCCTAATACCCTTAAGTTATAGTTTAAAGTGTTTATACTATCCTTTCCAAACTTTAGTTCTTTAGCCCAATGCAGTATTTTTTTATCCTTATCGTAATAAGGTGCTGATGCCCAGCCAATAAACTCAATAGGTACATAACCTTGTTTCACTCGTTCCGGATTGGCTTCCTGCGTTTCTTTCTGCTGTTCTTTCAAGAGATCGTCGTAATTAATATCTTCTGCATCATCATCTTTTACATAGCCCATTTCATCAAAACTAATTGTAAAGACCCAACTGTTTTTTTCCAGTACCCCGATGTTTGCCGGCACCAACATACCTATAACAGAGCTATCTGCTGGGTTTCCCCACAGATCGCTTAGCACATAATTACTTTGCTTTTTGTCGAGATAACGAAACCCTTCGGGTACGGTTAACTTAGCGTTGCCTGTTTCTAATTCAATAACACCCGTTTTGTATACCAACGAATTTTCGATTTCGTTAATACGTATTTGCGTACTGTCTTCAATGATTTGTGCAAAATTGTTATTAAGAATAAATAAGATTGCAAAAAGAGAAAGGAATGTTTTTTTCATATTTTTATTTTATTCTCAAATTTAATACTTCTTATTAAAAAACCTAATGGTGGTGGTGACAGGTAATGAAATGAAAAAGAAGTAACAAAAGATCAACTTGTAAAATAAGTTCATCCAAGTAATTTCCCTAAACCCTATCTTTGCATCTTTAATTTTCGTTGCCAAACGAAATATAACAAATCACACACTTAATTAAACCATGAAAACTCTATTATATTATCTAAGAAACTATAAAGGCATTGTAGTACTTGCCTTGTTATTAGCCGCCATCAACCAATGTTTTTCTATGTTAGACCCTTACATCTCCGGGAAAATATTAAACAAGTTTGGTGCCGGGCATAAAGATTACGAAGGCGATTCTGCCCGCTTTGTACGTGAAATAATCCCTTATTTGTTAGGTATTGTTGGCGTGGCTATGGTATCACGTATTGCGAAAAACTTCCAGGATTATTATACGAGTGTTATTATTCAACGTACGGGAGCAGAGCTTTACCAGGACGGCATTAAACGTTCTTTGGATCTCCCCTTCCAAGAGTTTGAAGACCAGCGTAGTGGCGAAACTTTAGGCAAGCTGCAAAAGGTTCGTTTGGATTGCGAGAAGTTTATTACCGCTTTTATCAGCGTGGTTTTTCAAACATTGGTTGGCTTTACCTTTGTATTGATATTTGCTATGCAAACTAATTGGATGATTGCTCCTGTGTTTTTTGTTACCGCACCTGTACTTGCCATCATCAGTAATTTTTTAAGTAAAAAGATAAAAATAGTATCTAAACAAATTGTGGGCGAAACAACTGCGCTGGCAGGTTCTACCACCGAATCGTTGCGCAATGTTGAATTGGTAAAAAGCCTTGGATTAACCAATTCTGAAATTGGGAGGCTTAACACCATTACGGGTAAAATTTTAGTACTCGAATTAAAGAAAGTACGCTTTATCCGCAGCCTTAGCTTTGTGCAGGGCACAGTGGTAAATTTTTTACGTACGGTATTGGTTTTTGTTTTGTATTACCTGGTATTTAAAAACGAAATAAATGTAGGGCAATTACTAACGCTTACCTTTTATTCTTTCTTCATTTTCGCCCCGCTGCAAGAGCTTGGTAATATTGTTGCAGCATACAGAGAGGCACAGGCATCGCTTGCAAATTTTGAGAAGTTGATGAATACACCTATTGAAGTTAAGCCTGTTAACCCGGTAAAACTGGGTCCTATTGAAACCTTGTCTTATAAAGATGTTTCTTTTAAGCATCGTACGGCGCATACGAATGCTGTAGAAAATATTTCTTTTAGCATTAATAAAGGAGAAACGATTGCTTTTGTAGGCCCATCGGGATCGGGTAAAACAACACTGGTGAAAATGCTGGTGGGCTTGTATCACCCGGTAAGCGGCACTATTTACTATAACGATAAAAAGGCTACGGATATTAATTTGGATGAGCTGCGTATGCAGTTGGGCCTGGTATCTCAGGATACGCAACTTTTTTCCGGAACGATAAAAGAGAATTTATTGTTTGTGAAACCGGATGCTACCGATGATGAAATATTAAGTGCGTTGCATAAAGCTTCTTGTAATAATTTATTGCTTCGTGCCGAGAATGGCATTAATACCGTTATTGGCGAAGGTGGTATTAAAATATCGGGTGGAGAAAAACAACGTTTATCTATTGCACGTGCTTTGCTACGCAAGCCAAATCTTATCATATTTGACGAGGCTACCTCTGCTCTTGATTCGTTAACGGAAGTGGAAATAACGGAAACTATACGTGATATCTCCGGTAAAAAGGAACAGATTACTGTAATGATCGCGCACCGCTTATCTACCATTATGAATGCCGATAAAATTTATGTATTGGAGCGCGGTAATATTGTTGAATCGGGTAAACACGCCGATCTGTTAGAACTTAAAGGGCTTTACTACGCTATGTGGAGGCAACAGGTGGGCGAGCGCAAGAATTAATTCTTTAAGCTGTTAAAAAGAGACGGCAACTTATTGTGTACAATGGTCAATATCAAGGCTTGCATTTAAGTTATTTAAGGTCCAATCTCCTCCTACTTTTCGGTTCATGGTTTTTTCAGTGGCAACCAAGTTGCCATCTACCAGTTTTACATCCCAGCCGCTAACTGCCATATAAGCAGAATCGGGAAAGCGGCCCGTAGCGTTAAACTCTGAAGCATTAAAGCCAGCTTCCGCTCTATCCTCTTCTGTAGGAAGTACACATTCATCTGCTCCCGGAATTTCTTCTGCATTTCCGTTAATAGCCGCAGTCCAAACTCCATTTGTAGCTACCGTGTTGCCTATGTTACCGGCAAAGATCCCTGCACCCCCAATATCGGTTGCTCTGTTTGTAACACGTGTTTGGGTTTTGGCAATAGCACCTGCTTCATCTGCGGCAATATGCTTCGCCATAAATACAGCATTAAATGTAAAAGGAATGTTAGCTCCGGCTTGGTTAGTGCCTGCAGCACCTTTAAAAAGTTGGACAGGTGCACTGCCATAAGAAATTCCTTTAGCCTGTGTAACACTTCGGCTATTTGCCATTTGCTGCAAGGCTTTTAACTGCAAAGCTTGAGGGCTGCTATTAGCCAATTCTTGCAATTTTCTTTGTGAAACAATTGTAGGCTTATTACTACCCTGCTTTTGAGAAAGCGTGTTAGCAATTGCCTGACTTTTATTTTTGTCCGATTTCTCGGCGTGGGTATTCATGCAGTTAAAGATATTAAATTTTCTCGCTTCTTCTAATATCAGTCCTTTCAAAGCAATAAGCTCTATACCTGTAAGTTGTGTATTCGCTATCCTGTCAAATATACCCCGAATGAGGTATTTAAAAACCCGCCCTGCAACTTATCTTTGTAAGAGAGATGAACAGCTTAACAAAAAATTTAGCACAACTATTAAAAGGAGAATCTGCTACCATCAGTAGCTTTTCAGATGATCTGTTAGCGCTAAAATTAATTGAAATGGGCTGCATACCAGGCGAAACAATAACCCTCCAGCATGTTGCCCCGCTTGGCTGTCCGTATGCCTTTGAAGTAAACGGCACCCTGGTTAGCCTTCGTAAATCAGAGGCGCAATTTGTACTTATCAGCAAATAATAAGGTGTCGAACACTCATTTATTTCAGGCCTTACAGCAAAAATTCGCTTCCAAAGAACAGCTTAAAATCGCCCTAATAGGCAATCCCAATTGTGGTAAATCTACTTTATTCAACGCACTTACCGGGCTTCATCAAAAAACAGGCAATTACCCGGGCGTTACCGTAGATAAAAAAACCGGCGTTTGTAAAGCTCAGAACCCCGTCACTAAACAAATGCAATGGTTCAGACTCATTGATTTGCCTGGTACCTATAGTTTATTTCCAAAATCGTTAGACGAGCAGGTTTCCTTCGGCGTTTTAATGGATGAAAAAAATACAGACTATCCCGATATTATTTTGATTGTTGTAGATGCCTCCAATTTAAAGCGCCATTTATTGTTAGCTACGCAGCTGATTGACCTGGGGCGCCCCTGCATTCTTGTATTGAATATGATAGATGCCGCTAAAGCAAACGGCATTGAGATAGATATTGAGAAATTATCAGAGCAGGTGCAAGTGCCTGTAGTTAGCTGTAATGCCCGGCAAAACGAAGGCATTGAAGAAGTAAAAAACACCTTTTTTAAATTCGAATCGGGAGTGATCCCGCAACAAGGCCTGATCAATATACAGGCTATTGTAAATAAAGATTATGCCGAAAGCGTAAACCGTTTTATTGGCCAGACAAGCATCTATGCTTCTCTTTTAAAGCAAAGAAGCAACATCGAAAAAGATGAAAACTTAAACATCTATAACAAGAAATTCTTTACCGGGTTTGAAAGCCGGGATATGCTTTTTCGTTTTGAAAAGATAAAGAAAATATCGCTTGATTGTGTAAACTATACCACTGTACGCAAAGATCTTAAGACCACCGACCGATTGGACAGGGCTATCACACATCCTTTCTGGGGCTTTGTTATTTTTATTGCTGTGTTGTTCCTGATTTTTCAAAGCATTTTTTACCTAGCAGAATTCCCTATGCAATGGATCGAGATGGGCTTTTCATTCATCACACAAAAAACAAAACAATACCTGCCCGACAACTTTTTCACAAACCTGCTCACCAACGGGATACTGGCCGGGCTGAGTGGCATCGTGGTTTTTGTGCCGCAAATTGCCTTGCTGTTTGGTTTCATCAGCCTGCTGGAAGACAGCGGTTATATGGCTCGTGTAAGCTTTATTATGGATAAGCTGATGCGCAAGGTTGGTTTAAACGGTCGCTCGGTTATTCCCCTCATTAGCGGAATGGCTTGTGCCGTGCCGGCCATCATGAGCACAAGAACTATCTCCAACAAAAAAGAAAGGCTTGTTACCATTTTAATAACGCCTTTAATGAGCTGTTCGGCACGCTTGCCTGTTTATACCTTACTGATCGGTATCATGATCCCTTCCAATTACCGCGTTGGTTTTTTTGATGTAAAAGGTTTATTGCTCACTGCTCTTTACCTATTGGGAATTGTTGTGGCCATTGGTGTAGCAGCTGTTTTAAAGTATATTTTAAAAACAAAAGAACGCAGCTTTTTTATGATGGAATTGCCGGTATATCGTATCCCGCAAGCTAAAACTGTATTGCTCACCATGTTCGAAAAAGTAAAGGTCTTTTTACTGGATGCCGGAAAAGTGATTATGATCATCTCCATCATACTTTGGTTCTTAACGTCATATGGTCCTTCAAAAGAATTTGCAGCCATTGATAAAAATTATGCAGAAGCATTTACTAAAGCTCCTACCGATAGCCTGAAACAGGAAGCCACCGTTGCCATGGAAACGCAAAAACTGCAGGCTTCTTATGCGGGCCATTTAGGCAAAATCATAGAGCCTGTTATTAAACCACTTGGTTTCGATTGGAAAATTGGTATTTCATTAATTACATCCATTGCCGCACGCGAAGTTTTTGTCGGCACAATGGCAACACTTTATCAAAGTGGCGATAAAGAAGATAATTTATCCATTCGTCAAAAAATGATGCGGGAAAGAAACCCCGAAACCGGCAAGCTGGTTTACAATTTTGCTGTTTGCCTCAGCTTACTGATGTTTTACGCTTTTGCCATGCAATGCATGAGCACTTTAGCCGTTGTAAAACGGGAAACCAATTCCTATAAATGGCCTGTTATACAATTTATTTACATGAGCGTTCTGGCTTATGCAGCAAGCCTTCTGGTGTACCAGGTTTTAAAATGATTTCCTTTTCTGCCGCAAGCTATAACGACATTATTTAACCATTATTAAGTTTTAAACCAATACTAACAAAGGCCCGTAAATAGCTTATAAATGCCTATATTTGATGCTCAAAAATTTAAAATAATGGAAACACTGGCTCCTAAAAAAACAATCGATATTTCAAAAACATTACAAGCCCTGGGCATTAAGCAAACCAATTTAGGTTGCTCTACCGGAGTTAATTTTTTCGCTTCGGGCGAAGAATTAGAATCTTACAGCCCTGCTGACGGAAAATTAATTGCAACGGTAAAAACAGCTACCCAGGCAGACTACGATAAAGCCATGAAAGCGGCTACCGAAGCTTTTACACATTGGCGCACCGTGCCGGCTCCAAAACGTGGAGAAATTGTAAGACAGTTTGGCGATAAATTACGCGCACACAAACATCATTTAGGTGAATTGGTTTCTTACGAAATGGGTAAATCTTTACAGGAAGGTTTAGGCGAAGTACAGGAAATGATCGACATCTGCGATTTAGCGGTTGGTTTATCCCGCCAGTTGAATGGCTTGACCATGCACAGCGAGCGCCCTTTGCACCGTATGTACGAACAATACCACCCGCTTGGCGTGGTAGGTATTATTTCTGCTTTTAACTTCCCTGTGGCTGTATGGAGCTGGAACACAGCTTTAGCCTGGGTTTGCGGAGACGTTTGTATCTGGAAACCATCCGAAAAAACACCTATTTGCTCTATTGCTTGCCAGAATATATGGGCACAGGTTGCCAAAGAAAATAATTTGCCTGAAGGTATTTGCTGCTTAATAAACGGAGATTACAAAGTAGGCGAGTTCATGACTGCCGATAAACGCGTGCCTTTGGTATCTGCTACAGGTTCTACGCGCATGGGTAAGATCATTGGTGTAAAAGTAGCTGAGCGTTTTGGTAAATCTTTATTGGAACTAGGTGGCAACAACGCCATCATTATTTCCGAAACAGCTGACTTAACCATGTGCATTCCGGGTGCTGTATTTGGTGCTGTAGGAACTGCCGGCCAGCGTTGTACAACTACCCGCCGTTTAATTATACACGAAAGCATCTATAACGATGTTAAACAAAAATTGATTAACGCATACAAACAGCTTCGTATCGGTAATCCATTGGATGAGAACAACCACGTGGGGCCATTGATTGATAAAGACGCGGTAAAAAATTACCTGGTAGGTATTGAACGCGCCATTGCCGAAGGTGGAAAAATATTAGTAGCCGGCGGTGTATTAGAAGGTAAAGGCTTTGAGCACGGCACCTATGTAAAACCATGTATCATTGAAGCAGAAAACAGTTTTAGCATTGTGCAGCACGAAACATTTGCACCTATCCTTTATATTATGAAATATAAAACGATAGACGAGGCCATTGCTATGCAAAATGATGTTCCGCAAGGCTTATCAAGCGCTATCATGACCCGCAGCTTACACGAAGCAGAGAAATTCTTAGCGGTTTCAGGCTCTGATTGCGGAATTGCCAATGTAAACATCGGTACTTCGGGCGCTGAAATTGGCGGTGCATTTGGCGGTGAAAAAGAAACCGGCGGTGGCAGAGAAAGCGGATCGGATGCTTGGAAAATATACATGCGCCGTCAAACCAACACCATCAACTACGGCACAACCTTACCATTGGCGCAAGGTATAAAATTTGAACTATAGAGAATGTCATGCTGAACTTGTTTCAGCATCTTTTCTAATTAATAGATTCCGAAATAAATTCGGAAGGACAAAAATTAAAATATAAAAATAGAAAGCATGACGATTGAAAAAAACAAAGTAGTTACAGTAAACTACCATTTAACCGGAAAACTACAAGACGAACCGGAAGAGTTGATTGAGAAAACATCTACCGAAGAACCTTTTGTGTTTTTATACGGTGCAGGCGGAATGCTTGAAGATTTTGAAAAGAACTTATCAGGCAAAAAAGCAGGAGATGCTTTTGATTTTCATATTAAAGCCGATAAAGCGTATGGCGAGCACAACGGAGATTATGTGGCTGAGATACCTAAGCAGGCATTTCATGTGGAAGGAAAGTTTGATGCTGAGCGCGTAAAAGAAGGCGAAGAATTACCAATGCTTGACAGCGAAGGAAACCAGATGCAAGGCATGGTGGTTGAGGTAAGCGACGAACACGTGGTAATGGATTTTAATCATCCTTTAGCTGGTTACGATTTGCATTTTGTAGGTAACATAATTGAAGTGCGCGATGCAACTGCCGAAGAGCTTGACCACGGGCATGTACATGGCCCTCACGGGCATCATCACTAATCAGTGAACAATTAGTAGTATCACTAATAAATAATTTAGAAAGAGCCGCTCTTTAAACAGGGCGGTTTTTTTATACACGTCATTGCGACGCACGAAGCAATCCATTTATAAAAAAGATGGCAACGCAGATGACACCGATTTAATATGATTAGATATGATTTTATCTGTGCAAATCATAACAAGCTGTGTTATCCGTGTTCTATTTAAATTTAATTTTAATCATTCCTAAAAATAACGCATCTTTAAAATATGTTTCACGGCCTTAAATTGTATATACGCATACTGCTTCCGCTGTATTTACTAATTGCCATTACCATTATAGGAACCGTTGGTTATCAATTGATCTGCAACTACAGTTTGGTAGATGCCTTTTACATGACCATTATAACCATTGCCACTGTTGGCTTTGAAGAAGTGCACCCGCTGGATATGTATGGCAAAATATTTACCGCGCTTTTAGTGATGGTAAGTTTTGGTATATTTGCTTATTCGGTGAGCGCCGTTACACGCTTTGTGTTTGATGGCGAGTTTAACCAGTTATTTAAGAGCAGAAAATTGAACGCAACTATCCAAAAACTAAACGACCATGTTATTATTTGCGGTTATGGCCGTAACGGGCGACAAGCTGCACAAATATTAAAAAAGCACAAACAGCGTTTTGTGGTTATCGAAAAAAATAATGAGCTTACAAGCTCTATGCAACATCAGTACAGCGACCTGGTTATAAATGCCGACGCTACACTGGATGAGGTTTTAATTAAAGCAGGTATACTGCGCGCAAGAGCTTTAATTACAAGCTTGCCGGTAGATGCCGATAATTTGTTTATTGTGCTTACCGCGCGCAACTTAAATCCTGAACTGACTATCATTAGCCGTGCCAGCGAAGACAACTCGGATACTAAACTGAAAATTGCGGGTGCTAACAATGTGATCATGCCTGATAAAGTAGGAGGCGCTCACATGGCTTCTTTAGTGATGAAACCCGATGTGGTTGAGTTTATCGATTATATAGTAGGGCAGGAGGGAGACTCGGTAAATATGGAAGAGATCACGTTTGAGAACATACCCGAGCAGCTTCGCCACAAAACATTACGCGATCTAGAGATCCGCAATAAATCGGGTGCTAATATCATTGGCTTTAAAACCGCAACCGGCGAATACATCATTAACCCCGATGCCGATACTAAGATTATACCCGCTGCAAAAATATTTGTATTAGGCACTCCCGAGCAAATTAAACGTTTGAAAGACCTGCTTTCTTAAAAGTTAATAGCGAATAGGCAATAGTTAAAAGATGTTGATTATACGGAGAAGTCATTGTCAAATTTTCAAATCGTCGAATTAAGCAATTAACTATCTTTATCGCTTAAATCAACTATGAGCTATTTTAAATTCATCAAAACAAAATATTTTTTTATTCACGTAGGCCTGGCAATCATTACAGCCATGCTGCTGTTATGGCTTTGCTTTAAGATGGCAGCGGTTTATACCCAACATGGTATTACCATTAAAGTACCCGATTTCACAGGCAAGCCCGTTGCAGAATTAAACGATTTCATTAAAGATAAAAAACTGCGTTACCAGATCATTGATTCCATTTACAGTCCGCAGCAAACGCCCGGCACCATCATTAGGCAAGACCCCGAAAAAGATAACGAAGTAAAAGAAAACCGGGTAGTTTACCTGTACATAACCTCTATGCTGCCTCCGCAAATAGAAATGCCCAAGTTGGTAGACAGGTCGGTGAGGCAGGCCATTGGCATGATGGAAAGCTACGGACTGAAAGCCAATATTAAGTATGTGGCCGACGCCTGCAAGAATTGCGTGATCAAACAACTATACAAAGGAAAAGAAATTGCGCCGGGCACGCCCGTTAAAAAGGGCTCTCTGATAGAACTGCTGGTAGGCAAGGGTGATGGCGGGGCACAAACCATAGCCCTTCCGGATGTGCTGGGCTTAAGTTTTTGCGACGCCAAAAACAAGCTGCAATCTTCTTCGCTGCAGGTTGGAAGCGTGATGGCAGACAAAACGGTTACCGAAGATAGCTGCGAAGCAATTGTTTACAGGCAAACCCCTGCCCCCGGCAAGGATAAAGAACTGGGCAGCGGCGCTAAAGTCGATCTGTACATTACAACAGATAAAGACAAAATTGAGAGCATTGAAAACAAGTAATAGGCTCTTCCAGTCTCAAAACTCCCGGCATAAAAGAAAACGAACGACCCTTCCTGTGCAAATTTAGGTTTAAAGGTTGTTTTTTAGGCTCTGACAGTAGTTACTTAGCAGCCAACAGTAATTACTTAGCAATGCATAGTAATTACCGGCCATACATCAGTATCTACTTTAGGTTGATCAGTAATTACTGTTCTTGTTTCAGTGTTTACTTATCTGTCGTAAGTAATTACTTACGGTAGAAAAGTAGTTACTTTTCGTGCAAAAGTAGTTACTATTCGTTCGATAGTAATTACTGTTCATTCTAAAGTGTTTACTCTTGATGCGATTTTTAAGAAAAATGCCTTCTCCGTATCGGGTTTTGGTATGTGTATTAAAAATAAATTTACAGTATCTTTATAAGCTAAAATAAATGGCCTTTTTTTGCGTTACATCAACCTAATTACAGATAAAATGATCAAAAAAATTAACCTGCTGCTGTGTTTTTGGGTAGTGAGTATTGTTTTAAATGCCCAGGTTTCTCCGCCAAAGCTAAACCCTTTGCATGGCAACGCCCAAATAATGGAATACCGTAAAAAGCTTTCCAAACAAAGCAATGCGCAGCTAAGCAACCGTACACAAAGCACATCAACAGTAAGCCTCACATTACCTTTTTATGATGAATTTTCATACGCGGGTCCTTATCCCGATTCTACCAGGTGGGTTCATTCGCAATCCGTATTTGTAAACCATACCAAAGCCACCGCCCCGCCAACACTGGGTGTTGCTACCTTCGACGGGCTGGATAAATACGGGTATCCCTATGCAGATGTGGTTACATCTACCACCAACTCATATATTTCTTCCGATACGCTTACCTCTATGCCTATTCGTTTAGATTCGCTTCCTACCTCGCATGTGGGTTATAGCCCTTCAGATAGCATATTTTTAAGCTTTTATTTTGAAGGCAGGGGTTATTATGATAAGCCTGAGGAAAACGATTACCTTTCTTTGGATTTTTATAACTCAACCGATAGCACCTGGAACCAGATATGGACTCACGGCGGTTACCAGTTCGACCCCGACAGCACCTGGCATTTAGTGGTGATCCCTATGTTGGATACGGCTTATTTTCATAAAGACTTCCAGTTCAGGTTCCGTAACATTTCTTCAGGCGCAGGCGATGTAGATCATTGGCACCTGGATGTTGTATCACTTAAAAGCTCGCCTACCAGAAATGATACCATTTTTCCCGATCATAGTTTTGTGTACGATCTTTCAAGCACTTTGAAAAATTACAGCCAGATGCCTTACCGGCAATATACCGGCGCGGCAGATATGAAAACAAACATTAGCGCATTTATCAGGAATAACGATAATAGCCCTTTAAATCTAAACATCACTACACAATATTCTTCTTTTGATAATACGAATGGTAGTTATTTCTATCCCTTGACCAGGTTTAGTTCCACTAACTTACCCTATTATTATGCCTCTGGAGGAGGATACTGTAACGCTACTAATGTATCAAACGTACCAATAAACTTTACGTACCCCATATTAACAGATTCTAATTCATATACGATGAAATTTTCCCTTTATCATGAAACGATAGGGCAGCCGGGTAATGACACCATTTCATTCCGCCAAACCTTTAATAATTATTATGCCTATGATGATGGCAGTGCAGAAGCAGGCTTTGGTTTAGGCTCTGCTAACGGTTCAGGCGGATACAGAACAGCTTCGCGCTTTACCTTAAACAATGCCGATACCCTGCGCGCTGTAGATATTTTTTTCGATCCGGTTTCTGATGTAGCCGCCACTAAAACAGCTCCTTTTAATATCCTTATTTACGGAGATAACCCAACTTCTCCGGGCACACCAGGAATTGTATTATCTACCGATAGCAACCGCTATGTGTTTTATCCTGCAGATACCATTGTGCCGGGTGTTACGCCCCGCGAAAACCGTTTTCTGCGCTACCAGTTGCACAACCAGCTTTTGTTAGGAGCCGGCACTACATTTTATGTGGTTTTATCAGCCACCTTCCCCATTCCGCAAATTAATGTTGGTTTTGATATGAATACAGATTTCCATAACAACATGTTTTATTCTGCCGATGGTACAACCTGGTATCCTTTTCCAGGAGCTCTTGACCCTGACTACCGCGGCTCCCTGATGATCCGCCCCGTGTTTGGCGATTCGCTCGAAACCCTGTCCATTAAAGAATATAACGCCAACAACGCACCCGATATAAAAATATACCCAAACCCTGCACAAGATTATATTTCCATACAGTCAGAAAGCACTATATCTAAAATAACCATCAGCGATCTGTTGGGCAACACCATATTGCAGCAATCGGCCAACTCAATTAAAAGCATAAATACCGTATCTTTGCAAAGTGGGGTGTATTTTATAAAAGCCTTTACCGATAAAGGCTTTGCCAACACCCAAAAACTGATTATAACCCGATGACAGAAGAGAAAAATTTACTGGAAGAAGAACAAGAACTCTTTGAACATCACCGTATAGAAGCAGATAAAGGCCAGGCCCTTTTACGCATAGATAAATACCTGCTGCATAAGCTCTCAAACGCCTCGCGCACCAAAATACAGGCCGCTGCCGATGCGGGCAACATCCAGGTAAACGGCAAGCCCGTAAAATCAAGCTATAAGATCAAGCCTTTTGATGTTATAACCATCCTGCTTCCGCATCCGCCAAAAAACTTTGAGCTCATTCCACAAAACATTCCGCTCAATATCATGTATGAAGATGCCGACATCCTCATCGTTAATAAACCCGCCGGCATGGTAGTGCACCCGGCCTTCGGGCACGAAGACGGCACCCTTGTTAATGCCCTGCTGTATCACTTCAACAACCTGCCTGCTGCACAAAGCAAAGTAGGCACCGATATTTATGCGCCTCGCCCGGGCTTGGTGCACCGCATAGATAAAAACACTTCAGGCATATTAATAGTTGCCAAAAACGAAATTGCCTTAACCCTGCTGGCCAAAAAGTTTTTCGATCACGATCTCACCCGTAAATACATAGCCCTTGTTTGGGGTAATGTGTTAAACGATGAAGGAACCATCACCGGTAATGTAGGCAGGAACGTTCGCAACCGTAAAATTATGGATGTGTTTCCCGACGAAACCCAGGGCAAGCACGCCGTTACACACTATAAAGTATTAGAACGCTTTGGCTATGTTACGCTGGTTGAATGTACACTCGAAACCGGACGCACGCACCAGATCCGCGTACATATGAAGCACATAGGACATCGCTTGTTTAATGATGTTGAGTATGGCGGAGAACAGATATTAAAAGGAACCAAAACAGCCACCTATAAAAAATTTGTAGAAAACTGCTTTGCACTTTGTCCGCGCCAGGCCCTGCATGCCAAATTATTAGAGATAGAACACCCGGCAACCAAAAAAATAATGAAATTTGAAAGCGATTTGCCCGAGGATATGAAAAACCTGTTGGATAAATGGCGCAAATACAGCCAGCATAAAACATTAGAAGAAGAAAGTGAGCCTCAATAACAATATAGAAGTAATTGGCAAACGCATCAGCACACTAAAAGCAGATGGCGTTAGCAGCTTTGTCATCATACCAACCGCAGCAAACTGGAAACTATACCTGCTTTTTGCCTGGCTGTTTTTATGGACCGTTAGTGGCGTTGTAGTAATGGTAAACTATTTTACCCTTACGGATGTAAACGCCAAAATAATGATACTGGTATGGCTGGGCTTTTGGGCCTACTTCGAGTTCAGGACCGGCAGAACATTCTTGTTTAAAAGATTTGGCAAAGAAAAGATCTGGATCAAAAACGGTAAATTCAATTACTGGAAAGACATAGCAGGCCGCGGCAAAAAACTGGAATTCGACATAGAGCTTATCAGAGACCTGCAATTAATAGAAAAAAACAAACGAGATTTCTTTCAGTTCATGAACGAATCATTTTGGGTAATGGGTGGCGAAACCATTTCCTTTGGCTATGGCGCTAAAATATACCGCATAGGCATACAGCTTAATGAAGAAGACGCCAAAGAATTATTGAAGCAAATTAAATACGCGCTTAAAAGTTAAAGCTACTTCTTCAAATACTTCCAGTTCCGTATCTTCCCTTCACTGATCCATTCAATGGCCTGCTCCAAACGCTTGTTTCGGGTTTCCTCTGTTTTAGCTTCGGTAAGCCATACAATATATTCCTTCTTTTGTCCCGGTGCAAAACTCTCAAAATACTCTTTGGCTTTTTTGTTTTTGCTTAAAGCAGTTTTTAAATACGGCGGAACCGCCAAAGGAGGCGCGTCTGTTATTTTCTTTCGTGGAGGAAGCTTAACCCCGTCCTCGTTCAGCTTCATAGCCTCTTCTATATAAGCAATAATTACCTTATCGGCCGGCAGATCTTTCAGGCTTGTAATTTTACCTAAATGCCCCATAGAGCCTTCCTGGTTCCTTTCCAGTTTTTCAGCATCTTTCATCAAAGCCGCCTTCCAGAAACCGAATGAACAATGTTGTTTAAAAGCAGCTAAGCCACATAAGGGGCCTTTATAATCAAAGAAAGCAAAGCCCCATTTGATCTTTTCTTCCACCTCCGGGCAAGCCTGGTGCACCAGCTTTCTGAGATGTTTTAAAACAGGTTGAGCAAAAGGCTGAGACTTTGCAATATACGCGTCGATCTTAGGATTTGTGTTAGCCATACAAATTAGGTTTATATGGATTAAATATAAGAATTAATTGAAAAATGAGAATGTATACCTAACAGACAGCTCCCCGCTAAAACACTTCATTCGTTTCTTTCAGAAGAACATTCACAAAAAGCATTCACACAGCATCATCAACACAACGATCATTTCTCCCTTGTTGATATTCTCACCAACCATAAACAACCCCGTTTACATAAACACTTTACCCACAGCTTATGTAGAAAATCTCTCCTCGAAGCAGCGCGTAAGCCCGAACGTCCGCGGCGCCCGGGTGGCCTGTGCGAATTGCCATCAGACATTCTTGATTTTTGGTTCTTTTTTATCAAGAAAAAAGAACATAAAAGAAGTATAAATTTATAGAAGAAGGACCGCTTGCTATAAAAATCCCTTTAGCAAATACAGAACCAAGCCTGGCAAATTTTTGCTATTGTTGGTATTCTCACCAACCATAAACAACCCCGTTTACATAAACACTTTACCCACAGCTTATGCAGAAAATCTCTCCACGAAGCAGCGCGTAAGCCCGAACGTCCGCGGCGCCCGGGTGGCTTGTGCGAATTGCCATCGGACGTTCTTGATTTTTTCGTTCTTTTTTATCAAGAAAAAAGAACATATAAAAAGTATAAATTATACAACAAACATCCTCTTGAATAAAACTCCCTTTGGCAAGTATAGAATTCCCATCCGCCACTTCAAAACTCCCTTCAGCCAGTACAGAATTAGCCTTAGCCAGTACAGAATTCCCTTTAGCCAGTTCAGAATTTGCTTTAGCCAGTTCAGAATTTGCTTTAGCCAGTATATAATTTGCTTTAGCCAGTATAGAATTTGCTTTAGCCAGTATAGAATTCCCTTTAGCCACTTCAAAACTTGCCTTAGCCAGTACAGAATTAGCCTTAGCCAGTACAGAATTCCCCTTAGCCGGTTCAAAACACCCTTTAGCCGGTTCAAAACACCCTTTAGCTGACATCAATCACACCAACTTCACCCCAAAAAACGACAAAATCAGCCTAAAACCTGCCTGTTTATCCCAAAAATTCATACCCAAAACCTAAACATACCGGTATACAGCCAAAAAACATTAATTTTACGCAAACAATTTAAATTATGAACCCTGAAGTAAAAACAGTTTATGATAAAGCCAATGGCCTGATGGAAAAAAGTATCGGCCATTTAGAACAAGAACTTACAAAAATACGCGCGGGCAAAGCAAACCCTGCTATATTAGATAATGTTAGCGTTGATTACCACGGCACAAGAATGCCTATTAACCAAACTGCTAACGTAAACACACAAGATGCGCGTACATTGGTGATCCAGCCCTGGGAAAAAAGCATGCTAACTCCTATAGAAAAGGCCATACAAGCTGCCAACCTTGGTTTAAACCCTCAAAACGATGGGGTAATTATCCGTATTTCCATTCCGCCGCTTACAGAAGAGCGCCGCAGAGACCTGGTTAAAAAGGCCAAACAAGAAGCCGAAGATGCTAAAGTGGGCATAAGAGGCGCGCGCAAAGATGCCATGGAAGAAATTAAAAAATTAAAGGGAGCTAAAACTCCACTACCTGAAGATGAGGCAAAAGAGGCCGAAGCTAAAATACAAACCCTTACAGATAGTTTTGTAAGCAAGTGCGATAAGCATTTAGAGTACAAAGAAAAAGAAATCATGACTGTTTAAAATTGTATGCTGTGTGTTGTACCCCCGTACAACGTACAAAATACATCACACAAAAAATGCAATTAAATAAAGATTCAGTTATTGGTATTGTTGGCTCGGGCGCCATGGGCAGTGGCATTGCCCAGGTAGCTGCTATGGCAGGGCATCGCGTGTATTTGTATGATAACAACGCGCCCTCCTTGCAAAAGGCAAAACAAAATTTAGAAAGCACACTGGCTAAATTAGTTGAAAAGCAAAAGATCACGCAGCAAAAAAGCGATGAGGTAAGTGGACTTATTTCCTTTTCAGATAATATGGAAAGTGTAAAGCCCTGCAACCTGGTTATCGAAGCTATTGTAGAAAACCTGGATGTAAAGAAACAAGTGTTCTCTCAGCTCGAAAAAATTACAGAAGGCAAATGTGTTTTAGCAACTAATACATCTTCATTATCAGTTACATCTATTGCAGCCGCCTGTGCAAACCCAAGCCAGGTGTTGGGCATACATTTTTTTAATCCTGCTCCTCTAATGCCTTTGGTAGAAATTATACCGGGCATTGCAACGGATAATAATATCACACAAGCCGCGAAAAACTTAATAGAAAGCTGGGGCAAAATGCCTGTATTGTGCAAAGACACGCCGGGCTTTATTGTAAACCGGATCGCACGTCCTTTTTATGGCGAAGCTATGAGGATGTATGAAGAAGGCATTGCCGATATAGCAACCATTGATTGGGCCATGAAAGAGATTGGTGGTTTTAAAATGGGACCCTTTGAACTAACTGATCTTATTGGGCACGATGTAAACTATACGGTTACAGAAACTGTTTGGAAACAATTTTACTTTGATGCCAGGTATCGCCCTAACCTTTGCCAGAAACGTTTGGTTGAGGCAGGCTTTTACGGAAGAAAATCCAACAAAGGCTTTTATGATTACTCGGCTACCGAATTGCCTCAGCCTAAAAAAGATGAAGCTTTAGGCAAAGAAATTTTTACACGCATTATTGCCATGCTTATAAATGAAGCTGCCGATGCGCTTTATATGCAAATTGGCAATCGTGAAGATATTGACCTGGCTATGACCAAAGGTGTTAACTATCCGAAAGGCTTATTAAAATGGGCCGACGAGATAGGAGTGGAAAACATCTACCAGCAATTAAAAACTTTGCATGCCGATTATGGCGACGATCGTTATCGCCCTACTATTTTACTGAAACGCATGGCAGCAGCAGGCAAGAAATTCTATTCATAATCTTATAAGCTATTCATGACAAACGCAGAACTCATCACCAGTTTTTATAAAGCCTTTGCCGATGGGGATGCAGAGAGAATGGTTAGCTGTTATCATGCCGATATTCAATTCCAGGATCCGGCCTTTGGTGTTTTAAGAAATGAAGACGCCAAGAACATGTGGCGTATGCTGATTGGCAGAAGTAAAGGCGACATACGTATTACATTTAGTCACGTTACCGCAGATGAAAAGACCGGAAGTGCAAACTGGGTGGCAGAATATGTGTTCAGTCAAACCAATCGTAAAGTGATCAATGTGATCTCTGCTACATTTGAGTTTGCCGATGGAAAGATCATTAAACATACTGATAACTTCGATCTTTATAAATGGACTAAGCAAGCACTTGGACTGAAAGGGTATCTATTGGGCTGGACTGCTTTTATGAGAAAACAGATCCAGCAGCAATCGGGTAAATTATTGAAAAAATATACCGAGAAGAAAACCGGTTAAACTACCGCTCCATCCCAATACCATCATCCTTGCAATACTGCTGTATGTATTTTATGGCAACATCGCTTCCCAATTGATCTGCCTTATTTAAATCCTCACAAGCGCCCCTCCTGTCTTTGCTGGCCATCTTTATTGCAGCACGATTCACGTATACCGACGGATAATCAAGCTTAAGCTTTATACAAAGGTCAAAATCTTTTAAGGCCTCTATGTTTTGTTTCAACCCGCCTTTGGCAGTGCCTCTAAAATTGTAAGCAATGTAGCTTTTAGGATTGATCTTTATTGCTTCATCCAGGTCTTTTATAGCACCCGAAAAATCATTAACGCTTATTTTGCTGGCACCTCTGTATGTAAGCGCATACTCATTCTTAGGGTCGCGTTTAATCAACGTGTCAAAAACCTTAATAGCGCTTTTGTATGCACCTGTTTCAAATTTACTTTGAGCAAGATCCACATAAATTTCATCATCAATTTTTTGATACTTTGAAAGCATAAGTCCCTGTTCAAGGTCTTTGATAGCATACGGATATTCTTTTTGCTTATACTTGATCTTTCCCCTGCCAATATAGATGGGTGCGTAGTCTTCTTTTTCGAACAAGGCATTATTATACATTTCCAGAGCCCCTTTTAGATCCTGCCCAAATGCACGAAGCTCGGCAATGTAACACATTAGCTCTACATCATTCGGATTCATCTTCTGCGCATCCTCATAATACTTTTTGGCTAGGTCATATTTTTTGTTGAGAAAACAAGCCCTTCCCAGGTACTTGATACAATTGAAATTATCGGGTGTATATTTTAGAGACAGCTCCAGGTTTTTCTGTGCCGCTGCAAAATCTTTTAATTGCATATCACACAAAGCCATTTTGTTGTAAGCCTCTGTAAAATCTTTTTTAATTTTCACTGATTTTTCAAGCAATTTAAGCGCATCTTTATATTTTAAAGAATCTATTAATTTCATCGAAGCTTTAAAAAGATCTGCGGCTGGGTCTAAAGATCTTGTGGTATCTGTTTTAGCTTTTTGCGCAAAACAAGTGCCTGAAATCAGTAAAAATAAATAAATAAAAAGCAGGCCTCGCATTGTTTAAAATTAGTAAATTCACTCAAAATTAAAAATTATGCCGGCAGTATTTCCTCTTTTTATCATTGGCTTTATAGCCTTAATCGCATTAACATCTTTTGTAAGTATACAACAAGGTACGGTTGCGGTAACAACCATTTTTGGTAAGTATAACCGTATTTTACACCCGGGGTTAAACTTTAAGATTCCGCTGGTTGAAAAAGTTTTCAGGAAAATCTCCATCCAGAATCGATCGGCCGAAATGGGCTTTCAGGCAGTAACCATCGACCAGGCAAATGTAAATTTTACAGCTATGTTATTATACGCTGTATTTAACACGCAGGAAGAAACTATCAAAAACGTAGCTTTTAAATTTATTGACGAACGCAATTTAATGCAGGCACTGGTTCGCTCGGTAGAAGGCTCTGTGCGTGCTTTTGTAGCAACCAAACGCCAAAGTGAAGTGCTTTTGCTGCGAAGGGATATTGTGCTCGAAATTAAAGACCAGTTGGATAAAACATTGGAAGAGTGGGGCTACCACTTGATTGACCTGCAATTGAACGATATTACATTTGATGAAGAGGTGATACGCTCCATGGCAAAAGTAGTTGCATCAAACAACTTAAAAGCTGCTGCCGAGAATGAAGGACAGGCCTTATTAATTACTAAAACCAAAGGTGCGGAAGCAGAAGGGAATGCGATTAAAATTGCAGCACAGGCAGAAAAAGATGCTGCGCAGTTACGCGGACAGGGTGTTGCTTTGTTCAGGGAAGAAGTTGCAAGAGGTATGAGCCAGTCGGCCAAGCTGATGCAGGATGCCAATTTGGATGCTTCGCTTATTTTATTCAGCATGTGGACAGAAGCTGTAAAGAATTTTGCAGAGCATGGTAAGGGTAATGTGATCTTCTTAGACGGAAGTACAGAAGGCATGCAAAATACCATGCGCCAGATGATGGCCATTTCTAAAATGGATGTAGAGAATAAAAAGAAATAATTTTTTTGAAGAATGGAAAAGGTGTGGTTAATTACCGGTTGCTCTACCGGCTTTGGAAGAGAGCTTGCCAAGCAGGTTATCGCTAAAGGGTATAAAGCTGCGATTGCAGCGCGCAACACTAATGATATCAAAGATATTATTGCCGGGCACGAGGATACAGCAATGGCTGTAAAACTGGATGTTACCAAGCCCGAAGAAATTAAAGAAGCTGTTAAAGCGACTAAGCAAAAATTCGGACGTATAGATGTGCTGGTAAATAATGCCGGTATAGGTTATTTTGGCGCTATTGAAGAGAGCGAAGATGCAGCCATCAGAAATATGTTTGAGATCAATTTTTTTGGCTTAGCTAAAATGATACAGGAAGTTTTACCGGTGATGCGCGCTCAAAAAAGCGGGCATATACTCAACATTGCTTCTATCGGGGGCTTGGTTGGATTTCCGGCGGTTGGCTTTTACAACGCTACTAAATTTGCAGTAGACGGACTTTCCGAATCACTGGCTAAAGAAATCGCACCTTTAGGTATTAAAGTAACTATTGTTGCCCCAAGTGGTTTTCGTACTGATTGGGCAGGAAGGTCTGCAGAGAACAGCCCCATTGTGATAGAAGATTATGCAACAACAGCCGGTGCAAATAAAAACTCCATCCGTGGTTATAGCGGTAGCCAGCCCGGCGATCCGGTAAGAGCTGCTGCAGCTATGATAAAAGCGGTAGAATCTGCAAATCCACCGCTGAGGTTATTGTTAGGACAGGCAGCTTTAAATGGCGCCAGCGCTAAATTAGAATTACTTAAAAAAGATTTTGACGACTGGGCAGAAACCACAGTTGGCGCAGATTTTCCTAAAGAGTAGTTTTAAAAGCTGATCAACAATAAGTAACTATTCCTTTACAAGTTTCTGTGTATAAACTTTATCGCCCGAAATTATTTTCAAATAATATGTGCCCGATGATACTGTTGCAAAAGGAACCTGAAATTTGTTTTCAGTAGGAGTAAAGCTTAAAATTTTTTGTCCTAATACGTTGTATAATTCAACTGTTTTAGGATAATTAGTCAAATCATTTATTTCCACATTAACCACCTCACCGGCCGGATTGGGATAAATAACAAGGCTTTCCAGGCTTCTTAAATAAGCACCTTCATCCATCACTTTATTTTTGGCAGAGATCAGGTGCATGTCCGGATCAAAAAGAATACTGTCTGCTTTAAAATCCAGGTCGGCATAAAAAACTTCTCCGGAATATGTATGGTTAAAAACAACAACGGTATCTTTCCCTTGCCCTTTAAATTCTATGGGTACTGGCATTTCATAAAATGAAACCGAATTATGCGAAGTCGTTTGGTTGAGTGTTATTTTCATTTTATTATTTGCATCCTGGTTATATAAAACCAAATAAATAGGATATCCCTGCCCATAGAACCATTTGGTGAAAAAGCTGTTAAGAGAAGTTCCTGAAACGCTTTCCAGATGTTGCTGCAGCATATTTGTTTTGGCAAAAGAATAGGCGAGTGCCGGATCGTTTAAATAATTCCTAAGTCCTTGGAAAAACAAACTGTCACCCAATTTCCAGCGAAGCATGTGCAATAAATAAGCACCTTTATCGTACGTTAAGCGTCCGTCAAAAACACGTGCTACGCTGGTTGTATCATCAACATACACCGACCCGCCGGGAGCAGAAATGACCACATTGCTTGTAGACTGCTTCCAGTTAGTGAAATAAGATTCGCCATATAAAGTAGTTACACTGATGGCCGTACAATAAACGGCAAAACCTTCGTTAAGCCATATATCACGCCAGGATCCGCATGTAACACGATCGCCAAACCAATGGTGAGCCAGTTCATGCGCCAACAAACCTATATCAAAGCTGCTTACAAAGCTCATGGTTTGGTGTTCCATACCGCCGCCCCAGCCAAATTGTGCATGCCCGTATTTTTCATCAGCAAAAGGGTAGGGCACAAACAAGCTATCATAAAAATGAATGATTTTAAGAAGCTGCTGGTCTGTGGTCCTTGAATAGGTGCTGTCTTCGGGATACACAAAATTCACTACAGGCACAGTTCCATGTTGCAGTTGCGCAGTATCCGTATACGATATATAATTGGTAACAGCCTGTGCAATTAAATAAGCCGCTATAGGATGACGGTGCTTCCAATGATAAGTATTATTTGTTCCTTGGGGAATGATCTCTTTTAACATACCATTGCTCCCTGCCTTATTTCCTAGGGGAACAGTGATGTATGTATCAATAGAATCTGCTTTATCGGTTAAGGTCATTTTACAGGGCCACCAATCTCTTGCACCGTAAGGCTCTGAGAGTGTCCATATAATAGGAGTTTGGCTTAAACCGTGCGTGCCTTGTGTAAATGAACCAAAGCCGCTTGATTGCGGCACACCGTGATAAAATACAGTAATAGAATCTAAAGTGCTTACGGTGGAAGGAAATTTTATCTGGAGTATATCGCCGGTTTGCTGGCTGAAATTAATTTTTGCATAATGATACCAGATGCTGTCAATACTTAAGGTAACCGATGCATCCATTTGTATAGAATCCAATGGGGTTTGCGGCATAAAAAAAGTGGTAATATTTCCCGAAACCTGGTTTACAGCGGGATCTATATTCCAGCGGCAGCGGTAATATTTTACATCATAATTATCGCTTACCGCACAGGTAGAAGCATCGTGAGAGGCAAGGTAAACCTGCTTTTCATTTTCAAGTAAAGAAGAAAAAGATTGCTGCGCCCAAATGCAAGGGGTACAAAAAACAAGCAGTATAAAAACAATTTTTTGCATTTCATTAAAGGTAATTAAAATTGATAATAGTAAACAGAAATCAGGGTATTTTAACTTTCTGCAAAATATGTTTTACGTGGAAATTGTTTATTAGATTTACGTAGAAATGATAGAAAATAGTACCCACACTAAAATATCTTTTTGGTTTTTTATTTTGTTTGCAAGTAGTTTTTATCAAAATCTGTTTGCTCAGCAAAACCTGTTTAATGTGCCTTCTTCTGATATTACAGATACAGGAAAGGTTTTTTTTCAGCAGCAGTTCAATGTGAATGGTTTTACCACTTCAAATACTACCATAACTTTCGGGTTTAAACATCAGTTTGAATGTGGGATTAATTTATTTGGTGTTAGTTATGATAATAAAAAAGGCGGCTTTTTAAAGAATGACGCTGATTTGGCCAGCCCGCTCGGGCCTACTGTATTGGTAAATGCACAAAAAGGCTTTATTTTAAATCACCACTTTAAAATAGGCGTTGGCACACAAGATGGAATAAACCTCACCAGTTATGGAAAAAAGATTAAAGGCGTAACCTTTGATTTTGTCAATTTTGTATACAGCCCGATACACACCTTAAAAGTGAACGCAGGAGCATATTATGGCAATCAGTATTTCTTAGGCGATGGCAATAAATTTGGCGGAATGGCCGGAGTTGAGTGGGAGTTGTTTGAAAAGAAATTTCACTTAATGGCTGACTGGCTCTATGGTACAAACTCATTGGGAATTGCAGTGCCCGGCTTTGTTTGGTTTTTAACTAAGGATATTTCGTTTTCATTTGGCTGGCAAATTCCCAATCCAAGATCCACTAATCCGCAGGCTTTTGTTTTTGAATTTACCTACCACAAAGCCTGATCAATCGTCTTCCAACAAAAACAAAGCTTCTCTTAATTCGTTCAATGTTTTTGTTTTTTGTTGCTTCGTAGCCAGCTCAACACCTTTTTGGTAAATGACTTTTGCTTCTTCAAACTGCTTCAATTCTTCATAACATTTACCCGTTTGATAATAACCAGCCAGGTAATCCGGATTTTCTGCCAGGATTTTTTTTAGATCATTTAAAGCCTTTTCAAATTCTCCTGCCGAAAAATATTCTATGGCAACAGCATATTGCAAAAATATATCCCCTGGTTCTTGAAGCAGCATTTGCTGTAATTGTTCTAAGCGGGTTTGCATAAATCAAAAGTAAGAATTTATTAATGCCTTGGGTGTTCTGGCTAACTTAAACTACTTCCCTGTAATTTTAATTTCTGTACGACGATTTTTAGCTTTGTTCTCGGGTGTTGTGTTCGGTAATAAAGGTTTAGCATCACCATAACCTTTGTAGCTTAACCTAGCAGCTGCAATGCCTGCTTTTACCGTATAATCATACACCGCCTTTGCCCGGTTTTGCGACAAGAGCTGATTTGCTTTTTTATTTCCGTCGCTATCAGTATGCCCGCTGATCTCAATTTTAATCGTTTTATTTTTGGTTAAAAAGGTTACCAGTTTATCAAGCTCTGTTTTCGATTCAGGTTTCAGGTCAAATTTATCTACATCAAAGAAAATATTTTTCAACTGTATGGAAACTCCTGTATCTATGGGCTGAAGCGCTATGTCAACCGTATAAGGCTTATCATAATCTGCCACTACATCTTTTAAACTGAAATTATCCGAATAGAATAAATAATTCTCCTGGTTTACATTCATTAGGTAATTTTTTTGTGAAGGCAATACCACTAAATAATTGCCGTTAGCATCTGCATAGGCTTTCGTAACAGGCTTTTGCGTATCCAGGTCAAAAATATCAATGGTGCTTTGCAAAGGCTTTTTTGTTTTGGCGTCGGTTACTTTTCCTTTCACAAAAGTTAACTTCTGTGGGGCTATATCTGCCGGAAGGTCAAAACTGTAAAGATCATCTCCGCCATAACCGCCTTTTTTATTGCTGTCAAAATAAGCTTTTTTACCATCAGGACTAACCATCAAACTGCTTTCATCGTTACAGGTATTTATAGGATAACCCAAGTTAATTGCAGGCCCCCAGGTTCCATCAGCTTGCCTCCTGCTTAAGTAAATATCCATGCCTCCCATTCCAATATGCCCGTCAGAAGCAAAGTAAAGCGTCTGGTTATCTGGATGTATAAAAACAGCTTCTTCTTTTCCGTCGGTATTTATATTTGGGCCAAGCTTAACAGGTGTTGTAAATACGCCATCATCGCCTGCTGTGCTCATATATATATCCTGGCTTCCAACATTAGGGCCTTTACGGATACCTCTTACAAAATATAATGTTTTATTGTCAGACGAAAAAGAGGGTTGAGACTCCCATTGGTAGGTCGATACAGGTGGCCCAAGATCAAAAGGTTTGGTCCATTTGTTTTCTCCAATTTTTTGTGAAAATAAAATATCACAGCTTCCTACGCTCGGTTTCCCGGTAGCTGCAATAATTCCTCTCTCATCAGGGCCAGTGGCCATTTGCTCGCATCCCACAAAAAACAAAAATTGTCCGTCGACAGAAACATTGGGAGATCCTTCGTTACAAGGACTATTAACGCCTTTCATAGGCATAGCAGGCTGCCATTCATTATTTTCTTTTTTCGAGAAATAAAAATCTTCTTGTCCGTTTTGTAAGCCATCACAAGTAGTTGCGCCAATAATACGCCTTGTAAAATAGAAGTATTGGTTATCAGCAGTAATGGTGCAAAAATATTCATCGTTAGCTGTATTAATAGAAGGCCCCATATTTTCAGGCTTAAAGGGCTTAGGATTTTTTACCTGTTCAACAGCAAACTGAGAGCATTCCAAATAGTACTGGGCTTTTTGTTTCATGGCAGGGCTGGTCCTTTCAAATCCAAGAAATTGCTGGAAGCTTTGAATTGCATCACTGTATTTTCCGGTAAAGTATTGTATCTCGCCTAACTGATAAAAATTTGCCGGAAAAAATTTAGGATTTATTTGTACAGCTTTTTTCAGGTTTTCTGCGGCTTCATCATTTTTGTTATGCATCATATTAACAGCTGCCAGGCCCATCAAAGCTTCTACAAAATTAGGGTCTTCTGCCAAAGCTTTATTAAACGCCTTCTCAGCTTCTGCATCATTTTGCGCTTCAAAATATTTCCTGCCTTCTTCTACATGCTTGATCGCTTTTTTATTGGTAGATGTATAGCTATTAGGTGGCAGGTATTGCTGCGCCGAAGTGGGAACGAAAATTAAAAAATTAAAAAATAAGATAAGCGCTAATTTCTTCATCTGGTTAAATATTTTTGAGCTTCGTTGCCGTATAATTTTTTTCCGTCTTTAAATACTGTGATGAAAGCATCTGTAATTCCGATAGAAACAACTTCATCTTTTAGTTTTTGTGCAAAGCGTGCTTCTGTAAAAGAGCCCACGGTATAGATATACAGATCATTAACCTGCAGGTTATTGACAGGCCATGTTTTTACTTTAAGCCAGGTGTCTGAAATTTGTTGCGGCACTTGTTTACGATAGGCACCAATTTGCACTTTAAAAGTGATGCCTTCATCATTTGTTTTAACGCCATTGTCTGCAGTTGGCTCAGGTCCTTGTGTTACCCCATTGCTAAACGGCTGAATACCGCTTGTAGTTGGAGTTGCTGTATTAGTGTTTGCAACCGGTACCTGTTCATTACCGCCTGTTGATTGAGTATTGGTTGGCGACTGATTACTGTTAACTGGGGTGCTTTCTCCAGGAAAAATGATAGGTTGCTGTGCCGGAAATTGTATGGTTTTGTCAGTCCCTATTTTTTCTATAGCATCTGTGGTTTTAATTTTTTGTCCGTTTAAGTAAGCACTTACAAAAGCATCTGTTATGCCACGCGCGTTCACTTTTCTTCTATCAGTTTTTACCAGCTCCAGATCACTATAAATGCCTGCCGTATAGCGATAGTTTCCATTGGTTAATTGTTCTCTGTAAATTGGTTTTAAGTTCCCTAATTGTGTATTGCTTACGTTATTTGTGTAAACCCCAATTTGTATGGTAAACAATAACCCGTTTACTGTGGCCAAATTTCCTGATTGAACAGGTTGTGTGTTTTCTGTAACTACGTTAGCCAGTTGCGTATTTACAGGAATGTTATTGTTAGCCGTAATACCCGCTGTTGCGTTTTCGTCGGTATTTACTGGCTGTCCTTTTTGTTTCAGGGTATCCAGCGCATTCTCCAGGTTTATTCTTTTTCCGTTCAAATAAGCAACTACAAAGGCATCCCGGTAGCCTAATTTTTTTAGGTCATTTTTTACAGCATTAGCATTGTTGTATTTATCAAACATACCGGCCTGGTAACGTATGAAACCCTGCGGGGTAGTTTCTCCTCCAACCGGTGTAAGTCCCTTAAAAGCATCTAAAGAAATCGGGTTTTTAAATGCACCTATCTGAACTCTGAATACAAGCCCATCCGGTAATTTTTCATTCAATGGGATAGGATGCGCTTCGTTATAAGCATTACCTTGTTTTATTTCAAAGCCTTTGGTACCTATGTATTTCTGTGCTTCCGTGCTGCCTTCATTTGCAGCAACCCTATTGTTTGAAGGAGCTGTAGCATTATTATTTTGCGTTTCTGTATTCTGATTGGCAACAACTGTGTTTGCATTAGCAGCATTGTTTTCTTTTATAGTTTTTTGATTAGCTGTCAACGTGGTTTTTAATTCGGCCCTTTTATTTTGAAGACTTTTTATATCCTGTGCAATTTTATTTTTCTCCACCGGTGAAGCAGCGGCAGTTTGTTGTTGTTTTTTCTTAGCCAGTTCGGTGTCGATTGTTTTGATGTAATTAGTTAACGTAATGTTTTGCTCCTTTAAATTTTCCGGGCTTGCTGTTTTACCTTGAGTGACATTTAACTGTTCATCATATTTGGTTGCATTTGCTTTAAAAGGCTCCGAATAATTTGCATATTTTTCGTTAGAGGCATTGTTGCTTCCATTTGCTTCACCCGAGGTATTATTTATTCCGTTTCCGGAAGTAGCTGCTACAGCGGCAATATTATCCAGCTTGTTTTTATCTAGAGATTGATTGTAGGCCTCAGCTTCCTGTTTTTTAGATTCGGCAAAGCTGCGTGTGTTGGATGCCAATTCCTGTAACGAATCTGCTTTTGTTTTCAAAGCAGTTCCTTTCTGCTCTAATTTTTCTGCCTGCTGTAATTTATCTTGTTTTTCTGCACCTTCCGGCAATGCGGCAGCTTCTGTTTTTAATTGATTGGCGCGACTTATGTTTTCTTCTGCTTTGTTTTTAAATAACTGCGCCTGGTTTTCTTCCTTCGTTGCCTGGTCGTTATATTTTATCGTTTCTTGTTGTAAAGCCGTGTACTGTTTAAACTCGGGTGTACTCTTAATTTCATTTACTTGTTGCGGGCTTAAATTTCCCACAGTTGTATTAGAAGGAGTAAGTGTATTATTGGCCACAGGATTAACCTCGTTAGCCTGTGTTTGCTTATTTGTCTCAGTAGATTGATTGTTGTTAACCGGGTTATTATTAACTTCTGGTTGCTCATTATTCGTTACCGGCTGGTTATTTTGCCCGTTATTCTGAACTTTATTATTATTACTTGACGCTGCAACTGTATTGGTATTTACCGCTTCCGTATTTTTATTCTCTATAGCGTTGTTTGGAGTTTCATTTGCAGTAACTGTATTAGTTACGGGTTGATTTTCATTGTTATTCTGCACGTTGTTTGTCGCAGCTTGCTCATTCCCTGATGCCTGAGTATTTACAGCAACTGTATTACTACCTGCAGAATTTATAACAGCAGCATTGTTTTCTGTCGACTGGTTGTTATTGTTTGCCGCTTGTCCGCTTTCCGCTATCTGTTCATTATTAGTTATTGATTGAGGCGCACCTGTTAAGACTTGCTCTGCTTGTTTAATTTGTTTGATAGCCTCTTCCATTTTCTGGTTAGCAGCCAGTAATTGTGCCCGTTTGGCATCTTCGTTTTTGTTGATCGATGCCTTGCCTAATTCAACAGAGGCTTCCTGTATGTTTTTTTGCGCCTGGGCTTTCAGGTCTTTTACTTCCTGCGTCGGTTTATTTGTTTTTTCAGCATTGTTTAATTGGGCCAGGGATGCTGTATATTCAGCCTTGTTAGCATCCGATAAGGTTTTTAAAGCGACGTCAGAGCTTTGTTTCTCCTGCGCCAGTTTAGTTTTAAGCTCGTTCAATTTCTGAGTCACATCACCACTTGCTGCATTTGCGTTTCCGGTTTTATTTCCTTTCAGCAGATTTAAAGCTTGTGCTTGTTTTGCCAAAGCTGCTTTTTGTTTTTCATCGGCATTGCCTAAGCCCCCAATTCGAGATGCTACCGAATGATCAGCTTCAGCTTCTTCTTTTAGTTGCTGTGCCGCTTTATTAAGGATATCAGCTTCTTCTGTTAATTGTTGTACGCGGTTGGCAGCAGCTTTATTTTCCGGTTTGCTGATCAAATTTTGAATAATTTGTTCATTGCCGGCAAATATGTTCTTATCTAAGTTCAATTGTTGCTTGGCTGCCTTGTCATGCAGATCGGCGGCCTGGTTTTCTAGTTCAGAAATTTTGTTCAATGCATTTTGCTGTTCGCTGCCCGTTAACGTCTTTGCATTTTTTCTTAATTCGCTGGCTTGTGTAGAAAGGTCATCAGCCTGTTTGCTTAATTCATCAACCTGTGCCTGAGACTGATTGTTGTTTGATGAAGGTGCCGATGATGCTGCACTGGCATTAATTTGCTGCAACTGTGCTTCCACATTTTTTGCATCGCTCAATACGCTGTTAAATTTTTCATCGGCCTGCTGTTTTAATTGTAAGGCTTTAGCATCTGTATATGTTATAGCACCAAACAATTTTTTCTCATCGTTAAAATTATTTTGCGCCTGGGTAATCAGCTCACTAGCCGGCCCGTTATTTGTATTGACTTGTGTTGAATTATTATTCGCTGTTTCGTTTCCGGCATTGTTATTTGAAGATGGATTATTAGCCGTTGCTTCATTGTTTTGCCCGTGGTTATTCGTAGCCGAATTTTCTGATGCTGTATTATTATTTGCTGATTGGCCTTTAGTAGCTGTCTCGTTATTACCTGTTTTATTGGGGGTTGATGAATTGCTATTTGCAACTTCGTTGCCTTGTGTTTTATTCCCCTCAATTTGTTTGTTACCCTCTGCCTCTGCAGTTGAACTGCTGTTATTACTATTAACTGCTAGCTGCTGGTTACTCTCTGTTTTCTGCTGACTACCTTCTGCTGACTGCCCTCTGTTTTCTATTGATTGCTCATTGTTAGTTGCCAATTGTTCAGTAGTTCCTCCAACAATGTTAGAAGCAAATTCGGCCTGGCTTTTTAATGTCTCTGCTTCTTCTTTTAAAGAGGCTATTTTATTTTTAGTGGCTTCCTGCTCTTTCTTTTTGTCCGCGAGGTCACTTTCCTGTTCCAGCTTTTGCGATTTTAAATTTTCAACCAGGTCTTTGTCTTTTGTTTCTGAAATTTGTTTGTCAATACTGCCAATCTCATTCGTAATATCTGTTATGTCTTTATCCAGCTGGGTTTGTTTGGCTTCTGCATTTTGCAATTCCTGTTGCTTGTTATTGGCATCAGCTTTAATATTTTCAAGCAGCGTATTACTATTGCTTTTTTGTTTTGAGGCAACTTCCAGCTGCTTTTGCAGATCTTCTAATTTTGCAATAGCCTGTTTATTGTTTTTAGTTTTCTCAGCTTCTTCAAGCGCTTTGGCATATTGCAAATTTAAGTCAGCTTCCTTTTGCTTGTTATTTGCATCAATCTCCAGTTGCTTCGCCAGGTTATTTGCTGTTGATGATTGTGCCGCGTATAAAGTAGCATCATCTTTTTGTTGTTCCAATTCTGTGGTCAGCTCCTGCTTTTTGCCCACGTTGGTTTCCGCGTTTACTTTGGCCTGTGTTTGTTCAACGTCCTGCTTTTTCTGGTTTGCCTGGTCTTGTTTAGAGTTGGCCGCCGCAAAAGCAGCCGAAGCATCTTTCTTTAAACTGTCTGCATTTTGTTGTAACTCTTTGGCATCATCATAAGCCATTTGTATAAGCTCTTTGTTGCTTACATTTTTATTTGGAGATGCTGTTGTTGTATTACTTCCAACGGCTGATTGATTATTTGGAATATTTCCTGATGTCTGCCCATTGTTAACTGCTAACTGCTGATTGCTCACTGAAGACTGATTGTTTCCCGCCAAAGGATTGTCGAGATTAATACCAAAGTCTTCAGCATTCACATTCATCTTAGATTTTTGTGTGATCAGCTCTAAATATTCCTTGTAGTTGTTTTCATCGTCGCTTTTAGAATCGAAGAAGTTAGTGATATACATCTTCTGAGCGTCATAACCGATGGCCTGTTTATACGGTTTGTAATTATATGCAGTTGGAATGGTTACACCTTCCGATTGGGTAGTAAAACCGGGCGTTTCTACCGTAAAAATAAATTTACCTCCGTTTGGTAACTTCAACGAGTATTTTCCATCAGCACCCGCGGCAAAAGAACCTACGTCTTCTCCCGTTTCAATATTCTTTACTTTAATTTTCGAAAGCACACTTTGCGCCGCTTCTTTTTTCAAAACAGTTCCGCTTATAAAAGCAAATTCAGCCGGGCGCCTTTCGGTTAGTATTTTTAAAACATCTGTCTTACCTAAAGGGCTTTGTCTTGTGGTAGCAAAATAAGCTATCTTCTCTAAAGAATCCGTTACAAATAAAATATCATCATTGGGCGAGTTGATAGGAAATTCAAGGTTCACAGGCTCTTTCCACCGGTTGCTGCCCGCGTCATATTCACTTTTAAACAAGTCGTAGCCACCCATGCTGTTATGCCCCTTCGAAGCAAAATACAACACTTCCCCGTTAGGATGCAGAAACGGGTAATCTTCGTCAAACTCTGTGTTTACAGGCAATCCCAAGTTTTCAGGCTTGCTCCAGTCGCCATTGGGTAGTTTGCGCACAATGTAAATATCCTTGTTCTCGCCCTTTTCCCCATAGCCCGCAAAGTAAAGCTGGTCGTTGCTTTTAGGCAGGTACACGATCGATTTATCTTTTTTCCTTTTATCCGCCGCACTTCTAAACTCATCAGGTTTCACCAGCAGCTTTCCGCCAATATCTTTTAAATTATAACTTCTAAAATAATCATTTTCACTAAGCTGTTTCTTTTCCAACACTACTAATTCAGCTAAATTAGAAAGCAATCGCTTACCATTCTTGCAGGCTTGTATTTCCCTGTCTACCTGCAATTTTTTAATCATAGAAGCCGATGCAATGTTTTTGTAGGCTGCATAATACTTCATCGCCTCGTCAAACTGGTAATTAAAATGGTAGGCTTTCCCTAAATAGAAAAGCGCCTCTTTTTCGTTATCCTTGGCGGTTTTTGCAGCAATGTTCAAATACGGAATAGCTTTGTTTTTATCTGCGTCGTTATACAGCATACATACCCCCAGCCTGAAATTATACGCAGGGTCTTTGGGATAGGTAGAAACTAATTGTGAATAAAGCTTAAAACCATTGGCATAATCCTCATCATCAAAATATTTGGCAGCTTGTTTTTTAAGCTCCTCTTCGTTTTTAAACTGACTATATCCGGCTGTGTGTAAAAACAGGAACAAAATAAATAATATAACAGGCTTGCTGCTGCGCATAAAAATGGCTGTATGGCTTTTACCACTCAAAGTTACGAGTTTATACTCTTTAGATGCGAATTACGCATAATTTCCATAAAGTTTTATGGGACGGCGGGCAACTTTTAAGCTTTGCTTTGTTAATTGTATTTTGCCGGCTGCGTTTAAGTTTTTGTGTTTTTACCCAATTTTACTTCTTGTTTTGAAAAAGTATACCCTCATATTTTTTATGCTTGTTGCAGCCGTTTGTAATGCGCAACTTTTAGACAGTTTGCACGATGCTTTTGCCGGTAAAAAAAGTATCGACCTAGGCTATGATTCGCGTAATGCTTTTATCGACCACAACCTGATCAACGTGCAAAGCCTTAAGGTAGGGGTTAATTTTGGCAGTAAATTAGCCATTGGGGGAGGATACTCCTGGCTTACAACAAAAATTACAGATAACAGGGTTATTCACGATGATGACTTAAATAAAGATGTCTCCGTGCAACGCAGGCTGTCGTTTTCCTACCTGTGCTATTATATGGAGTATACCTACTACAAATCGCATCGCTGGGAGTTTAGCATCCCGATGCAGATTGGGGTAGGGAAGGTTGGCTATGAGTATGTTTATAAAGGCATACGAACGCAGCAAGACCAGGGATATTGCTTTGTGTACGAGCCAGAGGTAGATGTAAAATTTAAAGTTTTCAGATGGATAGGCCTTGAGGCCGATGTGGGCTACCGGCTTTTGCTTAAGAACGACCCGCTGGTAAAACGCACATTCAACTCTCCTTTATTTTCCTTTGGCACCTTTATTTTGTGGGATGAATTGGCTCTGCTTGTTTTTAAAAAGAACAAGTGGGTGCAAAGCAAATTTGGGCCCAGCGACTGGCAATAGATTACTTTAATATATTTTATTATTTTTACGCTTTCATGAGGAAAGGCAAAGAACTGATTTTAGCTACACGTGAATTTGCCAAAGAAGTGCGGTGGAAGAGCTGGTACTATACCATAACCACCCTGTTTTTAATGGTTTCCTGCAATGCAGTAGCTTTTTTACATATACCCACTTTAATAAAGATACCATTCAGCGTGCTTAACGGGTGCATCATGATCCGCATGTTTGTGATCTATCACGATCACCAACACCACACCATTTTGCAAAAATCAAAATTGGCCGATTTCATTTTCACTGTTTTTGGCGTGTATATCCTGGCTCCTCCCAGCATCTGGAAACGCTCGCATGATTATCATCATAACCACAATTCAAAAATATTTAGCTCAAGCGTAGGTTCTTACCCGGTATTAAGCAAGGATAAATTTTTAAGCCTGCCTAAATCAGAGCAAAAGGCATACCTGTTTGTGCGCAACCCCATTACCATGTCGTTTGGCTACCTGGTAATGTTTGTATATGGTATGTGCGTATTATCTTTCATTAACGGTAAAAGCAAGCACAAAGATTCCCTGGTTGCGTTGATCGTGCATGGCTTGGCCATTGTTTTAGTTGGCATATTCTTTGGATGGAAAATCTTGTTTTTAGCCATTCTCATCCCGTTTTTAGTATCCAGCGCAATAGGTTCGTATTTGTTTTATGCCCAGCATAATTTTCCGGATGTTGAGTTCAGGGAAAAAGACGGCTGGACCTATGAAGGCGCAGCATTAGAGTCTTCCAGCTATACCAAAATGAATTTTTTCATGCAGTGGTCGTCGGCTAACATCGGCTTCCACCACATACACCATTTAAATGCGCGCATACCTTTTTATCGCCTGCCCGAGGTGATGGAAAAAATACCGGAGTTGCAGCATCCGAAAGTAACCTCCTTAAATCCTTCTGATATCGTAAAATGCCTGCGCTTAAAAGTATGGGATATTAAAACCCATAAAATGATCTCTCTAAAAGGAATTGATTATTAGTTTTTTTCGTCAAGGAAAAAGAAGAAAGAAATAGTTACCTTTTGGTAAACCTCATCTGCACAACACCTAAAAAAGCTTCCTTAAAAATTTTGCTACTCATTTTAGAAACGCCTTCAATACGGTCTACAAACGTAATAGGCACTTCTACAATTTTAAAGCCCTTTTTCAAAGCGGCGTACTTCATTTCTATTTGAAAAGCATAACCCATAAACTTTATTTTATCCAGGTTAATGCTTTCAAGTACATGGCGTTTATAACACTTAAAACCGGCAGTCGTGTCACGAATACTGATCCACAAAATAGCTCGCACATAAACGGATGCAAAGTAGCTCATCATCACCCTGCCCAGTGGCCAGTTCTTAACATTGCCGCCTTTAACATAGCGCGATCCTACGGCAACATCTGCACCGTTTTCACAAGCGTTTAATAAGCGCGGAAGGTCATCCGGGTTGTGAGAAAAATCACAATCCATCTCAAAAATGTAATCGTACTTTCTTTCTATGGCCCATTTAAAACCAACAATATATGCCGTGCCCAAACCTTGTTTGCCCTGTCGTTGCAGCAAATGTAATTTGCCGGTATATGTTTGCTGAAGTGTTTTTACAATTTGCGCGGTGCCGTCGGGCGAGCCATCATCAATGATCAATAATTCAAATTCAGGCTGTAACGAAAACACTTTCTCAACCATCTTTTGGATGTTTTCTTTTTCGTTATAAGTTGGTATGATAACTAAATTTTTAGCCACGTTTGGCGAATATACAATAAAATATTATGTATAATTAATAGGTTAAAAATTGCTTAAAAAATAAATGCATTTCAACTGGCTGTAAAGTTATTGCTACCCATAATAACTCTGCACAAAGTTAAATGCGAAGCCGTCAACATCCAAACATAATTTGCACTTTTGCAGGCAATTAAAAAATGCTAAAATTTTTACAGCCATATAAAACCATCGAAAAACAAATTCTGCTGGTTATTATCGCTGAGTTTTGCATACAGCTGGTTAACGCAACATTTATGAATATGCTGCCGCTGTATCTTAATCATCTACATTACAGCAAACAAGCCATCGCGGGTTTTATTTCGTTCAGGTTTTTAGGCGTTTTTTTACTGGCGCTTCCCCTGGGTATTTTTATTAAAGGCAAAAAAGTGAAACCCTTTTTTTACGCATCCTGCATAGGCGTTCCCTTGTTCGCACTATGCATCATTTATTTCACAGAGCAGGCCAACACCCCCATGATCTATGTTTCACAGCTAATGTGGGGAGCCTCGTTTACCTTTATTCAAATACCCATTCTGCCATTTATCCTTCGTCAATCCTCACAAAAAAATCAAACCGCTTCTATTGCATTAAGCTATTCTACCTGGAGCTTTGCCGGCATTGTAAGCGGCATCATGATTGCCCTGTTAGATTACATAAACCCAAACCTGTTTAATGAACGGATGGTTTTACTCATCTTTTCCATTGTAGGTTTTGCAGGCATTGTATTATTGATCCTTGCCAATATTAAAGAAGACGATACCCTCAAAGAATCGGAAAAGCCCAAGGCCTATTACAGCCTGGCGCAATACGACTGGAAAATTATTATACGCGCCCTCATACCAACTCTTATCATAGCCGTAGGAGCCGGGTTAACCATTCCCTTCATCAGCCTCTTTTTTGAAGAAGTGCATGGCATGGATAAAGGCAGCTTTTCTGTGATCAGCGCCATAGCGGCTTTATTGGTAGCCTGGGGAGCCCTACTGGTGCCCGCCATTAAAAAAAATGTAGGTTATAAAATTGCCGTGCCAACTACCCAGTCGTTGGCCATTGTTTCATTGGTTGCCCTGGCCACCACGCAATATTACAGCTACATTCCTATATCGGTTGTTATTGCGGTAGTATGCTATTTATTGCGGCAGCCGCTCATGAATATGGCAGGGCCCATGACCACCGAAATAGTAATGAATTACGTAGGCAAAAGAAACCAGGAAATTGTCAGCGCGCTTACATCCGCTATCTGGAGCGGTTCCTGGTTCATCAGCGGGCTGCTCGTTCAGATTCTGTTTGTAGAAGGCTTTGCCTTTGTAAATATCTTCCTGTTAACCGCCCTGCTTTATGCAGTTGGCGTGGTTTGGTACATGATCCTGATAAGAGATTACGAACGGGGAACAAAACCTGGTTTAAAATAAACATTTCCTAAAGTTAAGCATATTCATTTTTGTTTTAAATGCGTGTCGTTTTTAATTCTAAAAGCTTGCTTTTAATATCAAGGTGAAATTTTTGAGCAAAAAAGCTTTAGATTCTGTTTCCATATCTATAGCTTCTGTAATAAAACCTATAGCTTTTGTTTTAAAGTCTATAGCTTTTATGATTAAATCTATAGCTTTCATTTCCGGGGCTATAGCTTCCGTAACAAAACCTGTAGCTTTTGTTTTAAAGTCTATAGCTTTTACGATAAAACCTATAGCTTTTATTTCCGAGACTATAGCTTCCATAACAAAACCTGTAGCTTTTGTTTTAAAGTCTATAGCTTTTATGATTAAACCTATAGCTTTTATCTTCGGGCCTATAGCTTTTGTGTTAATGGCTATAGCTTTTGTAGCAAAACCTTTAGCTTTTTTGCTGCGTGCTGTGTTTTACAATGAAATAATTTAACAATTATTCGGCTATTTTGTTAAAATACAACAGGTTGTTCGAAAACCCGCCTTATTTTCCCGATTTGATAATTAACATAAAATGTATAGTTTTGCGCCCTTATTTAATTAACAAATATGAACAATTCGATAATTTATTTAGTTCCTGCACTCGGTATAGTAGGATTAATCGTAATGGCCATCAAATCTGCCTGGGTTAGCAAGCAGGATGCCGGCGACAAAAACATGCAAGAGCTTGCAGGCTACATAGCCGACGGAGCCATGGCATTCTTAAAAGCAGAATGGAAAGTACTAAGCTACTTTGTAATATTCGCAGCAGCCTTATTAGCCTATTCAGGCACCGTACACGAAGTACACGGCAAAGAAATCCACTCCAGTTGGATCATCTCTATTGCCTTCATCATAGGTGCCGTGTTCTCGGCCACCGCCGGGTATATCGGTATGAAAGTAGCAACCAAAGCTAACGTGCGCACCACACAAGCTGCACGCACCAGCCTAAAACAAGCCCTAAAAGTATCTTTTACAGGCGGAACCGTTATGGGCTTAGGCGTTGCCGGCCTGGCAGTACTTGGTTTAGGAGGCCTTTTCATCGCATTCTTATCTTACTTTAATAACTTAGGTGTCAACACCGTAAAAACAGCCATCGAAGTATTAACCGGCTTCTCTTTAGGAGCCGAATCCATCGCCCTGTTTGCCCGTGTAGGCGGAGGTATCTATACCAAAGCTGCCGACGTAGGTGCCGACTTAGTTGGTAAAGTAGAAGCAGGTATCCCCGAAGACGACGTTCGTAACCCTGCCACCATTGCCGATAACGTAGGTGATAACGTAGGCGACGTAGCCGGTATGGGCGCCGATCTATTCGGTTCATACGTAGCAACTATCCTTGCCACAATGGTATTAGGCCAGGAAATTACCGTAACCGACAACTTTGGCGGCATGTCCCCGATCCTTCTGCCAATGATCATCTGCGGCCTGGGTATCCTTTTCTCTATCGTAGGCACCTGGTTCGTTCGCATTAAAGACGAAAAATCAAACGTACAAAGCGCATTAAACTTAGGCAACTGGTCATCCATGATCCTTACCGTGATCGCATCATACTTCATCGTTATGTGGATGTTGCCCGAAACATTAAGCCTTCGTGGTTACGAATTCTCTAACATACGCGTATTCTATGCCATCGTAGTAGGCTCTGTAGTAGGCGCCATCATGAGCATCGTTACCGAGTATTACACCGCAATGGGCAAAGGCCCTGTTAACTCTATCATCCAGCAATCAGCCACAGGCCACGCAACCAACATCATTGGTGGTTTATCAGTAGGTATGAAATCTACCGTTATCCCCATCCTTACACTTGCATCAGGCATCATGTTATCATACAAATGTGCCGGTTTATATGGTGTGGCTATCGCAGCTGCCGGAATGATGGCAACAACCGCTATGCAATTAGCAATTGATGCATTTGGCCCTATTGCCGATAACGCAGGTGGTATTGCCGAAATGAGCCAGCTTCCTCCCGAAGTTCGTGAGCGTACCGATAATTTAGATGCCGTTGGTAACACAACCGCAGCTACCGGAAAAGGATTCGCCATCGCATCTGCAGCCCTAACTTCATTAGCTCTGTTCGCAGCCTTTGTAGGTATTGCAGGCATCTCAGCCATCGATATTTACAAAGCCCCGGTATTAGCCGGCCTATTTGTAGGAGCTATGATCCCTTTTATATTCTCAGCATTATGCATCCAGGCCGTTGGTAAAGCCGCTATGGATATGGTGCAGGAAGTACGTCGCCAGTTCCGCGAAATTCCGGGCATTATGGAATATAAAGCAAAACCCGAATACGAAAAATGCGTAGCCATTTCAACCAAAGCGTCTATCCGCGAAATGATGATGCCCGGCGCTATCGCTTTAATTACCCCTGTAATTGTAGGCTTTGTATTTGGCCCCGAAGTATTAGGCGGTTTATTAGCCGGTGTAACCGTATCAGGCGTGTTGATGGGTATCTTCCAGTCAAACGCGGGCGGTGCATGGGATAACGCAAAAAAATCCTTCGAAAAAGGTGTATTGATTAACGGCGAAATGTTCTACAAAAAATCAGAGCCGCATAAAGCCTCTGTAACCGGAGACACTGTAGGAGATCCTTTCAAAGATACCTCAGGTCCTTCTATGAACATCCTTATCAAATTAATGTCGATCGTTTCATTGGTAATAGCGCCATACATTGCATTAACCGAAGGCGATAAAATAATCAAAGCAGAAGTATTTAAATGCATTGTTGACGGAAAAGAATATACCTTCAATACACAACAACAATGCGATAGCATGTTGAACGCTAACGTAAAAGACATTGCCGAAGTAAAAGGCGCTTATAATGTTGACGGAGCACACTCATCAGTTGCATTCAGCATTAAGCACATTATCAGCGATACCCGCGGAACCATCAACGTAGATAGCGGCGTAGTTAATTTAGATGCAGCTTCAGGCAATAAGATCTATATCCGTATGGATATGGCTTCATTAAATACACAAAACGGTATGCGTGATGGCCATTTAAAAGATAAACCTGAATTCTTTGATGTAGCTAAATACAAAAAAGCAATTTTCGAATCTTCGGATGTTACTAAAAACCAGGCCGGAGCCGAATACGCTTATACAGCAAAAGGTAAATTAACCCTGAAAGGTGTTACTAAAGATATAACCTTAGTATTTAACTACATTGGTTTAACCGAAGGTAGTACATACACCGATAAAGGCGAAACTCCTGCTAATATCATTGGCTTTAAAGGTAAATCAACCATTAAGCGCACTGACTTTGGTGTTGGCGAAACAGGCGGCTTAGGCGAAGATGTAAACATTGAAATTACATTAGAAGCCGCACAAGCTAAATAAAAAACATCATCCTTATTTTAAAGCCGCTATATCTTTGATGTAGCGGCTTTTTAATTTTTTAGCACTAAGTATTTTGTTAAATTTGAAATGCATTAAAACTACATTTATGAAAAGCAGAGCTTTCGTATTCTTAATTTCAGCACTCTGCCTGCTTACTGCAACAAATATAAAAGCACAGATACATTCCGTTTCATATCCCTCAGCTTATTTAAGCGAAGAGAAAATTAATGAAATGATTGAAGCATCCCAAAAAAATGGAACACATGGCGTGGAATTAAAAAAGTATAACGATTTTTTACACCGGCAATTAAAAAAGCAACAAGAAGCTATTGCAAATGGCACATACCATAACAAAACAATAGCCCCTCCGCCACAGGTTATGGCAGCTTGTACAAATGTTGGATTTGAAGATGGAACAACCAACGGCTGGACAATGAATACTGGAAATACATTATCATCAACCAGTTTACCCTGCCCCGGTTGTATTACGCCCGGGGGTAGTGGCGGTTTGTACCAGGTAGTAAATTCTACTTCAACATCTACGGTTAATGTAAACGGGTCTTGCGATTGTACTGATGATGCTATTAATTGTTCTGCTCAGGTATGTACAAATGGTATTGATCGTTTTGGTGGCTTCCCGGTGGTTGCTCCGGCTCCTTTAGGTGGTTCTTATTCTTTATTATTAAATCATTCTATGTGCGGCTTTCAAATGGAACAGGCAACGCAATCTTTTGCCGTTAGTATGGCTAATTCTACGTTTACCTATTTATATGCCGCTGTTTTAGAAGATGGGCAACATCCATTACCGGTTTCATCTTATTTTGAAGTAAAGGTAACAGATATTACTACGGGGCGTATCATTCCTTGTTCAGAATATACCGCATCTGCAGCTGATGCTACTTCGGGTAATTTGGTTGGCTGGACAGCTTCTACCGTTAACCCCAATGTATATTATAAGCCCTGGACAACCGTTTCATTGGATCTATCCTCTCTTATTAATCATGTAGTTAACGTTGAATTTACCGTAAGTGATTGCGGACAAGGAGGGCACTTTGGTTATGCGTATATTGATGCCAGTTGTAACCCCGGTAGTCAACAAATTATACCCTCAAATCTATTATGTAGTGGCGGTAGCGTTATTTTAATGGGACCTCCGGGCCTTGCAAACTATAATTGGTCGGGGCCCGTCAGCGGGCATACACAAAACCTGGTAACGGGTATACCGGGCACGTATACCTTAACAAGTACAACAGGCACAGGTTGCCTGGCTCCGGCTTTATATTACAACTTAATCCAAAGCGCAGGCTCGCCCCCTGTTATCACTTCATCGGCAACAAGCAATTTACTTTGTTTGGGTTCACCTGATGTTTTATCAGTCAGCGGTGCAAGCTCTTATACCTGGAGCACCGGAGATACAACAAGTTCCATAACCGTATCTCCCAACACTACTACAACGTATACCGTTGTCGGTTCAAATGGTATCAATACATGTGCAAGCTCATCTATCCAAACAATAACGGTAAGGCCTATACCTATCGTAAATTTAGGAAGAGACACCATCGTATGCGGCACCTTAGCTCGTCCTATGATTTTAAATGCCGGGCCGGGTAATGGTATTGCATATAACTGGTCAACCGGGGCAAACACAAATACAATTTCTATAAACAATAGCGGCACTTATTACGTTTCGGCAACATCGGCACCAAATTGCAACGCATCAGATACATTTAAAATTATAGTTGTGGGCCCAACACACAATACATTAGATACCTTGGTTTGCGATACGGGTAAGTTTCCGGTTCTATTAACCGCACCGCCTGTTGCTGGAACTAACAATCTGTACTCTTGGAATGTTAGCGGCGGTGTAGGGCCATCACTCAGTGTTAATCATACAGGCACTTATACGCTCACTACGTATGTTAACGGAAGTAATTGCAAAGTAACCGATATTTTTAGTGTTGGTTTAGACACCGCCAAACTTGTTATTAAAGATGCCATATTCTGTAATTTGCCTCCGTCAAATACCGTTAGTGCCGGCCATTATGCGCAGTATGTATGGTCAACGGGCGCTACTTCAAGCTCCATCACCATAAATAACTCCGGCACATATTGGGTTAATGTTATTAGCAAATGGGGCTGTGCCACCGGTGATACGTTTAATGTTACCGTTAAGCCCATCAAACATATTGATGCTTTGCCAAATGTAGTTACCCCAAACCACGACGGAATAAACGATGTTATAGATTTTGGAGTGTATGAGTTTACAATCATGCAGCTTGATATTTACGATAGGTGGGGTGTAAAAATATTTGAAAGCAATGATCCGAAAGCTGTTTGGAGCCCTACCTGCACCGATGGCACCTATTTTTATATAATCTTATATAACACAGATTGTGATTTTGTTCCGGAAAATAAAACACAAAAAGGTTTTTTTACTGTTTTAAAGTAAGAATAACTAAGTGTGTCGCTGATCAGATAATTTTGATTTGGAACAGCGCATTAGCCCGAACGTCCGCGGCGCCCGGGTGACCTGTGCGAATTGCCATCGGACGTTCTTGACTTTTTGCTTCTTTTTCGTCAAGGAAAAAGAAGGACGAAAAATCCAATTTACTTTAATTAGTTTTGCAGTATAATGGATCTTGAAGAAATCACCATAACCAAAACAGAAAAGAAAACACAAACCAAAACCTTTGAAAGCGAAGAGCGTCAAACCATTATACATTGCATCTACAATCCCGTAAACGCCGTGCGCATCTGGCCTAGCACCTATTTAATAGAAAAAGAAAGCGGCAAACACGTTAAGCTGGTAACCGCATTCAATATTTCTTTTGCGCCCGAGTGGACCTTTGCCATGAACGGCAACAATAAATTTACACTGGTCTTTGCAGGGCTGAGCAAAGGCTGCACCGCTTTCGATCTGATGGAAATCATTCCCTTGCCCGGCCCTTTTGTCGTGCGCAATATACAACGCAACAAAAGCGATGTGTACACTATTCACGTCGATTAAGCTTCGGGGAATTTCTGTTCAAAACCTTTCAAAACTCGTGATAATTACTGCTGCCTGCCACCTGCTACTTGCTGCCTGTTTTCTTATCTTGCATCTCCGTTTATACTATGGAAAAGAAGAAAACAAAGACAGATACTCCCGATAAAGAAACACCCTTAATGCGGCAATACAACCAAATTAAGACTCAGTTTCCCGATGCTTTACTGTTGTTCAGGGTTGGCGATTTTTACGAAACCTTTGGCGAAGATGCTATTAAAGCCGCTTCTGTTTTAGGTATTGTGCTTACACGCCGTGCCAATGGAGCTGCCCAGTATATTGAGCTGGCAGGCTTTCCGCACCACTCGATGGATACCTATTTACCTAAACTGGTACGTGCAGGCTACCGCGTAGCTATCTGCGATCAGCTGGAAGATCCCAAGCTTACCAAAACAATTGTAAAGCGCGGCGTTACCGAATTAATTACCCCCGGCTTAGCCTACAGCGAAAAAATATTAGACCATCAAAGCAATAACTTTTTATGCAGCCTGCACTTAGGTAAGGATGTATCGGGTATTTCATTGCTGGATATTTCTACCGGCGAGTTTATTGTAGCGCAGGGCAACGCCGCTTACATTGAAAAAATTGTACACAAGTTCAGTCCCAACGAAATTTTATTTGAACGCAACAAACGCGCGCAGGTATTAGACCTATTGGGAGATAAATATTACATCTACGGAATCGACGATTGGGCCTTTACCTTTGATTACGGGCAGGAATCTTTAACCAAACATTTTAATACCAACTCGCTGAAAGGCTTTGGCATAGAAGAAATGCCTGCTGCTGTAGCTTCTTGCGGAGCGATGTTATTCTACCTGCATCAAACACGCCATGATAAATTAAAGCATATCACTTCGTTAAAACGTATTGACGAGAGCGAGTTTGTGTGGCTGGATAAATTTACCTTCCGCAACCTGGAGTTAATTTATCCCTTGCATGAAAACGGGAAGGCTTTGTTTGATGTCATTAACGGCACAGTTACGCCCATGGGCACGCGTTTATTAAAGCGTTGGATCGCTATGCCTCTGAAAAATATTTCGCAAATAAATAAGCGATTAGACGTTATTGAATTTTTTACCAAACATACCGAAGAAGCCAACAAGCTGCACAGTGAACTAAGCCAGTTAGGTGATCTAGAACGTTTAATTTCCAAAGCCGCTGCTATGCGCATCAATCCGCGCGAGCTGATGCAATTGAAAAGGTCGCTTGCTATAACAGAAAGCATTAAGCAAAGCCTGAAAGAATTTAAGAGTCCGTACTTTGAAGAAACCATTACCGGTTTGCAGGATTGTTCTGAGCTTCAAAAACGACTGGATACTTTGCATAAAGATGCACCCGTATCTATTGCCAAAGGAAAAGTAATGGCTGATGGCGTAAATGCTGAGCTGGACGAATTGAGACAGATTGCTTATTCAGGTAAGGATTATTTATTGAAAATTCAGCAGCGGGAAGTGGAGCGCACAGGCATTACTTCTTTAAAAGTGGCTTACAATAATGTATTTGGCTATTACCTGGAAGTTACCAACTCACATAAAGATAAAGCTCCGGCAGATTGGGTGCGCAAACAAACGTTGACTAACGCCGAGCGTTACATTACGCCCGAATTAAAAGTTTACGAAGAAAAGATACTGGGCGCCGAAGAAAAAATTACCTCGCTTGAAACAAAATTATTTGAAGAACTGGTAGTGTATGTTACTGAGTTCACCTTAAAGATACAGCAAAATGCTTCTTTACTGGCACGTTTAGATTGCTTGCTAGGCTTGTCTATTGTGGCAAATACCAATAAATATGTTCGCCCTACCGTTAATGAAGGCTTTGCCATTGACATTAAAGAAGGTCGTCACCCGGTTATCGAAAAACAATTGCCGGTAGGCGATGAATATGTGAGCAACTCGGTTTTTCTCGACACAGACGCCCAGCAAATTATGATGATCACCGGCCCGAACATGAGTGGTAAATCTGCCTTGTTGCGACAAACTGCTTTGATCACCTTGTTGGCTCAAACAGGTTCATTCGTACCGGCGCAAAGCGCAGATATAGGCTTGATAGATAAAATATTTACCCGTGTAGGTGCTTCGGATAATATCTCTTCGGGCGAATCTACCTTTATGGTAGAGATGAACGAAACAGCCAGCATCTTAAATAATTTAAGTAACCGCAGTTTGATTTTACTGGATGAGATAGGCAGGGGGACCGCTACATACGATGGCATTTCCATTGCCTGGGCCATTGCCGAATATATTCATCAAAACCCGCAGCATAAGGCAAAAACACTGTTTGCAACACATTACCATGAACTAAATGAAATGCAGCAATATTTTCCGCGCATAAAAAACTATCACGTAACGGTAAAAGAGCTTAGCAACAAAGTGATCTTTATGCGCAAACTTGCCGAGGGCGGAAGCGAGCACAGCTTTGGTATCCATGTGGCTAAAATGGCCGGTATGCCTAAAGACGTGGTGGAGCGTGCCGGAGAAATTTTAAAGAAGCTTGAAAAAGAACACGAACTGGAGCCTAATCAAACCCTGGTAGATACCGAGGGCAGATTGGTGCAGAAAAATTCGGATAGCGATTACCAATTAAGTTTCTTTCAACTGGATGATCCTGTCCTTCAGCAAATAAAAGAAGAGATACTGAAAACCGATGTAAATACCCTTACACCAGTGGAAGCCCTGATGAAACTGAATGAAATTAAAAAACTGTTAGGGAAATAAATGGCCGACTTCAACGATATCATGCTCGATTTAAAGCGTAAGCTTTATAAGCCCGTTTATTTCCTGCATGGCGAAGAATCTTACTTTATTGATGAAATAAGCAATTACATAGAACATCATGTACTGGATGAAACGGAAAAAGGTTTTAACCAGACCATACTTTACGGAAGAGATACTGACCTGAGCAGTATTATTGGCCTTTCGAAAGGCTTCCCGATGATGGGCGAGCGACAGGTAGTTATCATCAAAGAAGCGCAGACTTTAAAAGAGTTGTCCAAATCTACCGGCGAAGGCGATGAAACAAAAGAGAAAAAATCTTCTTCGTCTGATAAAAATCCTTTGATTGCATATCTCGAAAATCCGCAACCTTCTACTATTCTTGTGTTTTGCTTTAAATACAAAAAGCTGGATGCGCGCTCTACACTGGCTAAAACCATTGCCAAAAAAGCAGTGTTGTTTGAGTCAAAAAAATTATACGATAATAAAATTCCCGATTGGATAAACGGACATTTGAAAGACAAGAAATACAGCATCAACCCGAAAGCTGCTATTTTACTGGCAGAGTATTTAGGGAATGATCTTTCTAAAATTGCCAACGAGGTAGGCAAGCTTTGTATCAATTTACCGGCTAACAGCGAAATTACCGTTGATCATATCCAAGAAAATATTGGCATCAGTAAAGATTTTAATGTGTTTGAATTACAGGATGCACTCAGTAAAAAAGATGTATTGAAAACAAACCGCATCGTACAATACTTCGCGGCCAATCCGAAAGAAAATCCTTTGATTATGACCAACGCTTCTTTATATAACTATTTCCAGAAAGTATTGTTATATCATTTCGTTCCCGATAAAAGCAGGGGCAGTGTAGCAAGCGCTTTAGGTATGAACCCGTTTTTTGTGGAAGGATATGAGCGCGCTGCACGTAACTACAGCACCGCCAAGCTAAAATATATCTTTGGTTACTTGCACGAATGTGATGCCCGCTCTAAAGGGGTTGATAATGTCAGTGTAGAGGACGGCGACCTGTTGAAAGAAATGGTGTTTAAAATCTTGCATTAGTATGAGTTGGTTAAAAAATAATTGGCTTATTGTATTGGTATTAATTATTGCTTTCCTGTTAAGATTTATCCCGCTGTTTGAATATGAATTTTCTTTTGACGAATTAAGCGCACTCGACAGAACTCGTTATGGAAGTTTTGGCGAGCTGATAAAAAAGGGCGTACAGGTTGATGCTCACCCGGCTTTGATCCAGGTGTTCTTGTTTTACTGGACAAAAATAGGCGGCACTTCCGAAGTGTGGATAAAGCTGCCTTTCCTGATCTGTGGTTTTTTATCCTGCTATTATATATTTCGTTTTGCCGATAAATGGTTTGGATATAAAACAGGCGTATTATCTGCTATTGTTGTTGCCTGCTCCATGATCTTTTTGGTATACAGTTCTTATGCACGCATGTACTCAACCGGCGTTTTGTTCTCTATATTGTCTCTTTATTATTTATTTGAAATTGTGTTTAGCTCTTCAACTTCCTTGAAGCATTATTGTTTGCTTGTTTTATTTTTATGTTTAGGCGCTTTGGGCAATCACATGAATGCTTTATTTGGTGTGTTGATCGGGTTATTCGGATTGATGCTTGCCCCTAAAAGACAAAAAATCTATTTACTATATGCAGCCCTGGCAGCGGCTATATTGTACTTACCTCATTTATCTACTACATTAACGCAAATGGGCTACAGCATTGGCGCAGGAGAGGGAGGCTGGCTTACCGCTCCAAAATGGTATGCCTGTTTTTCGTTTGTACGAACATTGTTTGGTACAGGCCTAGTGGTTTATCTTTTTTTAATACTGTTTTTGTTTTTAGGTGTAAAAAATAAATTCTCTTTTATGCAGGATAAAAAAATAATTTTTCTCCTGTGCACATTCATAACATATTGTTTGATCGTACATTTTTACTCCATTTTAAAAACACCTGTTTTGCAATTTTCTGTTTTATTGATTGCTGCACCGTGTATAGTTATCGTTATGGCAAGAGGTTTATCGCTTATACCGGACAGATTTTTTAGTGCACTGGGCTTATTGCTAATTTTGATTTTACTGGTGCAAACCATTGTTGTTAAGCAATATTATTCGTTAGGTATTAAACAAGGTAACCGTTCTGCTGTAAAGCAAACCATTGAAGCAAAGAAACAATACGGAGAAAAAAATGTAACTGCCATTTATGCAACAGAGACATTTTTTATAACGCGTTACATGGACGAATTTAAACAGCATTACGCCTGCCTTACTTCCATGGATTCTATCTATAATAAGCCGGTATTGCTTGAGCGGTATTTAATGTCACTGAAAGAGAATTTTATACTACTTTCCGATCCGGATGCCGGTTTACTTGAACAGGCAAAAGTTTATTTCCCGTATGTAATCTATCATGACGAAGGGTATTTTAAAAGCATTTTTTTACTAAGCAAATCAAATACCGGGAGTGTAAAAGATGAAACCATATTGGGAGATTTTAAGCCCGGAGGCCCATTTGTTTTGTTCAACTTCCCTGAAAAATATCCTACCGAGAACAATTCAATTTTAATTGATTCCACCAATGAATTTCCATTTTATGCATGGGCAGATTTTAACTCGCTGCATTTCACACCGGGGCAGGTAGTTCTATGCTCATCTGTTTTTAAGCCGCAAAACGAAATGGGCAATTTATCTTTTGATTTTAATATCAAGAAGAATGATTCGTCTTTGTTTTATGCTAACCGCAACTTCAAAGATTTTTATTTGCCTGAAGATTCTATTCAACATGCTTTCTCGTATATATTTATGGGCACAGACCTGAACGACTGGGATGATTCCAGGCTGGAATGTTATTTTTGGAACTCGGGAAAGAAAAAATATTTAGTGAAAGATCTTAGCTTGAAAGTCTTAAACATCAATCCGCATAAATATTCTTTATGGGATTAATTTATTTTTAAAAACAAGAATATGAATCACTGGCTTATTAAATCAGAACCCTCAGCCTACAGCTGGGATCAGTTTGTAAAGGATAAACAAACTTTTTGGAGCGGTGTGCGCAATTACGCAGCACGTAATAATTTAAAAGCAATGAAAAAAGGAGACCTTGCTTTTTTTTACCACAGTAACGAGGGCTTGTGTATTGTAGGTATTGCCAAAGTGATTAAAGAATATACGCCCGATAAAACAGCTACCGAAGGTGAATGGTATGGTGTAGATTTCGCACCCTTTAAGGCGTTAAAAAATCCGGTTACGCTGGCGCAAATAAAAGCTGAACCTGTGCTTAAAAACATGGAAATTATAAAATTGTCACGCCTTTCTGTTTCAAAAGTAAGCGATAAAGAGTTTGACAAAATTTTATTAATGAGCCAGACAAAATAATGAACAGCCTTTCGTTTGCTTCGGTTACGGTTGATGTGCTGGATGAAGTGGCAAAAGATATTGTACGCAATTTATCCGGAAGTAAAATTATTCTGTTTTACGGAGAAATGGGCGCGGGTAAAACTACGCTTATCAAAGAAATTTGCAGACAACTTGGTGTTACAGATACAATTAGCAGCCCTACGTTTTCGGTTGTGAATGAATACCATACAACAAACAATAAAATCATTTATCATTTTGATCTGTATCGCATAAAAAATATAGAAGAATGTTTTGACCTGGGCATGGAAGAATATCTTTACAGCAATAATTACTGCTTTATAGAATGGCCGGAAATTGCTTTGCCACTGTTGCCTGAAAAATATTACAGCCTGTATATAAAAACAGAAAAGGATAATACACGCAGTATTACCCTTTCCTGAAATGGTTAAAGCGTTAGCTTATTTCCTTAATGAATCCCTGATCTCCATTAATAATTTATCGGTGGAAGAAGGTTCAGGTGCTGCAACCGGCACAGCTTCTTCTTTTTTCTTGGCAGCATTCATTCCTTTAATGATCATAAATAGTACAAGCGCTACGATGATAAATGAGATAACGTTGGAAAGGAAGTTTCCGTATTTAACAGCGCCCCATTTCAAATCGGCAATATTACTCAGGTTAGCGGCATCCAATGCCGGCTTTAAAAGTAAAGGCGTAATAACATCATCAATAAACGATGATACTATTTTACCGAAAGCACCTCCGATGATAACACCAATTGCTAAATCTACCACATTGCCTTTCATGGCAAATTCTTTGAATTCTTTAATAAATCCCATAGTTTTTGTTTTTAATTGTTAGTATTACTTGTATTTGTTTTTGTATTAGTTGCTGTCTAGAACTTTTAGCAGCTCATCTAATTTTGGTGTTAAGATAATCTCTGTACGGCGATTTTTTTTGCGGGCCTCCGGTGTTTTTGCCGGATCTAATGGAAAAAATTCTCCGCGCCCTGCTGCACTAATACGCTTAGGGTCAATGCCCGGACTGCCCTGTAAAATTATTTTGGTAACCGATGTGGCACGCATAACGCTTAAATCCCAATTGTCTTTTATTTCCCCATTGCCATGCATAGGCACATCATCTGTATGCCCTTCTACCATAATATTGATATCGGGATTTTGATCCAGCACTTTTGCCAGGTTTTTCAGAGCTTCTACCCCTTTAGGCTCAACAGCTGTTTTACCGCTGGCAAATAAAAGCGATTCATCCATACTCACGTAAATTTTCCCGTTTTTCTGAGTAATGGTCAATCCTTTGTTTTCAAAATTAAAAAGCGCATCGCTAAGTTTCTTTTTCAAATCTGCAGCCGCCTGGTCTTTTTTCTTTAGTATGCTTTCCAGTTCATTAACGCGTTTTTCACGTAATTGTAATTGAGCTGACATAGAATCCAGGCTTTGTTTTTGACGGTTCAATTGCCCTGATAAAATGCTTAATTCATCTTGTTTTTTCAATAGCTGGGTTTGAGTAGCCTGTAAATCTCCGCTAAGCTTGGCATTATCTTTTTCACTGCTTGATAATTGCTTATTCAGCTTATCCATCAGTTCATCATTTAACTGGTTCAATTTATCATATTTTACAGTCAGGATGCGGTAATTATTACCCATTACCCCTGTATCTTTTTTCAGTCCATCAATAAGCTTGGTGTTTTGAGCAATTTGCTCGCTCATATCCTTAACTTTTGCATCACAGGCCTGTGAGCTTGTTTTAAGCGCAGCCAGCTCGGTTTCGCAGGCTTTTTGCTTGTCCTGGCACTCTTCTAATTTGCGTTGAGGCACGCAGGAAGCCAAAATAATAGCGGCTAAGGCGGCTATGCAGAAAGATTTTTTCATCATGGTAGATTATTTATTTAAAACAAAAATATGCTTATACACTAAACAATTTCTCTCCTTTCGGTAAACTTTTAAACAGGGCGTAGCGAATAAACTTTGCCCTTTATCTTCAATTTTTTTACCGTTATAATTAGTTTAAATTTGCACACTAAATATTTATATGAAAAAAAATCTATTCGTTACATTATTTGTCTTATTTGCAGGTTTTAATTTATTCAGCCAGTCTATGTTTCAAAAGATCTTTGAAAAAGATTATACAACTGTATATGGCGCCCAGCAGAACAGCGATGGAACTTATATCATGGCAGGCCTTCACCAGGTTTCGGCAACTGATTTCGATTACCTGGCGGTGAAACTAAGTGCTGTAGGTGATACTTTGTGGACCAAAACATATGGTGGCATCGGAGATGAAGAATCGTATGCTATGCAGCAAACCACGGATGGCGGCTATATTTTTGCAGGAATTGACAGTTCTTCGGGATTAGGCAACTATAATATTTATTTGGTGAAGACAAATTTTAGCGGTGATACTTTGTGGACAAGGTCATACGGTGGAAGCAATGCAGATTTTGCCCAGGCCGTACAGCAAACCGCTGACGGAGGCTATATTGTTGCTGGTTATACAAGCAGCTTTGGAGCAGGCAACAATGATGTATATCTTTTAAAAACAGATGCAAACGGAAATTTAACCTGGAGCAAAACATACGGTGGTGTTAACGGGGACTATGCTTTTGCGGTGAAACAAACTACTGATGGCGGATATATTCTGTCAGGTATAACAAGTAGTTTTGGAATCAGCCCTTATGGAAATATCAACGATGTATATGTTTTAAAAACAGATGCCAGCGGGAATTTAAGCTGGAGCAAAACATACGGACAAGACGGCGACGACTGGTCGTTTGGGATTGTACAAAACAACGATGGAGGCTATACCTTAACCGGCCATACCAATACAGATAGTACAGCAGCGTTAAGCGATGTATATTTGATCAAAACCGATGCGAATGGAGATACTTTATTTACAAAATCATACGGCGGAACCAATTATGATAAAGGTACCGCTCTTCTGCAGGTAAGTGACAGTGGCTTTGTAATTACCGGTTCTACTTATAGTTTCGGGCATGGATCGAGTGATATTTATTTCATTAAAACCGATAAAAATGGAGCCATACTTGCCAATTCAACTTTTGGTGGCGGAGGCAATGATTGGGCGTATACAATTTCGCAGGCAAACGACGGAGGATATACTTTGGCAGGCTATACGGATAATTTTGGTGTAAGCAATAGCAGCTTTTATTTTGTTAAGACAGATAATTATGGAAGTGGTAATAATTGCAATCAAATAAACTCTGCAACAGTTACAGCTAATACAAAGACTAAAATCAGCAACCCGGGTACTATTACAAATACACCGGCTACACTTACCAGGAAAAACACATTTACAAAAATCAATAGTGGAGTTTCTGTAATCGATCTTTGTCTTTTAAGCACCGGAATTAAACAAGCTTCAAGTCAAACAGCTTTTACAGTTTACCCAAATCCAAGTAACGGAAACTTTACCATCAGTACCGCTGATTTAAAAGAAAACACACAATTAACCATCTATAATCAATTGGGGCAGCTTATTTTAAGCAAACAATTAAATACTTCGTTAACGAATATAAACCTGGATATAAACGCAGGCGTTTACCAGGTGCGTGTCCTTAACGGAAATGAAGTTATTTACCAGGCCAAAATTATTAAGGAGTAGAATAGTTTTATAACATGAAAGAAAAGATTGAGCTTATATTACAGGATATAGAAAGTTTCTCCCCACAAAGCAAAGAACAGGTAGAGGAATACCGCATTAAATGGTTGAGCAAAAAAGGTGAAATAACTGTTTTGTTTGACGAATTTAAAAATGTTGCACCTGATATGAAGCGCGAGTTTGGCGTTAAACTAAATGAGCTGAAAAATAAAGCTCAGGAAAAAATAAATGAACTGAAAGAGAAATTTGAATCACAAGATCAGGGTTCTTCTCAAAATATTGATTTAAGTTTGCCTGCACAGCCTATAGCTCAGCTTGGTTCATTACATCCTATACATATTGTAAAAAAAGAAATTACCCAGCTGTTTGAAGATATTGGTTTTACATTAAGCGAAGGACGCGAAATAGAGGACGACTGGCATAATTTTACTGCTTTAAATACACCGGAAGATCACCCTGCACGAGATATGCAGGATACTTTCTACATTCAAACAAATCCGGAAATTGTTTTGCGTACACAAACATCATCTGTGCAGGTCCATTTAATGGAAAATAACAAGCCGCCCATTCGTACCATTTCTCCCGGCAGAGTTTATCGTAATGAAACGGTATCGGCACGCAGCCATTGCCAGTTTCACCAGATTGAAGGATTATATATTGATACAAATGTTTCTTTTGCTGATCTTAAACAAACTATCCTGTATTTTGCACAACGCTTTTTTGGTGCAGAAACTAAGATCAGGTTGCGCCCCAGTTTCTTTCCATTTACTGAGCCAAGTGCCGAAGTAGATATCTCCTGTACTATTTGTAAAGGTGCTGGCTGTAATATTTGTAAATACAGCGGCTGGTTAGAAATTTTAGGCTGTGGTATGGTAGACCCACAGGTACTTACCAATTGCGGTATAGATGCTACTAAATACACCGGTTTTGCATTTGGTATGGGTATAGAACGGATAGCTATGCTTAAATATAAAATTACGGATATACGTTTGTTTTTTGAAAATGATATTCGTTTCCTGAAACAGTTTCAGTCGGCGTAAAAAACACTTATTGTTCTACGGAGATAGGTTTTGGTAATTGAGCTACTGCCCGTGATCAGCGATTATTTCCCAACTTTATAACCCAGCATAAACACAATGCAGCCACCACCGCTGGTTGAATCTCCTCCCGGAATTTCATAGTCAATAAAGGTTTTACGCGCGAAGGAAATATCAAAGGAAAATATTTTTTTATCCGCCGGTGCATCTTTTGTAGTAAATAAAAGTTTACGCTTGTTAGAATCTTTATCCCTGTTATAAACGCTTACCACAATTGGGCGTGGCAAAGCTTCCATATTAAAAACCAGTCTGTATTTTTCTCCAATAAAAAGTGGCGCTTCAATTTCTTTAAGAGTAGGCTTTGCTTTGTAGGCAATATGGGTAAGCTTAGACATGTCATATGTAAAAGGATCTAAATATTTTTGAGCTTTTTCTTTTAAAGCTTTCGCATCGCATGGTGCCTCATGGCTTTGCCTGAAAGCAAGTGACATAAAAAGTAATGAAATAACAGTTGCAAGTTTTATTGTTTTACGATGTACTAATTTATTCATATACAGGTTTTAAATCATTATCCAAATTATCCTTTAATAATATTTGCACGAATCTCTTCTATTTTTTTTACGAAACTCTGCAATTCTTCCTGGCTGATAACAAGTTTTGAAGGATCAATAATATCAGGATCAGTTGCTTTGGTTTCTTTTACAGATTTAAAATTATTATACAGATCATTTAAAGAATTCATATCCTGCAACAGGGCAGTTACGTCGGCATCGGTAGAATTGGTTGTCTTTAAAGCCTTAATGATGTTTTCAGCAATTCCCATTTGTTCAACAATATGAGTAGCTACATTATTATTATTTTCTTTGGTGTGCACCTGTGTGCCAATATACATGGTTTCAATCCAGGCACCGGTAAAAATAATAACCGAGATGTAATTTTGCTTATTCTCTTCAAGCAGGTTATCGGTTTCATTTTGAATTTCAGATAATATCCTCGCTACAGAATCCTGGTTATCGATGTTTTTTTCAACGCGGGCAGGAATTCCTTTACTGTCAAAGGCTTTAGCTAACCCAATAGTTTCAGCCAACTGAGAGCAAGTTTTAAAATATTTTTTACTTTCCTGATTTTGTTTATTTAATATGCAATAAGAAAGGTCTGCCAAATAAGTGCCCATGCCTAAGGTTTTTGAAACCATATTGCCGGTGGTATATTTACTGCTGTTTTCAACCGGGTTGGTTAAGCCTGCATAATATTTTAAGCCTGATTTTTTTAAAATAGCTGCAATTTGCATAGGCGATGGTAACGTATAAGAAACGGCATCACTATTTTCATCTTCAGGTTTATTTGCTTCGGCAACCATAGCCGAATCTTTTAACTCCTCCTTTTTATCTGCTTCATTGCTGTTTCCTCCGCAGGAAGTTATACATAAAACACTTAAACCCAATAAAATGCCGTAGCAAATTGTTTTTTTCATGGAAATATTTTTTCAATTATTCGGGTAAGATACCAAACAAAACCATAACTTCAAATTATTATATTTGAACGAATAATGGTTCCAAAAAAAATATACTTTTTTGCTTTTTTGCTTATCTTTTTTTGTGAAAAAATTTGGTCCCAATCATTTAATTTTAAAAATTATACGGTTGAAGATGGCTTGCCTTATGTGCAGATCTACGATATTTTCCAGGATGATAAAGGTTATTTATGGACAGGTGGCTATGGCGGATTAAGCCGCTTTGACGGATTAAAATTTACTAATTACAGCCCGCATAAAGGGTTGGTGCATTACTGGATTAAATCTATCTCGCAGGATTCTTCAAAGAACCTGGTTGTTGGAACGCTTAGCGGCCTAAGCGTTTTTGATGGTAAAAAGTTTATAAATTATACTACAAAAAATGGCTTGCCGGATAATTATATAAATTCAATAGACGCAAAAGGGGCAGAAACAGCCATCGCTACGCGCTCAGGATTATGTTACTTGGTCAATCAACAAATAAAGACTGATCCCCGGTTCAGGAATACGGATATTACTAAAATAAAAAGCACCTATAAAGATTATGTAATTTCAACAGTAAAAAAAATATGTATTGTTTCGAAAGAAAAAGTGCAAACTATTTGTTGCTTCCTGCCTCAATCAGATACCATTATTACCTTTTTTGAAACAGATAAAAATTCTACCCTATGGATAGGCACCAATAAAGGCTTATTTTATATCAGTAATTACGACCTTCAGAATGCCATTAAAAAACCGATTGAAACAAGCATAAAAAATAACATTACTTGTTTATTCGCTGATTATAAAAATGCTTTATGGATTGGCACAAACACCTTGCTTATAAAATATTTTAATGATCAGGCTACCTTTTATAAAATTTCAAGCGATGAAACAGCTAACGACATTTCGTGTATAACAGCTGACTATGAGCAAAATATCTGGATAGGCACTCACAGTGGGTTATTTAAATTCCGAGATGAAGGTTTTGTTTATTATGATGCAAATAATGGCTTGGCTCATAGTTTTATTCAATCTATTGTGACAGATAAAAAGAATAAATTGTGGTTTGGTACGATAGGAGGAGGCGTTTATAAATATGATAACAATACGTTTATTAATTATAATACAACCGATCAATTACCGGATAATACGGCAAGCGGCTTAGCTGTAGACAGCTTAAACAGAATTTGGATAGGTACCAATGAAGGTCTATGTTATGAATTGAATAATAAAATCATAAAATCTCCTTTTTTTGCAAATGAACTTATTCATTGCCTGTTTCTTGACAAGGAAAATAATTTATGGGTTGGATTAAAAAACCGGGTAGCCTGTGTGAAAAATATTTACCAGTATCCGAATTCTAAGATTAATTATTACTCCTTACCATTGCCACTGGGCACTGCGGGGTACCAGCTTTCTGATATCTGCCAGAGCAATAAAGGAGTTGTATACATCGCTTCCTTTTTGGGAGGATTATTTATGTATGATGGCAATGCCATACAGGATATTACCAATATGTATCATATTCAGACAAGAGCTGTAGTGGACGTAAAAGCCTCTTCAGACGGATATTTGTTTGTAGCCACTTTGGATGGCATTTATGTGGTTAATACTGAAGATAAGACCTCGGAAAAAATCACAGAAGATGATGGCTTAAGCTCTAATCTCGTCTACTCATTGTTATTAACGGATAACGAACAAACACTTTGGGCAGGCACCAACCAGGGAGCAAATAAAATAGACCTGCAGAATTTTTACAGATCGCACGTAAAAAATATTTTATCATTCGGAAAAACAGAAGGCTTTAAAGGATTGGAATGCAATACCAGTGGGCTTTGTAAAGACAGTGCCGGAAATATTTGGTTTGGCACGGTTAACGGATTGGTAAAACACAGTCCTGTGAAATATATTAATAATGATAATGAAGCCAGGTTATCGTTTACAGGATTTAAACTGTTTTATGATGATACGATTTTGCCTCAAAATGCTAAATTATCAAATAAGTTAAATGACATACGTTTTGATTTCATGGGTGTATGTTTAACCAACCCTGAAAAAGTTTTGTATATCCATAAGCTAGAGGGCTTTGAAAAAAGCTGGAGCCCGCCTACCACGCAAAATAACGTAACCTATAGCAACTTGCCTCCAGGTAATTATGTTTTTAAGGTGCGTTGCTGTAATAACCAGGGCGTGTGGAATATGGAGCCGCTTATATTTAAATTTTCGGTTGATTATCCTTTCTGGCAACACTGGTGGTTTGCTTTGATGGTGCTTGCCTTAATTGCTTTGGCAATTCTTGGTGTCTTTAGGATTCGTTTAAATCAGATAAGAAAAGAACAGGAAAAAGAAAGCAGAACTCAAATTGAAATTGCTAAAAATGAGCTGAAAGCTTTACGGGCACAAATGAACCCGCATTTTTTGTTTAATTCGCTAAACTCAATCCAGCATTATATTTTAAATAATAAAGGAGAGGAAGCTGCATTTTATTTAAATCGTTTTGCAAAACTGATGCGAATGATCTTAAATAATTCTGAAAAATCAAGTATTACGTTAAACGAAGAAATAGATGCGCTTAAAATTTACATCGATCTGGAACGAATGCGTTTCAGCAATTTATTTGATTATGAAATTATCGTTGATAGCACTCTTGACGCAGATTATGAGCAGATACCGGCCATGTTGTTACAACCTTACATAGAGAATGCTATTTTGCATGGACTTACACCTAAAAATGCACCAGGGTTTTTAAAGATACATTTTTTTATAAAAGATAATTTTATCCATGTATCTATGGAAGATAACGGTATCGGGAGAAAAAAAGCCCAGGAATTGAAGAATCAATCCCGCAAAAACCATGCATCTATGGGTATGAAAATAACCACCGACAGGCTAAAGCTTTTAAGTGATGTGCAACAGGCTTCTTATTCGGTAAATTTCACCGATCTGTATGATACTAAAGGCAATGCTGCTGGAACTCGTGTAGAAATAATTTGGTCACTTCCCTAAAATTATCTGTTTATACCCCTTCTATCCATTTCCTTTTGGTAGGCATCAGCATATTTTTTATGATCTTCATACGTAACCGAATAGTTGGAATACCCACTTAAATTAGGCTTCGCACAGAAGTATAGAAAATTGTGCCGCTTGTAATTCAAAACAGCATCAATGGCCTGCTCATAAGGCAGACAAATAGGGCCCGGCGGGAGCCCTTTATTTTGATAGGTGTTATAGGGTGAATCAATATCTTTATCCTTACTGCGCACGCGGTGTATAGAAAAGTCCTGTAAGGCATATATTAAAGTAGGATCTGCCTGCAAAGGCATATTTTTCTTTAAGCGGTTAATATACACACCTGCAATTTGTTGCTGCTCTTCATCAATGGCCGATTCTGACTGAACGATAGAAGCAAGGATACTGATATCTGTTTCAGAAAAATCAATTTGCCTGGCTTTTTGTTTCCGGGCTGTGTTCCAAAAACTGGTATATTTTTTTTCTACTAAGTCCATAAAATCAGGCAGCGAGGTATTCCAATTAAGTTCATAGGTATTCGGAATAAAAAAGCAACGTAAATTTTCATTTGTAAAATTGTATTTATCACGCAAGGGAGTATTTGTTACAAAAAAAGTTTCCAACTCATCTTCTGTAATTTCCAGCTTATCTGATATTTTTTTTATCAGATCTTCATTGGTATGGTCAAATGAATTAAACGTAATCTTAACCTTTTCCTGTTTCCCGTTCCTGATGCTGTTAATTAACTGGCGGTTGGTCATTCCTGCAATTACCCTGTATTTACCGGGCTTAAAAGTATTCTGCAGGTCGTATGCTTTCGCAAGCCATTCAAAGGATTTTTTATCCTGCAAAATATTTTCTTCTTCCAGCATGGTGATCATATCCTGGTAAGTAGATTTTGTAGGTATGTAAATGAATTTATATTTCTTTCCGTCCAGGTAAATATTAGGCTTTAAAAACGCAATATAGCCGCTGTATCCGGCAAACAAGAGCAAGCCAAATAAAAGTAATAAAAAGATATTCCTGATTTTTTTGTTGGATTTTTTAGCACACATCCCGCAAAGATAAGCACATTTATTTTTTACGTAAAATAAAAACACCCATGCTGCATTGCAGGCATTTTTTATGGTTACAATAATTATTCTTTAGTTGTATCAAAGCTTGGGAATGGGCTGCCTGAAAAGGCTTAAAGGAACTATCTTCGAATAATTTGGTAATGCTATTCTTTTCTGGTTTTAAATCATAATACCATTTTATGGCTTTTTCAGTCATGCTTTCATCCTGTTTCATCTTTCCGTAAAAAAATAAAAGCGGACAAACCGTATTGATAATAATGTTTTCCATAGATGAGAGGCCTATATTCTTTTCTTCATAAATACTTGTTTCATCAAATGAATAATGTGTTTTCCAGTAATCCGAAACAGAAATAACAAAAAGCTTTTTCACTTCTTTTACAGAATTTGCCTCCACTATTTTTGAAAACGTATGCTGATATTTTAAAATGAAATTGGCCAATTGCGCCAGGCGAATGGTGGGAAAGTTTTTCGGGCGAAGCCGCAGAAATTTAAGTGTATGAGGGATCGGGCTTAATTTATATTTATGTTTTAAATAAGTATATTCTTTATAAAGATTTTGCGCATAAGCGTCTTTCACATTTTCATGTAACAGGCTGCTTTGTCCAAATAGTAATGCCTCTATCTGGTTAATGGAATTTGTGTGTTTTAATAAAATATTCAGCGGAATGGATTTTCCCAGTTGTAAAAACGCATCATTATTTACATGAAATCCAAAATTTTTCAGCAGAAGCAGGTAAAAAGTTTCATCCCAATTGTTTTTTGTGAAGGTAAACAGCTCCTGTATAAATCCGATTTTGGTTTCCAGTCTGTCTATCAGCATTCGTTCTAACCAGGGCTCACGTATAATTTCGGGTACCTCATTAAATAAACTGCCACAAGGAATTTGTTGTTTAGTACGATATAAGTTCTCATAACGATGAATAATGTCATCATCTAAAAAGCGCTTCAACTCGAAACATGGAATGAGCTGTTGTTGCGAATTATATATTTCTTTATCATGCTCGTAAACTACGTGCAGTATAACATTATCATAAGCTTTGTCTGTGTGATGATTGTGCAAAAACCAGTCTGATGATTTTTTGTGGATCTCTGCAGTGCCGGCCCATTCGGTATCACCTAATTTTATCCGAACATCTGTAAAATCAGGGCCCGCATGCACATTATGCTCGCCGTACTTATTTATTTTTAGAGGAATATTTGATGTGGTGAAAAAGTCAACCGGCTTTAACAATTTGTATTTCCAGATAAAATGAAGTAAATCTTCGGTCATGTTTGTAGTTTGAAATGGAGTATCCGGGTATAAAAATAATGATTATTTTTTATCCTTAAATGAAAATACTATATGCTGTTGGAAGCAAGCTTTGTATACATCGCTCACATCTTACATTCAATCAGGATGATGGATTAAACCCAGTTGATGTCTTTTTTTAAAAGAGACAAAGTTTTTTCTTCTTCGCTGTTTGGCTGAGGCTTATAGTTATAATGCCAAGCAGCTAAAGGAGGAAGGCTCATTAAGATAGATTCTATGCGTCCGTTTGTTTCTAACCCAAATTTGGTGCCTTTGTCATACACAAGGTTAAATTCAGCATAACGACTGCGCCTGATCAGTTGCCATTGCGTTTCATTTTTAGTAAAGGCAATATTTTTATTCCGGTTAATCAGCTCGACATAAATAGGGGCAAAGGCAGAGCCAACATCTTTCCAGAAAGCAAGATTTTTTTCAAAGTTCATTTCTTGCGATTGATTTAAGCGGTCGAAGAAAATGCCCCCAATTCCTCTTGTTTCATTACGGTGCTTGATGAAAAAATAATCATCTGCCCATTTTTTGAAATCAGTGTAATAGGTGGAATGATGCTTATCACAAACTGCTTTTAAAGATTGATGAAAAAATGTTGCATCATTTTTATTTATATAATGGGGTGTCAGGTCAATTCCTCCGCCTAACCAATGCACGCCGTTACTCATTTCAAAGTAACGTATGTTCATATGAATAATAGGAACCATGGGGCTTTTAGGATGCAGCACAATAGATACTCCAGTTGCATAAAATGTAAGGCCTGTTACAGCTTCCTTTTGAGTAGAATGCTCTTTTTCATTAAACAAAAAAGCAGGCGCGTCGCCGTGCACAGCAGAAAAGTTTACACCACCTTTTTCTATAACTGCTCCGTCTTGGATCACACGGCTAATTCCGCCGCCACCCTCGGGGCGCTGCCATACTTCAGTAGCAAATAAAGATGAGCCATCTGCTTTTTCAAGTTCGCTGCAAATATGCTTTTGTAAATTCTGAAGCCATTGGGCTATCTCTTCTCTATTGGGCATTTAATTTACTTTTTTCAACTTATAATCGCTGTAACGAATTATTTGTACCGACTGGTTTTCAAAACCGGTACTGTTATTTGGATGGGTGAAATTAAAATTGATACTGGAACCTTTTCGAGGCATATCATCCAAAACAATGCTGAATGAGCTTCCCATTAGCTTTAATAAATTGAAATAATATAAACCGGCATCTGCAGCCAGGTAATAATAATCTTCCGCATTCGTGTTGTATTTCTGAGTGTATGCAGTATTTAATTTTTGTGTAAAAGGTTTTTCATAATCTACAAAATAAGGCGCGGCATATATAAAACTAAAGTTGTTAAAATATTCCAGGTCTAAATTATCATAGCTTATCCATTTGCGCAGGCCAATTACCCGGATGTTTTCTTTTTTATCCATAAAAATGTTTAACTGCGTTAAAAACTCAGAGATGAAAGATTCGTTTTCAGTCAGTACAATATAATAGGTCGTCCTGTCAGCTTTATAAGCTCCTTTAGCGCCGGATACTCCGCGCACTTCTGTTAATGTATCTTTAGCTTTTTGATTATAATACAGTTTAAATGCCTTAATGTTCTGAGCATCTTTTATATTACCGCTATTGACTAAAACCACATTTTGTTTGTTTAAAGAATCCACGCAATAATCTGCCAGGCCTTGTAATAAAGTGTTATTTGCCGGAATTAGTTTGCTGGTAAAAACATTATCAAACAATACTTTATTTTGCTGTGTTAACGGAGATACGCAAGGTATTTGTTGCTTTTTTGCTTCGGTAGAAATTATTTTAAATGGTGAATTATATAAAGGCCCGATGATCAGGTCCAGGTTTTTAAATTCATCTGTTTTGGTCATTTTTACGGTGGCCGAAGAATCTATTTCGCCCGAATCATATAATTTAAATTCAACAGAAAAATCAGAGGTTTTTAAAGAATCAGCTGCCTGCTGCAGGCCTTCGTAAATATCCAAAGCCAGTTGTTGAGATGCCGGAAAATCCTGCTTATTCATAACAAGCTCGTCAACATTTAATGCATCTAACTCTTCAAAATGAAACGGCAAAAACAGACCTACTACATACTTATCTTTCTTTGGCTTGTTTATAATTTCTACAGGGGCATCCGTTTCTGTTTCTTTAAGTTTGGATGTAGCCGAAACCGTATTGGTTGCTGTAACCGATTTACCTGCTGTATTATTGGTTGTGTTTTTTTGTTTCTCTTTAATTTTAAGGATAGAGTTTTCTTTCAACCCATTTTTTACATCCAGGTTTAGTTGGGTTAATTGTTGCTCGGTAATTTTATATTTTGAGCAGATACTATAAACCGTTTCGCCTTTGCTGACTTTATGGGTTACGTAATTTTCATAATCTTTTAAAGTGGGCTGGTTTTGCTCTTTAGGCTTTTCTACAGGAATTTTTAACTCTTGCCCTGATTTTATTCCATCAATGGCTTCGGGATTTTCCACAATTAAAGTATTCAGGTCTAAGCCATAAATTTTAGCAATGCCATATAAGCTCTGTCCTTTCTCTACTTTATGGATATAATATTTTTTTCCGTTTATCACCTGCGTGTTTTTACTCATGCCCGCATTTTGCCCATAAAAACAGGCTGCTGCAACAAAACAAAAAACAAATAGCGTTAGACGAAATAACTTCACCATAAATTACTTGCTCATTTTTTCAGCTAAAAGAATAGCATTGTATAAATTTACCACACCACCGGTGGCTGACAGATCACTGAATTTTGTTTCCGTTTTTTTATCAGCTTCTCCTGGTTTATTAACTTTTTGACTTTTGTAATCCTTACCAACTGATTTTTCTAAAATCTTTTTTACTTGTTTGGCAGTTAAATTTGGATAATATGAACGTATAACCGCGGCTACACCTGCAGTAACCGGGCTGGCCATGCTAGTGCCACTTTCATTAAGATACCCGCCTCCGCTTTTAGCAGAATAAATATCTACGCCGGGAGCAAAAACATCAACTGTTTTTTTACCGTAATTAGAAAAAGTAGCCGGCAGCTGCGCGCCTTTTTTCCAGCTTAAAGCGCCTACTTCAACCCAGTTATTGGCTTTTTTTCCGTCTGCAAATTTTCTGCACGGATAAAAAATATTTTTGTCTATATCTACACCGTCATTACCTGCCGCATGAATTAACAAAACATCTTTACTTTCAGCATACTTCACAGCTTTATCAACGGCAGTTTTATCATAAGGATACGTTTTCCCAAAACTCATATTGATAACTTTAGCTCCGTTGTCAACCGCGTAAATAATAGCATTAGCAACGTCTTTATCGCGCTCGTCACCATCAGGTACAGCGCGTACAGACATAATCCGAACATTATCTGCTACGCCTTTTATTCCTATGTTATTGGTGCGGTTAGCTGCAATGATACCTGCTACGTGTGTACCGTGTAAACTGCTTGGGCCATTGCAATCATTATTGCCATAATCTTTTTGATATGAATTTTTGTAATCATCGCCAACAATACCACGAGGATCAAAATCAATATTCAGGTTGTATTTTATCTGCCCGCCAAAATAATCAAGGGCCTCATTTAACTGTTTTAAAATATACTCAAAAGGAAGCGTACTGTCCTGCGCCAGCATCATTTGGGCATATCCCACAAAACCTTCTTCTTTTTTATCTTTCGGTTTGTATTGAGCAAGCTGGTTTAATTTTATCGTATCAACGTGCAATTGTTTTTTTGCCTCGTTGTTTATGTTTGTAAAGCTTTCGGTAATGAAGGTATATTTGGTCAGATTTTGCTGGGCTTCGCTTAATTTACTTTCAAAATCTGCCTTTACGGTTTGATAATATTTAAATTCTTTTTTATCGGCAGAAGCAACTGTTGTCTCATCTTTGCCATCGTATTTCTTTTTCAAATCACGATAAACACGGGTTAATTCTAAAGTTTCCTTATCCACATTTTTGCCATCTTTTCCTCCTAAAAAACTCCAGCCATGTATATCATCAATATATCCGTTCTTATCATCATCAATATTGTTTCCCGCAATCTCTTTCGGATTGGCCCACATCACATCTTTCAAATCTTCATGATTAAAATCGACACCGCTGTCGATAACACCCACAATAACCTGCGTACTTTTTTTGCCTTTTAGCAACTCGCTGTAAGCACGTTCCGTACCTACACCATTTACCTGGTTTGTATAGGGATCCAAATTGAACCAATTCTCGGCAGCCTTGGTTGTATCGGTAATAACCTGTGAATAGCCGGCAGCAGAAAATGCAGCAAAAGCCAATAAAAAATGTTTACGCATGATTTTAAATTAAGCAGTAAAAGTATAAGAAATTGTTTATATATAAACACAATTAAAAGCTGTTTTAACGTAATTAAATTTTGTATCTTTCGGTCTGTTTATGCAGTTCAAACGAAGCATATTTTTTGTATTACTGGTTGTTTTATCAGTATCTGCGGGGTTTTCTCAGGCAAAGCCGAAAGGCAAATGGGAGCCTGAAGATGCTGCCGAGCACTATAAAAATCAAAACTATGTATTGGCTCTGCCCATGTATAAAGAGCTTGTTAAAAGAGAGCCCGATGATATAGATTACAATTATCGTTTGGCTTATTGCTATATGCATACCACTATTGAAAAAACAGCCGCGCTACCTTACCTGGAAAAAATAGCAAAAAACCCAAAAGCGCCTGTGGATACCTGGTTTTGGCTGGGTAAAGCATATCATCTTTCCAATAAATTTTCGGATGCAGTTAATGCCTATTCAAAATACAAAGAACTTATTAAAAACAAAGAAGAGGCTGATAAGGCAGATCACTTTATTGAACAATGTGGCAATGCCCAAGAGCTAATGAAGCACCCGATAAACATTACGTTTACAAACGCAGGTGCTGAAGTAAACTCAGAGTTTCCAGACTATTACCCATGGATAACTTCGGATGAGCAGACTTTGTTTTATACTTCACGCCGCAAAGGCGGACATACAACGCAAGTGGAAGCAGACGGGTATTATTCATCAGATGTATTTATGTGCTCTGTTTTAGATGGCAAGTGGGATAAGGCCAAAAACATAGGCAACATGGTTAATACCAATTTGGATGAGCAAATTGTGGGAATCAATCCTGACGGAAGCGAGCTGGTTATCTATATAGATCATATAACCGAGGTAGAAGACCTTTACACTACACACAAAAAGAACAATGGCTACGCAAAGCTTGAAAAATTGGGTGAAAATGTAAACGGTGCGAAAGAATATTCAGGTTCTATTTTTAATACGGATGAAGGACCGGTTCTTTATTTTGTCCGCCAGGATAAAGCGTCTTTAGGTGCTACTGATATTTATACAGCTCGAATGCTGCCTACAGGGCAATGGGGCTTACCCGTAAATATTGGTAGTAAGATCAACACCAAGTACCGTGAGGATTTTCCTTGGCTGGCACTGGATGGAAAAACGCTTTACTTTTCGTCGGAAGGACATAGCAGCATGGGCGGCTTTGATCTATTTAAATCGCTTTGGGATGAAGATAAAAAAGAATGGAGCGAACCTATTAACCTGGGCTATCCTTTAAATACATCCGATGACGAACGCCAGATATCAATTCTGCCTGATAACCGTGCGGGGTATACCAGTGCTTTGCGGCCGGGAGGTTTCGGCGACTTAGATGTTTACCGTATAAAATTTGAAGAGAACGAGCAGCATTTTAGCGTATACAGGGGCAAAGTTATGCGCAGCGATTCAACTAAAACAGGTGATTTTGATGTAAATATTTCTGCAGTCAATAATAAAACGAATGATGAAATTACTTTTGTTCCTAATAAAACAAGTGGTAAATATATAATGGCATTGCTACCTGGTACGTATAAAATAACCATCAGTAGTGATGGTTATGCAGATTATATCGAGAATTTAGTGGTTTTTGAATTTGGTGTTGCCAAGCCTGAAACGATTAAAAATTACATATTAATAAAGAAGTAATACGCTGCTTATTTTTTAGCGGTTTTAGCAGATTTTGTTTTTACGTATTTACCGTTTTTATCAAAATAAATTATTTGCCCTGATTTAACAGGCTTAGCGCAATAAGTTTTATTTCCTTTGTTATCCTCGTGCTGCCAAACTTTACAATCTTCATTTGGATAATTTGCTTTGCAATAATCAGCTATCGCACTTGGATATGAAGAATTGCTAACCTCGCTATCTGTGCGCACAATAGTTCCGTTTTTATCGTATACAACAGCTCTTCCCATATTAGTGCCTTGATCTTTGTATGCCGCAGCATAATCGGTTCCATCCATTTCCCAAGTAGCATTAATATTGGGATAGTTGGTATTGAACTTGGTTTTTACGGTTGAAGGGACGCTGATTCCCGCCATTTCTGCATCAGATTGAGAATGCACGCCATCAGTCGGTAAGGTTTGCCCGGGTTGCATAACGGGTTCTGTTTGAGCCAGTAAAATATGCGCACCAAATAACATGGATAATAGTAATTGCTTTTTCATCTTCTAATTCAGAAAAATAATTTTGTTTTTAATAGATTGCCAAAAGCCAAACATAGGCGAATAGTAAGAAGCTTCTTTCTTAAGATAAGCTTTTACGACATCCACACTGGTACTTCCTGTGTATAAAATGGCGTCGTATAATTCTCTTGTAGAAACTCCCAATTTATTTCTCCAGTAAATGATATTACTTGAATCTTCGGGATAAATGAACTTGTTGTTTTGCGTACTCATAACTTACGTTTTTATAATTGATTAATTTTGTTCTATAATTTTTACCAGTTCGGAAATTTTTGGCGATAAAATAATTTCTGTTCTGCGGTTGATAGCGCGGCCATTTTCTGTCGAGTTTGGAGCCACTGGAAAATTCTCTCCTCTGCCCGAAGCATTTAATTGTTTTGCGTTAACTCCATATTCGTCAGAAAGGATTCTTTCTATAGAAGTAGCGCGCATTACGCTTAAATCCAAATTATCTTTCAGAAATTCTCCTTTTTTTAAAGGGATGCTATCTGTGTGACCTTCAATAGTGATGTCGATGTTTGGTTGATTAACTAATACGTAAGCCAATTTACTTAAAGCATCTTTTCCTTTTGGATCAACTTTGTAGCTGCCAGATTTAAAAAGTAGTTTTTCTGAAAGTGAAACGTATACTTTTCCGTCGCTCCTCAATTCAGCAGTTAATTCGCTGGAGTTAAAACCGATCAAGGCATTTTTTACTTTTTCTAAAAGATCTTGTTGTGCCTTTTTTTGTCTTTGTATACCTGCCTGTAATTCTAAAACGCGTTTATTGCTTGCTTCCAGATCGGCAACTTTCGCTTTCAACTGATTATACAATTGTTGCAGCTCGGCTTGGCTCATTTGCTTGTCTTCCGAATTTTTTTCAAATAGGCTGTTGTATTTATTATTCAGGCTTGTATAACTGGAATCTAAGCCATTGTATTTTTTTGTCAACTGGTTAAACTTCTTTTTTGATACGCAGGAAGAAAATAATGTTGCTACACATAAACTAACTGCAAACAATTTCTTTGTGGGATTTAAAATTTTCATATTTTATTTTTTTTGAATTGTCATCGTAATATCATGCCATGCTTGCATATAGGTTGAATTGTTGAATAAGTGTTAAATTGTAGAAAAAAAAGGACATCGTTAGAAACGAAGCACATAAAAAAATAAGGTAGATAATTAGATTTTACAAAGTCAATTGAAAATCCGAATTATCTACCTTAATATATTTGATTCTACTTTTAATTTATACTCAAAAGACTCCAGGCATCTTTTATGTCTCCGCCTTGAAAATTTGAGAGTGCTTTTTTAATAAAATGTTTTTTATTTTTAGTAGCTACCTTAGTTTCGGCTTCTTTATTCTTGATTTCTATAGTATTATGTTGAACTGTATTTTCGGTTTCATCAAAATTTTGGTTTTTTGAAAGCTCGGTGCGACAATTTAAAGTTTCGCCATTCATTGCTTCACGATCAGATTGAGCATTAGCAGCGAAAAAACTGCCACTGATAATTAATATGAATACTATTTTTTTCATCGCTTTCAATCTTGCTATTATAGAGCAAGCTCCGTGCCAATAGATTTCGCCAAATTATTTTGATGAATAAAAGTCCGGTGGAGAATATTTTTCCCAAAATGGGGATTTTACGTTTGGATTAGCGATTTGCCCTTCATTTAAGCCATATTCCTGTTAAAAATAGTTGGCACGCTTTTGTTATTATATAACGCATAAAGTAATTTATATGAGCGCTTTCTTCTACAAAATCAATTCTTACCTGATATTTTGTTTTAGAATTATTCAGCATATCATTAATTATTTTTTCTTTATCATTAAACTCGGCCTTTTCGCCGTTCTAAAAAATATTAACAATTAATTAAAAGCGACATATGGAACATAAAAGATTATATAATTTCTTACTTGTATTATTCCTTACCCCAATTTTGGGTTTTGCCATTTGGTGTGGTTGCAATATTTACAAGTACTCTGCCCAGCGCGCGGTAATTAAAAAAGATTATAGCGAGATCAATAACATCCGATATGGCTTGTTATCTATCGATGCATGGCGCAATAACGTAATTGATATAGTAAACTCCCAGATCCAGGATTTTAATCTGAATAATCAGCAGAGAGATACTTTAACCACGGAATTGAATAAAGTACTTAATTCGTTGGTTACACAAGCCATGGCGATGGTTAATGAGAAGCAAAAAACTTTTGGTGGAAAACTTAAAAAATTTGCAATTAAAACATTTGTCAATGAAGATAAAGTGCGCGCCCGCATTCCTGAATTTACCAAAACCATTATAAACGAAATTGAAAAACCTGCCAGTAAAGAAAGATTACGTTTTTTAGCCCAGGATAAATTAAAAGATTTGGCAGATCAAACACATGACGACTTAAATGATAAACAAAGCCTTCAAATCATTCTAAAAAAATACCATGCTACGGATTTAAAATCTTTTAATGCCATTATCCCTCAAAAAATTTACGTTTTGCAGGAAGATACATATAAGTATGCTTACGAATTAGTCGGATGTTTAATTTTATTCCTGGTTTTATGGTTAATATTTCGTAATCAAAAGCATTTGTATACTTCTTTATTTATTATGTCGGTACTTATTGCATTAGTTGTTTTAATTGTTGGCTTGTGCTCTCCTATGATTGAAATTGATGCAAGGATCAAAGAACTTAACTTTTCTATTATAGGAAAGCATTTAGTGTTCGATGATCAGGTGATTTTCTTTCAAAGCAAAAGCATTTTGGATGTAGTACATATTTTAATAGCAACCGGCAAATACGATTCGGTTTTTGTTGGAGTGTTGATTTTGATATTCAGCATATTGTTTCCGATAACCAAGCTTATTTGTGCTAAAATCTACCTGCTTGGCAACGAAAAATTCAGAAGAAACGGGTTTATCAAATTCTTTGCTTTCAAATCCGGAAAATGGTCTATGGCCGATGTAATGGTGGTAGCTATATTTATGGCGTATGTAGGATTTAAAGGTATTTTAGATAACCAGATGGAAGTGTTGGATATGCATACAAACTCACTTTCAAGTATTGCAACTAACCAGACATCCTTACAGCCCGGCTTTATTTTATTTGTGTCGTATGTTCTGTTCGGATTAATACTGGCTGTTATCTTAAAACGTATCACATTTAAAAAACCAATTGGCAGCAGGCTGAAATACTTTGTCAGTAAGCTCAGAAGGAAAAGGGTCTCTGTTATAGAAGTTAAGCCTACAGGTGAAGTTAATCCACAATAAATTACAATAAAGATAATAAGAGAAGCCCTTCAAAAGAGGGCTTTTTCTTTTCTTATAATACTTAAATATTCCTGCGCCGTAAATATTGACCGAGATAGTGTACGAAATCAATATATAAATAGCATGTATCTTATATCTTCAAGGTTACAATACTAAAAGGCCATATAGTAAAGCTTAAACATTCTTAGGCCTTACATTAATCAATAAAAACGTATACGTGCGTATATAATTGAGACTGATATTATGATATGCCGGCCTATTATCTAAAGGAGTAAAGGGTTATGAAATCTAATAGACTTATTAATATTATTTGGGCAAAAGAAATTATTTTTTCTTTCTTGTTACTTTTAAAGGAGTAAACCTGGTTGTAGTTGGAACAACATTTCCTAAAAGGAAGCCCCAAGGTTTTAGAGGCTCGATATGATCAAAAATAACTTTTATAATAGCTGTTAGCGGTATGGATAGGAACATGCCGGGAATGCCCCATATAGCCCCGCCAATCAACACAACGATAATAGATATCAGCGCATTTATTTTTACCCTGGATGCAACAATTTTAGGAACTATATAATGATTGTCTGCAAACTGAATTACAATATAAACGATCATAACGAGCAGGGGAGAAAGAGCAGAATCTTTGGTGACAAAAGCAATGATCATGGGTAAGGCAGTTGCAATAATGCCGCCTATATACGGAACTACATTGATAATTGCCCCAAGAACACCCAGTAAGATCGCATAATCAATTCCCAGTAATAATAAACCTGTTGAGTTTAATATGGCTATAATGATCATTTCAAAAAAAAGACCAACCAAATAACTGTGGATAATTTTTTTAGTGTTTTCTAATACTTCCGAGATCATTGCATGATGTTCAACACGAAATAGCCTTTTGATAAATTCAAGTAACAAAGGCTTGTAATAAAGGATCATAAACAGATACACCGGAAGCAGGGTACAAACCATTAACGTTTGGCCAACTTGGGTAAGCTTTCCGGTGGCAAAATTATTCATTGCTTCACTTCTGGCCTCTATTATCTTATTATTGATTTTTTGCTCGCTTATTTTAAATTTTTCTGAAACCCAGTGTACCAAGTCGGCAGTAACAGATGCAAATTTTATTTTTAATTGGGGAAGTGTTTTGCTAAACATAGTTACTTGAGAAGAAATAACATAAACAACAGCAAGTACAATCAAAATAGAAAGCACAACTGTTATAGATATCGAAACAACTTTTGGAATCCTCTTCTTAATAAGAAAATTCACCACGGGGTTTAGTAAAATAGCAATGATTGTTGCGTATATAAGAGGAAGTATTACATCTTGCCCTATGCACATAGTGAATACCAATGAAAACACGCATATAAAAATAAGCGCGGCCTTGGCATAAAAGGGCATTTTAAAATCAGTTCCCATAAATTTAAATGACCTTAGTTAAATAGATACCAATATTCTATTGATTGATTATACAGGTCTTTTGCCTTGTATTAACCTCAAAAGAATAGCGATGATTGCAATAACTAATAAAATGTGAATTAGACCACCGGCGCTATAACCAATAAAGCCTATCGCCCAGATGATAATTAATATTACCGCAATTGCATAAAGTAAATTTCCCATAACATTTGATTTTTAAATTATTTGTGATCGTTTATAAAATTTAGTGGTTATTATATTTTAGGTGTTGATACAAGTTAGATTAACGATATAATCTAAATCCTACGGTCAACTGGAACCAAATATTTTTATACCTTGGCGTGTAAGAAGAACCGTTGCCCGTGTTGTTCTGCAAATCCCAGCAAGCTTTACCGGAGATCAGGAAGTGATTGATAGTAGCATCTATGCCAAACACAGCGCCAAAAATATTTTTACGGGCATTATCATTTTTAAACTCTTGCTCCTGCGCTACGCTATTTGCACCATAGGTATAAACATCTTTTTGATGTAATAAATATGAATATTGTACGCCACCTAAAAATGTTAAAAACGATATGGGTTTAAATTGTATTTGCAATGGAATATCCAAAAAAGAAGTGGTTCTTGTATCAGAATACGGGTTTCCTAACATGGTGCCTGTTCCTTGATATCCTTTTTGGGAGAAGAGTACTTCAGGTTGTATGCCTATGTATTTACCAATAGGTATTCCAAGAAACGCACCACCTGCAAAACCCATTTTAGGATCAGCAACAAAATTTTCTCCTTTCTGATCGTAAACGTTAGAAACGTTTGCACCGGCTTTTGCGCCTATAACCAGTTTTTCTCGTATGTCACCGTCCTGTGCCTTAGAAAACTGCACACATGATATAAATAATGCGCTTGCTAAAATAATTGTGTTTTTCATTTAAATATTTTTTACTTGTTATTTGTCAGAGTGTTTTTGAGTTAAGTCTTTTAAAGAATTTCCCAAATCATCCATTCCTTTTTTGAAGTCTGCTTTAAAAGCTTCCCAATTTTCTTTACTGTTTGCTTTATACTCGTCCATTCTTTTTTTCATTTCGCGGTTGCGGGCTTCCAATTCATCAATTTTTCTTTCGTAAGCCTCTCTCGCTTCTTTTTTATCCTGGGCTATTCTCAATTTAAAATCAGCAATACGTTGATCGTTTTCTGCAACCTGTGCGTCTGTTTCTTTTTTATAATTTTCAACATCAGCCATGTATTCCTCCTGTGCTTTATCCAGGTTTTTGTTAGCTTCTGTTACATTTTCCTGCGCTTTTTCAACCTTTTCGGCTGGTGTATTGCATGCTACTAATGCAGCTCCTATCGCAAAAGATAGCATAGTGTTTTTTAGGATTTTATTTTTCATAAGTTATTTACTTTGCTTTTTTTATTGGATCGCCTATTTTGTGTGTTTTTTTATGTGAAGTTTCAGAATCCGGTTTAGTCGGATCTGCTGTAGTCGAATGAATTGCTTCATGATCTTTTTCCTTTTTGGAAGAAGATTCTTGTTTGGTTGTTTTCATTTTAATGTCATTAATTAAATAATACCAAAAGCAGTATAAAACCATACCAATAGAATGAAGTGTTTTTTAACGTTTTAAAAAGAAATGTGTGGAAGTATATCCCCGGTTAATTGTTAGGGAAAATGATAGTGAAGGTAGTTCCTATGTTTTCTTTTGATTCTACTTTAATGTCTGCTTTGTGCGATTTTATAATGTTTAAAGTAGAAACCAAGCCAAGGCCCATACCTGTTTTTTTAGTGGTGAAATAGGGCTCGAATAAATTTTTCAAATTTGTTTCACTGATGCCGGAGCCCGTATCTTTTATGATGATATGAGTAGCTTCTAAATTATGCATAATGTTGACACATAATTTGCCGGTATTAGCTTCCATGGCTTCAACGGCGTTGACAATTAAATTTATTAATGAGATCGTTATTTTTTCTATATCGATTTTCTTAATGATCGGGTAATCTGGAAATATCGTTTCAACGGTAATGTTTTTCAATTTTATCCTGTCGTCGGCAATTTCTATTGCGTCTTTTACAACTTCAACAATATCGATTAATTCGGTTTTTAATTCAATTGTTTTAGATGATTGGAGCAATTCGCTGATAATGGAATTTATCCTTGCCGAACTTCTCTTTATAATATCAATAAACATTTTCTGCCCGTCGATATTTTTTTCTTCAATTCCTTCCAGCGACAGGCCAATATTGGTTAAAGGGTTCCTTATTTCATGCGCTAATGTTCTTACCAACCGGTAAGTAGCATCTAATTTTTCTTTTTGAAGTTTGGCTTGTTCTGCCTGTGTCCTGATCGTTTCATCTAAAATAATTCCCTGCCAATAAGATTGTTCATTGGGAAGGTCAAAAAACGTTATGGATAAGTTACCCATAACATGCTCATTGGGTTTTGTAATTAATTCAACATTTAAATTTTGAATGTTTTTTTTCTCATTCAGTAGATGTTCTACAGTTTGCCTGTCTTTATCTGAAACAAAATCTAAAAGTGATTTACTTTTCAATTCCTCAGGTTTAAATCCCAGTAAATAAAAACTTGCCGGGTTGCAGGCTGTAAAGTTAAGAGAGGCATCGCATGTGAAAATGAAACTGATAGCGTTTTCAAAAAGCAGGCGATACTTTTTTTCGTTATCATTAATCAGCTTAAAACTTTTGTAACGTTCAAGTGCATAACGTAGGCTTCTTTCAAGTATTTCTGTGTTCAGCTCGCCTTTAATTAAATAATCATAAGCTCCGTTTTCAACCGCTAAACGATCTATTTGCGCGTTTCCTTTACCGGTTAATAAAATTACAGGTTTAGTACAGCCTTTTTCTATGGCTTCTTTTAAAATCTCTAAACCCGTTTTTGCTCCTAAGCGGTAATCGATAAAATAAGCGTCGTAGTTGTTTTTAGTTAATTTTGCAAATGCATCATCATTTTTAAAACACCAGTTGCAGGTAACATTAAATTCGGTTATTTCTTCTAAATACTGCGAAGTAATAAAGTAATCATCTTCATCATCGTCAATAATTAAAATTTTTAAGTTCTGCATGCTATGGTTTTTAATATTTAAAGGATTGCAAACACATTACATGTTCTCGTTGAATTCTTTATACTGCTTCATTTTATTATATAAAGTTTTTCTGTCAATATTTAATAATAAGGCAGCTTTACTTTTATTATAATTGCATTTTTTCAATGCTTCTACAATAAGCTCAAACTCGGCGTCTATACTGGCGTATTTCATGCCAAATTCACTGATTTCAATAGGTTTTTTAACCGGCGCAGCGTATTGTGTAGTAGCAACCGGGTCTGGAGCGGCCTCTCCGAAATTTAACTTTTCAAAGTGTGTTATTTCAAAAGGAAGTGAGCTTACTTCTACGGTGCCTCCAGAAGTCAGTAAAGTTGCGCGTTTAACAACGTTATTTAATTCACGTAAGTTACCCGGCCAGTTATATTGATAAAATATGCGCAATACTTCCGGGCTAAAGCCTTCTACATTTTTATTTAATTCCTGGTTGGTTTTGTTTAAGAAGAATTCAGCAAACAGCTTTATATCCTCCTGCCTGTTTTTTAAAGGAGGAAGGTCAATGCTAAACTCATTAAAACGATGATATAAATCTTCCCTGAATTGCCCTTTTTTGGCTGCCTCAGATAAACGTTCATTGCTGGCAACTATAATGCGCACATCCAGGTCTATATCTTTTGTACCGCCAACGCGGCGCATTTTGCGTTCCTGCACTACCCGCAGTAACATCACCTGTATATCGTATGGCAGGTTACCAATTTCGTCCAGGAAAATAGTTCCGCTATTGGCTCTTTCAAAAGAACCTATTTTTTGATTTAATGCCCCGGTAAAAGCTCCTTTTTCGTGCCCGAACAATTCGCTGGCAGCTAATTCTTTAGACATTGCGCCACAATCAATGGCAATAAAAGGGTGCTTGCTGCGTTTGCTGTGATTATGGATTTCGCTGGCGATGGATTCTTTCCCGCTTCCGCTTTCTCCGTAAATAATCACGCTATAATTGGTAGGAGCAACTAAATTTATCTGATCAAGGATAACTTTAAAAGCGGCACTGTTCCCAAAAATATATTTGCCTTTATTTTTTTTAGAAGTTTTTGCTTCACTGCTGGTTTCAGGCCTACTTTCTTCAACAGAAACAGTTTCTTTTTCTTCTCTCTGCTGTTCTTTTTCAGTTTCTAAGGCTTTCTTCAGGGTAAGTAAAATCTCTTCGGGTAAAAGTGGCTTTGTTACATAATCGTAAGCGCCTAACTTCATAATTGTAACCGCCATCCTTACATCGCTATAACCTGTCATGATAATAACAGGTACATGCGGATGGAGCTCTTTTATTTTTACAAGAATATCTTTTCCGGTCATGTCCTCCAATCTAAAATCGCAGAGCACAATGTCCGGTTTATTATTACTTACATATTCTATTGCTGCTTTGCCTGTGTTGGTAACATTTACCTCGAAGCCATTTTTAATTAAAAATCTGCTTAAAAGCAGACAAATATCTTTATCATCATCAATAATTAAAATGGTAGCCATAAAATGTTTGTTAGGTGTGGGTTAAAAACAAATATGCTTAAATTTAACATATAAAAGTTGATCTTTAATATATTTTAGCATTTTCAATATGCAAATTATATACCTGAATAAAAAACAGGCTTGGAAATTGATTATGCTTTTACATAATAAGCTTATTAATCAAGGTTTATAAGTCCTTCATGATGTAGAGTTTATTTTCCCAATCTACACATACTGGGTAAATAATTACCCAATTATTAGTTTTTATAAAAATAGCAGATTTTTTAACGGGCTAATTTCCAAGTCATTAATAGGCCAAAAAATCTTGGCACTATTATTACTATACAGCCGTGTATAATTAGAATTTAATATTAACCTTAAAAATAAAACTATGTTACGTTGGTCGTTAATTTTTTTAGTAGTTGCTTTAGTAGCAGCACTATTTGGTTTTACAGGAATTGCGGCGAGTGCCGCAGGAATAGCTAAAGTCCTGTTCTTTATTTTTGTTGTGTTATTCTTGATCGCAGTAATTCTGGGCGGTACAGCAGCAAAAAAATTAAAAGATTAGCAAAAAGAGTATGCCGCATCAAACAAGATGCGGCATTTTTTAATGTAAACTAAACCCACTTAGTATTATGGCAATTATACAAACACAATCTCAGAAACAAACGCAAAAACTGACGTTTAAACAAATACAATTGTTTAACATCGTTTCATTGCACACCGTTGAATTAGAACAATATATAGCCAATGAAATGGCTGCAAACCCGGCTCTGGAGTATGATTTAGAACAAACAAGCGCAGAAGAAGATCCAATAGAATTGGAAAATGATAGCGATAACGAAGCCAATGAAGACTTTGTAAGTGAAGGGAAATTAGGCGAAGATTATGACTATACCGATTATATGGACAGGGACTCCTTGGATGATTATAAATATGAAGTGAATAACAATGCTGCCGAAGATGATAAAAGGGAACAGGTAATTTTAGAAAGCAACCATTTTACCAAAGGATTGATTTCTCAATTGGATATGCTTTCAATTTCAGAAAAAGAAAAACAATTAGGAATGTACCTTATTGAATCTTTAGACGATGATGGTTATTTAAGAAGAGACATTGGCGAACTTGCCGATGAATTATCATTCCAGTATAACGTTGTTATAGACGAAGCTGAATTAAACTCAGTACTTGACAAGATCAAACAATTCGATCCGCTTGGAATTGCAGCTAAAGATTTGAAAGAATGTTTGTTAATTCAATTAAAAGCACAAAAAATCCAGACTAAGGATACATTCAACGCTATCAATATTCTGAAAGATTTTATGCAGGAGTTGTCGGCTAAAAAATTCGATTTGATCAGGAGCTCATTAAAAATTTCAGAGGAAGAGTTTAAAGATGCCCTGGATGAAATAAAAGCCTTAAACCCAAAACCGGCCGGTGTTTCTAACGAAACAACAAATAAAGCGGTTACTATCATCCCTGATTTTTCAGTCCAAGTAGACGGAACCCATGTTGAATTGTACCTGAATCAGGCAAAGCAACCTGCACTTAAAATCAGCGAAGAGTATACAGAAATGCTAAATGATTATTCCAAATCAAAAGATAAAAGCTTGAAAGAAGCTTCTGCCTTTATTAAAGATAAAGTTGATAGTGCCAAATGGTTTATAGAAGCTCTTCAACAAAGAGAAAGTATGATGGTGCTGGTTGCAAAAGCGATTGTAAAACATCAGAAACAATATTTTATTACCGGAAACAAAAATGATCTAAAAGCTCTGATCCTTAAAAATATTGCCGAAGAAATAGGTTCTGAAATTTCTACTGTATCCAGGATTGCAAATAGCAAATACATAGCAACTTCTATGGGGAATATTTTAATTAAAGATTTGTTTGTACAGGGTATGACAGACTCTAACGGAGAGATTGTAAGCACCAACGAAATTAAACAGGTACTTATTAATTGCATCGAAACGGAAGATAAAACCAAACCTTTAAGCGACGAAGAAATCGTTAAACTTTTGGAAAAGAAAAATTATGTCATATCTCGCAGGACTATTGCTAAATACAGGGATGAATTGAAAATACCGAATAAAAACTTCAGAAAAATTGCTGAAGGCGCGGCTGCCTGAATAGAAAAAGAATAAAAGAAAACGTAGAAATTTATTCACAAAAAAAGTGGTTATACTTAAATTATAACCACTTTTTTATTGGCATAAGATTTATCTGTTTTAAAAACAAAGTAAGTTGTATTAACCTTAAAATTAAGAAGCCATGAAAGCACAAACTTTAAATGTTTTTATCTTGAATGATAACTTAACAATTGCCGATAAACTTAAACAGTTTTTAATCAGGCGTTTTGGCGAAAAGCTGAATGTCTCTTTATTTTCTACCAGTGAAACTTTTTTTAACCAGTTAAATAGGAATGTAGACCTTGTGGTATTAGATGATTATCTATACGATGAAGTTACCAATAGGGGAGCTAACGTGAGCGAGCTTGTGAAAAAAGTAAAGGAAATGAACGATCGCGCCGAGGTTATTGTATTAAGTTCTGAAGAAGGAGTTGAAGCTACCGTTAACGCGATGAGATTCAGTGCAGATGGGAAAATACTTCCAAATAAAAAAGGCTCTTGGAGCAAAATCCACCTGGCGTTATATAAAATAGCAAATTACCCGATCAGTTTTCTTGTAAATGAATTTAAAGTGAGCAAATTTGTGGCCATTTTCACCATGACGTTTTTGACCATGGCAGCAGTGGTTTTAATTACCTTACATTTTTATAAATAAATTGCCCTTTAATTAGGCAATTAAGAAATCCCCAAGCAATTGGGGATTTTGCTTTTGTGCCGGTTGGTGGCAAATTGAACTGAACTAAAAATAGTATAAAAAAAATTTGCTAATTTTTAAAAAACAACTACATTTGCAACCTCAAAAGCGAAAGTAGCTCAGTTGGTAGAGCGTAACCTTGCCAAGGTTAAGGTCGCGGGTTCGAGACCCGTCTTTCGCTCAAAAAAGCCTAAAAGGCTTTTTTTATTGATATAAACCATCAATTTTTGCTTGGGTGGTGGAATTGGTAGACACGCAGGACTTAAAATCCTGTGTCCTTAACAGACGTACGGGTTCAAGTCCCGTCCCGAGTACGAGTAAAATCAAGCCTTTCAGAGATGAGAGGCTTTTTTATTTATCTTTAATTTATAGCTGGTGTGCAATATTGGTGTGCAATATTTTTTATCTGGAATAAGTAAATTCTACTCATTTAAAATATAGGTATTGCCTAAAAGTGTTCATAAAGTATTATTAAGGCAATCAAGCAGATAGCAACACAAGTCTGTTGAAAACATTAGTTTTCTCTAACTTTAGACGATAATTAAACCTATTACTTTAATCGCATCATTTTATGATTCGAAAGCCCTTGTATAATGCTTCATCTTTATTTACGGCACAAAAGCTCGTAAAACTAGAGTATGACTATACTTGGTATACGGAAATATTGCCCACGATTTGGCCTAAAGAAAGTTCTAGTATGACACTTAAAGAGGCATTAGAACGCTTATACAAATTGATGTTGTCTGAATATAGATGCGAATACGTTTATAAAAACGAAATAATTCGTCAAATTTTAATAAAAGGACATAAAAATGAAGCAAGAGCTTTTACAGAGGTAGAAGTTCAAAAATCCATAGCTGATGTAGTAATAATAAATGGCACTTCAAGCGTTTATGAAATAAAGACAGAATTGGATGGATTGAATCGATTGGAAAATCAACTTCACTCTTATCGTTTGGTTTTTGATAAGATGTTTGTAGTCACCCATAAAGAAAAGTTGGATTCAATAAAGAAAGTTATTGGAAAGGATGTTGGACTAATTATCCTAAAAGACAAAGGTAAATTAGAAACAGTTCGAGAAGCTAAGTCGAATAAAAAACATGTTCGTTCAGAATATGTTTTTAATCTCTTGCATAAAGAAGAGTATACTAAGATAATAAAAAGTCATTTTGGTTATATTCCTAAGGTACAACCTATTCAATTATTTACTGAATGTAAAAGACTTTTTTCATTAATTGAGCCTATTAAAGCTCACACTTATATGGTCAAAGCTCTTAGAAATAGGAGAACTCCTTGGTATCAAGAAGATCTTTTTAAAGCTTTGCCCCATTCATTAAAACTGATTGGACTAACTTCGCGACTTACTAAACAGAATTGTATCGATATTCAAAATCGCCTTAGTTTAATTGCAAGTTAATTCAAAATATTTTTCATTAATTCCATGTGATGCATAATTGAAAGCTGTTTAATCTTTCCAAGTTGAGGTAATTTTCCAGGCTTCCCATAATCATTTTCCAATATTTTGCTACCCATAGTTCCTTTAGCAGTTTCTTGTGTAGTCCAAAGATTATTTAATTTTTTATATGCCTGACCAAACTTTCCTCCTAAATCTTTCTCAGGAGAAATATCATCGGACACTAAATGGTCAATCATGGTGCTATCAGTTTTAAAATAGGTCCAGTGAATCACCACTGCGTGTGCTCTCGCACCTTTACTGTCATTATATTGCTCACCAATAGTGCAAAAATCACCAAATCCAGCATATCCTTTCTTTTGGAATTCTGTTTCTATATCAGAAAAAAACTCAGAGGGGTTCGAGGCATAAGATGCATTATTGACCTGCTTTTTAAAGCCATCATTTAAGATAATTTTTTTTGCTTTGGAATCAGAAATGCTTTGAGAATAGGAAGAATTGAAATTGTCAACAAGTATAATGTTGTGTTCGATAGTTGATAGAGAATTTATGTAAACTATAATATCATTGCTAAAGGATGGAAGTGAATAATGTATTAAGCTAATCTTTCTATCGGGGTTCGCTGTAATGAATTGTTTTAATTCATCTAACTGGGTAAACTTTGAAATTAAATACCCAAGGTTATAACCATCATACCCCTGTAGAACACCATTTACAAGTATATTATTTACTTCTCCTGCTGCTGTTAAGTTTCCTACCAAAGGGTTTATAATAAGAATAAATGGTGTCTGTAGTGCAGCTAGCCTCCTATACTTTGGCAAGCATTTTTTAGTAATAGCGACAGGTTCAATGATTGGTAATACTTTACCTTGTTTAAAAATCTGGGTATAGGATAATGTAGTTAATGCTGCGAGTTCAAATTCATTTCCTCTTAGATATGGTAAATACATGATATTTTTTTTTATTATTTATTTGAAAGCTCAATGGGTTGAATAAATTTTTGTCCAAATGTTTGTCCTTTGATTCCATTAAGACGCAATCTTCCAATTATCATTGCAGGATGTGTGCCAAATTTTTTTGCAAACTGTTCAACTAAATCTTCGTCTATTTGATGATATTGATTTAATTCTTCTTCTTCTTCTTCAGAGAATGTCCAATTTACAGCAAATAAATCAGCTTCTTTTTCTTTAATACTATCCTTACCATTGTAGTCAACTTCTTCAAGAAAAATATCTTTCTTTCCATGTAAAAAAATGTGTCCTGCTTCGTGAAAAAATGTAAACCAAAAAGAATCATTCCGTTTGTATCTTCCTGATAATTGAATTAATGGGAAATCATTTATCCATCGAGTTGAGCCTGCTATCGGAGCTTTTGGCAAACAAGGCGTGTGTACAACTTTTACACCTGCGGATAAACAACAATTTTGAAGTTTTACAAAAAAATCGGCTGGATGATCCGCCATTATCTTTTTTATTTCAGTTAAGCAATGTTTGAATTTTTTCTCGTCATATTCTTTAGCCTCTAATGATTCAGCTGATATTTCACCTTGACGTAACCATGCAGAAATTGCATGAGACTCCTTTGTATTATGCAGTGAAATACGAAAATCAACTTTTAACTGTTGATTAAAGTAATAATCTTCCCATGCGTTAGAATTGGAGATTCTAAAAAACTTTAGTAAAGCGGAAACCTTGTCTTCTAAAGCCACTACCTGTGGAAGCCAACCTTGTTTTATCATGTCAGCAAGAGGAAAATGTTTCGCCCATGAAGCTTCTTCCTGGATTTGGCTTCTACTTTTTGTTCTCGCTTCAGCTTCGTCAAAAAGCCTTTGACGCTCCAGCCAAAAATGAGCTGGTATGTGAAGAACATTTTCAAAAAGAATAGCCATATCAGGCGTAATCGAACTCTCGCCTTTTAGAATAGCTGTTACTGTTTTTTCCGGTTTGTTAGCTCTGACTGCAAACTCCTTTGGCCCCATACCAAGTTCCTCAAGTTTTTCTGACAAGGTTGCTCCCGGGTGACTCATTGTTTGAGGAGAGTACTGATTATATTTAGTCATGTTATTTAAATTTTTTAATGATAATCTGCTATTTGAATTATCTCCACTCCTGTAATTTCGGGCCAGATAAATCTACCATGAATATCAATTGGTATAGGTGGATGCGGCGTAAAGATTAATCTATACGGTTGATCCAAGTCGCAGGCCCATTGCCCTTTTCTATTCTCTATCAATTCATGATATCGACCTGGTAAATATCTTACGTCCTCTAACGTTTTGGCGGCAAATAAGTCATCTAAACGTTGCTTCAATTTATTAGCACGAATCTTTCCCAATTTAGCTAATCGTTCTCGATCATTATTGGCTATTTTTTCAAGTTTATTATTTGAAAACGTAATGTTCACGGAGCAAATATAAAAATAATTTAATTAACATAAAGTGTAAATTATATAATGTTTATAATATATTGTTTATCAATTAATTAAAATTTATTTTATAAAATAAAATTACTATATTATGTATTTAATATTTTGGTATTTCATAAGCAGATGAAGTTTTTTTATGAAAATTACATGAGAAGTTAAATGAAACTCTTTATTTATGCAGCCTGACATTTAAGGTTTGGTAATCGGGTAACCTTCTTTGATCAAAAGTTACTTTTTTATTTGTTTTAATTTAAAGTAGGTGCACAAACAGCTTTATTTAACCTTAAAAAACACCTTTTAGAATAGAATTAATTGTCAGTGATATTTCCTATTACGCAATAATTATGTCGTCATTTGGAAGTTCATCCATTTCATCTTTTACATTTAATCCGTGTTTATTAATAAACTCGTCAGTTTTGATATCAATAATATTTAATGAATCCGGATCATCAATATTAATCGATTCTATAGTTTCATTTTTGAATTTATCAATTTCTGCTTTTAATTCCCAGTTTTGGATGTCTTTTGAAGATAGTGAAATAATTTTATCCATTATTCTTGCTCCTAATGAAAGAGTTTTTTCACTAAAGGTAGCAACAGAATGAACCAGTGATACTAATTTTGATTCGCTCATTGGTTTGGAAAGTTCAGTAATTTCCAAAAATTTAATAGGGTTTGTTATCCAACCTTTAAAGTAATCGGTTTTTGAAAAACTTATTAGAGATCTATCATTGGTTAAAATTACCCAAACCTCACCGTCTTTTACGATTCTATCGTTTGTTGATTTAAGAGTATAGATATCGTTTCTAAATAAATTAAATTTTTTGGCGATATTCAATTCATCCAAAGTTTCCTTGAAAAACAATTCGGTATCACGGATTTCTTCCTCAGAATAATGAGGCACGTCAATAAATTCAATTCCGTTTGCCGTGAAAAGTGATTGAATGTCGGTCATAATACTTCTAACCCAAGCTTTTGTGTCGTCTCTTTCAAACTTAATTGCTGAACTGAACGTTTCTAAATATTGGGAAATAGTTGAGGGAACTTTTATTCCCTTATTTTTCAAATTAAAATAATTTGAAATAAAAGCATTACGAGAAAATTCCAGCTCTTTTTCTTGACTTTCAAATCCTATGTATTTTCTTGCGCTTAACAAATGCCCTGCACATTCATTAATATAATAGTATGGAATAAATAATTGTGAATCGAGGCTTTTAGCTTGATTTATACTTTTAACAGAGTTCTTGAAAAATCTGTTTGTATTACCACTATAAAGTAATGAACATAAATATGGAATGCCAATGCTTGGTTCAACAATAATATTAACATCCGACCATCTACTCACTCCAAGGGCCTTTGCAGATGCAATAGGGTTATTCCCGTCAAGTGCCACATAAACAGAAGCGCGAGTAATTTTATTTATTAATGGATGTGTTGCAGCCATATCCAAAAGTTCAGTAACAATTTCATCGACAGATTCATTTGAAATTTTCTTATCTTTTAATAAGAACTGCCTTAGCTTGTTAGTCCCATTATCTGAAATATTATAAAAATTATTGTTTACTATACTTGCATTTATTTGGTGAAGGTTTTCTAATTGATTTGATATATATGAATTAGCAATCCATAAAGAAATTTTCTTTGAATCATCCGAAGTCCAAGGTATATTGTATTTATCAGTTAGTAAATCGGTTTGAGCTGATGACAAATTATTTAATTCAATCTCGTATACACTTTGTCGGTTTTTTAAATCTTGCTTAGAATGCTCTGTTAAAGAAATTAAGTCATTCGCATCTTTTTTAATTAATGCTTTACCAAATAAGCCTCCGATTCTTTTTTTGATGAATTCATATTTATCTTCATCTAAATTTAAAAATGAAATAACAGAGGCTATCAATTTATCTTCTGTCAATTCTTTTTCAAAAAGTGCAAATAAAATAGTGTCTTCATAAACACTGAATTTTAATTTACTTGTATCTTCTGAAAAAATACTATAACTGTGGAGTGCTTTTTCTTTAATATCCACAATATTTCCATGTTGTCTTGGCAATGGATAGTCAATAGACTCTAACAACTTATTTAATTTGCCACTATTAATTATTAAACCAGCAATTATTTTAGGTGAAAGGCAGGTGGCGCTAATTTTTAGATCTTTTGAAATATCAGACTCTATTAATCTTTGCTCTATTTCTGACAAATTATATGTAGTCAAAAAATAGAATTTCTGAATACCTAATTTATCAATTGCCTTCTGCGCATCTTTATACGCTTTATTTTTAATATCAGTTTTTTGGGTTGTAATTTGATATGCTACTTTTTCTCTTTCGCCTAATTTGAATGTTGTGAAATCAGTTCCTCCATCGCTTTTTCCATCAACATTAATAGCCGTGAATTCAAAGACTTCATTCAAAACTATTGTACAAGCTTTATCAAAATAATTCCTACCTAAATTACAAATATGATTACTTAAAGTTTCAACATCCATTTTTCAAATTTCGATAAAGATATTAAACAAAATACTTATATAATAAAATAAAAGTGCGCATAAAAAACGAAACTTGCAATTTGCATCGCTCCCCATTATGCACTACAGTCTAAAAAGAGTTCCCAAAACCACGGATCGGGTTGATTGTTTTGTTGAATGTTAGCGTGAAAAGATTCCATTTCCACTAATGTAAAGGGATTGTTTTCAAGTTCAACTGGGTTTTCTCTGCCGATCGATAACTTTTTCAATTCTGTAACTATCAATTTAAACTTACCTAAAGAGTCTGCAATTTGTGAAGGGCTCCAATCATCTTGTCCGGATAAAGCTTGAAAAACTGGTAAGTCAATATCGTTGCAATCCACAATTAATGGATCTCCAGACTCATCTATCCCTATAACAATCCAATTGTTTTGCCAATCTCCTTCTAATTCAGAAATTAAGGAATTACCATCCGGATCAACCCTGTAACCAATTTGTTCTTCGTTTAAATTATCAGCATTAAAGAATCTTAATTCGTTACAACCGATTGAAACGCTTTGAATGTTATAAAGAAAATTTTTAATTATTTGAATTGCTTCCGATTTCATACAGAATAAAATTACAAATATTTTTAATGTTACAATTTGGCAATTTAATTATGAGATAATCAAAGAGTAAAAGTAAATTTACCCGCTTCTATAACCTTGTTGATAGCGGTCATATCCCACTTATAACGTTCAGAGTTATTATTATTATTATTATTATTATTATTATTATTATTATTATTATTATTATTATTATTATTATTATTATTATTATTTTGTTTTTTCATTTCTTATTGGTTTTATATTTGTTATATAGTTTAATTTAAAACACACTAAAATCACCCAGCTTAGCGGCAAGAAAAGCGCCATTCAGATAATGTGTCTTTAAAACAGCATCATCAGTATGGCCAGTAAATAGCTTGGCATTCGAACCTAAAGCAACTGTTATATGTGTGATATATGTTTTGCGCAGGTCTTTAAATTCAAGCTTACGATCAGTTACCAGTTTTATGAAATGTGCAAAGCTGCGTGATAATAAATCCATCATGTATCTCATGTCAGTTCCATCTGGTCTATCTATTATAAAATCGATTTTCTCTTTCTTGGTTTCATATCCCATTTCTAATAAAAGAAGCATCAAACTTTTTGTGATCGGTACATTTTTAAAGTAATTTCCGTCATCTTCTCCTCCAATGATTCTATTTACTTTCAGGTTACTGATTCTAAATACAAGCTTATCATCTTCCAATGGAATTATATCAGACCAGCGAAGAGTTATTAGTTCCTCCCGGCGTAATCCAGTTTCAAGCGCTAATCGATATGCAAAATGTAAATAGTCTTTAAACAGATTCTTCTTTCTTTTGTCGAATCCATTTTCATAAGTAGTTACTTGCAATAGCTTTTCAAATTCTGTTTTCGAAATGATGCTTTTTTCTTTTGACGCAACTTGTCGAAGTTCAATGTGGTTGAATGGATTTGCACCTTTGTAATCTTTCACTCGTGCTGCCCAATTGTAAAAAGTACGCATAGCCGCAATATGTTTGTTATAGCTCCTTGTTTTGAGTTTAAGCACATCCAGCAAATATTCGTGAAAGATGCTCACCTCATTGTCAGTAACATCATTTAAGTGAAGTATTTTATAATTGATACCTGCTTTCTTAAGAGCTAATCCAAATCGAAGAAACGTTCTTGAAATGTCTCCGATATGATCTTGTGATCTTTTACGAATGTGTATTGCAGGCGTGTTTTCACCGGACATAGTATTTAGATAAGCAGTTGCATAATCCATAAATGTCATTTTCTTGGGATCTTTACCTACAACATCTGCTTTATGATAGCGTTTTCTCTTTAACTCACCTTTAAATTTTTCAAGCTCGGTTAATGCTTCGGAAAAATCCTTTGTATCGATTATTCTTGTTCTTCTTCCACCATTATTAGGAACACATATCAATAAACTGAATCGGTGACTCTCTTTGTTTGGACAGAGATGAAGGCTTTTTTTATTCTGTCTGCATATATTGGCAACCTGCCATTTACATGCAAGGCATTTTATTTTTATGCCACATCGCTTATATTTTGCAGGAACTTTTAGCATTACAATTCATTTAGTTGCTTTATCAGTTTATCCGCTGCCGGACTATTTTTCCCATTCGTTTTATATTTCTCTCTCACTTTTCTTTCAGTTGGCGCTTCAAGAAGTCTGATCAGTTCTTCTTTATCGTCATCATTGATCGCTTTTAGTATTTCATCTCCGTTAGAATAATTCTTGCCAAACTCATTTGCAATAACTAAGTCTAAGAAATTTGATACTGTATATGTTCTCTTGCCTAAATTGAATAGCGGTATCTTGTTTTCCATACAGAAGTTCTTTACAGAGCGGATATCCGAATAACCCAATATTTCCATCAAATCCCTGAGTTCAATTAACTTGTCGTTTATGGACATACGAGTTTATATTTTATATGCGTTCGCATAAGTGCGCAGTTATATTTTTACTAACGAAATAATTTTTGCTAATGACTAATTTTAGATTACGGTGTGCTTAGTTTCAGTTTGGGAGGTGTTACATTCAATAACTCAAACTCATTTAAGATGATCTGGTGAACTTTTTCAGTAAGTGATTTTGGAAAGTAAACGCTATCGTGTATTGTAAAGAATGGTTTAATACCGTTGTCAATTAATGCCTGACCAATTCGTTTAATAAAAATGCGTGATTCTAATCTTTGAACTGCACAGCTCAAATTGCAATGCAGAGAATTCTCTTTATAGTATCCATTGCTATCCAAATATGAGTTTCGTATAAACGGCAGTTGTTTTTCATCAAGTGATTTAATCTTATCAAAAAAAGCCCAAACAGAAGGAAATGTCTTTCTAAAAAATACAGCAGACGGCATTTTAATATTTTTACCTGCAAAAAGAATCTTGATTAATTCACTTTTTGCTATATCTCTACTTTCAAGATTTCTTTTTGCCTGCCAATTAGTATAAATGCTTCCATCAATTGCGGTTGTAATAAATTCTTTAAAATCTTCTTTGTCTTTGAACTGCGAAGAAAACTCTAAGATAGGACGGAACTCAGGAATAATCGAATTTACAATATTATCATTTAGTAGTAGTGTAATGAAATAGAGTTGCGAATTACTAATGTCATAACACACCAATTCCTCTTTGTTTTCTTCAAAATACATGAATGGGCGCACTCGTCTTGAAACTCTTTTCAACGGTGAGTGTAGCCTTTCACCAAATTGATCAATTTTTGTATCAAACATGCCCTCATTTATAGAATGAATTAGCTCGATCTCATCTATTAAGTTTGTTTTTATTTTATCTTCTTCCCTTTTGAGATAATTCTGACTAATAAAAAGTGATTCTAAATGATTCTTTACCCATGTTTGCGCAACTTCTATATTAAATCTTACAGACTTCTCCATATTGAATAGGACCTCATGTATCGCCTCCGTTTGTATTGACCTGGTACTTTTACTGCTTTTGGGTTTAAACTCATCTCGGGTCTTTATAACTGCTTTTATGGTGCGTCTATCGGTTATAGTTTCTTTTCTAAAATGCCTGTACGTGCCAGGTATATAAAATAACCTATTCGGGATCTTGTAATGTATGCTCGTAAAATTTGGGGTGTATGCTTTTTTACTGGAAGGCGATTCTCTTATGCTGAGTAAATTCTGTCCTGTTAAAAAATCTATGTATATCTTATAATAGGAACATAACAATAGTTTTAGCACTTTAGAATTTAAACCTATGTAACCTTGATTGAAGAAATAGTTAAGCACGTTTTGTTTTTGCTTCCCTGTATATCCACTTTGACTTAAACGTGATAGATACATCTGATGTAGTAGGATTCTAATCTTATCTGCTTTCAAATTTGTCCCGATAACTAAGGTATCGATATCAGGAAAATTGATTGGTATATATACTTTCATGTGTTTATTTATTTATTGTTATTTAGGAAAGTGACCACATAATACCAATTATGCCTCCCCTAAATACTACTTTACTAATTTGAACTATTTAATAGAAATTCATTGGGTATCATTTAATGGATATATCATAATTATCTATTGAAAGTGACCACATAATACCAATTATAGCACCCCCCCTCAACTGCTCTTAGCCTTTCTATTATTTGTTTGAATGTGTACGCAAGCAAATCAAATAAGTTTGTGCACAGACATTCAATGACTACTTCTTTATCATCTTTTTAGCCATTATAAAATGACCTTTTTGTACTGGTCTGTTTAATTCGCGTAATATCTGGCCGGAAGTATGATTTCTCATGTCCTCAACACACTCGTTCATTACTTCTTTGTAATTCATAAGAATACAATCTTGAATTAACAAGAATTCATAATCGATATTTTTGATAAATTTTGCTCCAACTACCCATCCTGTAAAAGGTTTTTTCATCCATTGCTTATAATTTTCGATATTTTGCTTGTGAATAGTTATTCCATACTTGTTCAATAAAATATCTAATGCAATAGAAGTGTCAAGCTTGAATGGTGATAATGAAGGATAGGCTTTAACTGCTTTTTTCATTGTTTTATTTTTGTGTTTAGTTATTAAAACTGTTGCGAGACCATTATACTCTATACAGTCAAGTAGTCTTGAAGTGTCCTGGTGTTTAATTAAAAGGTAGCTTGATATCTTTTACGGCTTTAAAGCCGTATTGCTTGAAGTGATCTGAAATCATTTGTAGCTTTTCGTATTCTGCTTTTGTATGGTTATTTGAAGTTAAATATGGATTAAGAAAATTTTCGTTTAGAGTTCTTGCAAAAGCACGTATCAATTTTGGAGGAACAGCATTGCCAATTCTTTCCCACTGTTCAGCGATAGATCCTTCTAATTTGAAATTTACTGGAAACGATGATGCAACCATTAGTTCTGGTATTGTGGGCCTTCGCTTATCAACCTCCTTATCATAGACCCACAAAGACATTCCTGCAGTGATAGTGCAAAATGGTCTGTTTCCAAAACGAAAATCATCTTTAAATTGACCTGGAGAACATCCCATTAAATCAGGTAAAACACTGCTAATTGATAAACGATCCAAATCATCCAAGTTAGGAGTCGGAAAAAAACTTCCTTTGGAAGATTTTTCATAAACATCATTTCTTACACCAACAAATATTACACGTTTTCTTTCCTGCGGAACTTCATAGTTTTCTGCACTGAATACTGCATAGCCCCATTCATAGTTAAGTATATTTAGCCGACGTTTTTGTTCAAGTAAAATGCCTAAGTTTCTATCATGTAATAAACCCTCTACATTTTCAAATAGGAAAACCTTCGGTTGGATAACAGCTACGAACAACGATAACTTCCAAAACAATTTATTAGATACGGCATACAATTGAGCATTAATATTTGCACCTGAGAGATTTACACAAGATGAGCTACCATCCAATAGATCAAGCTCACCGGGTTTCATTTTTAATTGGTCTAACAAATCTTGAGGGGAATGCTCATCAAGATCCCACTGTAAGACGGGTACTCCAGGAAAATTATTCTTAAATGACTTAACTGCATGTTCTTCATAATCAACTGCCAAAACTTCTTTATAATCAGCCCAAGTATATCCTAAAGATGAACCACCTGCCCCACAAAACAAGGACATAAACAAAGGCTTTATTACATTTTCTTCTTTTCGAGTTTCTATGTGTGGATCCACATAAAGCTGGTTGCTTTTTGAAACGTACTTTTCCTTACGCTTGTTTTTCTGCCTCTTCATAACGGTGATTTTTTATCAATTCTATAACATCTACAATAGCTGTACAGCATGGAGAAACACAAAATCTCGCATTTGACTTTTCTAAAAGATTAACTATTTGAGATATATTATCTTCAGAAAGTATTTTTTTGGGTAGATAAACTACTTCAGTATCTTCACTTTCAGGCGGACTGACCACTTCTTCTGGATGCTGCGGTTCTTCGCCGAATAGTATACTCGTACTTCTTTCTAAATTTTCCTTGACCTTCTCAACTTTTTCTTCTTTATTTTTACGAATTGCTTGCGCATTTTTGTAAGCACTATTTATCGTGGCTAAACCTTTATCAATTGATATTAGAAGTTCAGGGTCTGTATCATATATGAATTGTATCTTCATAACATTGGTTGCCCCAATGCCTAGAGCATCTGCAATTATTTCTTTAGTGGATCCTTTATAAGGTGTTCCGTTTTCTAGATCACTTCTTTGGCCTTGCCTTTTTCCGTACATTTCTCTATAGTGCTTAATCTCATTAAACACCTCGATTGTCGTTTTTACTCTTGCTGTGTTAAATTCAATAAGTTCCATTACCTCCAATTCAGGAGATTCATAATGCTTGATTATGGCATCTACTGTTTGAAATTGCAATTCCTTCATAGCTAATACTCTTCTGTGACCGCTTATAATTACATCTTCGTCGTTAATTGTAATAGGAACAAGTTGTCCCTGAGCCCTTATAGAATCAACCAAATCCACTATTGATTCCAAAGCAGTGTAGATTTTTTCGTTTTCCGGATGTGGTTTTAAATCCGTGATATTTTTTTTAATTATGCTATTCATATTGTATTTGTTTATGCTTACCAACTTATTTCGAATTAGGCATGGCATATCACTTCGGTCAATGTTGACCTAAGTTGAATATGCCAGGAAGAGAGAATTTTATCTAACCACTATTAAGATATTTTAAATGTTTGTGCATATTTTATTTTATAAAAAAGGGCAAAGCAATTTCAGGCATCTGTTACAGATGTATTTTCAAAATGAAATGATGCTTGATTTATTGACAGTTTATAAACTGTGTAAATTGCTTCGCTCTTTTAATTTTAATGTTTGTACTATGATAGATTTGTTTCGGATACAAACTTATGTTAATGAAAGGCTTCATTAAATTTAGTTGACGAACACCCCAAAAAAGTACACGAATAGGGTGATTTGGTATAGGAAAGCTTATTTGCTTCTTGAAATAGTAAACTTGGTCAAGAACTCGCTCGTAGGCTCTTTGTAAGCTTCACCTATTGGTATCGGATGTTTATCAATGAAAATATCCTGAGAAGTGTAGCTGGTAACATTCTTAATGTTTACGGCGTACGATTTGTGCACACGTGGGAACTGACCAGTAGGAAGTTGTTTTATAAACTTTGATATGCTTGCCAGGACCATGTATGTTTTTTGTTGTGTTATTATCTTTACAAAGTTCTGTTCCGCCTGTATATAAAGTATATCGCTATATAAGATCTTATCATAGACCTTGTCTGCATAAACGAACATGAAGTCATCCGGATAATTTGATTTTGTATTGATTGTTTCTAAAGCGCGGTATGTTGCTTTAAGCAGGCCTTCTTTTGAAAACGGTTTTACCAAATAATGCAGTGGCTTTACATCAAAGCTTTCGATGGCATATTTTGAATGGGAGCTTATGAATATGACCAAAGGAGGCTGGGATAATAACTTTATCGCATCAATGCCATTTACACCGGGCATTTCAATGTCGGATATGATCAGGTCTGTTTCGTTTTGTGAAACAAACTTGATCGCTTCAACCGGATCTGAAAAGCTTGCCACTACATCAACGTAGGATATCTCCTTTAATTCATTGATCAAATGTTCAAGATCTTCTCTTTTATTTTCTATCAAAATTGTTTTAATGCTCATACTTGTAAACTTGCGGTGGCTTTCCCGCTGCCAATGTCAATGGTTAACGTATAATTATTCTGTTTGGCCAGATCTTCACATAGCTTGATGCCTATGCCGGTACCCGCCTTTATGTTTTCGGGAAAATTGTTAATGATACTGATCATGTTGTCTTCTTGAATAATATGAATGTTTGCAAAATCATCAGAATATTTTGAAGCATTCGTAAGAAGATTTCTAAAAATGATCAGGGTTGTGTCATAATCACCCATAAATGTGAGCGATTCGTCTATATGCTGAACAATATTTTGACTCTTGCCATTGGTCAGATAAAGAACCTGTTCCCTGGTATCTTCTAAAATTTCAGAAAGTATGATCTTGGTAGGCCTTAATTGACTTTTGTTTAATTGCGGATAGCTCCATCCAAGAAGGCTTTCCAATATATCCAAAGCGCTTGCTGCCTTACCTTTTATATTTTCCTCCCTGCTACCGCCGGCAATTTCAGCGATCGGACTACGAAGATCATGTGATATGATACTTATCACTTTATTCTTAAACGTGTTGAGTTCTGTAAGGTCATTATTAAGCTTTCTTTGCTTTCTTATAAAATAGAATACAATGACCAGGGTGATAACGGAAAACAGGAGTATGATGGAAACAACATATATGTTTGTTTTCTGTTTTTGAATAAGCAGGTCTCTTTCTGAAAGATCAGCTTTATCTTTTAAGATCTGGTTATCCTTTTCTGCCGTTTTAAATTTGATGTTTAAACTATTCAGCTCGCTTTGTTTCTGCTCATTAGTAAGCGTGTCATTATAAGCTACATAAAGCTCGTAAAAAGATAAGGCTTTGTCTATCCTTTTTTGATCTTTATAAAATTCATAATTGCTGTATGAGGCCATCATTAGTATGTCCGGTTTATTGTTTTCTAAAGCATATTTATATCCCAGATTAACATATTGCCCAGCCAGCTTAATATTTTTTGAGTCCTGATAACATGCGGATAGATTAAGGGAAATAAGCGCAAGTGACTCCATTGAGTTCTGGTTCTGGAATATTTCATACGCTTCCCTCATGTAATAGATGGCTGAATCATATCGTTGCTCACTATGTAAGACCACGCTGTATTCTTTCATCGCATCTGCATAAAAAAGTGACTGAGGCGTATTTTTGAAATACTTTATTGCCTCATATAAATAACGCTTTGCTTTTTGCAAGCTGTCAACCTTGATATAACTCGCGCCTAAGATCATGGATGTCCTATAATATTCGGATCTGGCTTTAGAAGCGTTAAAATACTCCAGGGATTTTTTTAAATAATAAATGCCTTCCATGTCCTGATTCGCATAAGAATATGTTGAGCCAATGTTATTATATATCTTGCCTATAAGCTCTTGCCTTCCCTTACGTTTTGCGTACCCCAGGTATAACATGTTTATTTTGATTGCTTCAGAGTATTTACCTGATCCTTGAAGAAAATTTGCTTTGGAATTAAGGGCTACGTAATAATCCCCACTATCTTTTGCGGTTACTATGGCGGTATCAATGATCTTTAATGCTTTTGGATAATTACCTTCCCATCTTTCAACAAAAATTGCCCTGCAGTTTAAGACTTGTGACTGATTATCCTTGTTTCTAAGTTTTTCTAAAACATTTAAAAAATATGCAGCCGAGTCTTTTTGACTTGTACAAACTTTGATGAATTGAGTAGTTAATGCTGAAAGACAGACCTGGGCGCTTACCTCCATGGATAATGTAACGATAAGGATCAGTAGCAGAAACTTTTTAAACAACATAGATCATTTGGATGGTCAAAAGTACCATTTCAAACAACTGTGGCAAGAAACTTAACAAATGAATGAACAAAATGAACGGTTTGCATAGTTTTCTTACATGGCCACTTTACTTTCAGGCAAAAGGCTAGTGGCTTCCCGAAGTAAGGTATATGACTTCAGCTTCTAATTTCCATATGCATTTGTGGATTACCGTTATCCGGCTTTGATAAAACGCTAATCTTAGGCCTTTAGTTTAGGATAATTAATATCATACTTTTCCAGCCTTTCAACAATGCTTTTTAAGATGCAATGATTTTTATACCATTTTTTATCTGACGGTATTATTATCCAAGGGCTTGGGTTCGAACAGTGCTTGAAAACAAACTCATAAGCATGCTTATACTGCGATTGCTTTTCAATATCGATCACATCTTCCTTCTGAAACTTCCATTGTTTTTTTGGTTCTGTTTCCCTGGCCTTGAGCCTTTGCAGCTGTTCCTTATGAGATATGTGCAGGTAAAACTTGAAAATGATCGTGTTGTCATCCATCAGCCCTTTCTCAAACATGTTGATCTCCTCACAGCGCCCTTTGAGCGCTTCATCTTTTAAAGAATGGTTCACCCTAGGCATGATTATCTCTTCATAATGCGAGCGGTTAAAGATATGTATCATTCCTTTGGCCGGGCATTCCTTGCTTACTCTCCATAAAAAATGATGGGAGGCTTCTTCTAAAGAAGGAATCTTAAAGGAGGTGACATTGCAGCCTGCCGGATTGACACCTGAGAACACATGCTTTACGGCGCTGTCTTTGCCGGACGTGTCCATTCCCTGTAAAATGATCAAGATAGAGTACTTTTTTTGCGCGTATAGTTTATCCTGAATATCAACAAGCTTTTCAGTCAGCCGGTTAATTTCAGCGGCGGCTTTCTCCTTGTTTGCTTTTTTCTTTGGCAGGGTGCTGATGGAAGACAGCTCAATATGATGTGACATGATGATCAATTAAAAGTTATGAAAATAAACGCGTTTGTTCCTCTCTATCAATAATAAATATTAAAACAGGATCGATCTTATTAAAAAAATATAATAAACATAAATTAACGATACTGCGAAAAACGAAAGAAACCTGACAGGCTTTTGTAATCGTGCTCGTTTTTTAGCATTTGAAACAGCGGTCATGTCGCCGTTATCTGCTATACTCGTGTAAAGCAAATAAGATGAACACAGTCAGGCATTGGGTGGCAAGCGACAATAACGGAAGGGATTTATTCTATTTTGACCTGTACACCTGGAATAAAGAATCTGTTAACCTGTATTTCGAGTCGAACCTCATATTCCAAGGAAGGCACGCAAGATTAGTGGATATTATAGAGGTATTAGTGGACCGGGATTTTCCTTTAATGAAAAAGGATGAAGTGGCTGCAAAGCTGTTCGAGGAAATAAAAAAAATAGATTTTTACAAGGAGTTCTATTTCCATGAATCGGCTTTGGATAAGGAGGGAAAATTAAATCTCAGTGCTTATAGATATATAAGCGAACTTAATCTCAAAAAGATGAAGGCCTGCTACCTTGTCCCGCTTTCAAACCACAGGAACCCCGAGCTGTTCATGGAGCTTAAATGCCATTACTACCTTCATGAAGAAGAGATCATCTCAGAGTCCGTCAGAATCGACCAAGGCCGCTTTGAAGGGCAATTAGCTACTGACGTGTTAAAGCAGGCCTATGTTGACATATACCACCCGGCTAACCTGTTTTACCTGCATTGCAGGGAGGGTGGAGACAAGACATTTTTCATTCTGAACGGGGAGAAGCTGCTGCTTGCTTTCGAGGTAAAGTAATTGCCTTGTTTTTTTGTCGGGCCTTCATTAATACAATATATAATGCATGACAATAAATAGAACAAGCAACGGGCATGAAAAAGCAGCTTAGAAAAATAGCTTATCAAAGAGCCATGGAAAAATATGGCGAGATCTCAGCTTACCATACATACCGGATAAATCACGAAATAAGCAGGATACAGCAGATGGACGGGCTGGACTGCATCCTGTGCATGGAAAGGATACTTGCCATTGGCAGAGAACTGGGCAGGGAAGTGACCATGGATCAAAATGCAGTTAAAAGCTCCTTCATCTGTTACCTGATAGGCGCTTCACTGACAAATCCGATCGATGCTGACCTGCGGTTTGACATGCCGGAAAATTTAAAGGACATTTCAAGCGAACAATCACTTGAAACAGTTTATGCGGTATGGAAAGCATTTACCCCTGAAGATGAAATGCTGTTTTTCGGGGCAATGTCGAATGATGAGAAAACAGAAGAACCGGCAGGAAACCGTTAGAAACTTGTCTTTTTTTAAGCACCTGGTTTCCAGGTGCTTTTGCTTTTATCTCCTGTTTTCCCTGTAAATGCAGGTGCTTTCTCCGCAGCCGTGTCGCCGGGATCTGCTATCTCTGCTTATAACTTAAAACCAAACCCATGAAAACAGAACAGGCAAGAGAAGTGATCATCAAGGCACTTAAGGAAAGAAAAACAATAACGGCGCATGAGATAAATGCGGAAAGCAAGGGCAGCATCATTTTTGTGCAGATCTATTCTGTCATGAATGCGCTCATTAAAGATGGCGCTGTACAGATGAATGAAGTTGAAGGTAAAAAGAAGTTTACTTTAATTGATGAAGAAAAATTAACAGAAGTGCCACTTCCAACAACTGATTCTAATGCTGAACAGAAAACGGAACCTGCAGAGAAAGAACAAAAAACAGAAAAGGTAGTTAAACCCAAAAAGAAAGCCGGCAGGGACCTGACGACTTACCAGTTCAACGGGCAGACGTACAACAAGGGAAGGCTGGCCCATGCCGTGATCGCTCAATATGCCAAAGAGAAAAAGCCAAGCTTAAAGACCGCCCTGGAATTATTCAAGGATGAGATCGTTCCCCCTTACGGGCTGATAAAAGAGATCAAGGAGGCCAGGAAGCTCAGCAAGCCATATCCCCGTTTCTTC
>Ga0134128_10000038_pt1 | contig 173791 bp, 121 predicted proteins | sample KB31754_FD_96462 | JGI IMG/M metagenome (GOLD analysis project Ga0134128, IMG submission 96462) | Terrestrial soil microbial communities with excess Nitrogen fertilizer from Kellogg Biological Station, Michigan, USA - KB3-175-4 | ecosystem: Environmental > Terrestrial > Soil > Unclassified ...
GTCCGCGATCATCTGACGTTCCAGGATCTGGGGGCAGACTTCTTTGACCGCCGCAACCGCGAGCACACCGCCCGACGGTCCGTCAAGCGGTTGAACGGTTTAGGATACAAGGTCATCCTACAACCCGTTTCGGATATTAACCCGGCACCAACGCCCATCTGAGCAGTGGGCATTTTCAGGGGAGCGGTAAAAGGTGCCGGGAATTCGAGTACGTTTGAATGCGGCAAAAAAAGCAATTCGATACTGCTTCACAACGCCGTAAGGGAGCGGTAAAACGGTGTATCGATAGGCGAAATGCCATCAGCCGCGAGGGCGGTCCGCCAGAATCAACGGCGAAGGACCCGGCGATTCGACGGTGCGCGGATTTTCGAAGCCTGCGTCCCGTAGCCACCCGGCGATTTCCGTGAAGCTGAACGTATCGCCTTCCTGCGTCATCGTCAACATATTCACGGCGAAGATGAGCCCCATGGTGTTGGTGCTGCGCTCCTCGTCGACCAGGAATTCCTGAATCGCGATGGTCCCTCCGGGAGCCAGCGCCCGAAACGTTTTCCGAAGTAGCTCGCGGCTGCGCCGTTCCCCTTCACTATGGAGGATGTGGCCGAGAACAGCTATGTTGTGGCCTGTGCCGAAATCCGCCGTCGCGAGGTCGCCCGCGACAAACGTGTACCGCCCGGCAACGCCGAATCGTGTGGCTACCCGCCGTGTAACCTCCAGAACTCCCGGCCAATCCACCGCCGTTACCGAAACCTGCGGCGAGCGTTGCGCCAGCGCGATGCTCCACACTCCCGACCCCGCGGCAAGATCCAGCACGCGCACAGGCTGAGTGGCGGAAGCGACATCCAGAACATCGGCGAGGCGGCTCGCGGCGGCGTAGCTCATCGGGAAGATCGCTTCCACAAACTGCTGGAAGAACTCCGACCCCGTATTCTCTTCATTGACCCCGTGTTCCGGTTTTCCCGTGCGCACGACGTTGCTGAGCGCCAGCCAGCCGGGAATCAGCTGCGTGCTTGTGTGTTCAATGATGCCGCCCATGAATGACGGCTTACTCTTTACCAGAAACGTGGAGCTCTCCGGCGTGGTGGCGTAACGTCCGCCGGCGTCTTTGCTGAGCAATTGGAATCCGGTGAGCGCATTCATAATCGCGCGGAGTCCGCGCACGGAAGCTCCCGAAAGGTCCGCCACCTGTTCCACCGTCTTCGGCCCTTCATCCAAAAGGTCGAAGACACGGTTGCGAACGGCAGTTTCAATAATCAGCGGCGGTGCATACCCCCATGCCATTTGCATGATGCGGTCCGGGCGCACAGCCGGCTGTCCCATGGTTTCCATCGACGAAACCCTCCCAGACAAAATTGTATCTAGCGAAGTTCGCCAAACTCGTAGAATTTATGTTGTATTTCGCTGCCCGTGAGTGTGACGTAGCGTATGCCGCTCTTGCCCCCGAGCGGCTTGCCCACCGCGCCGGTGGTGACCATGTCCAGCGTGCCGTCGCGCCCTTCGCTGTTGTGGTGCAGGTGCCCGGCAAACATTTCAGTGACATTAAACTGGTGCAGAATCTTCAGGTAGCGCGCGCGTACGTCTTTGGGAATATTGAAATACTGGTCGGCTTCATCAGGATCCTTCAAGAACAGAGGAATGTGCTGGAACACGATGATGCGCCCGCTGTTTTCGGCGCGCGCTTTTGCCAGCTCCGCTGCAAACCAACCCTCCATTTTGGACGCTTCCGCGGGAACATTCTGCGGCGCCTTTTCGAGATTCGAATTCAGCACGATCCCCGTGACGCCGCCGCAGTGGAACGTATAATAGTCCGGCCCATAGGCAGCGCGATAGGCGGTCAGCGACTTCTCCGTCGGCTCATTGCCTACATCGTGATTGCCCGGCACGCTGAAGAGTTTGATCGCCGGATTCAACTTGCCCGCGATCCGTTTGTATTCGGCGATCTGCACTGGATCGGCGCTCTTGTTCGTGAGATCGCCCGTGACCACCACGAACGCGGGTTTGAGCCGGTTGGCCGTGGCGATCGCGAATTCGAAGTTGGCCGTCTCCTGTTCAAAGCCTGCATTATTCGTGAACATGCCGAACTGCGGGTCCGACATCTGAAGAAACGTGGGGTGCTCGGCCGGCGGTGCGGGAGCGGGAGCAAGCTCCTGCCCGAACAAGGCGCCGACCAGGGATAAGATGAGCGCTAATTTTATAGTCATGGTTTCAAGTTAAAGTACGTTGCAAACGGACCAGACCCAGCCAGATACTTGCGCGCACGCACCAGTTCGGCGATCTGGCGGATATGACCGAGATCGTGCATCGCCCACGAATTCAGCATCTGCGCGAGCGTGATCTCGCCGACCGCCTGATGCGTCGCTTTGCGTTCGCCGGCGCCTTCGGGCAAGCCGTTCAGATACTCGAGATTGGTTTCCCGCTGTTCCTCAAAGTGGTCGAAGGCGTCTTCCGGATCGGCATTGCGAAACAGCTCCAGATGGTCCGCCGCATCGTCCGGCGCGAAGGTGGGATGCCCATCCGCGTCCCACGCGTCCAGCCGCATGCGCCAGCAATGACCTTCGGCATGGGAGAGATGCGCCAACACTTCAGCCACGGAAAACCGGTCGGGCGCGGGCTTCCACCGCGCATCCTCATCGGAAAGCTCCACCATCAGGCCGCGCAGAATCGCCGGCGTTTCCGCCAGCAGGTCCAGGCAGGGAAGACCGTTCTCAGCCATAACTTTCATCCTACGATGTTCTCGCCGCCATCGACGTGAATCGTGTTGCCGGTCATCCAATACGTCGCCGGGTGGCACAGCGCGGCCACGCAGCGCGCCACATCTTCAGGCGTGGTGAGCCGGCGATGCGGATTGCGCGACTTTGCCACTTCGATGATCCTCTCATGGCCGGGAATCAGCTTCAGCGCCGGCGTCTCCGTCACACCGGCGAGAATCGCGTTAGCCGTGATGCCGGCGGGCGCAAGCTCCATGGCAAGCTGGCGGATGTGCGATTCCAGGATGGCCTTCGCCGCGCTCACCGGACCGTAACTGGGAATGACGCGCGTGCTGCCACCGCTGGTCATCGCGAAAATCCGCGCGCCTTTTTCGAACATTCCCTGCCCGAGACATTCCTGTACCCAGTAAACCAGCGAGTGACCCATGATGTCGCTGGTGAGTTCGAGTTGATGGCGGTGCGCCACATCCTCCGCGCCTGCCAGCGGCTTCAGCGATCCGAACGCCAGCGAATGAAACAACACTCGCAGCGTGCCGGCGGGTTCGGACATGCGCGCATGCATAGCCTGCGCCGTCTCGGCGCGCCGTCCATCGTCGGCGGCATTGATGTTGAAGTAGTACACCTCGCGGCCCAGGGCCCGGATCTTGGCCTGAATCTCGCTGACGTGCGCTTCCTTTTCCCGGCGATCCAGGTGGACTCCGAAAATGTTCATTCCGGCGCGCGCGAGTTCGAGTGCGGTGGCTTCGCCGAAACCGCTGCTGGCGCCGAGAATGAGCGCCCAAGGCTGCTTGTTCATACCGTCGTGACCTCAATCTCGCGCGCGTCGCCGCCGCCGGCCCGAAGGTGAATTTCCGTGCGCGGCCGCGGCATCAATTCCGGAAAGCGCTCGCCCCACTCGATCAACACGAGAGCGTCCCGCTCGAACAGTTCGTCCAGCCCGAGTGTGGCGATCTGCCGCGGCTCATCGAGGCGATATAGATCGATGTGATACACGCGGCCCTCCCCATACTCGTGAATCAGCGTGAAGGTAGGACTGGTGACGTCATCCGCCGGCGCGCCGGTCCGTCCGCCGACGATCCCTTTGGCGAGCGTGGTCTTCCCCGCGCCGAGATTGCCGATCAGCAGCACGGTGCCGCGAGCGGGAAGGTCGGTAGCGAGCCGGCGGCCGAGTTCGATGGTGTCCGCCTCAGTCGCCGTTTTGTAAGTCGGCACACTCTCAGCGTAGGGGAAAAGCAAGGCGGCATCAAGACGGGGCGCGCGGGCAGTTTCTTGTCGCACTCCATTCGCCTTTCGATGCACCTTTTACCGCGCCCTGACGGGTTTGTGAGAGAATCCGGCTGTTGTTCTCGTCGCACTCGATCCGTCTTTCGATACACCTTTTACCGCTCCCTCACGGTCACGGCTCCGTTAGCAGAATCAACTACATACGGAGCCGTGACCGTAAGGGAGCGGTAAAAGGTGCCGGCGATTCGAGTGAAATTGCTAAGCAGTGAGGCGCGGATTCAGCCGGCCACGCATCTCTCTATCGCCGCGGGCAAATAGCGAAGGATATCCGTCGCCATGAAAGATTTTTCCCCGATCTCCCGCGCCCCGATCTCGCCCGCCAGCCCTCCGAGATATACCGCCGCCGCCACCGATTCCGCAGGCTTCTGCGGAAACTGCGCCAGCAGACCCGCGATGAGCCCCGTCAGAATATCGCCCGTGCCACCCGTCCCTAACGCGGGCGTACCAGTGGGATTCACAAACACGCGACCGTCCGGAAACCCGATCAGCGTCCTCTGCCCCTTCAGCACGAGAATCACCTGATGCTCAACGGCGAACGCACGCGCCGCCGCCAGCCGGTCGTCTTGAATCTCCTTCGTCGATCTGCCGGTCAGATGCGCCATCTCGCCCGGATGCGGCGTGAGGATCCGCGGATGCTTGCCAGCGCGGAACGGCTTCCAGTTCCACAGCGCGTCCGCGTCGAACACCGCCGGACCTTCGAACTCCGCGGCCGCGCGCGTCACCAGTTCCGCTATGTCGGGCTCCCGCCCTAACCCCGGACCCATCGCCAGCACAGTTTTGCCTTTGGCCAGGGCCGGAATATCCGCCGCTCGCGAGATGCCGCCCGATTCCGTCTCCGCCAGCGGCACCGTCATCAACTCCGGGGTGTGCGCCGCAATCGTTGGCACTGCGCCCGCGGCCGATGCCACCGTGGCGAGGCCCGCGCCCGCGCGCAGCGCCGCCGTCCCGCTCATCACAGCCGCTCCCGTTTTCCCCCGCGACCCCGCCACGATCAGCGCGTGCCCGAAGGTGCCCTTGTGTCCCCACTTGGGACGCGGCGCCAGAAGCGCCCGAAACATCGACGGCTCGATCAGCTCCACCTTGGCGCCGGCATACAATTCGGCCGGACTGCCGATCGGGACCACGATCAGCTCACCGGTACGGTCGCAATTCGGCGGCAGCACCTGACCGAGTTTGGGAGCCGTGAAAGTCACCGTGTGATCCGCCCGCGCCACTTCACCCGGCGAATCGCCCGCGTCGCTCGCCATCCCCGACGGCATATCGACCGCTACGACCTTCGCGAACGGGGATGCGCTGTTGATCTCGCGGATGCCTTCCATCGCAACGCCGGATGGCGGCCCCGCGATCCCTGTTCCGAGCACCGCATCCACCACCACCGTCGCGCAGATTGCATCGGCGGGAACACCGCGCAGAATCGGGCAACCGCACGCCTGCAGCATCCGGTAGTTCGCCGCCGCATCGCCCTTCAAATCCGCCGGATCGGCGAGCAGCACGACGCGCAGCCACAGCCCCGGGAAACGCGTGAACAACTGGCGCGCCACTACCATGCCATCGCCGCCGTTGTTGCCTTTCCCGCAGAGAATCACGATTCGCTGAGCGCCCAGCGGCGAAAATCGCTCGACGAGGAAATCCACCACGCGGCCGCCCGCATTCTCCATCAGCGCGATTCCCGGAATGCCGGCCTCCGTCGTCCGGCGATCCACATCGCGCATTTCCGCCGCGGTCAGCACCTTCATATGCGCCGCGCCACCACCATCGTCATGTCGTCATACAGTTCGCTGGAGCCGGTCCAATCCACCACAGCCTCCATCGTCCGCGCAATGATTTCGCTCGAATCCGCCGACGAATATTTGGCGATGTATTCCATCAGCCGGTCTTCGCCGAACATTTCGCCGTACGCGTTCTCCGGCTCTACAATGCCGTCCGTGTACGCCACCAGAATATCGCCGCGCTCCAGCGGAATGGTCCGCTCCTCATAGCGCGCGATCGGAAACGCGCCCACCACCGTTCCCGTGGAATCCAGCATCTGAAAATTGCCGGCGCGGAACAGCATCGGCGAAAGATGTCCGGCGTTGGTGTACGTCAGCGAGCGCGTGGCCTCTTCGTAAAGAGCGAAGTAAAAGGTCGCGTACTTCTCCGGCGACGTGGTGGCATAGAGCTGCTTATTCAACGTGGATACCAGGGCCGCGGTGGAGTACGCCGTCGCGAGCCCGTTGGTATGCGGCAGGCTCAACTGCATCCGCATCGTCGATTGAATTGTAGCCATGAGCAGCGCCGCCGAGATCCCCTTCCCCGCCACGTCGCCTATGGCAAAGGCGAGAGAGGAATCCGTGAGCGTCATAAAATCGTAGTAATCGCCGGAGACCATGCGCGCCGGATTGCAGACGCCTTTCAACTCCAGAGTCTTGGCCATGGGCACGTCTTTCGGGAAGAGCTGATTCTGCACTTCCCGCGCGATGGCGAGTTCGCTTTCCAGCCGCTCCTTCTCCTTGGCGACCACGATCAACCGGCTGAGATTCTCCGTCATCGTGTTGAAGGAGCCGGAAAGCTCCGCAAGCTGATCGTTCCCCTTCACCGGAATGCGATACGTGAAATCGCCTTCCTTGACGTGCTGCGTGCCTTCGTACAGCTCATGCACCGCGCCGGTAATCGTGCGGCTCAGCTGAATCCCGGCGATCAGGGACACAAGCTCCACCAGCAGGAACACAATCGAAATCACTACGAAGATGCCGAGCGCGAGTTCCGCCCAATCCAACTTCTGAAATACCGTCCCGAGCACGGCGGAGATGCGCGTATCCACGTGCAGCACCAGCCGGCGCGGCTTGCCGGGCGTATCCCATAACGGCACCTCCACGGGATAAAAGCCGCCAAGCGTGAAATCGAAAATATTCTGAGCGGGCGGAATATGAGCAGGCGAACGCGCCATCAAAGGCGCAAACGCCACATCGCCGAGTCCGGTCACCAGGTTGTCCAACAGTTCGCGGCTCACCGGCGCGAGCACAATCACTTCGTCGCCGTTTTCGATTACGTGCGCAAACGCGTAGAGTTGCGGATGCCCCGCATCGTTTCTGATCGTCAGCCCGCTTCCGGTGCGGAACCCTTGAGGCGGCTGAGCGATTTCCGCGGTCTCCGGGTAGCGGAAGTTGTTGTTGCCCGACATCAACAACTGGAAGCTCGGGAAGTTGTTGTGGATCATCTGCGCGAAACGGCGCAGGGCATTCTCCGGCTCCCGGCCGGGCGGAATGTGCGCCAGCGCTTCGGCCGGGCGCAGCAGGGAAGCTTCGCGATGACGCAGTTCCGTATTCACCAGGTAAACCGCCATCTGCCCGATCAAGACCCAGCCGGCGATCGCGGCGAGCGTCAGAATGAGCACGATCGGCACTACCGCGATGAACAGATAGGCCACGATCAGGCGGTTCCGCAGCCGCCAGATAGCTTCCTTCATGACGCGGCGTGCCAGGCGAAAAACGGCGGCGATGCCCAACAGAAAGCCCGCCAGTCCGAACAGCAATTGCGTTCCCGGAGAAATCCCCGAGAATCGCAAAAGCAGGTAAACCGCCAGAATAATGAGGAAGGACTGTTCGAGGCGCCCTATGCGGCGCCAGTAACCGGAATAGCCCTTCTGCATATTTTTAGACTAACTTACCCGGAGCAATGTATGCGGCCGGAATTGCGCGCTGAAGGCGAGCGGCGCTCACGCGGATGCGCGCCGCGCACCGCGAAGGAAGGAAAAATCGGGATAGCCGCCTTTTACACCCGGCCGGCTGCACGCCCTTTGCGAACCGTCAGACCAACCAATGCCAGTCCGCAGCCCAGCATCAGGAGTGTACCCGGCTCCGGAGTGCCGGTCACGCCGCTTCCCTGATCCGCCGCGAAACCGATCATCAACGTGTCGAGGGCAAAACCTGTGCCGTCGTTCGTCGAAATCGTGATGCTCTTGATCATATCGCCGCTGTTCGTGTTATATCCGAAGAGCGCCTGGTCGATTCCGATGAACGGGGCCGTATTGCACGCGGTGGGCGGATAATTCTGTAGGCTACTGCAGAGGCCGCCGCCACCGTTTCCGTTGGTGTTCAGTTGAATGGACCCGAGTTGCGTGCCGCTGCCCGTCGCGCCGGTAAACGCCTTGACGGTGGCTTGGAAATCCACCAGACCCAGCGAGGAAATCCGGAACCCTGCTTCGCTGATCGGTGAGTTGAATGTGATGGTAATCGGCCCGGCGGAGCCAAAGGTTCCAATCAGATTGTCGCCCCAGTTGGTGTCGCTCGGCGTTGGCGCAAGGGCGTCAAACGTGTTGTTGAACATCATCGGTTTCACGTTCGGATGCGGATCGGTCGGATTCAGGTTGCTTCCCAGGCTCTGCGCATCGTATATGCCATCGAACTGCGAGTAGGCGGCTTCTGTATTGTCGAGACGCTGCAGAACCGGAGAGTTGCCGGAATAATTCGGGCCCAAGGTGACATTGTTAATGTCATTGTGAGCCGAAATCACCGGCGTTTCGCCTCCCGTGCCGGTCGTCGGATTGCTGATCGTGAAAAAGACGTTCGGATTGTAATCCGATAGATAGGAACTGGGGTTGGTGTCGGCCGAGCCGAAGGTCGTGGCCCAGTTTATGGTTTGGCTGATGGTGAAACCGGAGATTACACCAGTGGAAAAGCTTCCCGACCAGCAGGCGATGGAAGTGGTCGTCGAGGCAGTGCCGGCGCCATCGGTACAAAGGGGAGCAGCCGTCGCCGCGCTCGCCGCCACCAACATCAGAATTCCAACTGACCGACCCATAGATTGCACCGAACCCTCCGAACTGTTAATAAGGCAGTTTAGAACAAAAGGGTTGTGAATACAACAAACATGGGATGGGTGAAGGTACTCACGATTGGCTGAAAGATGGCGGCGGCTCGCCGTAAATTGATGATTCTGCACGACGAATCTAGGGGAATGGTTCTCTGGCAAGTATAGTACCATAACCCACTGCGACTGCGGCAATTGGGAGGCAGTACTAGGGACGACGTGCCGACAGGAATCCTTCCTGTCGGGCCGCGCCGAGCGCGGCTGCAAACCCGTTTACCGCTCTCTCACGGTCGCGCTTCGTTCGCCTTTCGATACACCTTTTGCCGCTTCCTAACGGGGCTGTGAAAAAATCCGGCTGTTGTTCTCGTCGCGCTTCATTCGCCTTTCGATGCACCGTTTACCGCTCCCTCACGGTCACGGCTCCGCTAGCAGAATCAACTAGATACGGAGCCGTGACCGTAAGGGAGCGGCAAACGGTGCCGGCGATGCGAGCGCGTTTGAATGCGGCAAAAAAGCAATTCGATATGCCGCGGATTCGACCGCGTTCTACTGATCTGTGCGGCGCTGGCGTTCGTACGGCGTCTTGAGGTACTTCGCGGCGACTTCCTGCGCATTCTGGGTATTGTCCTTGGTACGGACCGCCAGATTGTACTCGTTCACGGCGCGATCCCGTTGTCCCGTAATATCGAAGATCTCCCCGAGGTTGATGTGGGCCCACACTTCGGTCCATTTCGGGATCAGATCCCCGTTCAGCGCTTCACGGAAATCGTTGGCCGCCTGCTGGTAGTTGTTTTCCAGGAAGTACACCTCGGCAATGCGGTAATGCGCCAGCGAGCTGTTCTTCGTGGTCTCGAGGGCCTTCTGATACTCCTTCAGGGCGTCCCCGAACTGGCTCAACTCGGCGTACTGCTCGCCGCGCCGGATCGCCACCGCCACCCGGATCTCCGGGTCGTAGCGCAGCACCTGGTTATTCGGATCGATGGAGATGCTCTTCGGCTTGCCGAACGTGTCCACCGAAAATTCCGAGCTCGTTCCCACCACTTCCACGCGCTGCGACTCGGGGTTTCCTTCGGTTTCGATCTTCAAATCGACCGGCATGCGGAATGTATCCACGTCCTGCGTGATCTTGCCCATGATCCGGAAGCCCTTCTGGGTCCGGTAGATCGTGTAGTCCAGCTTGAATTCCGGCGCGAGGCTTGATTCGATCCACTGAATGAAAAAGTAATCGAGCTTCTGTCCGGTCACATCGTTGGTGACCTTCTCGAAATCGTCTGTAGTCGCGGTCTTCCAGGCGTATTGCTGCGAGAAGTTCTTCAGAATCTGTACGAACTTCTGATCTCCCACCACGTAGCGCAGCATATTCAGGACAGCCGCGCCCTTGCTTCCGGTCAAAGCCCACAACTCCGGCGAGTAATCCTCCAACCGCGCCGCCTGGCTCACGGGAACGTTATCCACCGTCAACGCCGCCACCATTTCGTCGTGCAGCGCCGATTCCAGGCTCGCCTTGCCGTTCGCCTGCTCCAGCCACAACAGTTCCGAATACGTGGCAAGCCCGTTTTCCAGCCACAGGTTATTGCGCGTGGCCGGGGAAACCAGTTCTTCCCACCATTGCCGCCCCGCTTCGTTTGCCAGCAGGCGCGAGTTCACCGTCCGCGTGATTCCGTTGGGCGAAAGGAAGATCATTCCGGGAGCGGCGTAGCCGTTGGGCGCGCCCGTCTCCGTCTGCACTACCATGAGGTTCGCCGATGGCGGCAGTCCATAAATCGAGCCGAAGTACGACATGATTTTGCCGACCTCCGTCCCGTACTGCTGCACCACATCGGCCTGCGGCCCGCGAAAGTACACAGATGACGTGGAGCCTTCGCTTTGCACTTTCACCGGCTGGTCTTTCACCACCGCAATGCTGCCCGGGAAGGAATGCCGCTCGAACTTATATTCGTAAGTGTTCTTATCCGCGACGGTCTGTTTTGAATCCAGACCACTGCCGAGCACTGAATATCCCATCGGCACGGTCACCCGCATATCCGCGCCGAACCGGTCCGTGGTGTACCCGGCTACCGGGAACCAACGCGCCGGATAGAGAAGGAAGGCATAATCGGGATGAATCGCGGCGAACTTGATGCCGTACACCGGCGAATCTTCCTGCCCCGTCAGACGGCCGTCGTAATAGAAGGTAACCGCCGTTGTCTGACCCTTGACCAGCGGATGATCGAAGTTCAGCCGCACTGTGAAATCCTGCTGGTTGCGCGTAGCCTGAATCTGCGCACCTTTGTCATCGGTCACGCGGGAGACGTTCAGCGCGTTGTTCAATTCGAAAGCTGTCGACGTGATGCCGTCGTCCACCGGGGTGAAGCGCACGGTGACCTTCGCCTGAATGTCCGACGTGTTGGGCGAAATTTCCGCGTCGATGGTGTAGTCCTGAACGTCAATTCGCGAGCGGCGGGGTTCCTGGGCGAATGCGCCGCTGGAAACCACCAGAAGGGCGGCAATTGCCGGCGCCGCCGCGCCAAAACGGAAATCACGAAACATGTGCGACTTGTCCTTCCACAACTTCTTGTATCGCGGCGGCGGCGCGCTGCGCGGCCGTCCTGCCGTCCTGAGCCCCAAACGATAGTTTCTGCCTGACCTCTGCAAGCCCGGCGAGCATTGCTTCTCGCGCCGCACCGTCCTGCAGCAAGCGCCGCGCTTCCCGCGCCAGCGCTTCTCCCGTCATCGCGTCCTGCATCAACTCCGGCGCTACCGCGCGTCCCGCAATGAGGTTCACCATCGAAAAAAACGGGACATCCACCAGAAAACGTCCGGCCGCCCAACTCACCGGGGTCACTTTATAAAACGTGACCATGGGCGTACCCAGCAGAGCAGCTTCCACTGTGACAGTTCCGCTCGCTGCCAGCGCCAGATCGGCGTGCGCCATGGTATCCCAACTCTCCCCTTCGATCACCCGTATGGTGGAGTCCGGCAGCCGCTCCCGAAAAAAGGCGGCCCCGGTAGTAGCCGAGGCCGGCAATACAAAACTGACTGCCTGCTCCCGGTATAGCCGACCCGCGGCATCCTGCAGCGCGGGCAGATGACGCGCCGCCTCACCACGGCGGCTTCCCGGTAGCACTGCTATCAATGGACGGCCCTCAGGCAGCCTGTGTTTCCTAAAATATTCCTCGCGGGTGAGCGACGGCCGCACCAGTCCGGCCAGGGGATGGCCGATATACGTGGCATCCACCCCCTCCCGGCGGAAGAACTCCTCCTCGAAGGGGAAGATGCACAACAGTTTGCGAACCGTCCGGCGGATGGTCTTCACGCGGCCCTTGCGCCACGCCCACGCCTGAGGAGCGACGAGATACACCACCGGGATGCCCTGGGAAGCCAGTTTCCGCGCCGCCCGCAGGTGAAAATCAGGCGAATCCGTCAGAATCGCCACATCCGGCCGCCGTTCCCGGGCCGAGGCCAGCAATTTCTTGTACTCGCCGTAAATCCGGGGGATGTGCCCCACCACCTCGACCAGACCAACCACCGCCAGGCTTGCCGAATCGACAACGGTCTCTACACCCGCGGCCCGCAAACGCGGTCCCGTGCACCCGAAAAACCGGCTATCCGGCCACACCCGCGCCAATTCCGCCGCCACCAGAGAAGCATACAGGTCGCCAGAAGCTTCGCCGGCGGAGATCAGAACGTTGCGGCCCATGCAAACTCAGTTTAACGCGCGGCCTGAAAGCAACTCAGGCGGGCGTCAGGCCATGGATGTACCGACCCGGACGCCCGCCACTTGTTACAATCGGCAAACGGGGATGACCAGCGAAGCCGAGCAGTACCGAATGACCGTTGAAGAAATTGCCGCGCGGTTCGGCAAGGAGATGATTCCGGTAACGAGCAAATTTTCCTATTTCTCGACCACTCCTATCGCCGAAGAAGATCTGCGGCAGTATCTCAACGATCCCGTCGCGGCCATCTCGCCCGCGATCCTCGCCGTGCTGCCGCGCATCGGTCTGCTGCTCGCGCCTTACATCGAAAAGGGCAACGGCAAGGATGGCGGCGGCGACGCCGTGTCCTTCGAACGTCCCGGCGACGCACGACAGGTCCGCTGCTCGCGTCTGGACATGGAAAAGACCACCATTCTGGCGCTCGGTATCAAAGACATCGAAGTCGCCGATTATCACTACGAGTTTTACAACGCGCTCGCCGGGGTGGTCGCAGGCCGAATGCCCGCCGAAGCGCAGGAACGCTTCTACCGGACCCTCCGCGAAGAGCTCAGCGCCGAAATCCACGGCGAAGTGGATGAGAAGAGCTGGCACCTCAAGCAGTCGCTGCTGCGCCGGCAAACCAACGTCCGCAAGGAAACCAAACTGTTCCGCGAGTACGCCACGCAAGCGTTCATCGATACGCTCACGCTATACCTGCACGGCACCTGTTGCGACATCGATGTCGAAACCGGCCCGCGCCAGATGCCCAGCCGCTACCTGCGCCGCCGTTTGGAACTGCTGATGAATCTCTTCCCGCCGCCGGAAGGCTACGCAGTCCTCCCGGAACAACTGAAAGCACGCTAACGGCACACTTACCGCCGCAGCGTTTCCACGATCCGAGCCGCCACTTCCTTCCCCCGCTCGCCGACTTCCCCGACCGGCCCGACGCACGAAGGGCAGCCTGAATCGCACGCGCATCCCGCCAGCAATTCGGCCGTCTGCGAGAGGAGTTGTTCCGTCAGCCGGTACAACGGAGCGCTCTGCCCCACACCGCCCGGATACGCATCGTACAGATACAAGTACGGCTCGAAACTCTCGAGCGACCCCTCTACTTGTTCACTCATGGCCACGCCCAAATCGCGCGGATCGCACATCAGCAGCAGCGCGCCCACGGTCCGCAGCGCGTTGCCCAGGCCGCTGATGCCGCTTTGCCGCTCGGCCGGCGTGAAATCGCCCAGGGCAGCGAGAAACGCCGCCGGAAAGTGCAGCCAGAAGCTGGTGGTGTGCATCACCTGCTCCGGCATGTTCAGCTTCCCCGCCCCGACATTTTCGTTCGTATAAAACTTGATCTTCTTGAAGCCGACCACCTGGGTATTCACGCGCACATCGCCGTGCGCACGACGCGCTCCCGCCAGCGGCTCGCCCTCAAATTCGTCGAGCACCTTCACCTGCGTGTAATCGATGGCATCGGTGTAATAATCCGAATCCACGCGCCGCACGTACGCCTTGCGATGGTCGTAATCGAATCTCTCTACGTGATACTGCCGTGCTTCGTGCAGATAAATGGCTTTTTCGTGGAGCGTGGTGAGCGCCGTCGAAAAGGAAACCTCAGCGATGATGTTGGCTTCGTCCGTCGTGTCCACTACCACGAAGTTGTCGCTGCTCACGCTGCGCAGGCTTGTCGCATCCGCCGGATACGTGTCCGTGGTCCAATGCCACGCGCCTCCCGAATGGTGCAGAAAACCCGTCTCCTCCAGGAATTTGCAGATCTCGCCGGTTGCGTGAGGTCCGAACTTCTCGCCGTCGCGCACCGGCAGCTCGAACGCGGCGCACTTCAGATGCGCCATCAGAATCTCCAGGTTTTCCGGATTGATGTACGCATGTTCCGGCGACGCCCCGAAGAAGTAGTCCGGATGCTCCACGATGTACTGGTCGAGCGGCGCGCTCGAAGCCACCAGCACGGCTGCCGACGTGGCGTTCCGCCGCCCGGCGCGTCCGGCGCGCTGCCAACTCGATGCGATCGTGCCCGCATACCCCGCCATCACCACCGCGTCCAACGAACCGATATCGATTCCCAATTCCAGCGCGTTGGTGGCGACCACGGCACGAATGGCGCCCTCCCGCAGCTTGCGCTCGATTTCGCGGCGCTCCTTCGGCAGATAACCGCCGCGATATCCGCTCACCGTCTCGCTCGGCACCTTACCGCGGTCACATGCATCCTTTAAGTACGTCACCAGCACTTCAGTCGCGAGCCTGTTGTTGGCGAACACCAGCGTCTGCAGGCCGCGCTCGATGAACTCCAGCGCCACGCGGCGTGTCTCGCCGATATAGCTGCGGCGTATGCCGAGCTGCCGGTTCACCACCGGCGGATTATAAAAGATGAAGTACTTCTCGCCGCGCGGCGCGCCGTTCTTATCGATCAGCGCGAAGTCTTCGCCCGTCAATGCCTGCGCCAGCTCTCGCGGATTCGCTATAGTCGCCGAGCAGCAGATGATTCGCGGCTGCGAGCCGTAGAATTCGCAGATCCGCCGCAGCCGGCGCAGCAGGTTCGCCAAATGGCTACCGTACACGCCGCGATAAGAGTGCAGCTCGTCGATCACCACGTACCGCAGGTTCTCGAAGAACTTCGCCCATTTCGTGTGGTGCGGCAGAATGCCGCTGTGGAGCATGTCCGGATTCGTCAAGACGATGTTGGCCCGCTGCCGGATCGCCTTGCGCGCATCCTGCGGCGTGTCACCGTCGTAAGTGAACGCGCGTATGTCGCTGCCCATCTCCTCGACCGCGCGATTCAGCTCGTGGAGCTGATCCTCGGCGAGCGCCTTGGTCGGGAAGAGGTACATAGCGCGCGCCCCGGGGTCGCCGAGCAGCAGATTCAACACCGGCAGGTTGTAGCACAGCGTTTTGCCGCTAGCGGTTGGGGTGACGACCGCGACATTGCGGCCCGCTTGCACATGTTCGAAGGCTTCGGCCTGATGGACGAACAGCTTCGCGATTCCGCGGCGTTCCAGCGCGCCGCGCAACACGGCATGCACAGCTTCCGGGATCGGCGAGAAGACACCTTCGCTCGCGGGCTGATGGTGGATGGCGCGAACCGCCGAATCGGGTTCCGCGTGTGCCGCGCGAAACCGCGACACAATGGCTTCCAGCGAGGGTTTCGAAGCTACTGCGAGTTCATTTGTGAATTCGGGAAAACCGAGCGAGAGATCCATAGCGCCTTCGCCTTTTCTTTGCTATCTTAGCAAAGAGGCGGCGGCGCTTTTAGTGCTCCCTAACGAATTCGTATCGCTCGAGCGTCGCCGCAACCTGAAATGCGCGCGCTTCCGATCCAGCATTCTGCCGTTCCGCACGGAGTACCTTGCCAACGCATCGCAGATTCACCGCTTGCGGACCATCGTGATTCAAGGTAATCACATATTCAATGGGTCCGCCGAGATCGGGTTCGCGCTCCGAGGTGAACAGCACCCCGCTGGAGCTGATGTCCTGCGTGAATCCCGCTGAAATCACGCGTTCGGCGCCGGCGCGTACGATCGAGAGCGGCAGCTGCAGTTTAAAACGCTTGGTTCTTCGCTGTTCCATGAAGCTTTCAGTTACATGCTAAGTGGGTTTTAGTACGAAGGTCAATAGACCATCACAGTTGCGCGGCTACTCTTCGGTACTAGACGCTAAGGCTCAATAGTACGGATGGGAGGTTTCCGATGGATATGGACCGTGGTAGCTGGCGCCTACAGGAGTCCTACTACCGTGAGGAAGACGGACCGGGTAAGTGAGCCCGGTCCGTACTAACTGCAAACGAGACTAACCGACTTTCAGAATAATGATCACCAGCGTGTACAACGCGAGCGATTCAATCAGAATCAGTCCTAGCAGCAAAGCGAAACGAATCGCAGCCGTCGCGCCCGGATTGCGCGCCATACCTTCGGCGCAGCCCGCAATCGCCTTCGCCTGAGCCAGACCGCAAAGGCCGGATGCGATCGCCATACCGAAACCGGCGCTCACCGAAACCCACCAGTTGCTAACCGGAGCCGCAGCCCCGCCCGCCGGCTGCGCCATCGCCATGGCGGCGAAAGCGAAGATCAGCGACACCAACATCATCAACTTCTTCGTCATTTTTTCTCCTTAAGAATCGCTCCCAGGAGGTGGTCCCCGCCGCCCTTGGGAGGACGCCGGGCTCACACTGAAAGAGCGGCATAAAGCCGGTATGAATTTAGTGTTCTTCGTGCACTGTCGCGCCGGCCACATACAGCATGGTCAGCAGCATGAAGATATAAGCTTGCAGCAGTGACACGAAAACGTGCAGGCCCATAAAAATGGCCGGCACTACGAGATAAGTAAGGCCGAGGAACACCATCGTGACCTGCTCGCCTGCATACATGTTGGCGTAAAGTCGCAGGGTCAGCGAAAGCGGGCGCGCCAGATGGCTGACGATTTCGATGGGAATCATCAGCGGCGCCATCCACCAGATCGGACCGGCGAAGTGCGCCAGGTATTTAAAAATTCCGTTCGCCTGTATGCCCACGAAGTTGTAATACGCGAACGTCGCCACCGCGCAGCCCAGAGGCACGGCGGGCACCATGGTCGGCGATTCGAAACCCGGAATGATGCCGATCAGGTTGGCGAACAGAATAAAAATAAACAGCGTGCCGAAGAACGCCAGGTAATGGCTTCCGCCATGCCCTACCTGCTCATCGGTCTGCCCGTGAACGAAATCGTAGATCACTTCGAAGACGTGCTGCATGGTGCCGGGATTGGTAGCCGAGAGGCGCGGACGCAGCATCGCAAACACCACCACGATGAGCAGCGCCACCACGAGTTCCATCGCAATGTAGTTGCTCCACGGACGCGCGTCCGGGTGCATTCCCACAAGCTGCAGCGCCTGGTTTCCCAGGCCGGCAAGATGATCGTTCAGTAGTTTAGTGACCCAGAGTTCAGTTTCGTGGTGCATAGATGAGTTCGAAGACGATTTCTACAATCACCGCTGCGGCGGCGATGAACAAGCCCGCCATTGCAGCAGGCTTGCTGATTTTGGAAAACCTCAATATAGCATAGGCGGCACCACCCAGGAGTAGGTACCGGCCCGCGGCTTTGACTGCCACGCGCTTGCGCACCTCGCCCCTGCCGAGCGCATCTACAGTCTCCTTCAGCCAGCGGTAATTCAGCCAGGAAACAAAGGACCCGAAGGCGAATCCCACGCCCCATTCCCACCCGCGCCACACCAGCAGCCCGAGCGTGCCCCCGGCGCCGATCCCCACCATCATGCGGGCGATGCGGTCCACCGCGCGATCGAAAAAAGCGGCGTCAACTTCCGCCATTGCCGCCGCTGTCCTTCAAAAGCTCGCGAATCACCTGAATGAGCCCGGACGCCACTCCGATCAGGAGAAACACGATATACAGAAAATGCGTGTGGAACAACTTATCCAGAAAGTAGCCGATGACATAGCCCACCAGCACCGAGATGGGCAGCAACAAGGCCAGCGACGTGAATTCGGCGACCTGCGCGGCCACCGTTTTGGGACGCTTCGGCATGTTCTCTATCGCCCCGCCGGCGAAATCGCCTGCGCCGCTTCCATCACCAGCAAACCCATCTTCGGATGCGACGGTTCGAGCTTCGGCTTGACTCCGAATTCTTCCAGAGCCTCCGTAGTCGTGGGACCGATCGACGCCACGAAGCACTTGCGCAACTCGGCGAGCGTGGAGTCCTCCATTCCCGCCTGGCGGGCGACCTGCGCCAGGTGAACGATCTGCGTCGCCGTAGTAAACAGCGCCACATCCACTTCGCCCGCGCTCAAGCGCCGCGCCGCTTCGCGCAGCGGACCCGTTTCCACAGGCAGCGCATATTCGTATACGCGAACCGCAGTCACTTCCGCGCCGCGTGCCCGCAATTCCGTCAGCAGCTCCTCATTCGAGCGGCCGTATTCCTGCACCGCGATCCGCTTCTCCGCGCGGCCTTCCATCACACCAAGCACCTCGCGCCACGTATTCGGCTCCGGCGCGACGGCGGCGGCCGGCACGTTCATCTCGCGAAGCGCCGCCATCGGCTTGGGTCCGCGCGCGATCACCGCCACATGCCGCAGTGCTTCAGCGAATGCGTTTTCACCGAAACGGGCAGCCAGTACACGATTCAACTGCCGTGTGCCGACTCCCGTCATCAGCACTACGCAATCGAAGCCGCCCGCCATGAGTTGTTCGCCGAAGCGGTACACTTCGGCATCTTCCGCGATGGGAACTTCGCGCATGGAAGGAGCGACAAACGCTTCGCCGCCCTGCTTGCGAATCAGCTCCGCCATTTCCTGCGCCCGCCGGCTTTCGAACGCCACCACGCGCTTCCCGTCGAATGGCATTCCCGCTATTGCCCGGCGCCGTTGGCCAGGCGCTGCAATTCGGTCTTCTCGCGCTCGATGTACGGCACGCCCTTCTCCATCCATTCCGGCGCGGGCGCGCCTTTCAGGTAATGGTCGAAGAACTGCTGCATGCGAATCGTGTAGTCCTTCTGATTCGGCCGCTTATCGAGGTGATGCGGCTCGCCGTTGTAATTGAACAGGTAGACTTCCTTGCCCAGGCGGCGCAGCGCAAGGAAATATTCGAGGCCCTGGTACCACGGCACAGCGTCATCGGCATCGTTCTGCAGAATCATCAGCGGCGTCTGCACGCGATCCGCCCAGAAGATCGGCGAGTTCTCGATAAAGCGCGTCGGGTATTGCCAGATGGATCCTCCGATACGGCTCTGCGTATGCTCATACTGGAACTGCCGCGGAATGCCGGTGCCCCAGCGAATGCCGTCGTAGGCGCTGATCATGTCCGCCACCGGCGCACCCGCCTCGGCCACCTTGAAGCGGTTGGTCTGCGTGATCATGTACGCGATCTGATAGCCGCCCCAACTGTGACCCTGTATGCCGATCGCGTTCTCGTCGACAAAGCCCTTATCGACCACCGACTGCACCGCGGGCAGCACGCACTTCAGCGCGCTCTGCCCCGGATAGCCGACCGTATAAACGATGTCCGGCGTGAGCACCAGGTATCCGTTGCTGACGTAATACGAGATGTTGATGCTGTGACCCGGACGCGGATCCACAAAACGGTTCACGCGGTCCGTGAGTTTCTCGTAGATGTAGACCATCATCGGGTACTTCTTGTGCGGGTCGAAATTCTCAGGCTTGTAAAGCGCGGCGGTGAGCGGCACGCCGTCGGCGTTCTTGTACTGCACCACCTCGCCGGCGCCCCACAGCAGTTTGTCCTTCTGCGGATTCACATGGCTGACCTTGCGCAGTTCCTTGAACGTGCCATCGGTGACCAACAGGTCGGGGAATTCGTTGAACGTCTGCTCGGTCAGCAGGTATACGTCCGCATTCTTCGCCTTCACGGGAGCGCTGTAATACTTCGCCGAGAGCACCAGCTTCTTCGGCTCTCCGCCGTTCATGCTGCCTGTGAAGAAACCGCTGTCCCACGTTTTCAGATTCTCAGCCTGCAGGAAGAGCGGCTTGGCGGGATCTATCCCGCGATCGCGCGGATCCGCGTCGGGCCGCGTGACCCGCAGACGCAAATCGTGCGCCCGGCCGTAGCCCGCTGTAATATCCGCCGGCGAGGAACCGTCCGGCGACATGCGCCACACATCAAACTTGTCGTACAGTAGGACGCTCTTGCCGTCCGTCGTCCAGCCGCCGCTGCCGTATGCGTTCGGCGAACTCGGCGTATCCGTTTCTTCATTGAAGAACTTCACCGGCAGCTTGGCGGTGAGGTTCACCGTCTTGCCGTCGGCCACCGACACGGTGCTCCAATCCCGGCCATCGAAGGCGAGAATGTACTTGCCGTCGGGCGAGAGCGATGCCGTGCCGTGGTGCTTCTTGAGGACCAGCTTGCGCGCGCCGGTCGTGGTGTCGATCAGGTACGCGTCCGAGTAGCGCTCGTCGTAATCGTTCATGCGGCGGTACTCGCGCGTGTCCGTGCCGAGCGCCACTTGCGGATTGTCCGAGAGGCTCACCTGCTCCAGCGTGGGGTCGGCAAGCTGAACCACTTTGTGGCCGGCAATGGAATACACGGCAGTGAACGTGCGGTTGCGATCGCGAGCCGCAGTCACCTTCTGTATGGATTGGATGTAGTCGTCTTTGTACGACCACAGGTCGAGTACGGCCTTTGCATCGGCTTCCGTATCGCCGACCGGCGCGGGCGCCAGTGCGGGCGTAGCGACTCCGAAGAGCACGCTCGAGCCGTCGCGGGAAAACGCCAGTGTGCCCTTATCGCTGATCGCGAATTCCTTGCGGAAGCCGCTAGTCTCGCCGGAGGCCAGCTCGGCGGCAGCCGGCGCGCCGCGCTCCCAACGATAGAGCTTCAACTTGGGCTGCCTGGATGCGGCATCGTCGCGATCGCTCAGGAATGCGACCTGACTTTGCTTCTCATCCCAAACCAGCTTTTCGTATTTCCCCTTGCCCGCGAGCAGCGGCGCGCCGATGCCTGCGGTCGCGGGATGCGCGAGGTAAACGCCGTTGCGCGTGGTGTCGCGCGCGGCAATCGCCCAGACCAAGTCCTGACCATCGTCGCTGAGGACGAATTCGGCCACGTCGGTGACGGCCTTCTCCGCGCCGTCGGCCAGCGTGCGCACCACCATATCGGTGCCGAATTCCGGACGGGCTCCGCGACCGCCGCCACCGCCGGCCCCACGGCCGCCGCGGCCTCCTTGCTGATCTTCATCTCCCGGTCCGCCGCCATTCGCTGCCGTGCCGCCCTGGGCTGCGGGCGCATCGGGAGCGTCCTTGGAGTAGACCAAAAGCGCGGCGTTCTTTTCCGGCATCTGGAAGCGCCGAACGCGATCGATGCGCGTCTCCTTGTCCGAAGCCAGATCCACGATCACCAGCGCGTCCTTGGGCGCGGGCTTCTTGTCTTTCTTTGCCTTGACGACGTCCTCATGCAGGGGGAAAGCGCTGAAGGCGGCGACGCGGCTATCGGCGGAGATCTGAATGGTGAGGTTTCGCTGCTGCGGCGTGCCCTCTTCGGAATCGGCCGCGGGCGCAGGCGCGGGCCGTTCACCGGCGGCGAAGCGCGCTTCCTTGCCTGTCACCAGGTTGCGAATGATGACTTCGCCATTGCCCTCCTGCGGAAACACCGCATAGACGAGGAATTTGCCGTCAGGCGAAAGATGCTGCCCGGCGATGGACCGCCAGGAATCGTAATCGTGGTGATTGATGGGTCGCTTGGCTTGGCCGAAAGAGGAAAGGCAGACAAGAACCGCAAGGAGGGTCGTGCGGAAAAACATGGTGAAAAACATTGTACCCTGTAGCGACTGGCGAGCACGTAGCGACCGGTCTCCCGACCGGTTGCAGGCGAGCGCGAGCTCGCCCGGCCGCGCAAAGCGCGGCACGACAGGAAAGATTCCTGTCGTCACATGGCTAACGCCGTTCGGTCAGAGGCACCGGAGCGCGCAGCCGGAAACTGAGGCGCGTTTCGCTCGGCAGCGCCGCGGCCTTGCGGGTCAGGACCGCGTCAGCCCCCCCGGCGCCCGCGCCTGCTCCGGCGCCAATCGCCGCACCCTTGCCGCCCCCGGCAATTCCGCCGATGACCGCGCCGATCACCGCTCCAACGCCGACCTTTTCGGCATCCTGCCGATGGTCCGGCTCGCTGCGCTTCTGGAAGGTATCGGTTTGAATTGGCACAGTCTGCCCGTCGCTGGTGTGCAGCCGCGTGAGTTCCACGGTAAGGGTCGCGCCGCCTTTGACTTTCGTGCCTCGATCCACATCCACCACTCGGCCGTCCACCCGCGCGCCGCGTTCGGCGATCACGAAGCCATCGGCGACTAGTTCATGGTCAAGCGTGGCCGTGAAAGCGTCGCCCGAGACGTTCCGCTCGCTCGACAACCGGTCCAACAGGCGCACCGGAATCAACATACCGGCGTTCAGCGTAGCCCTGTTGGGTTCGGGAGCGGGCGGAGGCGGCGGAGGCGTAACTGCCTCCGGCTCAGTGCGCGCGGGTGGAGAAACAGGCACGGGCGGCTCCTGCCGGGGCGCGGGCTGCGGATCCACTGCGGGGGCCGACACTGGCGGCGGCGCAACGGCGGCCGGTCTCTCCTGCATCGGCGGCGCGACGGGCTTCGCCGCGAAAGCAGTAAGGGTCCGTTTCTGTACTGGCACCGGCCGAATCCGGCTCTCCCGCTCTTCTCTGACCTTGTGCGCCGGCGTCATCGGCGAGGGCTTGTGCGTCTCGACCACGACGGCTCGGGCAGTTTCGGGCGCGGGCGCAACCGGCGGAGCAGCTTCTGCCGCCGGCGCCGGCGGCTGGACCGGCGGGGGTTGGACCGGCGGCGGCTGGACCGGCGGGGTTTGAACCGCGGGAGCCGGCGTGCTCACCGGCCCTTCCTGGGCAACCGATGCCTGCTGCTGAGCCACAGCAGACGTGGGTCGCTGCACTACCTTCATCAACGCGGCGCCGCCCAAAGCGCCCGCCAACATAAGGATTACGATATGGATCGGCCTCATTCCCGCTAACTTCCCCTTACCCCATCTGACGCCCTTCCGCCCGGTTTCGTTTCCGCGCTCGAAACCCGTTAAAATTAAATAATTCGAGGCATGATTCCCTTCCCTACAGAGTTTCCGATCGGTCCGGTCCGAATTGCGCCCGCGACGGTGCTGGCGCCCATGGCCGGGGTCACAGATACCGTCTTCCGCCGCTTCATACGCAATCTGGGCGGGTGCGGCCTCATCATGACCGAGTTCACCAGCTCGCATGGGGTCAGCGCCTCCATGGGCGCGCGCAAACCGACGAAGACACTCACCAGGTACCTGGCCTTCGACCCCGAAGAGCACCCCATCTCCGCCCAGCTTTTCGGCGCCGACCCCGCCGTGATGGCCGACGCCGCGCGCGTGTGCCAGGACCTCGGCTTCGATGTTCTCGACATCAACTTCGGTTGCCCCGTGAATAAGGTGGTGAAGTGCAATGGAGGCTCCGGGCTGCTGCGCGATCTCCCCCTCGTCGAGCGGTTGCTGCGCGAAGTCCGCCAGGCGATCTCGATTCCGTTCACACTCAAGTACCGCGCCGGCTGGAATGACGAGGAACTGGTCAATATCCGCATGGGCCAGTTGGCCGAAGACTGCGGACTACAGGCGATCGCGCTGCATCCGCGAACTCGCGAGCAGGGCTACAGCGGCAAAGCCGATTGGACGCGCATCGCCGAAGTGAAAGCCGCGGTGAAGATCCCGGTCATCGGCAATGGCGACATCGTAACTCCGGAGGACGCCGTGCGCATGGTCCGCGAAACCGGCTGCGACGGCGTGATGATCGGCCGCGCGGCCAGCAGCAACCCGTGGATCTTCCGCCAGATCGCGCAGTACATCGCCACCGGCCGTTATGATGAGCCGACGCAGGACGACCGGTACGAGATGATGCGCCGATACTACTCCATGCTCATCGAACGCGGCGAGGGCGATGCCGTGGGTAAGATGAAGCAGTTCGCCACCTACTTCACGCACGGCGTGCGCCACGGCGCCCTACTGCGCGCATCCATCTACCACGCGCACGAAGCGCCCGAAATCCTGGACATGGTCCATGAATTTTTCAACGCGCCGCCGGTGCTGGCGCAGTGAAGAAAGTCCAACTGATTACAGACGGCGCGTGCCTGGGCAATCCCGGTCCGGGCGGCTGGGCGTGCATTCTGCGCTACAAGGATCAGACGAAAGAGCTGTGGGGCAGCGACAAGCAGACCACCAACAATCGCATGGAGATCACGGCTGCCATCAAAGGTCTCAGAGCGCTGCGCGAAGGCTGTGAAGTGGAAGTGGTCACCGATTCCGAGTATTTGAAGAACGGCATCACCACGTGGATTCACGGCTGGAAGAAGAAGGGCTGGATCACAGCCGCGAAGAAGCCTGTAATCAATCAGGATCTCTGGAAAGATCTCGATGAACAGGTGTCGCGGCACAGGACGACGTGGACCTGGACCAAAGGCCACGCCAACCACACCGACAACAATCGCTGCGACGAGCTGGCGACCAAAGCGGCAAGAGAGCAAAGCGAGTCGGCTTAGTATGTACCGGCCCGGCCGGTACAAGGCGATCGAAGATCGCCCGAGGCGCGCTCCGCACGCCTGCAACCGGTCTGGAGACCGGTCGCTACTTGCGCATCACGGCTCGAATGGAAAGTCGCTAGTCCCCAAAAGCGTTGGTCGCGACAACCTCGCCCGAGGCGGGCTCCGCACGCCACGCCAGGAAGGATTCCTGGCGTCACGTCTGCTTCTTCCAACTAGAAGGCCAGCTTCAAACTCAATTGGATGTTCCTCGGCGGATAGGCCGAGGAGATCGTGCCGAAGCCGGCCGTCGGAGATGTTGCCGATCCCCAACTCGTCGCCGGAGCGCCGAAGTTCACGTTGTTGAACGCATTGAGGAACTCGGCGCGGAACCGCAGGTTGACCCGTTCGGTCACGTTGAAGAACTTCGCGATCGAGAGGTTGTAGACCTGCAATCCCGGACCTTCGACGTTGCCGAAGCCCGAGCTTCCAAACCGGTCCTGCGGCGCCGGATAGAAGGCCGCGGGGTTGATCCAGCCGTTGGGCCCCGGATTCGGCAGGACGGCCGGTCCGCCGACGTAGTCCGCACTGCGCGTCCCGAGAATCGCCGTGCTCGCCTGAACGGTGTAATAGAATCCGCTCTGCAGGTGGATGATGCCGTTGAGCTGCCAACCGCCGAACGGCTGCCTGAGATATGCCTTCTGCGATTTCAGAGTGGGCATGTACCAGATGAAGGTGCCGACAAACGCATGCCGCACGTCCACGCTGGAGCCCGCGTTCCCGGAGTAGGCCGGACCGTACGCGGCCCTGATGTTGTAGAAGTTGTTATCGTTCTGCGTATCGCTGGAGGCGTCCGAGAGATTCTTGGAGAAGGTATACCCTGCCGTGAACATCACGCGGCCCACGCGGCGCTCCAGGCGCGTTTGCAATCCGTAATAATTCGATGTGCCGGCGCTCTCGAACTGCTGAATGGTGGAGTAACCCGGGAACGGGCGGATGGAGTTGAGATTCGTAGTGGAAGGAACCGCCGACAGCAGATCCCAATACGGCTGGTTGATGTCGGGCTCGGTGAGCAGATGGCGTCCGAGAGAGCCCACGAAATCGGCCTCGGCGAACAGCTTCATCGGCAGATCGCGCTGGATGCCGAAGCTGAACTGCTCCGAATACGGAACGTGCAGTTTCGGATCGATCACCTGCAGCGTTCCCCACGGCGCGTTCACCGTGGCGCCGCCGGTAATGTTCGAAAGGTTGCTGTAGTTGTACGATACGCTGCCGACGTACGGCGGGTTGTTCAGCGTGTACATGGTCGGGTTGCCCTGAATGCGGTCGTAGAAGATGCCGAAGCCGCCGCGGAACACGGTGTTCTGAGCCACCTGGTAGGCGAAGCCGACGCGCGGCTCCCATGCATTCCGGCTGGGATACATGCCGCGCGGCGCACCCGCTGGAACCGCGAGCACCGCCGGGTTGTTGGCGTTGGGAACCAGATACGCCTGATCCGGATTAATTCCATTGGCGACGCGCACCAGTCCGTCATAGATATTGCCCGAGCCCGGCACCACCTGCCCGCTGGAGTTCACCGTAACTGCCTGCGCGCGGTTGAACAGCGAAGGCACGAAGTTCGAGAGGTTGTCCACCGTGGAGTACAGCGCGTTCATGTACTCATAGCGGAGACCGAGATCGAGGCTGAGGCGGCGCGTCACTTTCCAGGAATCGTCGAAGTACCCGCCCGGTTCGGTGTAGCGGTAGTGACCCATCGGGTCATAGGCGGCTTCCGTGTACGTCTGGAAATTGCCCATCAGCGCGTCCGCCAGCGCGTAGCCGCTGGTGTTCGGATTTCCGCTGGTATTGAACACGACGCTGGCATCGTAGTTCGAACGGCCGTTCTGATCTTTGCGATACCGGATCACCGAGAAGCCCGCACTGAAAGTGTGCTGGCCGTGAGTCCAGGACAGCTTATCGTCGAACTGAATATTAGTGATCGGCGACGTCAGCGTCTGGTCCGGACCCTTCCACTGCTGGAAGTTTTGAATGTTCACGTCGGGCACGCCATCGGCGAACGGGCCGGAGGACTGAAGCACGCGCTGAAAGGTGAAGCCGTAGGTTTCGCGCTTCCACTGGTCGCCCAGGTTCTGGTAGCGCTGGCCGTTCCAACTCGCGCCCACCGTAGCCAGATTGACAACGCTCGGCGAAATCACCCAGGTCTCGGAAAGCTGCGTGCTCTTAGCGGGGCGATTGCGATTCTCGGGCACGACCGGAATGTACGAAGAGCTGACGCTGCCCGGTCCGTAGGCCAGGTAGATGCTGTTTTCGTCATCCAGGTATTTGGCCCAGAGGTTGTGCCGGTCGTTGATGCGGTAATCGACGCGCACAACGTCTTCGCGGTAATTCAGCGGATTCGGCACCTGGAAAACCGCGTTATTCGCAGTAGGCAAATTCGTGAAAGCGGCTGTCTGGCTGATGGCATATTTGTAGACGTTGGCGATCGCTTGCCCGTCCGCGGTGATCAGGTTGGAGGGGATGATGTTGCCGGGAACAGGAGTCTTGGTTCCGGGCAAATTAATCGTCTTGCCGCTGCCGACAAAATTTCCGGCGAGCTCGGCCGTCGTCGGCAATTGCAGGCGGATCGGGGAAGCCTGCTGGCGCAGCCGCTTCCATTCTTCGCCGAAGAACAGAAACAGCTTGTCCTTCTTGATAGGTCCGCCGATGTCGTAACCGAAGTCATTGAAGCGAAGCTGCGTTTTGGAAGGCGAGAAGAAATTGCGCGCATCCAGCACGTCGTTGCGGAAGTACTCGAAAACGCCGCCGTGGATCGCGTTCGTGCCGCTCTTGGTGACCACGTTGAATGCCACACCGGAGCTGCGGCCGTATTCCGCCGAGAAGTTCGAGGTCTGAATCTTCACCTGCTGGCTGAAATCGGGGCTGACGTTGTTGATGAGGCTGCCGTTGGCCCCGCCGTCGAGATTGACCAGGCCGTCCACCGTCATATTGTTGGAGTTCGTGCGGTGGCCGTTAACCGATTGATTCGTAGCCGAGAGCGATGTCAGGGTGCTGAACTGGTCGGGGTTCGTGATCACGGCGCCGGGAACCAGCGTGAGCAGTTCCATGTAAGTGCGGCCGTTGAGCGGCATGTTATCGACCTGTTCCTTGTCGATCACCTGGGAAACTTCGCCGGACACGGTATTCAGTGTTTCGGCGGCGGCTCCAACCACCTCCACGGTCTGCGTGGATTCGCCCAGTTGCAGGTGGAAGTCTACGGTGACGTGTCCATCGGCCGCGAGCGTCATGCCAGTCTGCTCGGCCTTCTTAAAACCCGACTGATTCACCAGCACGGAGTAAGTGCCGATCGGTAGATTGTCCGCGACGTAAAAACCTTTATCATCGGTGGTCAGGTTGCGGACGAGATGAGTGTCCGTGTTGGTAACGGTTACTTTGGCGGATGGGACGGGAGCGCCGGAGGGGTCTTCCACAGTTCCGGAGATGCGGCCCACGATGGTCTGCGCAAATGCGTACGCTACAACCACCAGAAGCAGCAGGAAAAAACGAGCAACGTGGCTTTTCATGCGATAACCTCTAATTGACATTGACGGTATCTCGTTAGCGAGCGCCATGTCAACACGAGACCGTCCGCATTTCACAAGGTGGAACGGGTGAAGCGAATTCTTTCGATAGACGGAGGAGGAATCCGCGGCATTGTTCCGGCGAGCACACTCGTTGCCCTCGAGCAGCAACTCGGCAAGCCGGTCCGCGAATGTTTCGATTTCGTCGCCGGCACGTCCACGGGCGCGCTCATTGCATCGGCGTGCGCCGCCGGCATTCCCGCTTCGCGCATCCTGCAGATCTACACGAATCGCTCGCACGAGATTTTCACTCCCGGGCAGCCCTTCGCCGATGCCAAACGGCTGACCGAGGGCTACATGTACGATCCTCACAACATACAGAAGGTGCTGATCGACGAGTTCGGTCCCAATGCGGGGTGGCGGGTCAACGATTCGCCGGTCAAGATCCTGTTGACCGCGAAAGCGGTGGATCACAAGCCGTGGTACTTCGTTCCCGATGCGCCGGGAAACGCCCAAAAGGTAGGATCGCTGAACCTCATCGACTGCACGGTGGCGAGCGCTTGCGCGCCGACTTACTTCGCGCCGTGGACCATGTCGATTCTGGGGGAGACGGTGACGCTGGTGGATGGCGGAGTCGGCGTGACCGGAAATCCGGTCTACCAGGCGTGCGTGGAAGCGTTCCAATACGATTCCTTCGACCCGGCCGCTACGGTGGTGGTGTCGCTCGGCACCGGACTTGGCCAGACCTCCGCCCGAGCTCCGCGCGGCATACTCGGCTGGCTGCAGTGGACAGTAGATGCGCTACTGGAAGCACCCGAAGCGCAGCAGGTGGAACTGGTGAACACACGCTGGCCGGGCATTCTGAAACGCTTCGATTGGCCGCTGCCGGTGCCCATCGATATGGCGGAGACGGGCTTCATTCCGCAACTCGCCGACCTCGGCGCAAAAGCGGCTGCCGGCATGGACTGGCGAACGATCCTGATGTAGCGGCGTAGTGCTGCAAAAACAATAGCATCGCGGCCAAAGCTTACAATGAGAGTTTCTGCACCATGACACGCCGTGATTTGATCAAATCCGCAGGATTCCTCCTCGCCACTTCTCAGTTCGATGATGTTTTCGCAGCCGGTTCCGGCGCCTACGACTGGATTCGCTCCACGCGCATTCTCATTGCCGAAGGCTACAATCCGCCCTTCTACCCTTCGCTCGATTACGAACCGCAAAAGGCTGTGCGCATCGCCCGCGAACTCAATGCCGATTCGCTGCGCTACCCCGCGGCATCGTATTACGCATACTTTCCCGCCAGGTGCGGCTACCCAGTGCACCCGGAGTTGAAGGGCGACCCGATGCGGCAGACGGTGGATCTCTGCCGCGCGGCCGGACTACGCAACGTCGCCTACGTTCCGCTGAACCATCCGTTCATGGAGGTTACGAATCAGGATTCGCGCTTCGCCGATTGGTCGCGCAAAGACATATCGGGCAAGCCGTACATCACCGAACACTACGGTTTCAACTCGTATTACGAAGGCTGCCTGAATTCGCCGGTTCGGGAGATGATCCGCAAGCTCGTGATGGAAGTGCTCACCGAATATCCATTCGACGTCATGTACTTCGATGGGCCGTACGAAGGCATGCAGAATTCCAAGCAATACTGCCATTGCAAGTATTGCGAGGCGGCGTATCGCGCGAGGTTCGGCAAGTCCGTGCCGGATCAGTCCGAAAAGCTCAGCCGCGAAGAGGAAGTGCAGTACACCAACTGGATGGCGAATGACGTAGTGATCGCGTTCCTGCGCGATATTCGCGAAGCCATCCGCCGCACGCGAGATGTTCCCGTGCTGTTCAATGACACCTCTCTGCTCAGCAAGCGCGAATGGCGCAACCACGCGATTCCCGTAGTGGACGGTTTCATGTTCGAGGCCGCCGAGACGCCCGAAGAAAAGCTCTTCAATATGCAGTTGGGCCAATCCACGGGCAAGGTGACGTGGACGTACGTGGGTAGCCACACCGAGTACAACCGCGAGCATTTGAAGGACGATCGCGTGCGCGGCTGGTTCAGTTATCCGGTGGAGAGTCAGGAACTGCTGATCGATGGCGCGACCGCGATCTCAGCGGGCGTGGGACTCGTGTATTGGGGCCTGGCGCGCTTCTTTTATCAGCCGGAAAGCGCCGTCAGCTACGAGAGCGGCCGCTATGTGAAAGAGATTTTCGATTTTCAGCAGAAGCACGATGCCCTGCTGCGCAGCCTTCGCAGCAAGCCGCAAGCGGGCATTCTGGTCGGCAGCCAGACCATCGATTGGTACACCGGCAAGCACTACAACAGCAAAGGCTATCCGAATTATTTCCACGGCGCGTACCAGGCGCTGAAGGCCAACAGCTATGAAGCCGAGCCGTTCCTGGATTGGCTGATGACGCCGGACGTGCTGGCGCGCTACTCCGTGGTGTGGCTGCCGAATGCGGTGTGCCTGAGCGATGCCCAGTGTAAGATGATCGCGGACTACGTGCGCGGCGGCGGCCGCGTGGTTGCGACGCATCTCACGAGCGTCGCCGACGAGCACGGCAAGGTGCGCAAAGACTTCGGGCTGGCGGACCTGTTCGGAGCATCGTTCGTCAACCCCGAGCCGCTCGAAATTCCCGACCTGTATCTGAAACTGCCCGGCGGCGAAGAGATTCCGCAGGACCCGCAGGTACTGCCGATCACAACTTCGCTGAAGCCGCTGGCCGAAACCATCGACCGCGGGCGGCGGCGCAATCTGGGCGCGGCGATCGTGAAGCAGGACGTTGGCAAGGGTTCCGTACTGTATATCGGCTCAGGGCTCGATGCCGTTTATGAAGAGACGCGCATGGAACGTCTGCGCACCTTCTGGAATTTGCTGCTCTCGCCGTGGCTCGCGGCCGGACGCAGCTACGAAGTGGAGTATCGTCCCGGCCTGACGCCGCACTACATGGCGTCTGAACATGCCATTCTTCTGCACCTGATCGCCGACACGGGGAATAAGACCAAGCACCTGCGCATTCGCGAAGGCTACCTGCCGGTGGAGGATGTCAAGGTGCGGATTCGCGCCGCGAAAGCGCCGAAATCCGTCTCGCTAATGAAGGCCGGAAAAACAATTTCGCCGGTGTATAGGAACGGCTTCGTCGAACTCACGGTGCCTCGCGTGCTGGTGCATGAAGCGGTGCGGGTCGATCTCGCGTGACGCCTTCGCCGCGCCGCTGGCTGATGATCACGCTGGTGTTCTGGGCGACGGTCATCAATTACCTGGACAGGCAGACGCTGTCGGTGGCCGCGCCCGTGCTGCGCGATCAGTTCCATCTCAGCAACACGGATTACTCGCGGATCCTGTTCGCGTTCCTGCTGGCGTACACGATCATGAACGGCCTCTCCGGGCCGATTATCGACAGGCTCGGCACGCGCATCGGATATGCGGCATGCATGGCGTGGTGGAGCGCGGCGGCCCTGCTGCATGGCCTGGCGCGCGGACCGCTCTCGCTCGGCGCATTCCGGTTTCTGCTGGGCATCGGCGAAGCGGGAAACTGGCCGGCTGGCGTGAAGGTGGTGGGCGAATGGTTCCCCGAAAAGGAGCGCGCGCTCGCATCGGGATTCTTCAATAGCGGCTCCGCGGTCGGCGCAATTCTGGCTCCGCCGATTGTCGCGTATGTGCTGCTCCATCTCGGCTGGCAGGCGGCGTTCGTGATGGTGGGCGCGGCCGGTTTTCTGTGGCTCGCCGTGTGGATGCCGGTGTATCGCACGCCGCGCGAGATCGCGGGCAAAAGCGCGCCCGAGCCTGAGCCGCTGATGCCGATGCGCGTTCTGGTGCGCACGCGGTTCGTGGCCGCGTTTACGTTTTCCAAGATCTTCATGGACCCGGTGTGGTACTTCTACATCTTCTGGTTTCCCGAATACCTGAAGCGTGTACGCCATTTCGATATGGCCAGCATTGGACTCTACGGCTGGATTCCGTTTCTGGTGGCGGGCTTCGGCAACCTTTTCGGCGGCCTGCTCTCCGGATTTCTGCTGCAGCGCGGCGCGAGTCTGACGGTGGCGCGAAAACTCTCGGTCACGTTCTTCGCGGCGCTGATGACCTCGGCAATTCCGGCAGTGCTGACGCCGAGCGCCTGGCTCTCCATCGCGTTCGTCTCCATCGCGATGATGGGCTACACCGGATGTGTAGCGAACATGCTCGCAATGCCCGCGGACGTGCTGCCGGCCAATCGCGCGGGGTCGGCCTACGGTATCGCGAGCATGGGCAGCGGCTTCGGCGGCATGGTCTTCACCCTGATTACCGGCTGGGCCGTCGACCATTACTCCTACACACCGGTTTTCATCGGCTTCGGCATTCTGCCGCTGATTTGCGCAACCATTCTGTGGACGCTGCTGGGGCCGCTCACGCCGCGATCGAAGTCGCGAACTTCGTCCACTACTTCGCCAGAACCTGAGTTGTGAAATCGCCGCGGAACTCCATCGTGCCTACGTGGACCAGTTTGCTTTTGAGGTCGATCCAGATTTCGCCGCCCATCTCCGTCCAGCGGCGGCAGAAGCTGTAGTCCTCACTAAGGTAGGCGCCGGTTTCGTCGATCATGCAGTTGAACAGGGCGCTCCGCCAGGGCGATTCGGCTTGGGAATCGCCGGGCCGGTGGTCGTATTTGTAGCGAAGCTCAGGGTAATGTTCGATCATCGAAATCAGCGCGTCGCGCTGCAGCAGCATGAAGCCGGTGGCCGCGAACTGCACGCGCGCGAAACCGTCGCGCTGCACGTCGGGGCGGCCTTCGCGGAAACCTACGGTGTAGGTGAGCGAGGCCGATTCCAGCGGCGAGCGGAAGCCGGCGGCGCTGCTTGCGACCTTGCGCCAGTCCAGCTTTTTCAGCGGATAAATGGCGGCGGAGACCGGCGCGCCGAAATCGAGAAGCCGAAACGCCTGATCCGGCTCGAAGCCGATGTCGGAATCGATGAACAGCAGATGCGTGGCTTGTTCGTTCGCCAGGAAATTGCCGACGATGTTCTGCCGCGCGCGCGTGATCAAAGCATCGCTGCCGGACATCTGCACCGCGAACCGTATGTCGCGCTGCTGACACGCGAGAAGGAGTTTCAGAATGGATGCGGCGTAAAGGTCGGTGACCTGCCGCCCGTAACAGGGCGTTCCCACGACGATGTAGCGTTGGTCAGGCATTCCTTTCGATGGTAGCCCAACGCCGCCGCGGACCGATTGGAAACGGCATGTCTCGCTAACTGGCTGGGGTTTCGTCCCAGATCCGCCTGAGCACTTCGGCGCTGTACTTCAGGTAGTGTTTATCCGGAGTGAACACTTCGAGCGTAATCGTGCCGTCGTAGCCGCACTTCTTTAAGGCGCGAACTCCCGCTCGCACATCGACAGTTCCCGCTCCCAGAGGCAGGTGCAAATCGGCTCCCCCGCCTTTGTTGTCGTGCAAATGCACGTGGCGCAGACGGCTCCCGTACGCCGCGAGAATCTCCTCGGTGGTGTTGTGCGGCACCAATAAATTGGCGTGGCCGATATCCAGATGCAGCCCGAGCTCCGGCACCGGATCGAGCAGCTCCCCGAGTTGTGGCGCCGAATTGTAGTCGCCGGGCAAATTCTCGATCATCAGTCCTACACCCAAACGGCGCGCATCCGGCAGCAGCTCCTGAAACGTCCGAATGTTCTGCTCGATGTAAAACCGTCTGTCGTGCATAGGCGCGTGGCGATCCGGGTGCAGATTCATCCAGCGCGCGCCGATGATGGCGAAAGCTTCCAGGCATCGGCGCAGCTCGCAAATCGACGCGCGGCGCACTTCTTCAAACGCGCTTCCCATCGGCAGATAGAATGCCGTGTGACCCACCACCTGAAATCTGTGCCGTTCCAGCGATTCGCGAATCGCATGAGGATCGATGCGCCAACTCGCGGCGGCAGGCGGCTCCAGTGTAAGATCGATAAACTCAAGCCCCATCTCCGCCATCCATTCGATCTCTTCCAGCACATCGTGCGCGGGATGGTTCATCGTTCCGATTAGCATCTGGTCAATTTGTCCTTCTATGGCGCTGTTTGGATTATGCCGCCGGTTGCAGTTTCGGGCGATCGAGCCCGTACCAGGGCCGCCGGTCTAACAAACTTACCCTGCGGCAATCCACCTCCGGTAGCGGCTCCCGCGGCATCGGCGGAAGGTGCAACTTGCTCCAGACCCACGCCGGGATGCTCTGCGCACGGCCGGGCGACATCCACTGGAACACGCTCATCAGGCCGGCCATGAGCGGCCGGTCATCGCCCATCCGCGTGAGCAGGTATTCCCAATCCAGATCGCCGGCAACATGGTACAGGAGATTCAACACGTCCGGCCAATCGCAGCGTTCGCGCTGCATGATGTAAAGCTTGTCCCAGATCATCGCCTCCGCCGGCAGCACTTTCAGCGTATGCCCGAGCATCTCCACCGAGGGTCCGCTCATCCACAACTCGTCGATCTGCTGCCGATGATTGGCCATCGCCCAGATTACGTCGATGATGGTGCCGTCCCTTACTGCGCGGTAGATCCACCAGCGGTCGTACGGTTTTTCGTCGTAATAGTCTCTGAAGCCCAGCCCGCTGAGCAGTTCGATCATTTCGTCTTTATGCGCCGGACCTACGTAAAGATCCAGATCTTTGGTATTCCGCCAACTGCCCGTGTAGGTGGCAACGGCGAATGCGCCGCCCAGCGCGAAATCAATACCGCGCACGCAAGCCTCGTCAATTACGGCGCGGTATAGGGAACATTCGTCTTCCGGGATGAGCGCGATCCACTGCGTGAGTTGATGAAGTTTTTTGTGGTGCAATGGCCGCATCATCGTAGACCATGCGAGCAAAAGCAGTGCCAAAGCACCGTTGGGTGCTATTGCGAACTCTTTTCGCGGGGTTTGGCGACGAGAAGACGGCGATTGTACATGTGCTGGAATACTTCGCTCACCCGCTCGGCGCCCCACTGCTCCAGATCGATATTTCCGTGCGACTGAATTTGCAGCACCACGTCGCCCGCCGGGTTGATCTTACACTCGACGCCTTCGATGCGCTGCTCGTGGCTGCGGTCGAGATTGTCGGCGAGCCGCAGAATCGGCATGAGCAGATTCACTTCGCGGCGCTCGTCGGCAGTCAGCGCCTGCCAGGCTCCGTGCACGGGATTCGGCAGGCTCTTGCGGTGATAGCGGCACAGCGCGGCGATGGTGAGGCGCTCGCGTTCCGTGAAGCCGGGCATATCCGAATTCGCCACCACGTAATAGGAATGCTTGTGGTGGCTCGCCGAGCTGATGTAGTGCCCGGCGTCCAGCAAGTAACTGGCGGCTTCCAGCAGCTTGCCCGATCGCGGAGGAAGTTCATGCACCGGCTGCAGCGCCGCAAAGAGAAGTGACGCGATGCCCGCGACGCGGCGCGCATGCTCGAGCGAGACGCCAAAGTGCCGCGCCATGTCTTCCACTTCCTTACGCTGATCGCGGGCCAGGCGGGAAAGTTCGGCGCCCACGTTTCGTGCCGCCAGATCCGCAATGATTCCATCGCGAACTCCGGCGCGCGAATAGTACACCGCCGGTAAACGGAACTCCTGAATAAAATCCAGCAGCACCGCCATGCCGGGCACGATGATCTCGGCGCGGCGCGGTCCGATGCCCGTCATGGCGCGCCGCTGCGCCAATGTCGCGCCGCTGAGTTTCTCATAGAGGTGCCGCACCTGGGCCGCCGTCACGCGCTGCCGGTCGATCTCCTCGCGCTTGGAACGCGGCACGCGAGCCACGGCGCTCGCCACTGCCGATGCGGTGGCCGATGTCGCAATCGCACGATCCCATCCGGCGCTGCCGAGCTTCCTCACCGAGCTCCACAGCTTTTCGCGGATGAACTCGTGCATCTGGTGAAGCTGGTTGGAGCGCGGCGGGTCGTCGCGCAGAAAGTTCTCCTTCAGCCGCACGGCGCCGAGCGGCTTCGAGTAGGCTTCGCGTAAGCGGCCGTCCTCGGCGGCGATGATTTCGGCGCTGCCGCCGCCTATATCGATGATCAGGGTGCGTTTGGCGGCGGCCGGCCAGATCGTCTCGACGCCCAAGTGGATGAGCCGGGCCTCTTCCCGGCCGGAGATGATTTCCACGCGCGTCCCCGCCGCTTGCGACGCACGCTCCACGAATGTCTGCGGATTGCGTGTGTCGCGAATCGCGCTGGTGGCGACGGCGCGCACGCCCACCACTTCGAGCTTGCGATACAACTCCGCCATGCGCGACAGCACGGCGCACGTGCTCTTTAGCGCGTCTTCGCTGACCGTGCCCATGCGGAAGACGCTCTCGCCTAAGCGGGTGACTTCGCGGTCGGACGCGAGGATACGCGGCGGCTGCCCGGGCAAAACCTCCGCGGCTTCCATACGAATCGAGTTACTACCTATGTCGATTGCGGCGTATCGGGCCACAGACTTTTATAGTGGCACAGGGCGGCTCGACTCATAGGTACTGCGGCGCGCGGCTTGGTTCGTTTTCCGGCAGTGCCGGTTCCCGGGAAATCCGGGGAACGGTTTATTTTCCCTTGGCGCGGACCCGGTCTCCGACTTTCACGGCTTGCGTGCTGGTGTACGTTGCCGCCGCGGAGCCGCTATCCACATCCGTCACCACCGCCTCACCGAGAGGCTCATCGTTCCAGCGGAGAATGCGGCCGGAGTCGGGATCGCGGATCGGCTTGCCGGGACGCCACAAATCCAACTTATCGCCCGCCTTCACTCCTTGCGCCGCGCCGGCATTGATCACGATGCGCGAGGGGTTCACATCGGCCACCACCGCTTCGATGCGCCGCTCGTGCACGGGCATGGCGGCAAGCTTGGCTTCCACCTGCGCGGCCATATCGGAAATCGCCTTGTTCATGGCTTCGTTCTGTATATCGGCCGCCGGATTCGCGGTGCCGTAATACTGATCCATGTTGTCTTCCTTGACGCCCTTCTTTTCCGACGTCGCAGTGCCGTCGGCGACGGACAGAATCTCCGCCGTTTCCGGACTGACGATGCGCGCCGTGATCGCCACGTCGGCCTTCACGTCATGAGTCGTCTTGTTGAGGCTGCCCACGTGAAAGCCTGCGTAGCTGTGCGGATGGCCGGTGGTCCGGTCGGAATGGTCAAATCGCGTGACGCTGCCGAGGATGATGGCATCGACGCCCAGAATGCGCCCGACGCGCGCGGCAGTCGCGGCGTCCACGCGATCGCTGTTGCTGAGGTTCTGCTCGTCCATCAGCCGCTTCAGCTCTTTGCGCTCGATGACGGTGCACGTTCCGTCGCGCACCAGTTTCGCAATGAGCAGATCCGCGACCGTGGAACCGACCTCGGGCGCTGCCGTGGTGGACGACGCCATCATGGAGTTCCACGGATTCTTCGCGACCGTTGTGGATGCCGGTGGATTGTCGAAATCGAAAACTGCAACTCTACGTTTTTGGGAATCGGCGGCGAACAGGATTGACGCCGCGGTGAGAAACAAGAACAGGGCCCGCATTACGTGTTCCATTATACGGCGCACTGCGCGCATCGGGATTAGATTGGGAACATGTTTCGTAACCTTGCGTCCGCATTGTTTGTTTCAAGTACGATGTTGGCCGTATGCGCCCTGGCGCAGGATGGAGCTACCGTACTCACCCCCGGCAATCCGCCTCTCACTCGGGAAATGGCCGAGCACCGCATTCATGTACAGGAAGCCTTTCTGGACGTTCATCTCACCGCCGGGCAGAAGGATCAACTCGAACGCGCGCTGGTTGAAACGTGGCGCAAAAACGACCGCGAGGAGATTCAGCATGCGCTCGAAGATTTGAAATTCTACGGCAAGGATGAGCAGCTTCGCGCACTGCGCGCTGCCAACCTGGAGTCTTACGTCCAGAATCTTCGGAATCATAAAGACGAGCCCGAGGACGCCACGCTGCTGGCGGCTTTCGAGGCCGCTCACCCCGAAAATCGCGACACGATGCACGCGCACGGACTCGACGCGCTGGTGGGCGATTGGCAAACCGGCGATGCGCTACCGCCGCAGATCAACCCGGTGACGCACCAGCCGCAGGGCATCTCGTTTTCCGAGGCGCTCATCCTCAAGATTTTTTCCGATGGCCGCTTTCAGCACGGTTGGGTTCACCGGCACTGCGCCGGTGGCGTGCAATGCTGCCAGGAGACGGGCACCACCGCCGAAGGCACAATCGGCGTTGAAGCTACCCGCCTCACGCTGAAGGAGGAGCACGGCAGCATCACGAACAGAAACCCGTGCGTTCCGAGCGCCGCGCTCAACAAGAGCATGGATCCGCAGCAGCAGTCGTTCGACTGGTCGCTGAAGCAGGACGCGAAGGGCGCGCCCATGCTTTGTCTCTCCGCGCGGCCCTTTCAGGTGACGGAAAAGAGCTCGCCGGTGTGCTACAAGAGGATGCATTGAATGGAACTGTACCTCCTTCGCCACGGAATCGCCGAAGATGCCGCGCCCGGCGGCTCGGATTCGGCGCGCGCGCTTACCTCAGAGGGCAAAGAAAAGCTGCATCGCGTCCTGAAGCGTGCGGCCGCAGCCGGAGCGTCTCCGTCGCTCATACTTTCCAGTCCGTACCGCCGCGCCATAGAGACGGCCGCTATCGCCGCCGACGTTCTCGACTATAAGGGCAAGGTTCCGCGCACCGAAGCGCTGTTGCCCAACGCATCGCCGTACGATGCGTGGGAGGAGATTCGCGCGCGGCGGGACGAGGACTCGATCCTGCTGGCCAGTCACGAGCCGCTGATGAGCACTCTGGGCGCCTTTCTGCTGCACTCGCCCGCGCTCGCCATCGATATGAAGAAAGCCGCGCTCCTCCGCATCGACTGCGCCGCCTTCGGAGCAGAACCGCGCGGCACGCTCAAGTGGATGCTCACCCCGGCGCTCGTGAGCTGATAGTTGAGTGAAGCTAGGGGCATTGCAATTCACCACAGAGACAGAGGACGCAGAGAGGTCACAGAGAAAACCCCAAAAACCGGCTTTTTAGTCTTCTCTGTGTTCTCTGTGAAATCTCTGTGTCTCTGTGGTGAACTCACACTGCCCCAAGCCTAGATAGACCGCACGGGCATAGCCACCACGTCGTCAATCCGGATGGCCTCTTTGACTACGAACGGCTCCCCGTACTTCACTCCGATTTGGTTGCCGTAGAACCGGGCCACCGATGCCAATCGCTCCCGGATCTCTTCTTCGTCGGGAAACAGTGTCGAGCCTTCTTCTGTTTTTCCGTACTGCGACGCGTAGCTCAATAGCGCCTTCATCCGCCGTTCGAACTGGCCGCTGATGTCGACGATGAAGGAGGGCTTCACATCTGCGTAAAGAGCAGCGTACAGGATCTTCTGCGGGCGATGCGGCTCGCTGTATTCATCCAGCTTCTTCAGCCCCGCTAAAAAACACGCTTCGAAGCTGATTTCGGCGGCGCGATAGTGGTCCGGGTGGCGAGCTTGCCAGTACGGCAGAATGACAACGCGCGGCTTCAATTCGCGAATCTTCACTGCCAGGGTCATTCGCGCGGAAAGAGTGTTTTCCAGCCTCGCATCCGGCATGTACATATTGCCGCGCCACGCCAGCGACATCTCTTTGCCCGCGGCCTGGCTTTCTTCCACGCGCAGTTCGGGGCTTCCGCGCGTTCCCATGTCTCCGGCGGTGAGGTCGAGCACTCCGGTGCGGTAGCCCATTTCGGCCATGCGGATGAGCGTGCCTCCGCACGTCTGTTCCACGTCGTCGGGATGCGCGGCGATCGCCAGCACGTCGAGGCTCATCTGCGCGCCTTCAGTTTCTTCAACAGTTCATTCATGGTGAGACGGTATTTGAATGCTTTCGCTCCGTCGATCGCAATGACGGGCACTTCGTCATTGTACAGGCGGCGCAATTCGGGGTCGCGATCGATGTCGCGCTCTTCGTAAACGAACTCGGCGCGGCGGCGCGCTTCGGCGATGATCTTCTTGGCGTCATCGCAGAGGCAGCAGCCCTTGCGCGTGTAGAGAGTGACGAGCGGGAGCATCTACCAGTAGAGATCGCGGCGCTTGGTGTAGCGCTCGCGCGTGCCGAGCAGGTTCACCAGGATAATACCCGCGATGAAGCCGCCCACGTGCGCGAAGAACGCCGTTCCGCCGCCCTGCGAATATTGCGACGATGCGATGCTGTCGAACCCGCCGAAGAACTGCAGCGCGAACCAATACAGCAGCATGACCCACGCGGACACGTCGAAGGTGGTGATGAAGATAAAGACGAACAGCAGGCAGACGATGCGGGCTCGCGGAAACTTCACCAGATAAGCGCCCATCACACCCGCAATCGCACCGCTCGCGCCCACCATCGGCACGCGCGAATCGGCGTTCAGCGTGGTCTGCGCCATGGCGGCCGCGATACCGCACAGCAAGTAGAAGAGCAGGAATTTCTCATGCCCCATAATGTCTTCGATGTTGTCGCCGAAGATCCACAGGAACCACATATTGCCCAGCACATGCATCCAGCCCGCATGCAGAAACATGCTGGTGAAAATGTGCGAGAACTGGAAGTGGTCCGGCACCAGACCGTAGTGCGCGATGAAGGCGTTGAGCGTGTAGGGGTCGAGCGAGAACTCGAACAGAAAGATCAGCACGTTGACCACGATGATGAGGATGGTCACCGCGGGTCGCGAGTAACTCGGCTGTGTATCGCGTAACGGGAACATTTAAGAATGTTGCGCGCGGACCGCAAAGTCGGCGTTGGAGCGGCGCTCGGCGCGGGACATGAGGGCGCGAACTTCTTCGAGACCGTGAATGCCGCCGCGCGCGCCCATGGCGGTGCAGTTCAAGGCAGCCATGGCGTTGGCGAATTCCAGGGTTTCGCGCATTCCCATTCCTTGCAAAACAGCATAGCAGAAGGCCCCGTGGAACACGTCTCCCGCGCCGGTGGTATCCACACAATTCACCACGAAAGCGGGCTCGTAATAGAAGCGTCCAGCGAAGAGAGCCAACGCTCCGTGCGCCCCCAGCGTCATCGCCGCTACCTTCATCCCGTAGCGCTCCTGAAGCGTCGATAACGCGGCGAAGGGATCGTGCTCGCCGGTCCACGCGCCGGGAAATTCGCTGCTTGCGACCAGGTAATCCACGTTCGGCAGCACACGGTCGAAGCCGTGATAAATGGTGTCCACGTCCACCGTGACCGGGATCCCGTGACGGCGCGCAATCGCGGCGGCGTGCGCGACGGCCGGCGTATCGTGCCCATCGATGTGGAGCAGGCGCGCGCAGGTGATCTGCTCCTCCGAGATCTGTTCGGGGTCGATGCGCAGGCAGTCGTCGCGGCGCCAGAGCACGGTGCGTTCACCGGTGGAGGCATCGATGATGATGTACGCGGATTGATTGGCGCAGCCGTGGCGCAGTTGCAGGTGGTCGAGATTGACGCCCGTGCCGCGGAGACTTTCCAGTTGCACGCGGCCGCGGTCGTCGTCGCCCACGGTGCCGATGTACTTGGCTCGCAGTCCCAACCTCGCGCACGCCACCATGGCGCTCGCCACCTGTCCGCCGGGGCTGGTAATTTCCGCCTGGTAAGGAACTTTGCCGGCGTAAGCCGGGAAGTGCGGCACCAACAGCAGCGTGTCGGTGGCGTTCAGGCCAACTCCCACCACATCGAATTCGGGCATGAACTCACATTGTCGCTTGACACGGCCGCGGAGTAATGCTAGTTTTCTAGCATGCTGCTAAAAAATCAGCACGGTGCGGCATTGAGCCGTAGGGAACGGCAGATTATGGACATTTTGTATCGCGCGGGAAAGGCGTCGGCCAACGAGGTGCGGGATGCCATGGCCGACGCTCCGAGTTACTCGGCCGTGCGCGCGATGCTGCGCGTGCTGGAGGAGAAGGGCCACGTCAAGCATCAGGCGGAAGGTCTGAAGTATGTGTATGTGCCGACGCTGGCCCGCGACACCGCCAAGAAGAACGCGGTGAAGCACCTGATGAACACCTTCTTCAACGATTCGCCGGAGCAGATTGTAGCGGCGCTGCTGGACGTTTCTTCCACGCGGTTGACAGGCGAGGAACTGGACCGCATGGCGCAACTGATCGAAAAAGCCCGCAAGGAGGGCAAGTAAATGTTGTGGACATTCGTGGTACTGGCGCTGAAGAGCACGGCCGTTCTGGCGGCCGCGCGATTATTGACGTGGGCGATGCGCGGCCGTAGCGCGGCGTCGCGGCACCTGGTGTGGAGCGGCGCGTTCGCTGCCGTACTTGCGCTTCCTTTATTGACCGTGGTGCTGCCGCGGATGGCGGTATCGGCGCCGGCGCCGTCGCTCGTGTTCCGCAGCGATGCCGCCGCGCAACCGGTGACCCCGAAGGATGCTCAATCTCTACCCGGCGGGTTTGTGGCCGCTGCGCCTGCGCGCACTGCGGCGGGCGCGGTGGGCTGGCTCCAATTGCTGCTGCTGGCGTGGTGCGCCGGAGCGCTCGCGATATTGGCGCGCGTGGCGATGGCATATAGTGCGATCGCCCGGCTGCGCCGCCGTGCCCGCCCATACCCGGAGAGCGCCGAGCCGCTCGCTCGCCGGTTGGGCATTGCGCACCCGGTCGCGATCCTCGAAAGCGAAGCGGAGACCATGCCGATGACCTTCGGCGTGTTTCGCCCGGCGGTGTTGATGCCCGCGGGCAGCGGACAGTGGGATGCGGAGCGCCGCGGCATGGTGCTGCTGCACGAGCTCGCGCACGTCAGGCGCGGCGACCCGGCGACCCACCTCCTGGGCCGCTTTGCCCTGGCGCTGTACTGGTGGAATCCACTCGCCTGGACCGCGTGGCGCGAATTTCTGAAGGAACGCGAACGCGCGGCTGACGACCTCGTTCTGAATGCCGGAGCGCGCCCGAGCGAGTACGCGCGGCATCTGCTGGAAATCGCGCGTTCGCTGCATTGCGCGTCGCGGTTGGATGGCGCGGCCATCGCTATGGCGCGCGGTCCGCAACTCGAAGGACGCCTGCTCGCGATTCTGGACTCGAATCGCAACCGCCGGAGTCCCCGTCGCGCCGCGTCCGTCGTCGCTGCGCTTGCGGCAAGCGCTTTGCTGATGCCGCTAGCGGCGATGCAGACGCAGCAGGCCGCTCCGCTGCCGAACGTCGACTCGGTGATCCGCGAGGCGAACGCGAAGAAGGATCATGAACTGGTGGACTACGTCGCTTCCGTGTTGAAAAGCAACGGGCAGTTCGACGCGGCCGCGCAGGCGCTGCAGGCGGGCTTGCAGATTCGCGAAGAGCAATCCGGTTCGGGCAGCGTGGAATACGGTGTGGGGCTGGTGAAGTTGGGCGAACTGGAGAGCCGCCGGCAAAACAGCAAGGATGCGCTGGTGTACTTCACGAAGGCCGAACAGGTGCTGCAAAACCGGCCGGAAGCCGCGCCGGCGCTGCACTTCCTGGGAATCGACGCGCTCGCGGCGAAGAAGTATGACGACGCCTTCCAATACTTCGAGCGGCTCGCGGCGGCCGACCCTTCGCAGGCGGGTATCGCCATGATGTGGATGGCGGTGACGCGCGAGCATCAACACGACGACACCGCGGCCGAGACGCTGTTCCAGAACGCCATCGCCACGCAGGCGGAAGATCTGAACGGCGCGGTGGTGCGTAGCGTATATGCCGCTTTCCTACGCGGCCAAAAGCGCGTGGAGGAGGCGCAAGCGTTGGATGAGCAGGCCAGCGCCATTCGCGGACGGCTGCGTCAACGGCGGCAGCAAGTAGTCGCGCCCGCGCCGGCGAAACCGGCTCAGGCCGGCAGTGGCGCGGCGATGACGGCGCCACGACTCACCTTCAAACAGGAGCCCTCGTATTCGGAGGAGGCGCGGCTTGCGAAGTATCAGGGTACGGTGACACTGTCGGTGGTGATCGGCGAAAACGGCAAAGTTACCACTGCCCAGGTGGTGCAAAGCCTCGGGTTAGGCCTGGATGAGCAGGCCATGATGGCGGTAGAGACCTGGACCTTCCAGCCGGCCACGAAAAACGGCGTGCCGGTGCCGACGCAAGCCCTTGTCGAAGTAAATTTCCGTCTGCTGTAAGGGGCGTTAGCGCAGCGTTCCTACCTGGTAATCCACGGCGATTCGCTGCGCCTGGTAATCATACTGCGCATTGGTCAGCGCGATCTGCGCGCCCGTCAAATTCAGTTGCGCCTGGCTCACTTCCACGAATGAGCTCAGGCCCAACTGATACCGGCTCTGTGAAAGATCCAGCGCCATCTTTGCCTGACTGACCAGTTGCTGGCTGAGCGCGATCTTGTCGTACGCCGAATTCGCGTTCAGCCACGCGACACGCACATCGCGGATGATGCGATTCTGCTCATCCGTTATATTCTGTGCGGCAGCTTCCGCCTGCAAACGAGCCTCCGCGGTGCGCGCGTGAAACAGACCGCCATTGAACACCGGGATCGTGACGTTCAGGCCGACCGCCCCGTATTTTCCCGGCAGGCCGGTGTAACTCTGCGGAATCAATCCCATGCTGCCGATCGCCGCGACGCTCGGATAGTAGAGATCGTGCTCCGCCCTGGCGAAGCTTGCGGCGGCGTTCTGCCGGAGCCGCAACTCCGAAAGTTCCGGCCGCTGTTGGATTGCTTGCGAAATGAGGTCGGCCACGCGGTCGGGAAGCGGCGCGGGCAGCGGCTCATCGGCCACCGTAAACGCGGTCTGGTTCGGCAGACCCATGATGGCCGCGAGTTGCGCTTCGGATGCCGAGACATTGTTCTGCGCCTGTACCTGCATCAGCCGCGCATCGGCCAGGTTCACGTTCGCAAAACTGACATCGAGCTGCGACCGGAGGTTGGCGTTGGCGAGCGCGGTGATCTGATCCACCACCAGTTGCCGCGCGTTCACCGTCTCATTGGCAACCGTGAGCAGTGCGTGGTTGCGCAGCACGTTGAAGTACGCCTCACTGGTGCCCAGCAGAATATCGGCGCGCGTCTCATCGGTAACCTGATCCTGCGCCTGCGCCTGCAATTTCGCCATTCCGGCGAGTTGCCGAGTGCGGCCGAAATCCGTGATCAACTGGTTGACGACCACGCCGCTGCCCAACCGGCTGTAAACCACCGGATTGTTGAGCGCTCCCGCGCCGAGGCGGCTGCCATCGTCCGCGCCGACCCCGGTCAGTGACGCGCCTACACTCGGCATCATCGCCGAACTGTACTGCTTGGGAACCTCGTAAGCGGCTGCCGCGGTGAGGCGAGCCGCGGAGACGCGCGGATTGTTCGCGATCGCCAAACGCTGCGCTTCGGCCAGCGTGAGATGCATCGTTTGCTGCGGCTGGGCGAATGCGCATACCGCTGCGGCGAGTAGGAATGTGAATGTCAGTTTACGCATTGCTTTCATTTCGGCCGTAAACCAGCACGTAGGCTGCGGGCACCAGGAATACAGTCAGCGCGACCGATACGGAAAGTCCGCCGAGAATCGCGCGCGCCAGTGGGGCGTACGCTTCGCTGCCGGCGCCGAGTTTCAACGCCATCGGGAGAAGCCCGATGATAGTGGCCAGCGAGGTCATCAGCACCGGACGCAAGCGCACCCGGCAGGCAAGTGCGACGGCTTCACGCACCGTCATGCCTTCGCCGCGCAACTGCCGCGTGAATTCCACGATCAGAATGCTGTTGGAAACCGCGATTCCGACCAGCATTACGACGCCCATCAGCGACATCACGTTCAGGGTTGTGTTGCTGGCCCAGAGAATCAGGATTACGCCCATCAGCCCGGGCGGCACAGCCGTGAGAATGATGAACGGGTCGAGAAACGATTGGAACTGCGCCACCAGAATCAGGTACAGCAGCACCACTGCCATGCACAGTCCCAGCGAAAAGCTGGTGAAGGAAGCGAACATGCCCTGCACCATTCCGCGCAGGGTGATGGCCAGTCCTTCGGGCACTTTGCTGCCCGCGATGATGTCGTCGATCGAGTGCGCGATGCGGCCCAGATCCTCATTCAGCGGCCGCACGTAAATATCGATCGTGCGCCGCAGCGAGTAATGATCCACTTCCGTCGGCGACGTTCTGCGTTGAATGTCGCTCACCATATCGAGCCGCGTGGGCTGGCTGATATTCGAGGCGCGCAGCGGAATACCCCGCAGGTCGCTGAGCGTCTTCACCTGGTTTTCCGGATACTGCACGGTGAGCATGTAGTCGTTGCCGTTCTTCGGGTCGATCCAGAAGCTGGGCGCGATCATCTGGTTGGAGGTGAGCGCCGTGATCACGTTCCGGACCACTTCCTGCTGATCGAGACCCATTTCGCTGGCACGGACGCGGTCCACATTGAGCTGCAGCGCCGGGTAATCGATATCCTGCGGAATAAAGACGTCGGCGACTCCGGGAATCTTCTGAATCCGCGATGCCAGACCGAGCGCGGTGGCATACGCATTTTTCATGTTGGACCCGGCCACCTGTACATCAATCGGCGCCGGCAGCCCCATATTCAAGACCGCGTCCACCAAACCGCCCGATTGGAAGTAGGCGCTGAGCTCAGGCATTTCGCGCGCCAACCGCTCCTTCATGCGCGCCATGTATTCGTAGCTGCCCACCTTGTGGTCGTCCTTGAGACTCACCTGCACAAACGCCGTGTGCATGGCGGAGTTCGTCGTGTAGATCGCCGAGAAGTCCGGTGTCGCTCCGATATTGGAGACGATCATGCCGAGATCCTCCGGTGAGACCACATGCCGCACAAGATTCTCCACCTTCGCGACCTCGCCTTCGGTGACCAGCAGGCGCGTGCCCGTAGGCGCTTTCAGGTTGATGACGAACTGTCCGGCGTCCGTGCGCGGGAAGAAGGAAAGCCCGAGCAGCGGGAACATCGCCAGGCATGCGCCAAACCCAACGGCGAAGAGGCCGAGCGTCGCAATGGGCCAGCGCAGGGTAACGCCCACGGCGCGGTCGTAGAGCCGCAGGAAGTTTTCGAATCGCGCGTTGAACCAGACGTTGAAACGCTCGCCGAAGCTGCGCTTCCGCGGCGCATGATCCACTGTGATTGGCTGCTCGGAAGAGGGCGTGCCGTGATGCGCGGGAGCCTTAATAAACATGGCGCAGAACAGCGGCACCACCGTCATCGCAACGGCGAACGACGCGAACAGGCTGAGCGCCACTGCCAGCGCCAGCGCGGAGAACAGAAACTTGCTGACGCCGTACAGGAACGTTACCGGGAAGAACACCACCACCGTTGTGAGCGTCGCCGAAAGCACCGGAAGCGCCACTTCCTTGCCGCCCTTTTCCGCGGCTTCGCGCGGGGTTTCGCCGAGCTCCAGGTGCCGGTAAATATTCTCCAGCACCACCACGGAGTTATCGATCAGGCGTGAGAACGCCAGCGCCAGGCCGCCGAGCACCATGCTGTTGACCGATCCTCCGCCCATCGAAAGCGCAATGAACGCCGCCAGCGCCGATAGCGGAATCGAGAAAAACACCGCGACCGTGGCGCGCATGCTGCCGAGGAAGATCAGAATCATGATCGACGTCAGTAGCAGGCCGATGCCACCCTCGTGCAGCAGTGTTTCAATGGCGGTCTTCACGAACTTGGATTGATCGAACACCACCTGCGTTTGCAGGCTCTTCGGAACGTCAAACAGCTTGGTCAGCGCCGCGCGGATTCCGTTCACTACATCGATGGTGTTGGTGTCGCCGCCCTGCTTCAAAACGGGCGTATAGACGCTGCGCTGCCCATCCACACGCACGATGTTCGTCTGAATCTGGTGCCCGTCCTCAGCGTGTCCGATATCCGCAATGCGCACCGGCGCGTCATGCACCATTTTGATCGGGAGCTGGTCAATATCGCGGATGGTGCTGAGCTGGCTGTTCGTGTAGATGTTGTAATCCAGCGGCCCGAGCTGCACGTCGCCGGCGGGAAGGATCAGGTTCGATTGGTTGACCGCCCGAACCACGTCCATCACCGTCATCTGGTGCGCTTCCAGCTTGTACGGGTCCGTGTAGACCATGATCTGGCGATACTTGCCGCCGAACGGCTGCGGCACGCTGGCGCCCGGCACGCCGCCGATCTGGTTGCGCACCTGGAACTGCGCCAGGTCGCGAAGCTGTGTTTCGTTCAGCCCTTCGCCCTTGAACGTCACCAGGCAGACAGGCAGGCTGGATGCATCGAACTTGAGCACCACGGGCGGCAGCGTTCCGGGCGGCAAGCGCCGTAGCTGCGCCATGGCGAGATTGGAGATCGTCGTCACCGCCGAATCGGGGTTCGTGCCCGGCTGGAAGTAAACCTTGATGATGCTTACGCCGGGCAGCGACCGCGATTCGATGTGCTCAATGCCTGAGCCCAGCGTGAAGAAGCGTTCGAAGCGGCTGGTGATGTCCGTCTCGATCTGTTCCGGCGGCATGCCGGAGTAGAACGTGGCAACCACTACCACCGGGATGTTCATCGCGGGGAACATATCCACGGGCATGCGAACCAGGCTGCTGACGCCCACCACCGCGATAATCAGGCAGACGACGACGATGAAATACGGATTTTGAATCGCGAATCGAGACATAGATAAACTGCGGCTAGCTGGCCGCCCCCATCACCGTGACCTTCGGCTTCACCTCTTCTCCGGCTTGCAGGCTGGAACGGCCGCCGATCACCACCATGTCGCCTTCATTCAACCCGGAGACCACCTCGATCTCATCTGCCGTTTCCAGGCCGAGTTGAATCTTGCGGACTTCCACGCGATTGTTGGGCGTTACCACCATCACGCGGCCCGTCTGCGCCTCGCCGGATGCACTGGTATCGGTATCGACCGCGGTCACCGGAACGGCGAGGACGTTGGCGTGGCGCGCCAGAGTGAGATCGACCTCGGCGTACATTCCGGGCACCAGCACCAGGCTCGGATTCTGCACGTCGACTTCAGTCGCCATGGTGCGCGTTTCGACCGACAGCTTATCGGAGAAGCGAACCACCTTGCCCGGGAAACTACGCTTCAGCGTGGGCACCTTGACCTCCACCTGCTGGCCGATGTGCACACCCGGAACCGCCGATTCGGGCACCGGCAGAATCAGGCGGAGCAGTCTGTTTTCACTGAGGCGGACCACCGGAGCAGCTTGCGCTTTCGATGAGGTGCCCTGCTCAATCATGGAGCCGGGGTCGGCATAGCGCGCGGTGATTACACCGGTGAAAGGCGCGGTCACCTGCGTGTACCCCATCAGCGTCTTCACCTTGGCGGCATCGGCCTGATGCACGGCCACGGACCGGTTTGCGGCTTCGACCGCGGATTTTGCGGCGGCAACCTGCGCTTCCGCGACGAGGTCTTTGCTTTGTGCGTCTTCGATTTCCTGCTCCGCCACCAGACCGGCCTTCACACCGGCCAGCCGCTTGTAATAAACCTCCGCGATTTTGTGCGCGGTTTGCGACCGCGTCAGTTCGTCGGAAGCCCGCTGCACTTCGGCCTTGGATTGCTCCACAGCGGCGTCCGCCCGTCTCAGGTCGTCCTCCATTTCGGGGACTTCCAGAGTGGCGAGCAGCGCGCCCTGCTGAACGCGGTCGCCTATATCGACGTTGATCTCTTTGACGTAGCCGGCGACCTTCGCCATCACGTCGACTTCCTGGTACGGTTTGAACTCCGCCGTGAGCGCGAGCTTGTGGGTCAGGCTGTCCGTTTTGACGCGCGCCACCGCAACCGTCGGCACTTCCGGCGTGCTCCGCGCCGCTTGTACCTCCTGGTTTCTCCCGCAGGCGGCGAGAAAAGCGAGAGCGAATACGGGAACGATCAGGGCTTTTTCTGGTCTCATGGAATTCATTCGCGAATGGCGGCTTGTAGTTTTTCGATGGTGAAGTCGGAAGAGCGGCACAAATCGATAATCTTGCGATCGTGAGCCTGTATCCGGCGAGCGGTTTCAATGGCTTCCGCGGCGATGTCTTGCGGGACGGAAATGACGCCGTGGCAATCCGCGTACAGCAGATCGCCCGCTTCCACCGTCAGGCCGAAGATTTCCACGGGCTGCCCGAAATCGACAACGTGCGCGTATGCGTGGGAGACGGCGACGGAGTGCGCGAACACGGGAAACTTCAGTTCGGCGAGGCCTTCGAGGTCGCGGACAGACCCGTTGGTGATGGCGGCGCAGCATTGGAACGCCTGCAGCACGGCCGCGTGTACCTGTCCGAGAGTGGATCCGCCGCCCGCGTTGCGCTCCATGTCCTGGATCACGGCGATGCGGGGCGCAGGCAGGCGGCCGATGGCCTCCCACCAGTCCGTGCGGTCCACGTAGGCGTTGCCGGTCATCGGCGGATCGGCAGTCTTCACGCGGCACGTCGCGGCATAGCCTGCCACCCTGGGATACCCGCCAGTGAGGCACTGGAGTCCGGGCTGCGTGTAACCTGTGTTGCGCAAACGAACCCCGAAATGCTCAATTGCATTGGCGATGGTGCAGGTATCGAATTGCTGGATCTCACTGAGGATGGAAGGCGGGAGTGGGTCCACAAACTCGATGATACGGAGAGCGGCAGGGCGGAACGAATACCCCGGTTGGGGTAGTTGGCGGGAAAACGGGCCGTAGTCGTGCCGACAGGAATGCTTCCTGTCGGGCCGCGCGGAGCGCGGCTTAGGTGCGCTCTGCGCGCCTGGTACAGGCCGGTACCTACCTTGCGATTAGCCGGACGGGGCCCAGGATCCCCGAGGGCTGCGGCTTCACGCTCTGCATGTCCTGCGCCTGAAACCGCTCGCCGTACTTCGCCGTGAGCTCGCGATAATCGGGTAGCGGACCCTTCGCCATTCGATTCAAAGCGAGATTCGCCACCTCCACCTTGACGTTGTTCGCCCCCGCGTGCAGGTACGGCCCGATATTCACCTCATAAGGCGCGCACCAGATGGACCCGGCTCGCTTTCCGTTTACCGTCACCTCCGCAGCCTCGCGAATCGGACCGTCCAGCATCGCGCGCATCCCCGACCCTGCCCTCCGGCCCTCGGCTTCCACCGGCGTCCCTTCTCCGAAGTTCAGATACACCGCCCGCCCGCGCCCCAGCATTCCCGCGGGAACGTTCACCGTCCGCGTGTACACGCCGACGCCTGAGTAATACTCACGATCCGGGAGTTCGGTCCACGACTTGGGCTTTTCCAAAGCCACCGGCGGCGCGTCCGGAAATGCCAGCGTCCAGCCGTCGCTGATGTCCACCGGCGCCGCAGCGGGCGCGCTCGGCGTCGCCGGACGAGCACTCCGCGAGAACACCACGATTCTCGATTCGTACGGCGCCAGATCCAGATCCAGCGTGGTCCCGCCTGCCCCGGTAATCTCGCCGGTGAGCGGATTCCAATATTCCGCGGCCAGGCCCGCAACGCGGAATTGCGCCTTGGAGCGCACCGGATGGTTGGCCGTGTTCGCGACAAAGTACACGTCCGCGAAATCGAGCTTCCGGTGAATGAACGCGATGCTCGGGTCCACGGCGACATCGGCCGCGAGAGCCGCGTGCAGAGCGTCGCCGAGCTTCGCCTCATCGGTCACGCTGAACTGCGCAGCCAGCTCGCGCACCTTTGCCGTATCGCCTTCCTCCTGCAGCCCCGGAGCGAGTGACGGCAGACGGCGCGTGAAGATCACGTGCCCTCCCTTCTTCGAATACTCCGTTAGCCGCTGCAACGTTGCCGCCGGCATACGCTCCGCGCCCGGGACCACCAGAATCGGATAGGGAATGCCGTGCGCCATCGCATCGTCATCGATGAAATCCAGGTTGTACCCGGCGCTCAGAATCGCCGGCACCACATTCGGACCCAGGAGCCGGTCCATTTCGCCGTTGATGGAGACGTGCCCAAGCGTGAAGGACGCCCACGCATCGTCGGTCGGAAGGTACAACGCAACATCGTTCGCGGGCCTGCCCTGCCGCAGCAGATAACTGATGCGCTGCAGGTACCGCGTCACATCCGGCATCACGATCCACCACGGATTGTGCGCATTGAACACCGCGGCCGCGTAGAAACGCCAGCCGGGCTCGCCTGCTTCGGGCGGCGAATACGGCCAGCCGTGGCCGATCAGTTGATTGATACCCTGCAGAAAATGCAGGTCGGCCTCCGCCTTCATATCGAGCGGAGTGGCGCGGAAGACGGGCGAATGCAGCCACGTCCACGTTTCCGATGACGTCACCGGACGATTGTAGAGATGGCTCGCCGAGGCCGCCCAGCGGGTCGCGGAGAATCGCCGCCATTGCGTGCCCTCGCCTTCGGGCAGGTCGACATATTGATTGCTGGAGAGAGTGACCGGCGGCGTGCCGTAGGTCTGCGAGCGAAACAGAGTGCCGTGCCCATGCGCCCATTCCCGCACCGGAGTCAGATAGTTCTCATCGGCGAGCTCGGTGAGCGTGCGGCCCCAATCGTGCCGGATGGCGGCGGTCTTTGCGCCGATATCGCCCGCGAGCGCCGGCAGATAGGGCTTCAGATCGTAGCCGCGCCGCTTCTGAAATTCCGCGAGCAGGTTCGGCGTCCAATCCGCCCCATACACTTCCAAACTGTCGCTGAAGACGGCGTGCGGTGGGTTGGGTCCCGTGGCGCGCATCAACGGGTCCGCCACTTTTTTCAAATGCGTCTCGATGGCCGCGCGGCTGTAGTGATCCAGCACCGGACCTTCGGCGCCGTACGCGGCGCGCTTCACCTGCTGTCCGGTGTGCGACTCGATGAAGTACCGCGTGGAATCGCCGGCCGGGAATGATGCGACGACGCTTTCGCCTTCCTTCAGCTTCGGCTCGCCCTTGGCAACTTCCACGCGCAATCGCCCCGACGCCTCATTCAGCGGAATGTGCGGACCGCCGTACGGCCAGCCGCTGGCGAGCGTCATATCCATGCGCATGCCGAGTTCTTTGGCTTTGGCCGCGGTGAACTGCACGTCCGAGAGGAACTCCTCGGAGAGGTACTTGAAGTTGCCGTTCACTTCGAGCGGGTAGACCGGCTGCACTTCGAAGCCGCCGATGCCTCCTTCTTTCATGGTGCGCATCTCGCGCTCCAATTCGGGCTTCACCACGGCCGGACCGAACCACCACCAGCGCATCATGATGCGTGCGTCGTCAGGCGGATGCAGAAAGCCGTTGCGCAGATCCGCCAGCGTGAAAGGCGCGGCGGGAGACGCCGCCAAAAAACACGCAGCCGCGAACAGACACGGAACACAAAGCCGCCATAGCAATCGGGACATCGGTTCCATGGTATCGGCCCGGCCGTGCGGCTGGAAAGGGTTTCACCGGCGGCCGGAATGTTTCTGCGTAGTAAACAAGCAGGCCCGCCGAAATGCCTTCGAAGCGGTCTGGTTTCATTGATTTTGGTGCGCTAAACATCTGCTATTCCGTTACTTCGCTTCCCTCCCCTGCACCCGCGGAGTTCCACATAACAAAACTCCGGTGCCGCCATACAATAAAATTGACGCTCAGGTGCACTGCCGAATATCGTCGGTAGCGGACGGCCATTTACGTGAACAATCAAAAAACCACCGGGATCGTGGCGCAGGCGCTGGACCGGTTCGCAATCGAACTGCCCTCCTGGGGATTTGCCAATACCGGTACCCGTTTCGGAAAGTTTCAGCAGGCCGCGGCGGCCACCAGCATCGAGGAGAAGTTCGCCGACGCCGGGCAGGTGCATCGCCTGACGGGCGTGTGTCCGACGGTCGCGCTCCACGTGCTCTGGGATTTTCCGCGCGGGCTGAAGAGCATCGGCCAGGTGAAGGATCTGGCGGCGGCCAACGGCGTTCGCGCCGGGTCCATCAACCCGAACACGTTTCAGGATCAGATCTATAAATACGGGTCGTTCGGAAATCCGGATCAGCATGTGCGCAAAACGGCGCTGGACCATGTGCTCGACAGCGTCGAAATCGCGCGCGAGCTGGGCAGCCGCGACATCTCTTTATGGTTCGCCGATGGCTCCAACTATCCCGGCACGCAGAATATCCGGCAGCGCAAAAAGTGGTTCGAACAGAACCTGAAGGCCACCCACGACCGGCTAGGCGACAACCAGCGCATGCTGGTGGAATACAAGCCGTTCGAGCCCGCCTTCTACCACACGGACATTGCCGATTGGGGCATGGCTCTCCTGCTTTCCAAAGCCGCGGGCAATAAGGCGAAAGTGTTGGTGGACACGGGCCATCATTATCAGGGCGTCAATATCGAGCAGATTGTGTCATGGCTGTTGGACGAGGGGATGCTCGGCGGGTTCCACTTCAATGACCGCAAGTACGCCGACGACGATTTGACGATGGGCTCCATCGATCCCTACCAGGTGTTCCGCATCTTCCACGAGATCGCCCAGTTTGAATGGGAGACCGGCAAGCGAGCCGACATCGCCTACATGGTGGACCAGAGCCACAACCTGAAGGGCAAGATTGAGGCGATGATCCAGACCGTGAGCAGCGCCATGGAGTTGTACGCGAAGGCAGCGCTGGTGGATCACGAGACGCTCGCCCGGCATCAGCAGCACTGCGCGCTGGTCGATGCCGAGCAGTGCCTGAAAGATGCCTTCGCCACCGATGTGCGGCCGTACATCGCCGAGTGGCGGCAAAGCAAGGGGCTGCCGGCCGACCCGATGGCGGCGTTCCGCGAGAGCGGCTACCTCGAAAAAATCACGGCTGAGCGCGGCCAGAAAAACGCCGCGGCCGTATCGAGCTACGCATAGACGCGGTACAAATAGATGATGCCAAGGTACGCATTCAAACTCCGTATCAAAGCGGGCGCCGTTGAGGAGTACGAGCGCGAGCATAAGCGGGTCTGGCCTGAGCTGCTCGCGAAACTCAAAGAGGTCGGCATCAGCGACTATTCGATCTTTCGCCGCGATCAGGATTTGGTGCTGTGCCTCCGCGTCGACGATTTCGACAAGGCCTGGGACGAGTTGGAACGCGACCCGGTGAACCAGAAGTGGCAGGAATTCATGAGCCGCCTCTTCGAACCGGTCCCCGACAAGAAAGCCGGCGAGCGCTTCGCCATGATGAAAGAAGTCTTCTACCTGGAGTAGGTACCGGCCTCCCGGCCGGTACCAGGCGAGCAAAGCTCGCCCGCGCCGCACCTACGCCGGAATGCTCAGCAAACTGTCATTCGGGTAAAAATGATCCACGTTTTCCGGCGTAAGTATCTGGTGATTCGTAAACACCGCGGGCGGCACCACGCGACGCGCCAGAATATCGAGCGCCAGCCGCAATAACCCGTCCCCGTACTTCTCCGGAAAGTACGCCACGGACCCGATCAGCCGCGTGTTCGCCGTCCGCAATTCCGCACGAGCCTCGGGCTCGCCGTTCTGTCCGACGATCGCGCAGTCCTGCGCGCGACCCGCCTCCTGAAACGCGCGCAACGCCCCCAGCGCGCTCGAATCGTTAGCCGTCCCCACCAAAACGTGCCGCGCCTTCGATTCCCGCAGATGCTTTCTCACCCGCTCCAGCGTGGTCTGAAACTGCCCGTCGCCATCCAGCGACACCGTGCGGCACCGCTCCGGCACTCGGATCGCCTCCGAAATTCCCGTCAGCACGCCGCGCAGCCGCGCTTTCGGCAAAGAGCCCGCGCGCATCAATTCGATCAGCAGAATCTCCTCTGGTTCGCCGCCCCAATGCTTCTTCGCCCACCGCGCCAGCGTGTGTCCCGCCATCAGGCCGGCCTGATAATTGTTCGCGCCGAAGTAGGTCGCGCCCGGATGCGGAATATCGATCGCGATCAGCGGAACATTCCCTTCCATGTACTTCGATGCGATGGCGGGAGCGATCACCTCGTCCGTCTGGAATTCGATCACCAGATCCACCTGCTCGCGAATCAGGTAATCGGCATTGCGTAGCGCGATTTTCGGCTGATAGCGATTGTCCACCGTGATCAACTCGATGTGCTCGCGTTCGGCGGCGCGCTGCAGGCTTAGGCGGACCTCGCGATCGAACGAGCTATCCTGCCCCTGCGCCGCATAGCCGATGCGATACAACCGCCGGCGCCGCACTTCGCTCGCCAGCCGGTAGTGGTTCTCGCCCACCTTATCGAGGAAGCCGCACTGATGCAGCGTGTAGAGCAGGCGGAAACACATGCCCTTGTTGAAGCCCGTGCGCGCCACTACATCGCGCAACCGCAGCACATCGCCCGCCGACTGGAACGATTCCAGAATGCGCGATGCATGCACCAGCGACTTGACCATGTACCGCCCGTGATTGGAAGTCTTCAAACGTGGACTCTCCTACTGGCAAACTGTTGTATCAGTTTTGATATCCGAAACACAAGCGGCCGCAGAATGCGCGCCCTGACGGCCTACTGCCCTGATTTCAGATCACATACGTTCCGCTATGTAAAAACCGGGCGCCGCGGCTCCGAAAGCTCTTGGACGGCAGCGCGGCCGGGCACTACAATATGCAATTCGTGCACAGCGGGTAAACACATGACACCGAATCCGGCACTTGGCGTTGTTTTTCACTGGCTAGGCGGCCTGGCCTCCGGCAGCTTTTACGTTCCGTTTCGCGCGGTGAAGAAATGGTCGTGGGAAACGTACTGGCTCGTCGGCGGCGTCTTCAGTTGGATCATCGTGCCGTGGATTCTCGGCTCCGTGATGACCAGCCAGCTCGCGGCCGTGATTCACGAAACCCCCTGGAGCACGGTGTTTTGGGTCTACTTTTTCGGCGTGCTGTGGGGCTTCGGCGGACTGACCTTCGGCCTCACCATGCGCTATCTCGGCATGAGTCTCGGCATGGCGATGGTGCTCGGGTATTGCGCGGCCTTCGGAACGCTGATGCCGCCCATTTTCCACGGCGTGTTCGGCACGCAGGTGCTGGGAACGCATTCCGGCCAGGTGATTCTGGGCGGTATCGCCGTTTGTCTTCTGGGAATCGCGTTCGCCGGTAAAGCGGGCATGAACAAAGAAGGCGAGATGAGCGAAGAGCAGAAGAAGGAAACCATCAAGGAGTTCAACCTGCGCAAAGGCATCCTGGTGGCCACCTTTTCCGGCATCATGAGCGCCTGCTTCTCCTACGGCCTTGATGCCGGCCAGCCGATTCGCGATCTCACGCTCAAGTACGGCACATCCACACTCTGGCAGGGTCTGCCCATCCTGGTAATTCTTCTGCTGGGCGGCTTCACCACGAACTTCGTGTGGTGCGTGATGCTCAACATCCGCAACAAAACCGGCTATCAGTACGTCAGCGGCGAAACGCGCGAGCCCGTGAAAAAAGGCGAATCGCGCCGCGTCCCGGTGCTCTCCAATTACTTCTTCAGCGCGCTTGCCGGCACCACCTGGTACTTCCAGTTCTTCTTCTACACCATGGGCGAAACGCAAATGGGCAAGTACAAATTCTCGAGCTGGACGCTGCACATGGCGAGCATCATCATCTTCAGCAGCCTGTGGGGCATCGGCCTGCACGAATGGCGCGGCGCCAGCAGAAAGACGTGGAGCTACCTGTTCCTCAGCCTCGCCACTCTGGTCGCCTCCACCGTGATCGTCGGCTACGGCAACTATCTCAGCACGAAGTAGCTACTCTTCGCGCAGCGCTACGATCGGGTCCACCCGCGTGGCGCGGCGCGCCGGAATCACAGTCGCCGCCAGGCCGACGAACGCCAGAATCCCCGCGACGGCGGTGAATGTCACCGCGTCCGTGGGACTTACACCGAACAGCAGGCTTGCCATTACGCGAGTCAGTGCGAGCCCGGCTGCAATGCCGATACCGATGCCGGCGGCCGCCAGTTCCATGCCCTGCCGCACCACCATAGCGATGATGTCCGCGGCCCGCGCGCCGAGCGCCACGCGGAGGCCGATATCGTGCGTGCCCTGCGCCACCAGGTAGCTCATCACGCCATAGATCCCGATGGCGGCCAACAGCAGCGCGAAGCCTGCAAACGCCGTGAGCATGATGCTCGCGAACCGCTGCCGGGCCAGCGAATCGTGCACCCGCTGATCCATCGTGCGGATGTTATAAACCACGGCATCGGAATCCACGGCGTGAACCTGCCCCACAATCGCGCGCGACAGCGAAGCCGGCTCGCCCTCCGTCTTCGCCACAAGGAACGCGGCGCTATCGCCGGCTTGCCGCATCGGGAAATAGACTGCGACCTTGCCGTCGGTTTCCAGGCCGTACTGCTTGACCACGCCCGCTACCCCGACAATCGTCATGGGCTTCTTCGGATCGAACCAGACGTGCTTGCCGACCGGGCTTTCCTGCGGCCAGAAGCGGCGCGCGAATTTCGCGTCGATGATCGCAACCTGCGGGCCATCGAGCGTATCGCGATCGGAAAATGCCCGGCCGTCGACAATCGGAATTTCCATGGCGCGGAAATAATCGTCGCTCGCCGTGCGGATATCGACTTGCAATTCCTGCCCCGGAGGCGGCTGGTAGCCTTCCACCTTGATGCCGCCCCATCCCACAGATCCGGTGAGCGGCAATGAGGAGACCATCCCGACCGCCTGCACGCCCGGCAGCGCCGCGATTCGCCGGTGTATCTCCTCCATGAAGTTGTTCCTGTCCGTCGGCTTCGCGTACTTGGGTCCGGTCGCCGAGACTTGCATGCTCAGCACGCCCTGCGGATTGAACCCCGGCGGCACCTTTTCCAAACGGACGAAGCTGCGGATCAGCAGGCCCGCGCCGATCAGCAGCACCAGCGACAGCGCAAATTCGGCGACCACCAGCAGGCCGCGCAGCCGCTGCTTTCCGACGCCGAGCCCGCCCTCGCTCTGGCCGCTGCGGCCGCCCGACTTCAGCGACGTGTTGAGGTCTACCTTCACGGCGCGCGACACAGGCGCGAGACCGAAAAGGATGCCCGTCAGCAGCGACACACCGAACGTAAACACCAGGACGGCCGCATTCATCCCGATATCGTCGAGCCGCGGAATGTTGCCCGGATTGATGGTGCGAACGACGTACAATGCCAGTTCCGCAATCACCACACCCGCCGCGCCACCCGCCAGGCCAAGCACGATGCTCTCCGTCAGCAATTGCCGCGCGAGCCGCTGCAATCCCGCGCCGAGCGCCGTGCGGATCGCCACCTCTTTCTGTCGTGCGGCGGCGCGCGTCAGCAACAGATTCGCCACGTTCGCGCACGCGATCAGCAGCACCAGCGAAACGCTGCCGAGTAAAACCAGAACGGCGCGCCGCACATCGCCCACCACTTCGTCCTGCAACCCGACCACATGCATGCCGTACGTGCGGTCCCGTTTGTCCTTGATGCGAATGCGGTCGGCGATCACCGAGACATCCGCTTGCGCCTGTTGGAGCGTGACACCCGGCTTCAACTTCACCACGATGTTGTAGTTCTCGTCGCCGCGCGCATTCACGGCGTCTTTGGCGAGAGGCAGCGGCAGAATCGCGTCGACGCTTTCCAGCGGACCTTCGGACGGCATCACTTCCGCGTTCAACATGAAACTCTTGTCCAGCACGCCGGCCACGGTATACTGGCGCCCGTTCAGCATCACGCTTTTGCCGACGATGTTCGGATCGGCGCTGAACAACCGCCTCCAGACCTGCTCGGTGAGGATCGCGACGGGCGGCTTGCCCGCCATATCTTCGTCGGGCTGCAGAAGGCGGCCGAGGATCGGCTTCGCCCCGAGCATCCGCAACAGGCTGGACTGCGTGCGCATCACCCCGATGCGTTCCGGCCGCTCACGCCCCGTTAGGGTAACCACCCGGCTCTGCGCCAGCGCCATGTCGGAGAACGAGTGATTTTCCGAACGCAGATCGATGTATTGCCCGGGCGACGGCCAATCGCGGAAAATGCCGATTCCGGGCGAATGCAGCCAGATCGCGGCCAGCCGGTCGGGCTGCGGATACGGCAGCGGACGCAGCAGCAGCGCGTCCACAACGCTGAAAATAGCGGAGTTCGCGCCGATGCCGACCGCCAGGGAAGCGATCATGATTAGCGTCAACCCGGGACTCTTGCGCAGCATGCGCAGAGCGTAGCGAAGATCTTGCAGCCAGGCTTGCATCAAAACTTAGACGCACCCCGTTGAGAAAAGTAGCGACCGGTCTCCCGACCGGTCGCAGGCGAACGCCAGTTCGCCCAGGCGCGCTCCGCGCGCCTGGTACCGGCCGGGAGGCCGGTACCTACTGCCGCATGTACTTCCCTAGAGGATTATCCGGTAAAGCCTTCAACGCTTCCACCACGATTTGCGCGTTCAACTCCGCTCCCGCTCGACTCGTATGAGTGTGCGGATCCCCGAATAGCGGCTCCACCTTCTCCGGCCCCAGCTCGTCGTACTTATCCGATATCCGCGCATGCAAATCCAGGAAGCCGACGTGCTCCGCCTCGGCCACCTGCCGCGCCCATACGGGATAATCCTGAGCTCGCGCGATCTTCCCGTCCTTCCACGTCTTCCGCGGAATCGGCGAGCACACGATCGCCGTAGCCCCTTTCGCCTTGGTATCTTCGATGAACTTCCGCAGATACCAGCCGTACGTGTGCACCACCTCGTGTTGCTTCGTGATCGGATTATCGATCTCGCGGCTTTCGTCGCCCGTGCCCTTTATCGTGCCGCGGGCACGCGCCGCATCGTCCAGCGGACCCGAATCGTTATGCCCGAACTGCATGATCACGAAGTCGCCCGGCTTGAGCATGGAGAGCACGCGATCCCAATGGCCCAGCGTCAAGTACGTCCGGCTGCTCAGCCCGCCGACCGCGCGATTCACTACGTTGATCTTCGCGGTATCGAACAGATCCACCAGCGGCTCGCCCCAACCCCACTGCCCGTTGGACCCATCGCCGCGACCATTCCGCACTGTCGAATCGCCGATCAGAAACAGCGTCGGCAGATTCGGATTCGCCGGCGCCTTCAGTTTCAGCGCGGCGGGATCCGTGATCACGCCGCCCGAGGGATACGGCGGCACCGCTGCGCCCTGCTGCGACAAAAACGCCACCAGCGGAGAGTGCGCGCCTTTCAGCGCCGCCACAACCAGCGACGCGTTGATCTTCGCGCCCTCCTGATTGGTGTGCGTGTGATCCACCGGAAACAGCGGCTTCACCGCCGCCTCGCCCATCGCCTCGTAACGATCCGCGATGGCGTTGGCGTGATCCAGAAACAGCACGCCTTCCGCCTTGGCCACTTGCGCCGACCATTCGGAAAAATGGCCCATCACGCGCTCCACGTGGCCATCGGTCCAAATGTTGCGCACCGTGGGCGAAAGCAGAATCGGAGTGGCGCCCGCGGCCTTCGTATCTGCGATGAACCGGCGCATATACCAGCCGAACGTGTGTACCGTATCGACTGTGCCGCTGGGCAGCGTCACGTCTTGCGTCTCGTCACCGATGCCCGGCACATCGCCGCGAAACGGCGGCTTGTCCGGCGCAATACCGTCGTTGTGGCCGAATTCGATGAGCACCCAATCGCCCGGCTTCAACGAAGTGCGCACGCCTTCCCAGCGCTTCTCATTGAAGTAAGTGCGCGCGCTGCGCCCTGCGATCGCGCGATTCACCACGTTGACCTTCGCGGGATCGAAGTAATCGGCCAGGGGATCGCCCCAGCCGCAATGGTCCTTATTGTTGGCGGTGGAATCGCCCGCCACGTAAATGGTCGGCAGATTCGGATTGGGCTGTGCCATCAGGCAGGCTCCAAAAGCAGCGACTAGAAAAATGGTGCGCATATCAGTTTCCGTAAGGTTTCACGAGCGGCCCCATGGGCTCGGCGGGAATATCGAACTTCGCAATCGGGTCGGGGTGCGCGGGGTCGTACGCGGGCACATCCACAAGATACCTGGTCAGCGGCAGGCGCGCGTCTTTGATGCCCTGCACCACCATCCGGGCGAACTCATAGCTGCCGTAGTTGCTGTGGTGCGTGGTGTCCTTTCCGGCGAACGCCTTGTGCGCCTCCACCGGACCCATCGCTTCGTAAAACGGCTTGCTCATGGCGTTGAGGTCGATCAGCGCGACATTCTCCTCGCGCGCAGCCTGGCGGACCGCTTCCGGATAATCGCCGAGGCTGTTGGTAATTTTACCGTCTGCGTCAAACGTGAGGCGATTCATCGGCGTAATCAACACCGGCGTCGCCTTATGTGCGCGAGCTTCCGCAATGAACTGCTTCAGGCTGGCCTTGTACGTGGTGAACGCGCCCACGCCTTCGCCGCGCTCCTTCTGATCGTTGTGGCCCATCTGGATGAACAGCCAGTCGCCCGGCTTGATCACGCTCATGACTTTCGCCAGACGCCGTTCACCCAGAAAGCCTTTCAGACTCTCGCCGGATTCGCCATTGTTGGCCACCGCAATTTCCGGTTTGAAGAACGCCGTGAGCATCTGGCCCCAGGAGTTGAACGGCTCCGCGCCCTGATCCGTCGACGTCGAATCGCCGGCTATGTAAATGGTCGGGATATCGCCCGCGGGTTTCACTTCGATGCCGCAAACTCCGGGATGCTCGTTGGTGAATTCCAGCGTGATGCGGTCATCCCACGCCCACGTTTCCGAAGTCTTCTCGCGCTCTTTCAACTTCACTTCGGCGCCGCCCGCGATCTGCGGCCGGCGCGTGTTCACAATGATGCTGCGCGACACGAACTCGCCGGGCGCGGTGGCGACCTTCGGGATCATCAGGCGCCGCAGTTCCGCCTTCACCGTTGTGACTGTCGCGGCCGCTCGATCGCCAAACCTGAGCGTGACCTGGTAATTGCCTTCCTGCGGCACCTTCACGGAAAAATAATACGGCGGCGCCTTCGCCGAGGGGTCTTCGAAGCCGTACCCTGCGTCGTCCGTGTATTTCATCGCGGCATCCACCTTCGTGCCGCCGTCGTTGCAGCCAAGGTCGAACCGCATGGGCTGCGCGGAAAGCGCCGCGCCGAGCATCAGCCAGCTAATCGATATGAAACCAATGGAAGTCCGCATATCCATACTCCGTACCGGCCTTGCCGCCGATTGCAAATATTCCGACCTTCGCGCCGATCCAGCGGCCCTGCCGCGCGGTGAACGCCTCACCCACCGGCGTGAACTGCTTCCCGTCCGCGCTGTAGCTGAAACGGCAGATCGCGCCATCCGCCACGTCCACGCGCAGAAAAATCGGCGAGCCCTGAGGCGCCCTCGCGGTCACCTGCGTCTCTTGCGCTCCGCGATCCGCATTGTGCGCGGTTGCCTGCGTCACCACCACCGCATCCGCCGTCTTACGCACGGCGATGTACGCATAGTCCAGGCCTGTGACGATCAAGCCGGCCTCTTCGCCTGCCTGATGCGCCTCGAAGGAGAGACTTGTAGTCGCCGTGAACCGCGGAGCGGGAAACTTCTGCAGCAGTAGATTCGGCACATCCCAGAAGTTCTTGAAGCCTTCCGGAAACGGCACGGCCGTCAGCCGCAGAAACCCCAAACCGCCCGCAGGCAGCGCCCAACCCGGCTGCGGATTCGCGGCCCATTGCCACTGCAAGCCGATGCCGTCGCGAAAATCGTCCGATTCCGCCGGCGTCTCCAGCGGCCACGCGCGGCCCACATCCGGCTTCCTGTAGCGCAGCACCGGCTCGCCGTCATTGCCCATCTGCGGCCAATCGTCTACCCACCGCATCGGCTCCAGATGCACAATGCGCCCGTACGCTCCCTTATCCTGGAAATGCAGAAACCACGATTCGCCCTTCTGCGTTTCCACCCACGCGCCCTGATGCGGTCCGTTCGTCGGCGTCTTCCCTTGTTTCAGAACCACACGCCGCTCATACGGCCCGTAAATATTCCGAGACCGCAGAACCACCTGCCAGCCCGTGGGAACGCCGCCGGCGGGCGCGAAGATGTAGTAGTAGCCGCTGCGCTTGTAGAGCTTCGGCCCTTCGATCGTCGGATCCTGCGCGTGCCCGTCGTACACCAGGCGGCCTTCGTCCAGCAGCTTTGTGCCGTCCGCGCTCATGCGGCTGATTAGCAGCACGCTCTTGATTCCCGAGCGGCTCCCGGCCATGGCACTCACCAGATACGCCTGCCCGTCGTCGTCCCATAGCGGGCAGGGGTCGATCCAGCCTTTCGCGTCTTTGATCAACAGCGGCGGCGACCACGGCCCGCCAATCTCACGCGCGTGCACCATGTAAATGCCGTACTCGGGGTCGGGATAGAAGATGAAAAACTCACCCGCGTGAAAACGAATCGCCGGAGCCCACACGCCATTGCCGTGCCGCGGCTTCGCGTAGACGTCGAACGGCGGCTGCATGGGCAGCGCGTGCCCGATGATGCGCCAGTTCACCAGATCCTGCGATTGCAAAATCGGCAGCCCCGGCGCAGCATTGAAGCTCGACGCTGTCAAATAGAACTGGTCGCCCACCCGTATGGCATCCGGGTCGGAGTAGTCTGCGTGGAGCACCGGATTCTTGTAAGTGCCATCGCCGTTATCGGCCACCCACACCTTGGATTGCGCGGCGCACACAAGCGGCGCGGCCAGGCAGACGATCAACGGTGCCAGTGAGGAGCGCAAACTCCGATCCTATCGCCGCCGCCCGTATGCTGCAAATCGCGCGAACTGCAAATCAGCTGTTTTGGGAAGGAAAACACGAAAAGAGGCGAGCCCAAGCACTTCCGGCACAAGATGGTCGCGGCACAGCACCCGCCGTTCTTCATTGCGAAACAGAGGCGAAAGGGCCCGTGCCGCTTGGAGCCGCATCGCCCGCGTTCCATAATCGAGCAAGCATGAAGCTCCGATGCGTTGCCCTGTTCCTGTGCGTCGCCGCGCCGCTTGCTTTCGCAGCGCGCACCACCACGCCGTTCGACCGCGATTGGCGATTTCTGAAAGCCGACGCACCCGGCGCCGAAGCGCCCGGCTTCGACGACGCCGCATGGCGCACCGTGGATGTGCCGCACGATTGGAGCATCGAAGGCCCCTTCGACCGGGCCAACAAGACCGGCGGCGCCGGCGCGTTTCTGCCTTACGGAGTGAGCTTCTATCGCAAGCACTTCAGGCTCGCGCCAGCCGACTCCGGCCGCCAGGTATACATCGATTTCGATGGCGTGATGGCGAATAGCGACGTGTGGATCAACGGCTTTCATCTCGGCAAGCGGCCGTATGGCTACGTCAGCTTCCGCTATGACCTCACCGGCCATCTGAATTTCGGAGCGAAGGACAACGTCCTCAGCGTCCGCACGGATACGTCGCAGCAACCCGCATCGCGCTGGTACGAAGGAGCGGGCATTTACCGCCACGTCCGCCTCGTCGTCACGGACCCGGTGCACATCGAACATTGGGCCACCTTCATCACCACGCCGGACGTCCACACCGTCCACGTCCGCACGGATATTGCGGGCGACCTGGCGCGCGGCATCACCCTCGAAGTCACTCTCACGGCGCCGGACGGCACGAAACTCGCCCGGACGGTTGCCGCAAAGAGCGCGCGCGTCGAACTGGACATCCCCGTGGCCAAGCCGCAACTCTGGAACCTCGAATCGCCTGCCATGTATCGCGCCGCTGTCCGCGTCCTCGCCGGAAAAACCGTGCTCGACGATGAGACCGTACCCTTCGGCATTCGCGAATTTCACTTCGATCCCGCCACCGGCTTCTGGCTCAACGGCAAGAATTTCAAGATCAAAGGCGTCTGCCTGCACGCCGACGCCAGCGCTCTCGGCATCGCCATTCCCGTCGGCGAATGGGAGCGCCGTCTCAACATGCTGAAGACTCTCGGCGTCAACGCGATTCGCACGGCGCACAATCCGCCGGCGCCGGACTTCCTCGACCTCTGCGACCGCATGGGCTTCGTCGTGATGGACGAGATGTTCGATTGCTGGACCGTCGGCAAAACGCCGTTCGATTACCACCTCTACTTCACCGAATGGAGCCACCGCGATACGCGCGATACCGTAATGCGCGATCGCAATCACCCCAGCATCTTCCTCTATAGCGCCGGCAACGAAATTCACGATACGCCGAAGCAGGAACTCGCCAAGGAGATTCTGAAAGGCCTGGTGGAAGTGTTCCACGAAGCCGACCCCACGCGCCCCGTTACGCAGGCGCTTTTCCGCCCGAACGTGAGCCACGACTACGAAGACGGCCTCGCCGACCTGCTCGACGTGGTAGGCCAGAACTATCGTGAAAACGAAATTCTCGCCGCGCACGCGCAGAAGCCCACGCGCAAAATCATCGGCACCGAGAACACCCACGACCGAAACGCCTGGCTGGCGCTGCGCGATCATCCCGAGTATGCCGGCCAGTTCCTCTGGAGCGGCATCGATTACCTCGGCGAAGCGCGGGCGTGGCCCATGGTCGCCGCCGGATCGGGCCTGCTGGACCGCACCGCCGCCGTCAAGCCGATGGCGAAGAACGCGCAAGCTGGTGGAGCGAGAAGCCGTACATCGCCATTGTGCGGCGCGTCGCGGCCGCTCGCGCGACGCCGAACGATCCCGGCTTCGAGCCGCTCGCCCGTCCGCAGACGCAATTGCCGGACTGGTCGCCAGCGAATCGCGAACCGCATACCGAAACCGTCGAAGTCTATAGCAATTGCCAGAACGCGGAGTTGCTGCTCAACGGAAAATCGCTCGGAAGCAAGTCTCTGCCGCCCGATGCCACAGCGCGCGTGTGGCGCGTCGAGTTCCAGCCCGGCGCGATTGAAGCGGTTTGCCGCGATGCCGGAGCGGCGGCGGCGCGCACGGAGTTGCGGACCGCCGGTAAGCCCGCGCGCGTCCTGCTGGAAACGCATCGCACCTCCATCGCGCCGGTTTGGGACGATGTCGCGTACATCACCGCGACCGTCGTCGATGAAAACGGCGTGCCCGTGCCGGATGCTGCGCCGGTGGTGCACTTTCAGGCCGGCGGCCCCGGCAGGGTCGTAGCCGTTGATAACGCCGACAACACCAGCCACGAGCCGTTCCAGGCATCCGAACGCACGGCGTATCACGGCAAGTGCTCCGCCATCGTGAAAGCCTCCGGAACAGGTCGCATTCAAGTGACCGCGACCGCCGAAGGGCTGCGCGCCGGAACCGTGGAGATCCAAGCGAAATGACAAAACTCGCGATCGCTTTCATCGCTGCCTCCGCGCTCGCAACCGCAGCCGATTTCCGCGTCTCCGATTTCGGCGCGAAGCCCGGCGATGCGGTGAACACGGCCGCGATTCAAAAGGCCATCGACGCTGCTGCCAAAGCGCACGGCACCGTCGTATTCGCGCCGGGCACATACATTATCGGCGCGCTGTTCCTCAAGACCGGAGTAAACTTCCGCGTCGATGAAGGCGTCGTGCTCCGCGGCGCGCAGGACATTGCCGCGTATCCGATGATGCCCACACGCGTCGCGGGAATCGAGATGACCTGGCCCGCCGCCCTGATCAATGTCTACGAACAGCAGGACGTCGCCATTTCGGGCAAGGGCGTGATCGACGGCGATGGCAAAGTGTTCTGGGACCTCTACTGGAAAATGCGCCGCGAAGAGTATGAGCCCAAGGGACTGCGCTGGGCCGTCGATTACGATTGCCGCCGCCCGCGCCTCATCCAGATTTTCAAATCGAGCGGTGTGAAACTCGAGGGCCTCACGCTCCAGCGCTCCGGGTTCTGGACCGTCCACATCTGCTACTCGAATGCGGTCACCGTGGATGGCGCGACCATTCGCAATAACATCGGAGGACGCGGCCCCAGCACCGACGGCATCGATATCGATTCGTCCAACGACGTCACCGTGCAGCACTGCGACATCGACTGCAATGACGACGCGATCCGTCTCAAGGCCGGCCGCGATGCCGACGGCCTGCGCGTGAACAAGCCATCGACAAACGTGACGATTCGCGACAACACGGTGCGCGGAGGTGCTGCCGGAGTGACGTTTGGCAGCGAAACTTCCGGAGGCATTCGCGACATTCACGTGGATGGCCTGCACGTGCTGGCGGGAGTGCTCAACGGCATCCTCTTCAAAAGCGCAAGCACGCGCGGCGGAACCATCGAGAACATCGATATCCGCAACGTGGACATGCAGGGAGTAGCCACCGCGATCGCCGTGAGCTTCAACTGGAATCCGAGTTACAGCTACGCGAAAATGCCGGAGGACGTCAAGAATCCGCCGTCCTATTGGAAGGTGCTCACCGAACCGGTCCCGCCGGAAAAAGGCCTGCCGCATCTGCGCAACGTAAAGATCTCGGATGTGAAGGCAACGGGAGTCCGGCAGGCGTTCAACGTAGTCTCCTACAAAGATTCACCGCTGCAAAACTTCACCTTCACCAACGTCGCCATCCAAGCGCAAGCCGGAGGGACCATCAAGAACACCGAGAACTGGAACTTCGACGGACTGGTCCTGACCGCACCCGGCCACTAGCGACCGGCGTCCACTTCGGTTGCGGGCCGCCGATCCGTGCACAATCCGACCCCGCCCAAACCCGCCGTCTTCAAATATCCATCCCGCACATCGAAAATGCCGGGGAACGCCTTCTCCCACCCGCGATTCGCCGACGGCACATACTCGCGAGCATTCGCCTCCAGCGCATTCACACCCGGAACATGACACGCGATACCCACGCTCTGCACCAGCGCCGCGCCCGGACAGGTCAGATCCTGCACGCAGCGGAACATCTTGTACTTCTGCGCCGCCGCCGCAAGCAGCAGACTCTGCGATTGCCCCTTGCACGCCTTCAACGCCACGCCCGTGTACCCCATCTGCCGCGCCAGCAGGAGCGCGTCGAGCCCCGTCAGCGATTCGTCGATCACCACCGGCCGCAATTTCGCCGCTTCAAACATTGTGTTCTTCGGATTGGCTGCGAGATCGCGCTGCGTGGGCTGCTCGATGTACTGCACCAGCGGAAACGCCGCCGGAGCTTTTTCCTTCAACCGCCGCTCGAACGCGAGAAGGTATTCCACATTCGGGCACCGCTCGTTGAAATCCAGCGAGTAGATCCAGCCGCTGAAGCTCCGCTTTCGCTGCGCCGCCGTAGTTACCCGATCGATCTCCGCCACGCGATCCACATCCCAACCCAGGTCGTTGCCGTTCAGCTTGATCTTGATCGCAGTGACGCCGCTGTACGGAATCCACTCTTCCAGCGTCTCCGGCAGCCCGTCATGAATCGGCTTGTTCACCTCCGCCGCCGTCAGCGGATCCGACGCGCCCACCGAGTGGTACATGCGGATGCGCGGCGCCGGCGCACGGAGAATGTACGGGTCCAGATACTCGCCGCGAAATTCGCCGTTCAAATAATGCGACAGGTCGAAGTGCACGAACTCCCTGCCGGCGGTCTCGAAACTGTTGCGGCCGTGCAGCCGCCCGTACGCATCGTGAATCGCCGCATCGAACGGACTCGCCGTCACCAGCGTGCACAGCTTCGGCACCGGACGCCGCAGCTTCATCTCGCGCGTGACCTCGTCCGCCGCTTTCAAGTATTCCGGCTCCAGCGCGCGATTCGCGTCCAGCGGATGCCCGTACTCGCGATACTCCTTCGTCAGCCGCGCAATCTTCGCCGCCAGCGACTTCATCGCCGCGAGCGTAGTCTCATAAGGAATCTCCGGCGCGGGGAACGCCCAGACGTTGCCCAGCGGCATCGCCGCGAACCCGTTCGCCGTGCCGCCGTTCTTCCCGGAGATGCGGCAGTGGACGTTCAGCATCGTGACGCGATCCACTTCCTTGCCGCCGAACTTGTACGGCGCGCGATACAGGTAGTCCGCGTACGAAAATTCCACTTCTTCAATGCGCGCATCCGTGGCGCGCGGAGCTTGCAGGAAGAACGGCATCGCCAGAACGTCGCGCCGCCGCAGCATTACAGCTTCGCCTGCGCCATCGCGGACCGCAGCACGCGTAAATCGTGCGTCATGGCGGCGTACGTCGCCTCCGGCGTCTTCAGCGGATATTCCAAATGCTGCTGCACCGGCCCATCGAACCCGCCGGCCTTCACCATTTTCAAGAACTCCGCCAGATGCACCATGCCTTCGCCCAATGGACACCAAACACGATCCCACGTGCCCTTCGCGCCCTTGCCCCAGTAAAAGTCCTTCACAGCGATCCCCGCCACACGCGGCGCGGTCACGTGAAAGCTGTTGCCCCATCCGCCGATTCCGCCCTCAATCGTGGCGTGCCCGATGTCAAAGTTGACCGCGATGTACCTGGGGTCGAAGTCGCGCATCAGAATGTGCAGGTCCCAAATCGGCTGCCCGACGTACTGCACGCCGGAATGCGTGTGCCACATGGCGCAGAGCTTGTGCTTCTCATTCAGCGCCGCCAGCTTCGCGATCCGCGGCTTCAACTCGGCAAGCTGCGCATCATACGGCCGCGCGGCATCGTACTTCAGCGCGCCCGGCGGCATCCAGCGATAGCGTCGAATGCCCAGGTCAGCGATCGTCGCCAGAATGTCCGCTGCGTAGGGCGTATCGGCGTCGACGATGTCCGTCGTCACCAGCGGCGCTTCCAGCCCGTGCTTGCGGATGGACGCCACCAGCGGCGGCAAATCCTGCTTCACGCGCTCCGGCTCCACGTGGCCTTTGGCGCGCACCGTGAGGTCCAGACCGTCGTAGCCCAACTCCGCGACCTTCGCCGTCAGTTCGTCCCCTTGCAGGAACGGCAGATGCTTCGAGAAGACCGCGATCTTCAGCTTCGTCTTCGGTTCATCGGCGCGCAAATTCTGCGCCAGCAGTGCGCCGCCCGCGGCGAGCACCGCACGACGTGAAACTGTGTGTTCCATGATGCAATACTTATTTTAAGCGCTGATTATGAGTCTCAAACTGCAGGGCATCTTTCCCCCCATCACCACCCCGTTCGATCACGCGGGCAACATCTACGTCTCGAAGGTGGAGCACAACGTGGAAAAGTGGAACCGGACGTCGCTTTCCGGTTATGTCGTCATGGGGTCCACCGGCGAGAGCGTGATGCTCACCACGGACGAAAAAGTCACGATGTGGGAGCTTGTCGCCAGGTACGCCGCGCCTGAAAAACTGCTCATCGCCGGAACCGGCATGGAGAGCGTCCGCGAAACCGTGTGCCTCACCAACCGCGCCGCCGAAATGGGTTACAAAGCGGCGATGGTGCGCACGCCGCACTATTACAAGAACCTGGTGAATCGCGCCGATGCGCAGATGCTCTATTACCGCGCAGTCGCCGACCAGGCCAAAATTCCGCTGATCATTTACAACTGGCCGCAGGCCACCGGCGTCGATATACCCGTCGAGGCTGTAGTCGCCATCAGCGAACATCCGAACGTCATCGCGATCAAGGAAAGCTCCGGCAGCATGGAGAAAGTGATGCAGTTGATCCGCGACGTGCGGCCCGGCTTCCAGGTGCTGGTCGGCTCCGCGCCGACGCTGTGGCCATCGCTCCTGATGGGCGCCTGTGGAGCGATTCTCGCGTATGCAAATGCCGCGCCCTACTCCACCATCGCGATCTGGGAAGCGTATCGCCAGCGCGAAGATGCCGCCGGACTGGACTGGCAGAATCGCATCGGCCGCGCCTCCGCTCTGGTCACGACGAAGTACGGCGTCCCGGGGCTGAAATACGCCATGGACCTCAATGGCTACTACGGGGGCCCGCCGCGCCTGCCGCTCTCCGTGCCGACGGCGGCAGCCAGGCGCCAGATCGAAACCGCATTTGCGGAATTAAAAGGCTAAACGCCAGGCGCAGTTCTGCGTCATCCCGGTTGGAGGCCTGAAATGAAGCTCATCGTCCTCACTCTGGCTGTAAGCACGGCCGCACTCGCACAGAATACGCAGCGGGTGTACACCTTCAGCAGCGTCAGTGCGCCGTCATCGTTCGCCGAAGTCGCCAATATCTTCCGCGTCGTTGCGGACACCAAAGACATCACGGTGAACGTACAAGCTAAAACGGTGACAGCGGGCGGCACGGCTTCGCAGATCGCCATTCTCGATTGGCTGGCGCCACGCCTGGACGCCACGTCTGCGGCGCCCGGCATTTACCAGGTCCCCGGCACGGCGGACGACGTCGTGCAGATCGTCAACGCTTCCGCCGCGAAAACTCCCGCAGCTCTGCAGGAACTGGTGAACATCGCACGAACGGCCGCCGACCTCAATCGCGTGTTCCCGTTCAACTCCGCGATGGCGATCGTCGTCCGCGGTCCCAGCGACCGCGCCAGGATGACCGAATGGGCCGTTCAGCAACTGCTCTCACCACCCTCGGCATCCGTCGCCGAATACATGCTCGCCGAAGATCTCACGAGGCTACCCTCCAAGCGCGTCCACATCTACTTCCTGCGCAAGGCAACTGCGCCGATCCAGATTCAGGAGTTCGTCAACGTGGTGCGCACGGCCGCTGATATCAATCGCGTATTCCCGTTCCAGCAGTCGCCGTCTATCGTGGCGCGCGGCAACGACTCGCAGATGGAACTTGCGGACTGGCTCGTCCGCTCACTGGACATAGCGCCGCCCGGAACCGGGATGGTCAGCCACCACGTGCAGATAGCGACGCCATATCCAGACGCGGCAACCGAGCAGCGCGTCTTCTATTTCCCCGCCGGGACGCCCTCGGCTGCGCTGCAGAAAGTAGTCAACCAGTTGCGCTCCGATACGGGAAGCCCGCGCGTTTTCCCATTCAGTGAAGCAGCAGCAGTCGTCTTTCGAGGCAACCCCACGCAAGCCGCCAAAGCCGAAGAAGTAGTCCGTGAGGCGCAGCCGTAACGACCGGTCTCCGACCGGTCGCAAAATCGAAAAGGCGCGCCAGCGCCGGACTCGCTATCGCCGCAATCTCGCCAACCGGCGAAAAGCCGTAGTAGTCTCCTCGACGCGAAGCACATAACACAGGGCGAAATACAAAATCCCGTAAGTCCCCAAAACCAGGACGCCATCGATCACCGGCCGCGCCACGCCCACCATCATCTTCACCCCGAACCCCGCCGCCGCCGCGACCGCCGCCGCCGCCCAAAGCCGCGCCACAAACCTCGCCGCGAGCCCCGTCTCGCCGATCCGTCGATTCAAACTCCGCCGCAGCAGCGTGAACTCGACCCATCCCGCCACGCCCGCGCTCGCCGTCAATCCCGCGACGCCCCATCGCGGGTCGATGCCGATCCATACCGGCAGCGGCTTTGCGCAAAACCATCCCAGCCCGACCGTCAGCACCACGCGGACGATCGCAAACCGCAGCGGAGTCCGCGTGTCCCGCAGCGCATAGTAGGTCGACGAATACAGCCGTCCGAGCGTCGATGCCAGCAGCCCCACACTCGACCCCGCCAGAATCGCCCACAAATACTCGCTGTCGGCGTAAGTGAATTTGCCGTTCTGAAACAGCGTCGCGGCCACCATATCGCCGAGCGCCAGAAACGCCATCGCGGAAGGCACCACGAAAAACGCAATCTGGCGCAGCGCCGAATTGAGCCGCGCGCGCAGCATCGCCGCGACCTCCGACTCCGTCCCCAGCGCGCTCGACATCGCCGGCAACTCCGCCGCCGACACCGCCATACCGAACAAACTCACCGGCAAAGAATTGATGGTCTGCGCGTTAAAAAGCGCAATCACCGGACCCGTGCCCAGAAAGCTCGCGAGCAGCGAATCCACGTACGCGCTAATCTGCACGACGCCGCGGCTGACAAACACCGGAGCGAAATTACGAATCACCTCGCGTACGTGCGCGCCCGTGGTGTCCATGCGCAGGCGCAACCGTTTCACCAGCCGCAGCACAAGCGGCACTTGCACCCCGAACTGCAGCGCGCTCCCCACCACCGAGCCCCACGCCAGCGTGATCGCCAGCGGGAACTGCGCCTCACGCCGGAACCCCAGCAGTGTCGCGATCATCGCCACGTTCCAAAGCACCGGCGCCGTATAGGACACCAGGAATCGCCTGTGGCTGTTCAGAATCGCCAGGCACCACGCGCTCAACACCAGCAGACCCACGCCAGGAAACAACACCCGCACCAGCGAGATCGTGAGATCCCGCTTTGCCCCGTGAAAGCCCGGCGCGATCGCGTCGATAAAGAGCGGCGTCGCGGTCACGCCGATCAGCACGGCGAGCGACACCACCATCGCCAGAATCGCCGCGACCGCGCCGGCCACTCGCCCCGCTTCTTCCTCGTCGCCCTCGGCGAGCAGCCGCGCGTATACGGGAATGAACGACGCCGAGAGCACGCCTTCGCCGAACAGGTTTTGCAGGAAATTCGGAATGCGGAACGCCGCGGCGAACGCGTCCGCCGCATCCCCCTGGCCGAAATACCGCGAGAAAATACGCTGCCTGACCAGCCCGAACACACGGCTGATGAGAATCCCGGCCGCGACCAGAAGCGCGTGCTTTCCGGTGCGCTCCCGCTTAGCCGCCTCCGCCACTAAGCGATTTTCCCCAGCACCGCGCTCGTGACTTCGTCCGTGCTGCTCTTGCCGCCCAGATCCGGAGTCCGCACGTTGCCGTCCGCCAGCACTGCCGCCACCGCTTGTTCCACCTCGCGCGCGGCATCCGCCATCTGCAGATGGTCCAGCATCATGCCCGCGCTCAGAATCGTCGCCAGCGGATTGACGATTCCCTTGCCCGCGATATCCGGCGCCGACCCGTGCACCGGTTCGAACATCGAGGGGTACCGCCGCAGCGGATCCAGGTTCGCGCTCGCCGCCAGCCCCATGCTGCCGATCAGAATCGCCGAAAGATCGCTCAGAATATCGGCGAACAGGTTGGACCCCACCACCACGTCGAAGCTCTCCGGCCGCCGCACGAAATTCATCGCCGCGGCATCCACCAGCAGGCTCTCCGTCGTCACCTCCGGAAAATCCGCCGATACCGCCTCGAACACGCGATCCCACAGCACCATGCTGAAGCCCTGCGCGTTGCTCTTGGTGACGCTCGTGACCCGTTTCTTCTTGCCGCGCTTCATCGCCAGTTCGAATGCGAAACGCACAATCCGCTCGATGCCGCGCCGCGTAAACACGCTCGTCTGAATCGCCACCTCATCGGGCTGATGCTGATACACGAAGCCGCCCACCTGCGCGTACTCGCCTTCGGTGTTTTCGCGGACCACGACGAAATCGATCTCGCCGCCCTTCGCCTTGGCAAGCGGCGATTGCACACCCGGATAGAGGTAAGCCGGGCGCACGTTCGCGTATTGATCGAACGCGCGGCGGATGGGGAGCAGCAGTCCGTTCAACGTGGTGTGATCGGGAATTTCAGGATGCCCCACGGCGCCAAGCAAAATGGCGTCGCACGGCTGCAGCAGGTCGATCGCCCCGGCCGGCATCATCCGGCCCCAGCGAAAGAAATGGTCCGCGCCCCAATCGAAATCCTGGAATGCGAACCTCACATCGTGTTTTTTGGCCACGCGGTCCAGAATGCGCTTGGCCTCGGGGATGACCTCGGCGCCCACACCATCGCCCGCGATCACCGCAATCGTAAACGTCTTCATCGTGCAACTAATTTTCGCACGGAGGCCTTTCAGGACGGAGCCGCGACAATCAGGGGTTACCTCCGACGGCGCACGTGCGCAGCGCGCGACTGCTGTGCAGAGACCGGAACCGTCCGCCCTAAGCCCATTCCTAATAGCCGCGGCAGCGCTCATGCGGGCTTCGACCCGTTACGGAGAAAAAATACCGAATTGCTTCCGTATCGCCGGCACCTGGCCCGTATGTGATTAATGCTGCTATCAGAGCCGTGACCGTAAGGGAGCGGTAAAGGGTGCTCGAACCCCGAATGCACCCCCCCCAGAAGAACACCCGGATTTTTCCCACGCCCCTCTATGACCCCAGCCGCTACTGGAACGTAACCGTAACCGGACTGCTCGCCGTCCCGTTCACGGTCACCACCACCGGCACCGCGCCCGACCCCGCCAGCCCAGCCGGCAGCGGACCCACATTGATCTGATCCAGGCCCGCATACTGCAATTGCGGACCGGCGAACAACACCGGCACTGCCTGTCCGTTGATCGTCACCTTCACGCTCGACAATTTGACGTTGTCGAGACCGGTGCCGAACATCTCCAGGAAGTACGTGTGCCCGGAAACCAGATTGATCGCGCCGCTCAGCGGTTTCGCCGTCGACGTTCCATCAGCCGCCGTATCCACCACCACGCCGACCAGCGCGCCTGAGCCCGACGCATCCGCCGTGAACAGTCCCGGCGCTTCCCCTGCCACCGTAATCGAAAGCGAGAACAGCACGCTGAGGTTGTTGCTGATGCTCACAGTCGCCGGACCTGCGGCCAGCGCCGCCGGCATCACGAAGTTCACCTGCGTCGGCGAGACGTAATACAACTGCGCCAGCGTCGTATTGCCCTTGCTGTCCGTCACCGCGACGCTGACGCCGCCCAGCACAGTCTGCAGCGGGAACGTGCCCGAAACCGTCGATGTCGCCAGGTTGCTTCCCTTGATCGTCACGATCTCGCCCGGTGCAAACACGCCGCCCGTAAACGATGCCGCGTTACCCGCGCTCGCTTCCAGGAATCCGTTGGACGCGCTGCCCAGAAAGTTGGAGTCTCCCGAATAGATCGCGATCACGCTATTGTTTCCTACCGGCACAGTCACGGTGGCCACACCGCTCGCCAGCGATGCCGACCCGAGAACGGCCTTGCTCGTGCCATCTACGAAACTCACGCTGCCGGTCGGCACGCCCACCGTGGAGCTCACCTTTGACGTCAGCACAATCTGATTCGGCAGCAGCGAAGGCACCGCGTTCAGCGTGGTCGAGGATGGCGCCTGGTTCACGGTCTGTGAAATCGCCGCCGAATGCGTCGCTGCCCACACCACATCTCCGGTATATGTCGCCGTGATCTGGTGCACGCCGGCATTCAACCCGCCGACCGTGATGTTCACCGAACCCGCCGCATTCACCGGATTGCCGATCGCCTGACCGCCGTCGAGCAACTGAACCTTGCCCGTGGGAGCCGGCATATTGCTATTACTGCCCGACAGCGTCACTTTAAAGGTCGCCGTCTGTCCGTACACCGGAGTTCCCGTCGACGCCACCGCTATCGATGACGCCAGCCAGTTCACCACCACGCCGCACGTCGCCTTCGCGGGCGCATATACCTGGTCGCCCGAGTAGATCGCCGTGATCGTATGGCTGCCCGTGCTGAACGTCTGCGGCATTGTTGCCACCGTGCCGGCCAGACTCACCGTACCAAGATCCTTCGTGCCGTCCAGGAACTGCACCGTACCCGTCGGCGCCGGGCCGCTGAACGTCGCCTGCACGACTGCTTGCAGCAGCGTCTGCTGTCCCGCGTTCACGATGGCCGGTGTCCCGCTAACCGTCACTCCTGCCAGACCGAGAGCCGGGCCGTTCAGCGCGACCAGCGCGGAAGTGCTTCCGACGAAGTTCCCGTCGCCCGAGTAAATTGCTGTGTACGCGCCCAACTGCGACGGCGTGAGCATGAAGGTCGCGGTGAATTGATTGCCCGTCGCGGCCACCGGCGCGAGTTGCGCGTATCCGATATTCTGCGTGCCGTTCCGCAGGAACGCGATCGTCCCGGTGGGAACGCCGCCTCCCGGAGCATTTACCATCACCATCGCCACCAGCGTGTACGGCGCGATCGTGGTTAGCACGATGTTCGTACTCGCCTTCGCAACCGTAACCGTGGATGCCGTCGAGGTGCTGCTCGTGAATCCCGCGTTAGGCGCCTGATATGCCGCCGTGATGCTGTGGCGGCCCACCGTCAGGCTGCTGGTGGAATAATTCGCGCTCGTCGAAAGCCCCACCATGGATAGCACGGTTCCGCCATCGGCAAACGTGATGTTGCCGTTCGGCAGCGGCGCAGTCGCCGGCGCATTCACCGTCGTGTTGGCGGTGAACGTCAGGAACTGGCCGTAAACCGCATTCAGCGGAGCCGGGGAAACTGTCGTCGTGGTGCCCAGCGCGTTGACCACCTGCGTGGCGCCGCCGCCGTTCGATGCCGCATAATTCGCATCGCCCGAGTACGTGACGGACACGCTGTTGCTGCCGGCCAGTAGCGGACCGGGCTGACTTGTGCTCGGCTGCACGGGAATGGTCGCCGCGGCCGTATTGCCTGTGCCCGAAATCGATGTGACGAACGAGAGCGGCGTGCCGTTAATCAGCAGGGTCACTGTTCCCGTAGGCGCAATCGCGCCTGTGCCCGTCACTCTCACCGTGTACGTCACCGTCTGGCCGTAGAACGAGGGGTTCGGGCTTGACGAGATCACGCTGACGGTGCTCGGGAAAGGAGTCACCACTTGCTGGAGTTGAGCGCTGCTGCCCGAGTAGTTCCCGTTCGCCGGCGTAAACGTAGCCGTGACGTTATGCGCCGCCGCTGACACCGGCAGTGCCGACGTCGTGCAAGCCACCACACCCACGCCTGCGACGTTTGTCGCGGGACAGCTGGCGATCGCGCCGCCGTCGGAGAGGAAAGTGACCGTGCCGGCGAGCCCCAGGGGAAGTCCCGGCGTCGACAGAGTGGCGGTGAAAGTCACCAAACTTCCGGCCTGCGCTCCGCCCGGAGCGCTGGAGCCCAGCGTAAGAGACGTGGACGCCGCCGCCACAACGAAACCAGGAAGTGTCGCGGCCGGCGAGAAGGGCGTGTAATTGGTGTCTCCCAGATAGTTCACCTGAACCGTATAGGAACCCGCCGCCAGCAGCAGGCTGCCGCTGGCGGTCGAGGTGCACGAACTGACGCATGTGACATCCGTCGGCGTGAGCGCTATCGGAGCCGTAGTCAAGTTCCCCGCTGAGAAGGTGACGCTTCCACTCGGCGCGGCCAGTCCTGCCGCACCCAACACCGTCACGGAGAAGACCGAATTATTTCCGTTCACCGGACTGTTTGCCGTCACGTTGGCCGAAACGATCGGCACCGGGCCCTTCGGCGCGGGAGTCAGCGGGAACACTGCCGTCGAGACGCCGTCTGTGGCATCCACGGCGTCTGCGCCGCTCGAAACCGATCCCTCGAGGTTGAGGCTCACATTGCCCGATCCATCCGCGGTCGTGGTGGTCGTAAAAATAGGATTGCCCTGCGTGCGCACGTGCACTTGCACCTGCGCGTTCGCCAGCCAGCCCTCGCCGGAAATCGTCACCGGCTTGCCCGCGTGGCCGGCGCCGCGCAGCGTCGCGTAACCGAACGCTTCCGTCGCCCCGATCGCGCCCGAAGCGTCCTGGCCGCCCGTCAGCAGCACCGTTCCCGATCGCGGAATCAGTGCCGCCGCGCGGTAGCGCGCACTGGAGAGCGGAGAAGCCGTCGAGAACGAGCCCGTCAGCGGGTTGTACAATTCGCTGCCCGCGATCGCGCCGCCGCGGTTCCGGCCGCCGGCGATCAGCACCTGGCCATTGTCCGTGAGCAGCACCGCGGAATGATCCGCGCGCGCCGTTTGCAGATTACCGGCAGACGCGCTCACTTTCATTTTGGGGTTATAAATTTCCGCGGAAGAGATCGGCGTGCCCGCTTCGCCGATTCCGCCTGTAATCAGGATTGTGCCGTCCAGTAGCGGTGTCGCCGCGGCGTGCGACCGTGCCGTCAGCAGCACTCCGCCCGCCGTCACCGAGTTCGTCACCGGGTCGAAGATGTCGATCTGTCGCGATGCCCGGCCGCGATCCAGCCCTCCCGCCAGGAGAATCCGGCCATCAGCCATCGTCGCCGTCGCGTCACCCGCGTGCCGGGCCGGAGCCCCGCTGCCACGCGACCATGTGCCCGTCGCCGGATTGAAGGTCTCCGACGAGTGCACTGCCGCCGTCCCGTAGCCGCCCCACACCCCAATGCGGCCGTCGGGAAGCGCCGCGCAAACGGCCTGACTTCGCCCTTCCAGCAGCGGCGCGGCCTTCGCCGCGGCGCCCGACGCGTCATAGACCTCCACAGCAGCAACATCTCCATTGGCCGCCTGACCGCCGGCCAGCAGGGTTTCGCCGCCGGGCAGTGTTACGGCGCAAGCGCCGCTCCGCGCCGACCCGGTAGTGCCGAGCGGCGTCCAGCGATTTACAGCCGCCGGCTGCCCGAAGGCCGGGATCTGAGAAAGAATCAGGGTAAGAGTAGCGACGAATAGCGGTTGGCGTGACACCTTGAATACCTCTCTGGTAAAGCACTTTGACAGTTAGCGTGCCTGCAAGCGCGGCCTGTGCGCCGTCAGCGGAATCCGCCGTGCTCGCCTGCTCACTGGCCCTGCGATAAGTGGGGGCCTCCACTGGCCTGCCGGATACCTTCCGGCTATATCCCGGGGAAGTAAATCAAGTGTGCAAAAAAGGGGCAGAGCCGAAGCTCTGCCCCCGGTATTTCATTCTGCCGCCATCCGTTGTTACTGGATGGTTACGGTGACCGTGTTCGCGGCCTGACCGTTGACAGTGAGTACGATGTTTACAGTGCCGGCGCCCTTCAGGCTCGCCGGAATCTGAACGTCCACCTGGTCCAGGCCCGGATACTGCGGCTGAGCACCGGCGTACAGCACCGGCACGCTCTGGCCGTTGATCGTGGCCGTAACCTGCTGGCCCGTCGCGTAGCGGATACCTGTACCATACAGTTCCAGGTAGTAGGAATCCGTCGTATTCATCGAGATCGCGTTGGCGATCCACGAGCTGCTCACTGCGTTGTAAGCAGCGGTGTTAGACCGGGTCTGGTTTCCGCTCGGAGCCACGTCAAGGAGCACCGCTTGCGCGATTCCCTGGCCGTTCTGGTTGGCGGTGAAAATACCCGGCGCCGTCTTGGTCACCAGGACGATTCCCGAAGCCGTCGCGCCGCCGGAGTTGGTTACCGTGATGGTCGCCAGGCCCACCGCCGTGCTGGTCGGCATCAGGAAGTTGATCTGGCTCGGCGATACGAAGTACAGGGGCGCCTGGAGCTGCACTCCGGCGCTATCCGTCACTGTCACCGTCAGGCCGGCGAGCGACGTGGGCAGCGGCAGCGTTTGCGCGGTCAGCGTGGTGTTCACCAGGTTATCCACGAAGATGGCTACCGCGCCGTCCGGCGAGAAGTTCGTCGAGCTATAACCGGCCGCGTTGGTCACCGCGATCTCCGTTCCGAACACGCTCTGCGGTTGCGCCGGGGAGGTGCTCGTGGCGAAGTAGTTGTCGCCCGAGTAGGTGGCGGTCAGGAGGCGCGGGGCGCCCGCCTGGCTCAACTGGCTGGTGGTCAGCGTCGCCGTGTAGACGCCGCCGATCATCGTCAGCGGAGCCGTGCCCAGCACGTTGTTGCTCGTGCTGTCCACGAACTGCACGGTTCCGGTCGGAGCGCCGGCGCCCGGTGTGGGCACCGATACTACCGCCGTCAGGGTCACCTGCTGATTTGAGGTGGAAGAGCCCGGCAGAGCAGCCAGCGTCGTCACCGTCGGCGCCTTATTGACGGTTTGGGTGACGGCCGCGGAGTTGCTCGTTGCGAAGCTCACGTTGCCGATGTACTGCGCGACAATGTTGTGCGTTCCCGGAGCCAGGCTCGGAATCGTGATCTGCGTCGTGCCGTTGGCGATGTTCACAGCTTCACCGAGTGCCGCCGTGTTGTCGTACAACTGCACCAGGCCTTGCGCGGGAACCGTGCCGGGATATGCAACCCCGGTGGTCACCGTGAAGGTTACCGGCTGGCCCCAGACACTCGGGTTAGCCGAGCTCACCACTTGCGTGGTCGTCTGCGCCAGGTTGACGGTCTGCGGAACGAAGGCGCTGGTAGTGCCGGTCCAGTTGCCGTCGCCGCCGTACACCGCGCTGATGTAGCGGAGTCCCGTGCCCAGCGTCGCCGTGCTGAAGGTTGCCACACCGCTCGAAAGCTGGCCTACGCCGATCTGGTTGGAGCCGTCGAAGAAGGCCACCTGACCGCTCGGATAGGCTACGCCGGCCGGCGGTACGGGGCTGATCTGCGCCGTGAACGTCAGCACCTGGCTGGCGACCGCGCTCGGCGCGCTCGTAATCAGGCTGATCGAGCTCGGAATCTTATTGACGATTTCCGCGATCGTCGGCGAAACGAACGGCTGGAAGTTGGTGTCGCCCGGATAGCTGACCGCGATGCTGTGGTTCCCTACCGGGAGCATACCCGTATACGTCGCCTGTCCGCCCACCAGGGTCACGACGGCCAGGTTGTTGGCGCCGTCGAAGAAGGTCACCTGACCCGTCGGGGTGCCGGTTCCCGGAGGCAGCGGAGTCACCGTCGCGGTAAACGTCACCTGTTGTCCGTAGAGTGAGGGGTTGATGTTGTTCGTCAGCGTGATGGTCACCGCCGGCTTGGAAACCGCCTGCGTTACCGTCGTCGAGGTGCTGGTCACGTAGTTGTTGTCGCCCGAGTACACGGCCGTCAACTGCAGGTTGCCTTGCGGCAGAGCCTGCGGCAGCAACGATGCCGTGAACTGGTTGGCGGCGTTCTGGCCCGCGGCCGGCACCAGTTGGGCCGTGCCCAGCAGCACCGGAGTAGAAGCAACCGTGTTGTAGAAGTTCACCGTACCGGTCGGCGTTCCGCTTCCCGGAGGATTCACTGTCAGAATCGCGGTCAGCGTCACCTGCTGGCCCACCACGGACGAGTTCGTCGAGGATGTCAGCACGATCGACGTCGGAGCCTTGCTCACCACCTGCTGCAGAGCATTGGGCGCCGTAATCGGCGAGTTGCTGACGTTGTAGTTGCCGTCGCCCGAGTATGTGGCCGAGATGATGTTGGTGCCTACCGGCAGCGGCGTCACGCCGTTGCTCGGCACTGCCAACACCGCCGAAGCCACTCCGCCGTTCACGCTGATCGGAGCCGATCCGATCGGCGTGCCATTGCTCGAGAACGTCATCGTCCCCGTCGGAGCCACGCCCACGCCGGTGCCGACCACCGTCGCCGTGAAGGTCACCGTTTGTCCGACCACCGATTGCGACGGGCTCACACCCGTGCTGGAGATGATCGTCGTCGTGCTGCCGGCCTTGCCGACCGTCAACTGCGATGCCGCCGACGTGCTGGCCTGGAAGTTCGTATCGCCGCCGTACACCGCGACGATGTTATGCGCGCCGATGACCGGGTTGGCCAGGGGAGAGGTCGCCGCGATCGTCAGCGACGCCGTTCCCGCAACCACCGAACCCGTGCCGAGTACCGGACCCGTCGAGCCGCCGTCGTAGAACGTCACCGTTCCGCTCGGAGCGCCCGCGCCAGGCGTGTTCACGGTCACCGCGGCCGTGATCACGATGCCGTTCTGGCCATACGTAACCGCTGCCGGGTTGATGTTGGAGATGGTCGACGTGGTGGCTGCCTTGTTGACCACCAGGGTGGCCGAACCGCTGGTCACCGCACCGAAGTTCGCATCGCCGTTGTACTTCGCTGTGATCGCCGTATGCGAGCCCACGCTCAGCAGGACGCCCGTCAGCGTCGCGGTTTCCGATCCCGAAGGAATCGCTACCGGGCTGCCGCCGATTGCCGTGGCGCCGTCGAAGAACGTCACCGTTCCGGTCGGGATGCCGTTGCTCGGCAGAACCGCCGGAGTCACCGTCACGCTCAGCGTCACCGGCTGGCCCCAGACTGCCGGACTCGCCGAAACCGTAACCCCGCTGATGTTCGTGGTCGAACCCTGCACCGTCTGTGCGAAGGCCGGAGCGTTCACGCTGGTCGAGTAATTGCCGTCGCCGTTGTAGGTCGCGGTGATGGAGTGCACACCGTTCCCTAGCGGCGGAGCCGAAACCGTAAGTTGGGCAGTCGCCGTTCCGGCAGCGCCCGCCAGGTTGACCACGCTCAGGACGGTGGAGCCATCCTGGAACTGGACGTTGCCTGTCGGAGTAACGCCGTTCACGCCCACCACCGTAGCCGTGAAGGTTACCGGCGCGCCGTAGTTCGACGGGTTCGCGTTGGAAGACACCGTAACCGTCGGACCCGGCTTGCCGACGTTCTGTACCAGCAGCGCCGAAGTGCTGCCGTTGACGTTCGCGTCGCCGGAGAACTGCGCCGTGATGTTATAGGACCCGGCGGTGGCGAAGGCCGTGCTGCAAGCCGCCACACCGGCTGCGTTGACCACGACTCCCGTGCAGGCCGGCGAAATCGGGCTGGCCGCATTGAAGAAGGTCACTGTCTGTGCTGTGTTCAGCGGGCTCTCGCCGCCCGGCAGAGTCACCGCGGCCGTGGCCTGGAAGGTCACCGACTGGCCCGGCTGTGAGTTATTGGTCGGAGTCGTGAGGTTGCTCAGCAGCACGCTGCTGTTCGCCTTCACTACGTTGAACGCGAGAGGAGTCACCGTGCCCAGCGTGTACGTCGGATCGGTGCTCAGACCCTGTATGCCGATGCTGTGGCCGCCCACCGCGAAATTCGGGGTGCCGCCGATGGACGTCGGCAGTGTGCAAGTCGCCGCATTCGCCGTAACCGTTTGGCTGCCGCAGCCGGTGATGGCTCCGCCGGCGTCCGTGAACGCTACCGTGTCGCCATTGGTCAAGCCCGCGCCGCCCACGGTCGAGAAGAGCGCCGTCAACTGAATCGGCTGTCCGTACAGCGCGTTCGTTCCGAGCGGCAGGCTCGCAATGGTAGCCGAGCTCACCGTCACGTTCGTCGCCGCCTTGCCGATCGTGATCGTCGTGTTGAATGTCGCCGAATTGTAGTTCGCGTCTGCCGCGATGGTGAACGTCAGGTTCAAGCCCGCGCCCACACCGATGGAGGTCGGAACCGCCACGGGCGTCGGAATGCCGAACGTGTAGTTCGCCGTCGTGCTCGCCGGGGCTCCGATCACCGCGCTGCCGATCGCAGTCGCGCCGCTCGCGGCCGTAACCGCGCCCGTCGGAGCTGCGAAGCTGCTGCCGACCTGCGCCACGCCCGCGGCCGTGATCGCGCCGGTCGTCAAACCGCCGCCGAAGGTAACCGTGAACGGAGCGCCGCCGACGGAGAGCGTCGGGGTGGCCTTCTGCATCGTCACGCTCTGGCTCGCCGGAACCGAGGAGTTCGAGGAGCTATAGTTCGAATCGCCCTGGAACACGGCCGTAATCGTATGCGTTCCGCCGCCGAGCGCCACGTTCCCAAGAGTCGCCAGCCCGTTGGCGTTGTTCGGAACCGGGCAAGCCGCTTGTCCGCCGCCGCCGCACAGTGTGGCGCCGTTATCGAGGAACACCACCGTGCCGGCAATCGGCGAGTTCAACGGGAACGTGAGTCCCTGCGCCGACACCGTCGCCGAAAGACTGGTAATGGCGCCGTAGGTGTAGCTATTGCCCGCGCTCGAAGTCAGGCCCGTCGTCGAGGTCGGCGTGCCGCCCACCGTGACGGACTTCGCAATCGAAGTGCTCGCGTTGAACTGCGTGTTGTCGGTCGGCGTGAACGTCGCCACCATCTGGTGGTTGCCCAGACCGAAGTTCCCGATACCCGTGTACTGGATCGTGCACGTTCCCTGGCCGCTGGTCAGCGTGATCGTCACCGGAGCGCAGATCGAGTTCCCGTTGTCGGTCACCTGAGCGGTGCCCACCGGGGTCACCGGAGTGCCGCTCACTGTCACCGTATACGTAACCATCTGTCCCACCGTCGGAGTGGACGTGCTCGGCACAATCACCGTCGTCGTCGACTCGGGATTGATCACCTGAGTCAGGCTCAGAGGCGTCGCGTTGGAGCTGAAGTTGATGTCGCCCGTGTATCCGCCGATCGCCACGGAAATCGTGTGGCTGCCCGGGGTCAGGGTCGATGTCGTGAGGCTCGCCGTCCCGTTGACCACCGTCACCGTTCCAATCGAGTTGGCGCCGTCCTTGATGGTCACCGATCCGCCGGGGCTCGATCCCGGAATCGCCGGATTCGCCGCCACCGTGAACGTGAACGTCACGTTGGTGCCGGGGTTCACCGGGCTTGCGCTGCTGCTCAGCGTGAAGTTTTCATTGGCGGACGAAACCGCCACGATGATCACCTGGCCGCCGGTCGGGTCGTTGAGATAGTTGCTGTCGCCCGCGTACGTGAACACCACCTGCTGAGCGTTGCCGGTAACGAATACCGACGCCGGAAGCAGCGTGGAAGTCAGCGTCGCTTTGCCCGTGCCGTCGATCTGATACGTGCCGACCGTCGTGTTGCCGATCGTCGCCACCACCGAACCGGTCGGGAATGCGCAAGTCGGGCAAGCTTGCGTGAACTGCACCTTGGAAGCGCCGCCGAAAATCGCGCTGCCATACTGGACCGTGCCGAAGATCGGTTCGGAAACCTGCGTTCCCGTAAAAGTCGGCGCCGGATCCTTCTTATTCACCGTAATTGTCAGCGTCCCCGAGACCGGGCTGGCGCTGTAGCTGCTGTCTCCGGTGAACTGCGCCGTAACGGAGTGCGATCCGCCGGCCAGCAGGACTGCCGGAAGAACTGCCAGACCCGTTCCATCCGGAGTCGCCGTTCCCAGCACCGTCGCTCCATCCAGGAACTTCACCGTGTTATTCCCGAACAGCGGATTGATCGTATTGGTGCTCGGCGTGACCGTCGCCCGCAGGTCGGTCGGAGTGCCGTAGGTATAGCTGTTCGTCGCAGTCGAGGTCACCGCGCTGATCGACGTGGTCGTCAGACCCACCGACACCGTGATGCCGGAGGAAGTGGCGTTGTTCCACTGCCCCGTGTTGCTCGAGTTGAAACTCGCCGTCACCGTGTGCGAACCGGCGCTGGCATACGTTGCCGTGCAGGTCGCCGTCGTCACGTTCCCCGCGGGAGTGACGCTTCCGCACGCCGTAACCGTCGGCGGACCGCTCGGACCCTGGTCCGAAATCGTAATGCCGCCCGCGCTTGGCACCGGAGCCGGCGTGCTGGCCGGAGCCGTGACCGTCACCGTGTACGTCACCTGCTGGCCGATGCTCGGGCTGTTCGTGCTGGCCTGCACCGAAACCGTGGTAGCAGCCGCATTGACGGTCTCATTGCCGCCGTTGCCCGTGAGAGCCACACCCAGTGCGCTATTGAAAGTCGTGTCGCCCGGGTAGTCCGCCGTAATCGCGTGGGAGCCTGCGGCCAGCGTGCTGGTGCTCAGCGTCGCCACACCGGCCACCAGTCCGGTCACGCCGATGCTGTTGCCGTCGCTCTTGAAGTTCACGTTGCCGGTCGGAGTGCCGCTCGTGGTGCTCGTCGAGGTGAACGTGAAGGTCACCGTCTGGCCCAACGACGCGGGATTCACGCTCGAAACCAGCGAATTCGTCGTGTCGGCCTTATTCACCGTGAGCGACTGGCCCGCGGAAGTCTGCGCCGAGTAGTTCGTATCGCCCTGATATTTCACCGTCAGGGTGTACGGCGAATTCACCGGCGAAAGGTTGTTCGGAATGGAAAGGGTCGCCACGCCGGAAGCTAGCGTCACCGCGCCGCCCAATTGGCTCGCGCCGTTGTTCAGCGTCACCGTGCCGGTCGGAGTTGCCGCGCCGCCGCCGGCGCCGTTCACCGTCACGCTGAAGCTGTTGCTCGATCCGTAGCTGATGGCAGCCGCCGGGAAGCCCGAGATCGTGAACGTCGGCGTCGCCTGCTGCACCGTGATTCCGTTCGTGCCGCTGGTGCTGGTCGCGAAGTTCGTCGCGCCGGCATACTGCGCCGAAATGCTGTGCGGCCCCGGAGCCAGCGTCGCAATCGTCGCCGTCGCCACGCCCGATCCGTTCAACGTCCCCGACCCGATATTCTGGACGCCATCGAGGAAGTTCACCGTACCCGTCGGCGTGCCGCCGCCCGAGGTAACCGTCGCCTGCAGGTTCACGGTCGAACCGAAGGTCGGAGTTCCGCCGGCGGCCGGCAAATTCAAAGTCGTCGTCGTCGCCGCGCCGTTCACCGTCGTCGTGATCGTGTTTGAAGTACTCGTGGCGAAGTTCGTGTTCCCGCTATACGTCGCCGATATGGGGTGCGGCCCCGTGGAGCCGCTGGCGTAGGTCTGCGGGCAGGTAGCCGTCACAACGTTCGTGCCGGTCACCGAAACCGAAACACCCGTGCACGTGCCGATCGGTACCGCGTTGTCGTAGAAGGTAACCGTGCCGCCCGGGTTGATCGCGTTCGTCTGCGCCGCCGTGACGGTTGCCGTGTACGTCACGTTCGCGCCGATCGCGACTGTCGCCGGAGCCGCCGGGTTGGACGTCACCACCGTATTCGTGCTGACCGTCGAAACCGTTGCCGTTCCCGACGTATGCGCCGTGGACACGTTGAAGTTGGTGTCTCCGCTATATACAGCGAAGACCGATGTCGGCCCAACCGGAAGCGCGGAATTCGACGCCGTGGATGCCTGGTAGCTCGTGCCCGCCAGAACCACGGGGATATTCTGCTGCGCCACTCCGTTCACAAGGTAAATCACAGCCGGCGCCGTATAGAAGGTCACCGTGCCGCCGAAGGCCGCGCCCGACGTGGAGGGCGCTACCGCGCTGATGGTCGTGGTGAAGGTCGTACCCTGGCCGAAAGCCGGATTCGTCGGCGATGCGGAGGTAACGGTCTGCGTGGTGCCTTTATTGATCGTGTAGGGCAACACGCTCGGATTGGAGCTGCCCGGGAAATTCCCGCCCTTGGAGAATACCGGGTCGGCGCTGTTGTTGTACTTCCAACCGAATGTGTATGCGTTCGGCGCCAGGCCGGCCGGCACCTGAACGGTCGCGGCTCCGTTGCTCAGCGGCACCGTCGCCACCACGTTTCCGCCCAGGTCCGTCAGCGAAACATTGCCCGTCGGCACCGCGCCATTCACGGCGGTCGCCGTGAGGGTGAAGGTCAGCGACTGGAACGCCACCGCGGGTGAAACCGGCGATGCCACGATCCCGAACGTCGGAGCAATCGGGTTGACCGTGAAGCCCGTTGTGCCCGTGCTGTTGTTCCACGTCGTCGGAGCGCTGCTCGTGAAGTCGGCTTTAATGCTGTGCGCCACCGCCGTCAAAGTCGAGATCGGACTACCCAGGGTTGCCGTTCCGGACCCGTTGACGGCCAGGTTGGACCCCAGCACCGTACCGGTCGTCGTATCCGTGATCGTCACGGTTCCGGTCGGCGTGCCGCTCGACGAAGTCACGCTCACAGTGAAGTTGACTGCCGTGCCGTAATCCTGCGGACTCGTCAACATCGGCGTAATCGTCGTGGTCGTGTTGACCGGACTCTGCACTGCCGCGTTGACCACCTGCGTCAACGTGTTGAAGCTCGAAGTGAACGAATTCGGCGGGCTCGCCAGAGGCGTGAAAGTCGCCGTAATCGTGTGAGTGTTGACGGAAAGCGTATTCGCCGCCTTGGTCAGTGTCGCCGCGCCGAGGGTGTTCACTGTCGCTGAGCCCAGTGAGCCGTCTACGCTCGAAGTGAACGCTACCGTGCCCGCGAACGGCCCTGTGTACGCCCCGCCGTTTCCGGTCACGTTCGCCGTGAACGTCACGGATTGATCGCGCGTAATCGGAGTCTGCGTCGTCTGCACGGCCGTCGTGGTCGTGACCTGGTTGACCGTGTAGCTTCCCGGAGTGGTCGTGCTGTTGCTCGCCGCAAATCCCGGAAGCGTGGCGCTGCCCTGATAGAACGCGTTGATCACGTGCGTGCCAGGCATAATGTCGGTGAAATCCGACGTCGAAACGGTCGATGGCGCGCCCGGCGTCAGCGGGAAGAATCCGCGCGATGCGCCGTCCACCGTCACCTCTACGTTGCCGTCCGGCGTGTGTGCGCCGTTCGTCGTATCGGTCACCGTCGCGGTAAAGTGAACCGCGGTTCCGTACGCTACATTATTGACGCTCGACGTGACGGTAGTCGTCGTCGCGTCCGAGGCATCCGTGAACACCTGTTGCGCGACGCTCTGGCTGCCCGTCGCCGTCACGAGGAACTTCATGCCTTCATGACTCGTATCGATATTGAAGCCGCCCAGCGAAATCTTGCCCGTGGCATCGGCCGTCGCCGTGCCCGTGAATTCCATATTGTGCTGATCCAGCGGGAACGCCGTCACCACAATTGCTACCTGCTCGCCGGGCACGAAGCCGGTACCCGTCATGTCCGCGACTTCGCCCGGATGATAATCCAGCTTGCCGGTCTTAATCGTGGAGAAGGTGTAGAGTTCGCTGCTCGCCAGAAGCGTCGAGCCGCTCTTTCCGCCCGCCATCACCATCGCGCCGAGCTTCATCAGGCTCTGCGATGCGCCCGTGCGCGCCGTGCGCACCGTGCCGCCCACCGAGAACTTGCCGGCCTGGAAGCTGTACACGTCACTCGTGCTCAACAGACCGCTCTCGTCGCTTCCGCCCACCAGCAGCACGCTTCCGTTATTCGGCAGCGTGTACGCCGTGTGGTCTGCCCGCGGACCGCTCAGCTTCGGACCGGCGACCGTCGAGCCGCGCACCGGATCGTAGATTTCGCTCGTTCCGAGAACTTTGCCCTCGGCGTCATAGCCGCCCGTGATCAGCACCGTGCCATCCAGCAGCGTCGCCGCGCCGAAGTTCCTCCGGCCTGTCAGCAGCGCTCCGCCCGCTTTGATCAAGTTTGCCGGCGCGTCGAACACATCGATCGAGCTCAGCACCTTGCCGCCGTCCGTCCCGCCGATGATCAGCACATGCTGATCCGGCGTTACCGCCACGCCGAAATTCTTGCGCGCCGTCGAGATGTTCCCGATGTACGCCACCGTGTTCGTGATCGGCAGATACTGCTCCACCGTTCGTACACCGTTGCCATCCGCATCCGTGCCGCCGATGAGCAGCACCGGACCCCACGGCAGCACCGTCGCCGTCAGACCGCTGCGCGCTCCCCCCATCGAACCCGCCGGCGTCCAGACGTTGGCGTCCGGATCGTACAGTTCGCTCGATGCCAGCGTCTTCGCGCCGTCAGTGCCGCCGGTGACGAATACTTTGCCGTCAGCCAGCACGGAGCACGACGCATCGGCTCGCGGTGTCAGCATCGGAGCCGCCGTCAGGAAGCTGCCGTTCTGCGAAAACACTTCAACTGTATTCGCGACGCCGTTGGCCGTGTTGCCGCCCGCTACCAGGACACGGCCGTCCTGCAACAGAACGGAACATGCCTGCGACCGAGCCGTCACTAAATTCGCAGCCTGCGACCAACGGTTGACCGTGGGTCCACTGAACTGTGCCTTCAGTAACAGAAAAAAAGCTGAGATTAAGAGAACAGAACTGGTGACTAGGTACTTGCGGTAACGTTGCACTTCAGACCCTCCGGTGCGTGTGAACATAATCGTGTGTTCATTAACATAACCACGTAAGGTCTAACAGAGTCAACGGTTTTGGAGCAATTGGAGAGATTCCTACCTGTCCATGCGGTACTAGTACCTCCAGGGACAAAATCAGGCGGAATTTGTATGACACTTTACAAGATTGAAAGTAGGCAATTTAGCTTAGAGGGTACTAATACGGGCAGGAAATACGGGTGGGCGTACCGATTCCGCGTGCCAGCCTAACAGGAATTCCGCAGCAGCGCCGCAGACCCGTCCCTGGCACGGTCCCATGCCGCACCGCGTGTGCAGTTTCGCTTCTCGCCAGCCTGCGCACTCCCGCACGCGCCCGAACGTCACGTCCTCGCAGCGGCACATCAGCGTGTCATCGGTGACCATCTCGCGCAGTTCTGCGCGCAACGCGAAAGCCCGCTCCAGATCCGCCGCGAACCGGCGATGCCTGTCCCGCTCGGCAAGCAACGCGCGCTCCGCCGTTCCGCCCGCCGCCGCCAGTCCCGCGATCTCGCCTTCGACGATCGCAAGATCCAGCCCGCCGATGCCCGTCGCTTCACCCGCCGCATATACGTGCGCGACGCTGGTCTGCTGCTGCCCATCCACAGCCACCGCGCCGTTCTCGATGCGGCACCCGAGCACCGATGCCAGTTCGAGATTCGGAACCAGCCCGAAGCCGCACGCCAGGTAGTCGCAGCGCTCCGTCCACTGCGTGTCGCGCCGCCGCAGCGTGACGCTTTCGAGTTCGCCGTCACCCACCGCGCGTACCGGCCAGCATGACGTCAGGTACCACACGCCCGCCAGTCCCGCGCGCAGTTGCATCGCCTGCATCAGCTTTTTCGGTTGCGCCACCAGCTTCGCCGCGAACCCGACCACCGCGGGATGTGTAGCCTGCTCCGCAATCGCGGCAATTGTCGCACCGTGATCGCGAAGATACTTCGCCACCGCGAGCAGCAGCGGACCGCTGCCGGCCACCACCACGCGCTTGCCCTTCACCGGCAGCCCGCCCTTCGCGAGCGCCTGCAAGCCGCCCGCGCCCGCGACGTTAGGCAGCGTCCATCCGGGAAACGGCAGAAAGCGTTCGCGAGCGCCCGTAGCCAGCACCAGTGCGCCGTACTCCAAATCCGCCGCGCCCTGCGGAAATTCCACGCTGAGCCGTCCCGCCGAAGGAGCCGCCACCACGCGCGCGCTCATCATGCGATCGACCGCGGGAACATCGCGCTCCGCCACCATCCCGCGCCAGATCTGTCCGCCCGCGGCCGGATTGTCGTCCAGCATGGCCACCCGCGCGCCGCTCGCCAAAGCCCGCCGCGACGCCGCCAACCCCGCCGGACCCGCACCCACCACCACTACATCGAATCGATCCGCCATCCATCCTCGCAGTACCGACCGGCCGCCAGGCCGGTCGAGCACAACTCGCAGTCGTTCTACCCACTACCGACCGGCCGCCACGCCGGTCGCGCACCATTCGCAATCCGCAGTACCGACCGGCCTCCTGGCCGGTCGCGCACACTCTCGATCAATCCGTCCGCACATCCATCCCGTCCGCGCACACCACCTGACAACTCCGCTGATGTTCGCGCCCGTCGATCGTCACCCGGCACTCGAAACAAATCCCCATCCCGCACAACGGCGCGCGAGCTTCGCCCGTCACACTGTGCCGGAACGCCGTCTCCCCCGCCAGCACCACCGCCGTCGAAACCATCGACCCCGCCGGCACCGCGACCTCCCGCCCGTTCACCCGAACCCGGCTAATGTCCGCCAAGTGCCCTCCCCGGCAAATAAGCCGCGCGATCGATTTCCGATTGCCGGCCCACAATCATGTCCGCCACCAAACGACCCGTCGCCAGCGACGTCGTGATCCCCAGCCCTTCATGCCCCGTCGCCAGATACAATCGCGCATCGCCTGCCGTCGGCCCGATCAACGGCAGCTTATCCGGAGTGGCCGCGCGAAATCCCGTCCACGCGCGAATGCCCGTGCGATCCTTCAGCCCCGGCATATATTGCTCGCACCGCCGCAGCATCCTGCTCAGCATCGCCGCCTCAACCGCGCTCTCCTCCGCGCCGAATTGCCGCGAGCTTCCGAGCAGCACCTGACCCGTCTTGCGCGGCTGCGCATTGAACGCCACCGAATCGCTGGTCGTCGAATGCGCGCTCTTCAAATACCCCAGCTCCACCAGGCAATGCCGCACCAGCCCCGGATACCGATCCGTGATCAGCAGATGCCCCTTGCGCCGCCGCACTTCGATCCCCGGCGTCAAATCGGCAGCCCACGCGCCGAGCGCATTCACCGTAATCCCCGCGCTCAAACTGGCGCCCGACCGTAGCTCGATGCCTGCACCGCTCACCTTCGTCACGCGATCCCGCACCAGCACCGCACCCTTCTTCTCCGCCTCGCCGATCAGGAACTTCGCCCCGCACGGCGGATATATCGTCGCATCGTCGCGCACGAAAAGCGCGCCCGCGAGTCCCGGACGCAGATGCGGCTCCGCCTCCGCCAGCGCTTGCGCATCGATGACCTCCGCCCGCACGCGAGCATCGTCATACAGCCGCTGCTTGCGATGCACCTCGGCCATCTCTTCCTCATCGGCCGCCACCCACAGCGTGCCGCACGCCAGATACTCCACGTCCGCCGGAAGCTTCGGACGCATCGCCATCCACAGTTCGCACGAATATTTCGTGAGCGCCATCTGCGCCGGCGAATCGTCCATCACCACCAAATGACCCATGCCGGCCGCGGTTGCGCCGCCGCCCACCACTCCGCCTTCCACCACCGCCACCGAAAGGCCTGCCGCCGCGCATTCCGCCGCGCACGCCGCGCCCACAATGCCGCCGCCGGCGATGGCTACGTCGTAGCTTTTGCCCATGTGCCTCGTATGCCCCAACAGAAGGGGTCGCGCTCGTCAAGAATCAGGTCCGCCTCCGCATTCACAAACGCGCTGCCCGTGATCTCGGGATAAACTTTCCCGTCCACCACGCTCACGCTGCCTTTGAAAATGCTGCCTACGATGCTCTCCTGCCGCCACACCGCGCCGGGCGCCAGTTTTCCATCGGCGTACAGGCATGCCAGCTTCGCGCTCGTCCCCGTGCCGCAGGGCGACCGGTCATATGCCTTCCCCGGACACAACACGAAGCTCCGGCTGTCCGCATTCGACGACGAAGGAGGACCGAACAACTCGATGTGGTCGATTTCCCGCCCGTCCGCCCCGGTGATGCCTGCCTGCTCCAGCCCCTTGCGGATGCGCCACGCGCAGTCCGTCAATTCGTCGATAGCGCTCATGTCGAGCACCTGCTTGTGGTCGTTGCACAGGAAAAACCAGTTCCCGCCCCACGCGATATCGCCGTGCACGCGCCCTATGCCGGGTGCGTCGACGGCCACCTTCGTCGCACTCCGGTAGCTCGCCACATTGCGAATCGTCACGCTCCCGTCGTCGTTCAAACGGGCATCCACGGGACCGCAAACCGTATCCAACCGGCAAACGCCCTCGCGAACCCGTCCCATGTGAGCCAGCGTGACCACCAGGCCGATCGTCCCGTGACCGCACATGTTCAGATACCCGACGTTGTTGAAGAAAATCACGCCGGCATCGCAACCCTTCTCGTACGGCTCGCACAGCAAAGCCCCGACAATCGCATCGTTCCCCCGGGGCTCATTCACCACCGCCGAACGGAACTTGTCGAACTCATGGCGGAACCGCTCCAACCGCTCCGTCAAAGGTCCGCTGCCCAGGTCCGGCCCGCCCGAAACCACCACGCGCGTAGGCTCTCCCCCAGTATGAGAGTCGATAATCCTGATCTTCTGATTCGTGTTCATTCGTGTTTATTCGGGGCGCAATGCGCCTACATTCCCAGCTTTTTCTGTAACCGCTTTCAATTCCGTCATTATAGAATGGATTCCCATGGCTCACTCCGCCAAATCCGTCGCCACGGAACAAACCTTCGTTCGTGGCCTGAATCTCTTCGACGCCACGATGGTCGTTATCGGCACCATGATCGGGTCCGGTATCTTCATTGTCTCAGCCGACATGTCCCGCCTCATCAACTCCCCCGGCTGGATGCTCATGGCCTGGGTGCTCACCGGTGTCCTCACGCTCACCGCCGCCCTCAGCTATGGCGAGCTTGCTTCCATGATGCCCGAAGCCGGCGGCATGTACGTCTATCTCCGTGAGGCCTTCTCTCCGCTTTGGGGCTTCCTCTACGGCTGGACCTTCTTCACCGTCATCCAGACCGGAACCATCGCCGCCGTCGCCGTCGCGTTCGCCCGCTTCCTTTCGATTGCCTTCCCGCCCGTCTCCGAATCCAGCTACATCATCCCGCCCATCCATCTCTCCGCCGGATACGCGCTCAGCCTCTCCACCGCGCAGCTCGTCGCCATCCTCGTCATCGCGCTGCTCACCTGGACCAACACGCGCGGACTCGAATACGGCAAGATCGTCCAGAACCTCTTCACCAGCGCCAAGACCATCGCTCTCGCCGCGCTCATCATCGCCGGATTGTTCCTTGGCTGGAACGCCACCGCCGTTCACACGAACTTCTCCGATGCCTTCCGCCTGGGAACTTTCGATCCCTCGCTCGGCGTCGCGGCCGCCAGCGTCTTCGGCCTCATCGTCGCCCTCAGCGTCGCGCAATCCGGCTCGCTCTTCTCCGCCGATTCCTGGCACGACGTCACCATCATCGCCGCCGAAGTCCGCAACCCGCGCAAGAATCTGCCGCTCGCCATGGCGCTCGGCTGCGGCGCAGTCATCCTCCTCTACCTGCTCGCCAACGTCGCCTACATGGTCGTGCTGCCGTTGCCCGCCATTCAGCACGCACCCTCCGACCGCGTGGCCACCGCCATGCTCCAAGCGATCTTCCCCGGCTACGGACCCATCCTAATGGCCATCGCGATCATGATCTCCACCTTCGGTTGCGTCAACGCGCTCGTGCTCGCCGGAGCGCGAGCCTACTACGCCATGGCGCACGACGGTCTCTTCTTCCGCCAGGCCGGAGTCCTCAATAAGAACCGTGTCCCCGGTTGGTCGCTGGCGGTACAGGGAATCTGGGCAGTCCTTTTAGTTCTCCCGCGCACTTACAACACCACTACCCACGAATACGGCAACTTATACAGCAACTTACTCGACTACGTGATCTCCGCCGCGCTGCTCTTCTACATCCTCACCATCGCCGGAGTCATTCGCCTGCGCATCGTCAAACCGAACGCCGACCGCCCCTACAAAACCTGGGGCTACCCCGTAACGCCCGTGATGTACATCATCCTGGCGGCAATCGTATTAACCATGCTCTTCACCTACCGGCCCGCAACCACATGGCCGGGCCTCATCATCGTAGCCGTAGGAGCAATAGTCTACGCGTTCATCCGGAGAACCAAATGAGCATCGGCGTTCATCTGCGTTTATCTGCGTCCTTCATTGCTTTGTCTGCCGGAGCCCTCGCCCAACCCGTCTTCACCGACGTTTTCCCGCCCGCTGAATATCAGCACCGCCGCGAAGCGCTCCTCAAACAAATCGGCGACGGAGTGGCCATCCTGCAAGGCACCACCGAACGCCCCGGCGAACAGCCCCTCCGTCAGTCCAACCAGTTCCACTACCTCTGCGGAGTCGTCGAGCCGCGAGCCCTCCTGGTCATCGACGGCAAGAACCACCACACCATCCTCTACCTCAACCCGCGCAACGAACGCCGCGAACAATCCATGTTCGGTCCCGGACTCTATCCCGGTCCCGAAGCCGCCAAAGCCACGGGCATCGACGAAGTGCTGCCCCGCGCCGAGTTCGCCAACTTCGTCAAAACCATAGAAGGCCGCCCAATCTACACGCCGTTCCGTCCCGAAGTCCTCGGCAGCGCCTCTTCCAGCGATCCCGCCGCCCTCGCCCGCGCTACCAAAGCCGACCCCTGGGATGGCCGCGAATCTCGCGAAGACGCCTTCATCGCTCACCTCAAGCAAGCCGCGCCGGCCTCTGAAATCAAAAACCTCGATCCCCTCATCGATGCCCTTCGCGTTATCAAAAGCCCGCGCGAAATCGCCGTCATCCGCGAAGCCACCCGCATCGCCGGACTCGGCATCATGGAAGCCATGCGGGACGCCAAACCCGGCATGTACGAGTACGAGTTACAGGCCGATTCCGAATTCGTGTTCAAAAAGTACGGTTCCTACGGGGCTGCTTACTTCGCCCTGATCGGCACGGGTAAGAACACTTACTACACGCACTACCACAAGGACACCTCCAAACTCGAATCCGGCGACTTAGTCCAGTTCGACTACGCGCCCGACTACAAGAACTACACGTCCGACGTCACCCGCGTCTTTCCCGCGAATGGCAAGTTCACCGCCTGGCAGCGCGAGTTTTACAACATCTATCTCCGCCTCTATCAGGCCGTCATGACATCCATCAAGGTGCACACCGCGCCGCGCGATATCATCAAAGCCGCCGTCGCCAAAATGGACGCCATCCTGGCCTCTTACAAATTCACCGACCCCAAGATCAAAACCGCCGCGGTCAACTTCGTCGAGACCTATCGCAAGAGCCGCGCCAATTCGCTCGGCCACAGCGTCGGCATGGAAGTCCACGATGTAGGCCGCCCCGGCGAGACCCTGGAACCGGGAATGATCTTCACCATCGAGCCGGAAATGCGAATCGAAGAAGACCACTTGGGCTGCCGCCTCGAAGATATGATCCTCATCACTGAAAACGGCTACGAGAATATGTCCGCCTTCGTCCCCATCGAAGTAGCCGATATCGAAAAACTAATGGCCCAGGATCACGGCCTAAGTGAGGCCCATTCGCACTTACTCAAGAAGTAGGACCAGCAGTAGGACCGGCCTCCAGGCCGGTCCAGTCCAAACAAAGCGGAGGACTATATGTCCATCAAACCCGTCGTCGCCTTGGCCCTTCTAATTCCCGCACTCTACCTTTCCGCCGAACGCCGCACCCAACACCCCGAAGACCTCACCATCGACGCCAAGCTCTTCCAGAACCCGCCCGCCGAATATCGCGGCCATTACTGGATCACGCTGCGCCTGAGTAACGCCACGGAAGACTCTGTGCGAGCCGCCGTGCGCCAGGCCGCCGAACGCAACGTCGCCGGCTCCTTCATGATCACGCCGGACATGGCGAACACCAGCCAGCTTTCCGAAGCCTACATGAAGGCGTCCGAGCGCCCACCCGTAACTACCGGACCCGGTTACCTCACCGAAGACTACTTCCGCCTGTACCGCGCCGCCATCGAAGAAGGCCAGAAGCTTCACTTCCCCCTCCGCGTCCTCTATGACGAGTTGCAATACCCCAGCGGCATGGCCGGAGGCCTGCTCTACTCCAAGTACCCCGAGGATGCCGCCAAGAGCCTGGAACTCGTCGAGAAGGATGTCGCCGGACCCGCCCAGGCCCAATTGCAAATCCCGCTCGACACCGGCATTTATGTCGGCGCAGTCCTCTGGAACCGGGACACCAACGAGACTCGCGAGGTCGCCGGAAGCCGGACCACTACCTTCCGTGTGCCCGCCGGCAACTGGAAGGCCATGCTCTTCTATCTCGACCCGACCTTCCGTCCCGCCTCCACAAAAGGCGGCTTTGTCGATTACCTCGACCCCAACGCCGTCGATAAGTTCATCCACCTTACCTTCGACGCCTATTACTCGCACCTGAAAGAGTTCTTCGGCGACCCCATACAGATGACTTTCTACGACGAGCCGGCCATGCACATGTCCAATGGCCGTCTGTGGACCGCCGGCTACATCGCCGCTTTCCAGAAGCAATACGGATTCTCGCCGCTCAAGTACTTCCCCGCGCTGTATTACGACATCGGCCCTGACACCGCCGCAGCCCGCAACGCCCTCTTCGGCTTCCGCGCCAGCATGTATGCCACGAACTATATCGGCCGCGTGGCCGCCTGGTGCGCCGCCCACGGCATCGATATGTCCGGGCATCAGGACCAGGAAGAGGTCCGCAATCCCACCGGCATTCAGGGCGACCTCATGAAGGTCTTCGAATACCAGCAGATCCCCGGAATCGACGATATCTACACCACCGGCCGCAGCAACGTCAGTTACAAAGTAGTAACTTCCTCCGCGTCGAACTGGGATAAGCCGCTGGTCATGGCGGAGACCTACGCGGCCTATAACCGCTATAACTTCACCGCCGCCAAAGCGTACAAGACCGCCATGGACCAGTACGCCATGGGAGTCAACTTACAAATCGGAAACCGCCCGCCCGACGTCGCGCATGATGTCGACCAGTTCGTCGGCCGCATGAGCTACTTACTCCGTCACGGACGCCATGTCGCCGACATTGCCGTTCTGTATCCCATCGACTCGCTCCAGGCCGCCTATTACTTTGCCACGCCGCCCACCAGCAACCGCCCGGGCAGCAGTCCCGCATTCTATTGGCCGCTGGAAGGAGGAGTCCTGCCGCCCGCCCTCGATTACATGGATCTGGGAGAGTTGCTCTTCCGCGGTCTCCGCATCGACTACACCTATCTCCACCCCGAAGTGCTGGCGAAACGCACGGTCATTCAACATCAGCGCCTGATCATCGACAACAAGGAAAATCGAGAGGAGTTCCGAACCCTGATCCTGCCCGGAGGAGACGTGCTGAGCGCCGAAGCCGCCAAACAAATCCTCAACTTCTACCGCCAGGGAGGCACGGTCATAGCCCTACACAACCTGCCCTCCAAATCCGCCGAGTTTCACCGCGACCGCGAAATCACGGACATGGTAGGAGAAGTCTTCGGCTTCCCCAAAGGAGATCCGATGACAGCCGAAATCCGGCCCGTCGTCGACACCTACCAGAACTACTTCGCTAACCGGAACCGGAACGGAGGCCGTTCCTACTTCCTCCCGCAGCCGGACATCAAACTAATCCAAACAGTCCTGAAAGAAGTGATCCCGATCCGCGACGTCGACATCCAACAGCCACCCATGTACCCGGTCAAACTCTACCCGGACTACGATGGAGCCCTCACCTACCTCCACAAAATCAAAGACGGAAAAGACATCTACTTCTTCGCCAACTCCCAAGACACGCCGGTAGACACAAAAGTAGTCCTAAGAGGAGCGAAGCGCCTCGAACAATGGGATCCCCACACAGGACAAATCAAACCGGAGGAAGCCACGCAAGCAGAAGGGACAACGACAATCCACCTGACCCTCCCCCCAATCAAATCAGTCTTCTTAGTAACGAACTAACGTCTTATCAGCGTTAATCAGCGTTCATCTGCGTCCGATAATCACCCGCCACTAAAACCGAACCCGCAACGAAAGCTGAACAATCCGGGGATCCCCAGCCGAAGTAATCTTCCCAAACGTGCTCGTGCTCGCCACACTAACCCCGGGAGCATTGAAGTGCGGATGATTCAACAGATCGAAGAAGTCGCCCCGCAACTGAGTGCTGATCCGCTCCGTCACCCGAAACGACTTCGCAAACGACCAATCCATATTGAACACGCCCGGAGCATTCAGGAAATTGCGCGGGCTGGTCCCGAAGGTCCCCGTAGCGGCCAACGCAAACGCCGTCGGATTGAACCACTGAGCCAGTTTCTCTCCCTCGCTCCGGCCCTCGCTCAAGTAAGGATCTCCCACCAGATCCGCGCGATCCTGATTGATTCCTGATAGCGACCGGTCCTGCCCCGAAACGATGTTGATGGGGAAACCCGCCCGCCAGTTCAGAATTCCGCTCGTCTGCCAGCCTCCGGCGGCCGCGCGCACGAACCGCGGCGCCCGCGCGAACGCCGGCAGGTTATACACCGTGAACAAAGAGAAGTTATGCGTTACGTTCAGATCGCTCAACCCATAATTGAACCGCGGCGCAAACGGGTCCGGATTCGTGACCGTCAACTGCACGTCCGCCGATTCATTATCCAACCCCTTCGAGAACGTGTAATTCGCCACAAACGATAAGCCGTTGCTGAAACGCCGCTGCACAGTCACCTGAAGCGCGTTGTAATTGGAGTATCCGCCGTTCAGCATCTCGATCATCGATGCATAATTCGGATACAACGGCCGCCGCTGATTGGTGTTCGCCGCCGTAGCCCCCGGACCGTAAATCGCCGGATTCATCTCGTTAAACGACCCCAAATCCCGTCCCTGCGTCCCTATATACGACGCCCGGGCCACTAAGTTGGCCGCGAACTGATGCTCGAGAGTTACGTTGTATCCGCGCGTATGTCCTATGTGCCAGTGCGGGTCGAAGAATTGATACGCGATCGGCAGAATAAACGTGGTCGCCGCCGTCGGGTGCACCGGAGCGAACGGAGGAAACGGATTCTGCGTGCCGGCCGACCCGTACGGGTCCGCTATATTCACCGCTGTCAAACTCGCCGACGGACTGAACGGCGCGTTCTGCACGAAGTTGTTGTACAACCGCGCGAACGGCTGTATATAGAACAGTCCCCAACCGCCGCGAATAGTCGTCGAGTGCGTCCCGCCGTTGATTAAATAAGCGAGGCCCAGGCGCGGAGCGAAATTCGACAGGTTCGTGTTCACGCCGCCTTCCGGAAATCCCGGATCGCCCGCGAACAACATCCCCGTGGGCGCGTTCGGGAATCGCGTGCTCTTCGCTCCCGCCACATACCCGCCCACCTGCTCGGCCACCGGATCGTTCCACGGCAGGAACGGCTCCCACCGCAATCCCAGGTTTAAGGTGAGCCGCTCGCTGACGCGCCATTGGTCCTGCACAAATAAGTTCGCCTGCCGCCCGCGCGTGAACTTCGCTTTGCCGGCCGTCTGCAGGAAAGTCGCGGCGTTTCCAGTGAGTAAGTCCGCCAGTCCATTGCCAGTAGTCGCCCCGGTGAACGTCATGATCGGCTCTTCCTGATAACCGGTGCTCGAATCGAACCGGTTATACGGCACATAAGTCCCGCCGAAATGCACCGAGTGCCCGCCGCGCAAATAAGTAACCATGTCGCTGATGTCGAAGTTATCCCGCCGCCAGTCGCCCGGAGGCTGCGTGCCGCCCGACCCCCAGCCGGAAAAGCTCGTGATCGTCAGGCCCGTCTCCTGAAACTGCGCCGCCGGCTTAGTCACCTTGATGTCGCCGAAATCGAAAATCGAAAACGGAGCTGTGCGCTTTTGCGTCGAATCCAGAATGAGTCCGGACACATTCAGCGAGTTCACCAGATGCGGCGTGATGCTCCACGTGTCGCCCGCCTTGAACGAATGCGTCGTCTGGTCCTGACCGATCTTGTAATTCAGCAGCGTACCGCCGCCGTTCCAACCCGGGTCCGTGTAATGAATCCGGAAGACGCTCGCGTTGATCTGGTGCGCCCCCGCGTTGTAGTCCACCTTTGCTAGAAACTGTTGCCCGTCGTTCGATGAAGGCAGCGCATACAGCAGCTTTCCGGTCGGATCCGGCGAGGTCGGAATGTGCGCCATCATCGCGAGCGCGATCGGCGAAAGCTGGTCTGCCGGAATCATATTCCCCGGATAAGCGACGCCCTTGGCGTCATGGATCGCCTTCTGCCCCGTGAAGTCGCCCGTGCGCTCCGCCACCGTCGGCACAAACGCGGTGTTCCCGTAGGTGATGTTCCGCAGAATCGTGCGCTGCCAGGAGCCGAAGAAGAACAATTTATCCCGCTTGATCGGCCCGCCGACCGTCGCGCCGAACTGGTTGCGCTTGATCGCATCCTGCTGCGGCGCGAAGAAGTTGCGCGCGTTCAAATCGCCGTTCCGCAGATAGTCGAATGCCGACCCGTGTATGTCATTGGTTCCACTTCGCGTCACGATATTCACTACCGCGCCGCCCGCCCCGCCGTACTGCGCGTCGAAGTTATTGGTCTCCACCGTAAATTGCTTCAACGCATCCGGATTCGGGAAACCGGCATTCAGGTTATTCAAGTTGTCGGTATGCGACGAGCCGTCTAACTTATAGTTCACCTGGTCGCCCATCGCCCCGTTCGCCGAAACCGCGATGGTGTCGCTGTTCGTCGCATAAGTGCCGCTGTCGATCCCCTTCCCCAGCACGGTCCCGGGAGCCATATACACTAGCGTCGCGGCGTTGCGTCCCTGCAGCGGCAGATCTTCGATATACTCCTCGCCGACCACCTGCCGGACGGTCCCCGATTGCGCGTCCACCATGGGTGCATCTTCGTGAATCGTGATCGTGGTCGCCGAGCTCGCCACTTTCATGGTCACGTGCAGCGAAGCCGGAACGTCCGCGTCCAGCCGGATGCCCTGCTGCACAAGCGGCGTAAATCCGCCGCTCGTAACCGTCATGTCATAACTGCCCGGCGGCACCAGCGAGAAGGCAAACCGCCCCTCGGCATCGCTCGTCGTCTTATGCGACCAGTGCGTCGCCGAGTTGGTCAGCTCCAACGTCGCCCCGGGCACAACCGCGCCGGATGGGTCGGCAACCGTGCCCGTCAAACTGGTAGTGGGAGCGGACTGGCCAAAAGCCGAAACCGCGTACAAGCAGAAAACTGTCAACTGAAGAAATCGCATACAGACCCCCTAGGATTTCGCCCACTATATCGCACTTCAGACCCGTTTGCAGTCACCCGGCTGTCACATCACCCAGCTATCACGTGGGTCGCCGGAAGGTTATGCCCGCGGAAGCGGCCACACACTTTCCTCTACACACCGTTCGTGTGTACACTCCAAGCGGGAAGCACTATGACCCGACGCATCAACATCGTCCTGCCGGAGCGAACCCTCGCCGTACTCGATCGGCTTGCGCCTAAGGGAAACCGAAGCCGCCTCATTTCCGACGCGGCGCTCAGTACGTCGAAACGCAAGAAAAGCAAAGCCTGCGCGAACAACTAAAGACCGGCTACTTGGCCAATTCAGATGAGAACCTGAGAATCGCCGCTGAATGATTCCCCGTCGAGGAACAGATAACGCAGAGCCCACGCACCCGCAGAAAGCCAAGAAGGAAGTGAGCCGCATCACCCTGGGATCCATTTTCCTCTGTGCCTTCGACCCGACCGTCGGCCATGAGATCAAGAAGACCCGGCCCGCGCTCGTCATTCAAAACGACGCCGGCAACCGTTGCAATCGCGTCACCATAGTCGCTGCAATCAGATCCACCCTCTCTCCGGTGCCCTACCCTGTCGAAGTGCCTATTGAAGCCAGCCACGCGAATGGGCTGACCGTCCGCTCCGCGATTCGCCTGGACCAGATCCGCTCCATCGACCGCCAGCATCTGATTCGTCGCCTTGGGGCCGCCGAGCCAGCCGTGATGACGAGAGTTGACGAAGCGCTCAAGATCAGCCTCGGTCTGATCCGGTTCTAGCCCCCAATCACCCACATCCCCACCACCTTTAGGGTGATGCTACAATAGAAACCAGCTCAAAGCTCAGTAATTCCTTTCGCTGCAACAGATGCAAACTTGCATCTTCACAGCCTTCAAAGGAATCCAAAAGGTGTTCATGGCGCATACGCTTCCTGTTCCGCACTTTGCGCGGCCCCACGCAGAGCCGCTGCTCGACACCATCGGCAACACACCACTCCTGCGCCTCGCCAAAATCCCGCTCGCCTACCCCGGCGTCGAGATCTTTGCGAAAGCCGAATACTTCAACCCCGGCGGCAGTGTCAAAGATCGCGCCGCGCGCAATATGGTCCTTGATGGCGAGCGCTCCGGCAAACTGAATCACTCCCGCACCATCCTCGACTCTACCAGCGGCAATACCGGCATCGCCTATGCCATGATCGGCGCCAACCGCGGCTACAAAGTCAAACTCTGCCTGCCCGGCAACGCCAGCGAAGAGCGCAAGCGCATCCTCAAAGCCTACGGCGCGGAGATGGTCTTTTCCGATCCCGACGAAGGCTCCGACGGCGCCATCCGCCTCTGCCGCGACATCTACATGCAGGACCCCGACATTTACTTCTACCCCGACCAGTACAATAACCCGGCCAATTGGAAGGCGCATTTCGAAGGAACGGGTCCCGAGATCATTCAGCAGACTGCCGGCGCCATCACCCACTTCGTCGCCGCCATGGGCACCAGCGGCACCTTCACCGGCACCGCCCGCCGCCTCAAGCGCGACCTGCCCCACGTGCGATGCATCTCCGTCCAACCCTCCAGCGGCTTCCACGGGCTCGAAGGCCTCAAGCATATGCCGACCGCTATCGTGCCCGGCATCTATGACGAAGAACTCGCCGACGGCAACATCTGGATGGAAACCGAAGACGCCTATCGCATGGTGCGCCGGCTCGCCCGCGAGGAAGGCCTGCTGGTCGGCATCTCCTCCGGCTGCAACGTGCATGCCGCCACCATGATCGCCCGGCAGCTCGCCGAGCGCGGCGAATCCGGAGCCATCGTCACCGTGCTCTGCGATTCGGCCGAAAAATATCTCAGCGAACATTTCTGGGAAGACGAATGATCCGCATCGAACCCGCGCCCTGGGCGGATATGGTCGCCCACGCGCGCGAGACCTACCCCAACGAGTGCTGCGGGGCGATGCTCGGCACAATCGATGGCGACGAGAAGCGCGTCGAAACTTCCATGCGCCTGAAAAACGCCTTCGAAGGCGAGCAGGCCGCGCGCTACGAATTGCGGCCCGAAGACCTCATGGCCGCCGACCGCGAAGCGCGCGCCCGCAAGCTCGACCTCATCGGCATCTACCACTCGCATCCCGATTTCGGCGCCTACTTCTCACAGACGGATCTCAAAAACTCGTGCCCGTGGTACTCTTTCGTTGTCCTCTCCATTCAAAAAGGCGAGTTCGACCACGCCAATAGCTGGCTGCCCAACGCCGAACAAACCGAGGCAGTCAAAGAGGAGCTCATTTACTAATGGCCAAAATCACCATCCCCACACCCCTGCGCCAGTTCACCGGCAAACAGGATTCGGTGAGCGTCTCCGGAGCCACCGTGGGCGAAGTGCTCAGCACGCTCACCACGCAATACCCGGACCTCCGCAAACAGATCTTCACCGATGAAGGCAAGCTGCGCAGCTTCGTGAACGTGTACCTGAATGAGGAAGACATTCGCTACCTGAACAAGCAGGAAACGCCCGTGCAGGATGGCGACACGCTTTCGCTTGTGCCCTCCATCGCCGGCGGCTCCGCGGCAGTTGCGCCGCCCGATTCCGCCGCGCTCACCAACGATGAAATCCTGCGCTACAGCCGGCACCTCATCATTCCCGAGGTCGGCATAGAAGGCCAGCAGAAACTGAAAGCCGCCAAAGTGCTGCTCGTCGGCGCAGGCGGACTCGGCGCGCCTCTCGGCCTCTATCTCGCCGCCGCGGGCGTGGGACGCATCGGCCTCGTCGATTTCGATACCGTCGATTTCACCAACCTGCAGCGCCAGGTCATCCACTTCACGCAGGACGTCGGCCGCAAGAAACTCGATTCCGCCGCCGAGAAGATGCAGGCCATCAACCCGGCCCTGAAGATCGATCGCCACGAAGTCGCGCTCTCCAGCGAGAACGCGCTCGAGATCCTCAAGGACTACGACATGGTGGTGGATGGCACGGACAATTTCCCCACCCGCTACCTGGTCAACGATGCCTGCGTGCTGCTGAAGAAGCCGAACGTCTACGGCTCCATTTTCCGCTTCGAAGGGCAGGCCACCATCTTCGCCACCGAGGGCGGACCCTGCTATCGCTGCCTTTACCCCGAGCCGCCGCCGCCGGGGCTCGTTCCGAGTTGCGCCGAGGGAGGAGTGCTCGGCATTCTGCCTGGCACAGTCGGCCTTATTCAGGCGACCGAGGCCGTGAAACTGATCCTCGGAATCGGCGAGCCGCTCATCGGCAGGTTGCTGCTTTACGATGCGCTCGCCATGCGTTTCCGCGAGCTCAAGCTGCGCAAGAATCCCGAATGCCCCGTCTGCGGCGAGCACCGCACCATTACTGAGCTGATCGATTACCATCAGTTCTGTGGCATCCCGAAACAGCCGGCTGCCGAGGAGCCCAAGATGAGCGATACCGATATCGATGTCGTCGAACTGAAAGAGAAGATGGATCGCGGCGACAACTTCGTGCTGATCGATGTGCGCGAGCCGCACGAATACAAGATCTGCAATCTCCCCGGAGCGAAGCTGATTCCGCTCGGCGAGTTCCCGCAGCATGTGAATGAGTTCGATAAGAACGCCGACATCGTCATCCACTGCCGCAGCGGAATGCGCAGCGCCAAAGCCTGCGCCATCCTTCGCCAGAACGGCTTCGAGCACGTCCGCAACGTGACCGGAGGCATCCTGGCCTGGAGCGACAAAGTAGACCCGACCGTCCCGAAATACTAGTCTCCCGGCCGGTACAAGGCCACGCCACCACCGCGGCCAATCCGCACCCGAGCAACAGCCACGAACCCGGCTCCGACGTATGTACCGGCCTCCCGGCCGGTACAAGGCGAGCCCCGCTCGCCTACCGGGGCTGTGAAAAAATCCGGCTGTTGTTCTCGTCGCGCTCCCATTCGCCTTTCGATACACCTTTTACCGCTTCCTGACGGTGGCGGCTCCGTTAGTAGAATCAACTACATACGGAGCCGTGACCGTTAGGGAGCGGCAAATGGTGCCGGCGATTCGAGTGGTTTTTGGGTCGGCAAAAATGAAATTCGATAATTTTTCACAATCCCCTACCATCATCGGCGCCGCCGCCACGCCACCACTGCGACCAGTCCGCACCCGAGCAACAGGCACGAACCAGGCTCCGGCGTTTGCGACTGCGTCTGCTGATCCACCTCCAGCGTGAATCCGTTGGCTCCGTAAATCTCTGTCCAAACCAAACCCGGATCGAGCGACGGCAGATCGTAGTTCGCGAAATGCGAGCCGTCCCACGTCGCCCACGAAATCAGGTTGAACGCGAAGCCGGGCTGGTCGAACTGGAAGGAGTAGCAGTTGAAGTCGATGTCGCAGGTGAACTCGCTATTGCCGTTCGGGAACGTCACCTTCAACGTCCCGTCCAGATGCGCATTGCCGAGAACGTTCAGCCAATCATAAGTGCTTCCCTGCTCCACACCTTCGATCTCCATCAACATCGTTCCCGTCGAGGTCTGCGAGTAATTGTTGACGGTCGTCGCCCCCGGGTCGCCCCCCGGATTGTACAGGCCTGCGTTGTTGATATCGCCATTCACCGTGCCGACGGTCGAAAGCGTCCCGCCCTGTTCATTGGTGACGTTGCCGTTCACGCCGTGCAGCGTCAGATCGCCGCTGGACGTGATGTCGCCGATGACCTGCCCGAAGAGCGAGTACTGGCCCGCCCCTAGATGCACTCCGCCTGCGCCGGCATCGAGCGTTCCGGTCAGCGTGAGCAATGCGTTGGGGTCGTCCTGATAGAAGCCGTTTGACGTAAACGTGCTTCCGATATACATACTGCCCTTGTTGGTGAACGCCTGATCCGTGGTCACGTCATACCCGAACAGGAACAACTGCCCGTCGTTCTCGGTAAGGTGCTCAAAGGCCGGAGCAGGCGAGCTGTGATGGAGCACCTGCGCGCCCGCATACACGGTGAACGAAGCGTTCGCGCCGATCGTCGTAATCGGCGACCCCGAATAGTCGAACTGCCCCTGTATGTTGTAGCTGCCGTAATTCAGCGTGCCGTTTGCGTCGAGCCCGCCGAGCTCCGAGCCTACGAAGTAGCCCGATGCGCCGCCGTAAATCACCAGCGATCCGTGGTTGTCCAACCCGGTCGCGACCATGTTTCCGGCGATCACCAATTGCCCGTTGGTTCCCACGCTCAGCGGCGAGCTTGTAGTGAGAGACGCGCCCGAGTTCAGTCCGAACGTGCCGTCCACCTGCGAGAGCGCGGAAAGTCCGCCGCTGACCGTGGAACCGGAGCCCACGATCAGTTGCGCGCCCGCCGCGATGCCGGTGATTCCGTTCGCGCTCGGACTATCGAACAGCAGAGTGCCGTCCACGTTGAAGTTTCCGTACTTCAGCACGCCGTTGGCGTCCAGATTGGCGAACGTGCCGCCGGTGAAATCCGCGGTGGCGCCGCTTGCGATTGTCATCACGCCGCCGAAATCCGCGCCTTTCGCCCTCAACATGCTGTGGTCGGTAGCGCTGGCTCCGCCCACCTGCACCAGAGAGTTGCCGACGTTGCTGGTCAGTTGGCCGTTCAGCGTGAGCACGCCCCCGTTCTGCACGCTGATGTTGCCGTTGTTCAAATCGATGCCGCTGCCACTGAGGGTCACCTGTGCGTTTGAAACCAGCAGCAGAGGATTCGACGCACTCGGGTTGTTGTTCGTGATCTGGAAGCTGGTCGCGCCCGTCGAGAAGGTGCTTCCGTTCAGCACTTGCAGAACGCCCTGGCGGTTCTGGTTATTCGGATCGCTCGTGATGGAAAACGAGGTGAGAAACGGCAGCGTCAGGCTCGACGCGTGATCCAGCGTGAGAGTGCCTGCCGTGGTAAATGTGGTCGCGCTTCCCAGCAGGTGCGCGCCCTGGTCGAAGGTGAAGTTGCCGTTGTTGCGGTCCCACAGCGCGAGCGCGCCGTTGTTGGTCGCCGGGTTAAAAAACTGGCCGTTGCCGGTGACGGTGATGTTGGCGTCCGTGGTCCGCACGTCGAAGTTGTTCGCCGTGAACGTGCCGCCGATGTTATAGGTGTTGCCTCCCAGAGTCTTCGTCAGCGGATTGTAGCTGCCGAACGTGCCGTTCACCGTGACGTTGCCGCCTGCTTGCACCGTGAGGCTGCCGTTCTGGAAATACGTCGCGCCGGCGCCGATGGTGACGTTGCCGCCGCTCGCAACCGTAAGAAAGTCGTGGCTGTCCCACGTCATGTTGCTGACGTTGAGCGTGCCGAAGAGCGCGTTGGTGGAGCTCACCAGCCGTTCGGTGCCGGTGGTTCCCGTGAAATTCAGCGCGCCGGAAGGCGTCAGCGTGCCGCTCAGGCCGAACGCGGCATTCTGTCCGTTCAGTTTGATGGTGCTGTTCGCGCCCAGAATGGCGGTGCCCAGGTTGACGCAATAGCTGCTTCCGGTTCCTGTGGCGCAAGGCGCGCCATCCCCGAGCGACGTGCCCTTCAGTTCCAGCGTGCTGCCCGTGCCGATTTTGAGCGTCCCGAAATTCTGGAACGAGGGCGTACCCACGTTGGGCGACGTATTGTCCAGCGTCAGCGTTTTGCCGTCCGCCACGGTGATCTTGCCGAAATTGAGAACCGCCACTCCTTGGATGGTGCTGTTGGCATCCACTTCGAGCGCGCTCTTGTTGTCGAGGTTGAGGATTGTGCCGAAAAACGGATTGTTGTTGGCGATCGTGCCGCCGTTCAGCGTGATTGCCGGAGTGTTCACGCCCGCCCCGTGCAGGGCGAACGTCGAAGGAAACCCCGCGCCTGAGACGTACAGCGTGCCGCCCTGCGCCACATTGATGCCGCCGCTCGCGACCGTCAGCGAGCCGGCAAGTCCGAGCGCCGTGCCCGCGCCCACGTTCAGCGTCCCGTTCAGCGTCATGCCCGTCAGCGCTCCCCCTGCGTTGCCGCCCGCGATAATCTGTCCCGTGCCGAAGGTGCGGAGCGTGCCGCCTTGAATCAGCGCATCCTGCAACACCACGGTGGAACCGTCGAGCGCCTGAATTGTGCCGCCCGCATTATTCATCCCGTAACCGATCAGGTCGGTGGAATCGCCGCGCAGCATCAGTATGCCGCCGCCGGAAGCCTGCATGGTTCCGTTGTTGGCGGCTTCATTGAGACCGTATCCCGTAAAGAACTGCAGCGTGTTGCCTGCCGAGTTGGCGTCCACCAGACCGTGGTTGGTGATGCTGAACGGATTGCCTGGCCCGGTGGCGTCGCCCCAACCTTCGAACGTTCCCGAATTGACCAGCGTGCCCGTGTGGCCGAACGGCCCGTTGCCATAAAAGAAGCTGAGAAAGCCGCCTTTCATATTGATCACGCCGCCGGCACTGTTCATCTGGATGACGCTGTTGTTGGCGAAGGAGCCGGTGAATTCCAGTTCTCCGGCCACGTTGATGGTGCCGGTGTTCTGAATGCCGCCCGTGCCTGTCGCCCAATCGTCGTATGCCAGCCGGCCGCCGGTATCCACGTTGATGGTGGCCTGATTGATGAACGTCGGATTAGACAGCGTATCCCTGCCCACGTCGAGGCCGCCCGCGGTGGTGTTCGCAATCGTGAGGCTCGCGACGCTGGAGACGATCAGGCTGTCCACCTGTATCTGGTGATTGACGTTCACCGGGAACGCGAGGCTGACCGCGCCCGAATTGATGGTCACGTTGAACGTGTTGTGGTTCGGGTCCGTGAAGTTGTCAGGCATCGTGGCGGGGCTCCAGTTGCCGCCGATGAGCCAGTCATTGCTGACGCCGCCTACCCAGGTGGAGTTCACGATTGTTCCGGCTTGCGCCGCGGCGGCAAATAGGAGCAGGGCCGCACCGCGAAAAGTTCGAGGTATCCGCATTTCCCGATCAGAGTACGGTGGAAGAGCCCGCCCGGGCACCACGTACGTTCGTAGCCGCGAGTTTGGGTCAGTACTAGGACGGGGGCAACGTAGGACCTTTTGCCGCTCCCTTACGGTCACGGCTCCGTATGTGCATGGTGCTGCTAACGGAGCCGTGACCGTTAGGGAGCGGTAAAAGGTGCATCGAAAGGCGAATGGATCGCGACGAGAACGGCAGCCGGATCTCTTCACCGCCCCGTCAGGGAGCGGTAAAAGGTGCATCGAAAGGCGAATGGAGTGCGACGAGCGCATCAAACCAGGCGATTGCGAATCGCTTTGGCTACCGCTTCGCTCTTGGAGTGGACTTGCAGCTTGGAATAGATATTGCGCAGGTGAAAGCTGATGGTGTGGACGGTGACGCCAAGCTCGGCGGCCGCGGTCTTGTAGTTGTGGCCTTCCACAAACAGCTTCAAAAGGCGGATCTCATGCGGGCTCAGATCGCAGCCGGAGCGGTCCGGCGGGCGGATCTCGCGGAACAGCGAAACCACGCGCGCGGCGACTTCCGGCGACATGGGCGCGCCGCCCGAAACCGCCTCCTTCAGCGCTTCGAGCAACCGCGCGGGCGGCGTTTTCTTGAGCAGATAGCCGCAGGCCCCGGCGCAGATGGCGTCGAAGATGCGCTCATCGTCCTGGTGCACCGTGAGCATCAGGATGGCGAGGCTCGGAAACCGTTCCTTCAGAATGCGAATGCCTTCGATGCCGCTCATTCCGGGCAGGGCGATATCGTTCAGCACGACGTCCGGCGCCGCCGCATCCACCTCTTGAAATGCCTCCTCCATGCTGCGCCAGGAGCCGCAGCAGCGGAAACCCTGCGTGCCGTTGATGAGCATGGCGAGACCCTCGCGCAGCTCGCGGCGGTCTTCGACGATGGCTACTTTAATGGCGTTACCGGGCGAATGTTCCACAGGAGTTTGCACTTGCAGCTTGACAGGTTCCCTAACAGCTTCTCAACTACGAGTTCTGGTAGGGAACCTCCAGACTGACCACCGTTCCTTCCTTCGACGACTTGATTTCGATTCCGCCGCCCATTACCGCGGCGCGTGTTTGCATCCCTGTCAAACCGTGCCCATCGGCATGCGCCGGCATCTCAAAACCCGTGCCGTTATCCGCCACCCGCAGCAGCAGGCGGGAGCCGCCCACCTTCATCGCAACCTCCGCTTCCGTGCAGCCGGAGTGGCGCACCAGGTTGTTCACCGCTTCCTTGAAAATCAGGAACACCTGGCGGCGCAGGTTGCCTTCCAGTCGGATGTCCTGTTCGTCGCCGGGCAGCAGCAGCTTGAACTGAATGCCGCGCGCGGTCAGGGTATCGGCGGCGAAGCGGCGCATGCGATGCACCAGATCCTTGAGATGGTCGCGCTGCGGGTTGATGGCCCAGACGATGTCGCTCATGCTATCGATGAGCTCGCTCGAGGCGCGCGAAATGTAGGCAAGCGGCTCGGCGACCCCCGGGTCGGCGGGAGCGAGGCGGCGCTGCACCACTTCGCTGAAGACGGCGATCTGCGTGAGCGTCGAACCGATATCGTCGTGCAGGTCCGCGGCGATAGCCTTGCGCACACGCTCCAATTCCGCGATGCGCTCTTCGCGGCTGCGGCGCAGTTCGGTAACGCGCCGCTCGCGGTAGCGCTCGAACGCGACAGTTGCGCCGGCCGCCATGGCGATCATCAGCGCGAGCGCCCACCAGCGCTTCCACACCGGAGGCAGAATCCGGAAACTCAGCGTGGCCGGGGATGATGCCGGCAAACCTTCGCCGCCGATGGTGCGCACCAGAAAGCGGTAGTTGCCCGGAGGCAGACGCTCATAATTGACGGTGCGCAGCGTCGTCGGCCGGCTCCAACCGTCATCGGCGCCTTCCAGCTTGTACTGAAAAAAGGGCGGGTCGAGCGAGAACGTCACGCTGAAGTAATCGATCTGCACGGCATCGCGCGCCGCGGGCAGATCGCCTTCATCCAGCGTGCGCGTGCCCAGCGGCGCCACCGGCATTTCGATACCGTTGATGCGCACAGAGCCCACGAACGCGGGCGGAGGCGGAACGGAAGGGTGCGCCTGCGGCGTGACGCGGCTCACACCGGCTCGCGTGCTGAACCAGAGAGCGCCCGTGTGGTCGCGGAAGATGGAAAAGGCGCGGCCGGAGGGCATGCTCTCGGCGCTCGCGAAGCGGCGCACCCGGTTGGCCGCGGGGTCCAGGGTATCGACGCCTTCCGATGAGTTCATGTAGATACGGCCGGTGGCATCTTCGCCGATGGAGCCGATGAAAGATTCGGCCAATCCGTCGCGCGCGGTGTAGACTGCGGGCTTTAGAGTATCGCCATCGTGCCGGTCGACGCGGAGCAGGCCTTTCTGCACGTTCAGGCACCAGATACGGTCGGAACTATCCACAAAACAACTCGGAATGACCCCTTCCGGGATGCCCTCGGCGGGCCCGAAGAACTGGAACCTGCCGTTGCGAAAGCGCGCCAGACCGCCTTCCCGGAAGGCGATCCACACGTCGCCGGAGCGATCTTCGAACAGCATACTCGCCTGCACCAGCGGCGGCAGGCCGTCGGCTTCGGTGAAGCGCGTGAAGGTATCGGTGGCGCGATTCCAGCGTGCGATCGAGTTGTGCGGCAGGGTCCAGCCGGCGGTCCAGATATCGCCGCGGCTGTCTTCCATGATGCGAATGACGCGCGTATCGGGAAGCCCATCGCGCACTGTGTACACCACCTTCGGTCTGGCGCGGGCGAGGTCTTCGGTGCGCGCGACTCTCGCAAAGCGCACCAGCCCGATGGTGGTGGCAGCCCACCATTCGCCGAGATGATCCACCAGCAGACATTGCGGCGATTGCCAGGTGGCATTCGCAATCTGCGGCCGCAGCAGCGGAAACACGGTGAACCGCTCGTCATTGTAAACGCCGACCTGCATGTTGCCGGTAGCGGAAACGATGCGCCCCTGCGGATCTTCAAACGTGGTATTCACCCAGCTCAAGCCGTCCGATTCGCCGTACCCGACGAAGCCGTGCATGCTCAGTTTGACGGCGCCGCTGCTCCCGGTGCCGAGCCAGACGTTGCCGTCGCGATCTTCCGCCATGGGACCGCCGAGATCGCGCATCACGGGGCGGTTGTATTCGACGGCGTGCAACTTCCCCGCCACGGCTTCAAACAAGCCCGCCAGGCAGGCGATCCAGATGCGCCCATCGGCAAAACGGTAGAGCCCGAGCACGTGCGGCTGGGCATCGCGGCCCACGATGCGGGCATATTGCGCCTGTCCGGGAGTCGAGGGCGGGGCGAACGCAAGCGAGGCGGTGGAACCGGCGCGAAACGTGCTGCCCGAGGCTAAGGCGGAGCGCAGTGCGTAATCCACGCTGACGCGGGCGGCGGCGCGCACCTGCTCGGCCGGTTGCGGGCGCAGAACAAAGATGCCGAGCTCATGCGCGATCCAGACCTCGCCACCGCGACCCACGGTGATGGCGTTCACGTGGTCCGTAGCGGCGGACGCGACGATGGGGTACTGCACCAGGCGACCGTCCGGCAGGATGCGAACGGCGCCGTACTTGGTGCCCATCCACAAACTGCCTTCGTCACCTTCGGCGAAGGCCCAGATTTGCACGACGCTTTCCGAACGGCCCGGAAGGTTCAGCGGGTACGGCTTGATCTCGCCGCGCTCGCTCGAATCGTTCATGGTGAAGAGGCCGCCATCGGTGCCCAGCCAGATGACGCCTTTGCGGTCGCGGTAAATGGCATTGACGCGATCGCTGGCGACTTCATTGCCGATGTGGAAGGTCTTGATGGGACGGCTCGGGGCATTGGCGTCATAGCGCGCGAGTCCGCCATTAGTGCCGAACCAGTAAACGCCCGCCGGGTATTCCAGCATGCCGTTCACGATTGGGTACGGCAGCCCCTGAGCCATGCGGATATTGGTGAAGTGCGCGCCATCGAAGCGGCTCATGCCGTCGCCGGTGCAGAACCAGACGAAGCCGTGGGAATCCGGGTAAACGCACTGCACCTGCGTGTAGGCGAGTCCATCGTCGATGGAGTAGATCTTCAAGGGCAGCTCGGCGGCGCGAGCGGTGAGGAGCGCAAGGATGAGCGCGGCGATGCGTATCATTGTCCGGCTTCGAGACGGATGTAGTCGTAAATGATACCGCTGGTGAGTCCTCCGGCGGGAATGGTGAGGGTGAGATCGTTACGGCCTTCCTTCAATAAGGAGGCATCGAAGACGACGTCCTTCTCCACCCAACTTCCCTGTATGCCGTCGCGATTGATGGTGGCGTTGTAGACGAGACCGGTGACCGTTCCGGCGGGCTGGCCGTTCACGCCGACCTCGATGCTGCGCGCGCCCACGCCGCTGAGCGCGAGACGCAGCGTGGCCTTGCCGGACTGCTGCTGCGCGAGATTGAAGTGGATGGTCCACGTGGTTGCGCGTCCGCGCGCGCGGCCGGTGTTGTCATCGGTGAGGGCGTGCGGAACCTGCTCGAAGAACCAGTCTTTGCGATAGTCGCTCTTGCCGATGGTGTAGTCGACATCGTTCGGAAAGAGCTTCGGATATTCGACATACCAGCCCCAGTGGAAGTAGTCGCCGCCCTTGAAGAACTCCGTGCCGTTGCGGTTGGGAATGCCGATGTCCCAGAGCTGCTTGCCGTAGCGGACGGGCTTCCATGCGAGCTTGCCGAGATCGAGCGGCTTGCCCGCGGCGACGGTGATGGTTGCCTGGGAGTACTCGCCGAGGACGCCATCGGCGATGGCGTGCAGCTCATACGTGCCGGGGCGAATATTGGCGATGGAGAAGCGGCCGTCGGCCGATCCGCGCGTCCAGAACTCGTAGTGCTTGGCATCGTTCTGCCACGTCATGGGAGGCGCATCGGGCGCGGCGAGTCCGACCAGCAGATGGGGCAGCTTCGTCGAGGCGGTTTGCGGATCGTCGAGGACGATTTGTCCGCTGACGGCTCCGCGATCGGAACGCTTGGGATAATCGACGCCGGTCACCCAATCGTACGGCCACTTCGCGGCTTCGGTGCGCGCGCGGGCGAGCGCGTCCTGAAACATCGCGTTGGGATCGGCCGCGGAATTGACGTAGATGAGGATGGGGCCGACGACTTTGGTCCACACTTCGCCCTCGCCGAGCGGGAGAATGCTGCCGCCATAGTGCGTGCCGCGCCAGTAATCGAGGATGGTGGGGTCGCCGCCCTGGTTGTCGTCATTGTGGCCGGTGAGCTCGACGTGCGTGGGTCCCGAGGAGAGGTACTCCATGCTTGGATTGATGAGATAGAAGCCGACGTGCTGTTTGGTGCTGGACCAGCCGAAGGCCGGGATATCGAACTGCGTGGCGGAGTAGTCGTACTTGTGCTCGGCGCGGCCGGCATAGGGTCCGGTAGTGAGGCGGCGGGCTTCCTTGGCGTTGAGGGGAGTGCCGTGGTCCCAATCGGAGCCGCTGGGCATGAGGGCGTTGCGGCGGGCATCGATGGACATCCAATCGAAGACTTCGGGGTTGAGCTTGGCTCCGAAGCGGCTTTCGCCAATCTGCGTGCGCGGCTCGCCGGCGGTGTGGGAGAAGATGGCGTAGGTGTAGATGCCGTGATCGTCGCGGCCGAGAGAGTAGCGGATTTCGAGGTCGAAGTTCTCGCGAAGTCCGGCGCCTTTGATGGCGACTTCCGCGCGGTCGCCTTTGTTCGCGGCGGGGTCGATGGTGACGGCGGAATCGAGATGCGCGGCTCGCGAGGGGTCCTGTTCCCAGTATCCGGCGTGCGTGCCGGAGGTGTAACCCATGAGCTCGAGGTTCTTGTACTTGAGGCTGGTGAGATGGCCGCTGTGCCTATCGATCTGAGCGGTGATGTAGGCGTTGGCGAGGGTGAAGTGCTGAGGGTCCTGGGTGAGGGTGACTGGCGAGTCGGCGGCGTAGGCGGCGGTGGCCAGGAGCAGGGGGAGGAGGATGCGCATCGGTAATATTTGAACACGCCGTGCCGACAGGAATCTTTCCTGTCGGGTCGAGCGGAGCTCGACGGCGTGTTACAACAAGCCAGTGAGTTTCTACAAGCGCCGGCTTCCTCACTGGCAACCTGAAGGAGCCGCACTGTTTGTAACCTGGCGCCTCGCCGGGTCCATCGCCGCGACGGACGAACATCCATCTACAGGCCCGTACCACCTACAGGACGAAAAGCTAGCCGGCTTAGTAGCCACGGCACTACGCTATGGCGAGAAGACGCTCAACCTTTATCGTCTTCGAGCCTGGGTCATCATGCCCAACCACGTTCACCTCTTAATCGAACCCAGTGCGCCCATAGCCGAGATCACATCGAGTATCAAGCGTTTCACCGCCGCCCGAGCCAACAAGCTTCTCAAACTTACAGGAACACCGTTCTGGCGTGACGAATCCTTCGATCGTTGGATGCGCACAAAAACCGAAGCTGACGACATCGTCGAGTACATCGAGCAGAATCCCGTCCGTGCAGGCTTGGTCCGTACTCCCGAAGATTGGCCCTGGTCCAGTGCAGCAAAGTGACGACAGGAATACGCGTGTAGAAAGGCCGCGCTTCGCGCGGCACGACAGGAAAGGATTCCTGTCGTCACGGTTAGAACGTCAGGCGGAGCCCGACTTGGAGGAAGCGCGGCGGCGCGGCCGACGCCGGGGAGCCGTAGCCGGTGACCGGGCGCAGGATTCCGCCTTGAGCGGTGTAGGCGACGTTGTACAGGCTGGTTGTGTATTGGTGATTCAGCGCGTTAAACGCTTCGAGGAAGATCTTGGCTTGTACTCGCTCGGTAAACGGCAGCGTTCGCGTGATTCGCGCATCCACGTTCGCTTCGCTTCCGATCTTCAGACTGTTGACCGGGAGGAAGGGGACTCGATTCCAGCCTCCGGAACCGTTCAGCGACGTGAGGTAGATGAGGTTCGCGTTGGCGAACTGCTGGCCGCCCGTCATGTAGAGCAGCGGCGTTTCGGGAAGCGAGGAGCCGTAGGTTCCGGTGGCGGAGAAGACCCATCCGTTGATGAAGAAGCGGGCGGGCAGTGAGTTATTGCCTTTCAGGAACGGCGGCTGCCAAACCAGGTTTCCGGCGATGCGGTTGCGCTGATCGAAATTGGAGTTGCCCTGATCGTTGCGGAAATTGCCGGGGAGCGTTGTCGCGGGAACGACTCCTCCGACGACCGGCGGACCGGACACGTCATCGGTGGCGTGGCTCCAGGTGTACTCGGCTTGCAGGCTAAGACCGTAGAGCGCCTGCTCGCGGACCTGCATGGTCACGGCGCGGTATACGGAGTTGCCCGAGTTGTTGATCTGCCAGACGTGCGCGCTGGCGGGATCGCTTTTGCCGCTGGTGGTAGTGCCGATCGTCTGCAGAGTGTAGACCGGCGTCTGATACGTACCCGTGTTGCTGCCCGCGGCGTTCTGGATGGTGTAGGTTTCGAAACCGAACGTCGGCGCAGTTTGCACGGGACCGGTGAGGTTCTGATCCGTGGCGGTCCACATTCGTTTGGTGCGCTGATCGACGTACGTCACGGCGACGGCGGTGCGCGCGTTGACGCGACGCTCAATACCGAGCGTGCCGACCTGCGCGTACGGATTGCGGAATTTGTTGGTGCCGAACGCGATGTCCTTCATGCCGTTCGGCACGTTGTTGAAGCCGGCGGACACATTCGGAAAGACGAACGAACCACTCTGGGTGGGGGTTCCCGTGATGGTGGTCTGGTTGAAGGACGTTTCGGCATAGAGCTCGCGCATGAGCGAGCCGGTGAAAGGCTGATAGAAGAAGCCGACTCCGCCGCGCACGAGCGTGCGGTCGTTGACCAGATACGTGATGCCGACGCGCGGCGCGAAATTGGTGCTCGGAGAAGCGATGGTGCCGGTTTGGAAGTACGCAGTGTTAGGCGCCGGCGGCGCGGGGAACTTCACCTTTTCCCAGCGCACGCCGAGCGTGAGGCGAAGATGGCGGGTGGCGCGCCATTCGTCATTGGCGAACGCGGAGAGCTGAGTGGAGCGGATATTGGTATTGGGCTCGCCTACGGTCTGCTCGAAAAGCGAGTAGCTGCGCGGCTGGCCGACGGGGAGAAGATCCTGCGCGAAAGCGGTGAGGGTGGGGTATGTGTAGTTGCCGAACTGGCCGGGGAGCAGGCTCGCGGCATCGCGGTTGCGATCCATCTCGCCGCCCAGCCGGATGGAATGAGCGCCCGTGGAGAAGGTGAAGCTATCGGCGAAGCTGTAGCGCGTTTCGGTGAGGGTGGAGGGCGCGTTCGGATTGCCGCCGATGGAAGCCCCGCCGATGTTCAGGCCGAGCGCTCCGGTTCTGGGATAGAGGGACGGATCGAGTGAGGTGGTGAGGCGGTCGCGATAGACCGCGAGCCGCGCGTCATTGGTGAGGACGCTGGAAACGGCCGCTGCCCAATCCGCTTTGGCGAAGCGGTTCTCTTCGCGCAGATTGCCGTTGCCACCGACGAGTCCGCCATTCGGCGAAACGACTTCGTTATCGAGGCCATTGGGCGCGTTGGCGTGGAGGGCGTTGCCTTCGAGGCTGACCGCGTGGCGGTCACTGCGGCGATAGTCGATGCGCGCAAGGCCGGAGGTAGAGCCCGGGTTGCTGGAGACGACCTGATTCAGTTGGGGAGAGAGGAACGCGATTGCGGCGGCGCATTGAGCGGCGGTGGCGCGGCAGTTAGAGGAGAGCGAAGTTCCGTTCGGTCCGGCGAGCAGCGGATTGGCAAGCGTGTTGAGGCCCTGGCGATTGCCGTAGTAGCGCTCGGCATTCAGGAAGAAGTAGAGTTTGCCGGCGAATATGGGTCCGCCGATGGCGCCTCCAAACTGGCGCTGCTTGTCGTCGGGAGCGAAGGCGGGGGCGAAGCGCGGGGCGGAGCGCCAGTCGGCGCTGGCCGTGTAGCCGTACAGGGCGCCGTGGAAAGCGTCGATGCCGTTTTGCGTCGCGGCATTGACGTAGCCGCCCATGGCGAACCCCATGTCAGCGGGGGCGCCGGTGGAGAGCACTTGCGTTTCGTAAATGGAATCGAGGCGAAGTTGGGGCGCGAGCGACGGCGTTTGCAGGTAGTACGTGGTGGTGGTGTTCACGCCATCGGTATAGACGCCGTTGGTGGAGGGTTCGCCGCGGAAGACGATTGTGCCGGTAGCGCGGTCGCGGACGGCGAGCGGCGCGAGGGAGACGAGCGGATCCAGCGTGCGCTTGGGGTCGGGCAGATTTTCGAGCTGGCGGCGGGAGATGAGGGTGGAGACGTTGCTGCGCGTTTCCTCGACGGCGGAGGTGAAGCCGGAGGCGCTGGCGTCCACGTGGTCGACGTTGGTCGCGAGATTCAGGACGACGGAAAAATTCACCGAGTAGCCGATGGAAACATCGAAATCTTTGTACTCCCAGGCCTGGTAGCCGGTGCGGGTGATCTTGATGTTGTAACCGGTGCCGGGAGTCATTTCGGGCGCAGAGAAGAGGCCGTCATCGGTGGTGGTCATGATGCGGCGGAGGCCAGTGAGTTCGTTGGTGATGAGGACGGTGGAATCGGGGAGACCGTCGCCATAGGGGTCGCGGACAGTGCCGGTGACCGTGCCGTAGCCGGCGACGGTTTGAGCATACGAGCTCAGGGCCGCGGCGAGGACGAGCAGGCAGAGTTTCGGTGCAAGACCGGGCGGGAAGCAGCGCATCGGTTTTCTCATTCGATCTATTGATTTTAGCTGTGCCCGGGCCGGAATTCCAGCGTGCCGATTGCGCGTCAGAGTTTCCGCAAGGGCACGGGTGGGAGGCCGGGCTCGCGGTGTTCGAGGCCGTGGGGGAATCGGCGAGTTGGTTCGAAGCCGCCGTTCGGGAGGAATTGGGGCGGATCGGGGTTGCGGCGGGGGTGGACGGGCGGTTGCGGGTTGGGGCGCGGGGCGGCGGGCGGGGTCTCGGGCGGCGCGTTGAGGAACGAAGCCAATTCTTCGGAAGTGGTCTGGTTTGTTTGCCTTTGGAGGGCCTGGAGATCTTTGAGGGCGCTGTGAAAGTTGCGTTCGGCGGCGTTGATGCGGCGCTGCAACCGTTCGAGGACGCAGTCGTTGGCCTCGTAGGAGATGGGGACGTCGAACTGCGAGTGAGGGGAGGTGGTGAGGGCCATGTCGGCATTGAGGAGCATAGGCTCCATGCGGAAGAGGCGGCGCTGGAGCCATTCGGCGCGGATGAGGCGGTCGAGGCAGGCGCGCATTTCGGGAGTGGCGGGTTGGTGCTGGAGGTAATACTCGGCGGTGAGGCGCGCGAGGGCGGCCGAGTCCTCGCCGGGGAGGAGCTGGGCTTCGGAATCGACTCCGGATTTCAGGGCGTTGCGGGCGCTAACGGCTTTGCCGGCCGCGGTGCGGGGGCCGGTGGACTTCTGTGCATTTTTGCGATTGGCGGCGATTTGCTTGCGTGTCGACATGGCGTACTTCCGATTTCAGGCTGGCACGAGGGTAGGCGGATGGCGGTGATTGCGCAGTCGGAAGCGGCCGCAGCGGGCGTTTGGAATGTGGCGGTTGCGGGGGCGAGAATTATTTTGCGTTTGGGAGTGAATGGAATCACTTCCCTGCGAAGAACCAGTGGACTCCGTATTTATCCGCCATGTGTCCGTAGGTTCCGAAGGGCATCTGGCGCAGGTCGTCCAGCAGATCTTTGTCGGCTCCGTCGGCGAGTTTGTCGAAGACGGCCCGCAGCTCGGGGTAGGCGCCGCCGCTGACATAGATTGCGACAGTGTTGCCCTGCTTGGGATGGCGGGTGGGATGAAGCCAGTCTGTCGCGGAGAACTCCACGAGTCCGCTCTTCAGGTGGGCGTTCGCCACCTTTTGGTGCTGCGCGGCGGGGATCTGCGCCTTCATCGGCGTATCGGCAATTTTGGTGACGGTCAATTCGCCGCCGAAACAGGCTTGGTAGAACGCCATGGCTTCCGCGCAGTTTCCTTCGAATAAGAGGAACGGTGTGACTTGCATGTTTTGATAATACCGAGGAAGGCACGTCCGCGCTCCGCGCGGATTTGGGACCGGCCGGGAGACCGGCGGATACCAAACCATACCGTTTAGGGTTCGGGGATTTGGTGTTTGGCGAGGAGCTCGACGGCGGTATCGAGGCCGTGGTTTTGGGCGGCTCTCGCGTGGGCCCAGGCGGCTTTGTAGTCTCCTTTCACGGCGTACATTTCGGTGAGGGCTGCGTGGGCGGGGGCGTACGTGGAGTCCAGATGGACGGCGTGCAGGAGCAGGGCCAACGCTTCATCCTGCTTGTTTTCGATGCGGTAGAGTTGCGCCAGGTGGTGGTAAGGGCGCGGGTTGGCGGGCTCTCTGGCGATCCACGCCTTCTGCTCGGCGATGTGCTTGTGGGTTTCTTCCGACAGCGCGGGTTGGATGAGTTCGTCTTTCCAGTTCATTTGATTAGCAGGATTCTGACGTCGGCAACATTGGTGTTGGTCGGGCCGGTGATGATGAGATCGGAGAGCGGTTCGAAGTAGTTGTAGGAATCGTTGCCCGCGAGGTAGCGCGCGGCTTCGGGGTTGCGGGCCAGCGTGTCTCCGTCGGCGATCGCTCCGGCGGCATCGGTGGGACCATCGGTGCCGTCGGTCCCGGCGCTGAGAACGACGGTGTTCGGCTGGCCGGCGAGGTCAATCGCCGCGGCGAGCGCGAATTCCTGATTGCGGCCTCCCTTCCCTTCCCCTTTGATCGTGACGGTGGTTTCTCCACCGGAGATGAGGGCGGCCGGAGGCTTGACGGGATGACCGGTGGCGGCGATCTCCCGGGCGATGGCAGCGTGCATGCGCGCGACGTCTCGCGTTTCGCCTCCGATGGTGCTGGAGAGAATCAGGGTGCGGTAGCCGAGCTCCTTCGCTTTTTTCGCCGCGCTATCAAGTGCCAGGCGATTGCTGCCGATTACTGTGTTGCGCACGCGCTTGAATAAGGGGTCGTCGGGTTTCGGAGTTTCGGCGACGGTTCCCGCGATACCGGCTTCGATGCGGTCGCGGACCGCGGCTGGAATTCGGTCCTGCAGGTGGTAGCGGCGGAGGATGGCAGCGGCTTGAGCGAAGGTGGAAGCGTCGGGGGCTGTGGGTCCGGAGCCGATGACATCGAGGTCGTCTCCGATGACGTCGGAGAGGAGCAGGGATTCGACGGTGGCCGGCGCGGCGAGGCGGGCGAGTTGTCCGCCCTTGATGCTCGAGATGTGTTTGCGGATGGCGTTGATTTCGTGAATATTGGCGCCGCAGGCGAGGAGGAGGCGGGTGACGGCCTGCTTTTCTTCCAGGGTAACGGGGGCGGCAGGCAAAGGCAGCAGGGCGGAAGCGCCGCCGGAGATGAGGCAGATGACGAGGTCATTTGGGCCGGCGGATTCGGCGAGAGCGGCGATGCGCGCGGCTCCGGCTACGCCCGCGGCATCGGGGACGGGGTGACCGCATTCGTTGAGCTCGATGCGGCGGAGTTTGGCGAGGTGTCCATATTTGACGTTGACGAAGCCGGCGGTGATGCGGCGGCCGAGGACGCGTTCGGCCGCGAGGGCCATAGAGGCTCCGGCTTTACCTGCGCCGAGAACGTAGATGTTGCGGAAGCGGGAGATATCGAGCGATTGCAAGCGGCGGGTGACGGCGTCCGCGGGGGCGGCAGCAGCGAGAGCCGCCTTGAAGATGGCGAGGGCGTGGCGGCGGAGAGTTTTCGTGGAGTTCATTTGAGCATCGGGTGGGCGAGGATGGCTTCGGCGGTAACGGAGGGGTCGTCAGAATCGATGGCGATGTGGATGTCGGCGAGCTGATAGTGTTCGCGGCGGGAGTGGAAGAGCTCGGCAAAACGGTGAGGGTCGGCGGCGAGAGGGCGGTGCGCGGATTGGGCGACGCGGCGTTGCACGGTTTCGAAAGGACAGTCCAGCCAGATGGCGAGGCCGGCATTCTGGATGAGGTCGCGGTTGGCGGGCTGGCAGAAGGCGCCGCCGCCGAGGGCGAGGACGGCGGGGCGGCCGCGTTCGATCCAATCGACGTGATGGCGCACGATGCCGGTTTCGATGCGGCGGAATTCATCTTCCCCGCGCGTGGCGAACAGGCTGGTGATGGTGGTCTTTTCGGCGGCTTCGATTTCGGTGTCGGTATCGAAGAAGCTCCAGCCGAGGCGGCGGGCGAGTTCGCGTCCGACGGTGGATTTGCCGGCGGCCATGAAGCCGACGATGTAGAGGCCGGGGGTGCGCTTCAGTCGGAGGTGCATAGGGTTATGAGGGGCAGTGTCGATTCACCACAGAGACACAGAGGACGCCGAGAGAGCACAGAGAAAGGCAACGGCCTGGCGGCATAGGCACAGCGCGACAAGCCGCAAACGGATTGGGGCGCCGTTCCGTTTGGGTTTGCGGCAGCGCAATTACCACAGAGACACAGAGGACGCCGAGAGGGCACAGAGAAGAGGTCGGATTGGTTTTCTCTGTGTCCTCTGTGCGTTCTCTGTGCCTCTGTGGTGGGATTACGATGCTTCATGGATTGTGGTGGAGATCGGCTTCATGCGGTCCCGTTGATTTTGGCCATTCGGCTTTCTACGAAGCCGGGGAAGAGGCGCATGGCGGCTATCAGCAGCCAGCCGGTTTTTGGGGTTACGACCGTTCTGGCATTTCGCTCTACTCCGCGGCGGATGTCGCGGGCGCATTCGGCGGCGGTTATGGCTAGCGAGCGCGCCTGTTTGATTCCGGCCGGCGGTTGCCCGGCGATCACGTTCTTTTGAAATGCCGTTTGGACGTAGCCCGGGCAGACGATCAGGGTGCGTATGCCGTCGCGGCGGAGTTCCATGCGCAAGCCTTCGGTCCACGAGCCGAGCGCGTACTTGGAGGCGCTATAGAGATTCATCCACGGAAGGGTCATTTTTCCGGCGATGGAGCCGATATTCACAATCATGCCACCGTGGCGCTCGCGCATGTGGGGGATGGCGAGGCGGGCGAGTGCGAGGGGGACGAAAAAGTTCAGCTCCAGGAGAGCGCGGACTTCGTCTTCGGGTGCGCTCCAGGAGGGTCCGTAGAGACCGGCTCCGGCGTTGTTGATCAGGATATCGATGCCGTTGTAACGATCGAGTGTGGCGGCGATGAGGCGGGCGCGATGCGCGGGGTCGGTGAGGTCTCCGGCGGTGAGGAGCGCATCGGGGGGTGAGTTGAGGCGGAGGGCGGATTCGTTGCGGGCGGTGAGAGAGAGACGGGCTCCGGCGCGCGCGAATTCGGCGGCGCAGGCTGCGCCGATGCCTTGGGAGGCTCCGGTGATGAGTACGACCTTTCCTTCCAGGGTCATTGTCAGGCTTGATTGTACCAGCGGGGGTGTGCGGCGCTGGACAGGCGAAACGGGCGGCGCCACCTATAATGGGGGACATGGCCGGCGCGCTTCTGCCCCTTTTTCCGCTGCATGTGGTGGTGTTTCCCCGGACGGCTTTGCCGCTTCACATTTTTGAAGAGCGCTATAAGGAGATGGTGGGAAACGCGATCCGCGACAATTCCGAGTTCGGCGTGGTGCTGGCCAAGGAAGAGGGAATCGTGAACGCGGGGTGCACGGTGGTGGTGGATCAACTGCTGCAGATGCATCCGGACGGGCGCATGGACGTGGTGACGAATGGCCGGCGGCGGTTTGAGATTCAATCGCTGAACGAAGACAAGGAGTATCTGCAGGCAGAGGTCGCCTACTTCGACGATGACGATTTCGCGCCCGCGCCCGCGGAGTTGCGGAACGAGACGCTCTCGCAGTGGCGTGTGCTGAGCAAGTTCGGAGCGGCGAGTGAACGGGAACCGAACCTGGAAGATCCGCAATTGAGCTTTCAGGTGGCGCAGATGGTGCCGGACCTGGACTTTCAGAACTCTCTATTGCGGCATCGCAGCGAGACGGCGCGCCTGCGGCAATTGAACAAGTATCTGGCGGAGTACATTCCGCGGCAGAAGACCATCGAACGGATGAAGGCGATTGCGCCGACGAACGGGTTCGGAGGCAAGCCGGCGGGGATATAGGGATGCGGGCTCGGTTACGGATTCCAGGGGGAATATCGCGGCTGCGGCGGTGCATGTCGTTTCTCGCGTCGGCGGCGGTGCATGGCTGCGTGCTGTTGTGGGTGGTGGCGGGCGCGGCGCTGCAACAGGACGGAGCGCGGCAAACGATTTACGAGCAGGAGATCAAGCCGAATCTGCACAAGCTGATCTGGTATGACTTGCGGGAGCGGCTGCCGGATGTGCGGCCGAGTGCAAGCGGAGAGGACAAGCGTCCGGCGCGCGCCAGGCTGCGGGCCAGGCAGGCGGTAGTAGCAGGGAAGCGCGAGGATGTGCGCGCGCCGCAGATGATCTGGATGCCCGCGCCTCCCGTGGAGATGCCGAAAGCATTGAAGCTGCCGAACGTTTTGGCGATAGCGGCGGCTCCGCGGCCGGTTCGGGAGTTCAAGCAGCCGGAGCCGCAGCGCGCAACGGCGGCAGCTCCGGTTTTGGCGGAGGCGCCGAAGCTATCGGAAAGCGGCCCGGCGAAGGTGGATTTAGGGGCGGCTATGCCGCATCCGCAGCGCAAGGCGTTCACGGCCCCGGCACCGGTGCGCCGCACGGACGAGCGGGTAGAACTGGCGGCCGCGCCGGAGATTGCTCTGGCGCAGGCGAAATCGGCCACCCCGGCGGTGGATGCTCCGGCGATCCGGCCGGTGCGGGCCTTCGCGGCTCCGGTTGTGGCAAAGAACGTAGAGGAGCCGGTGGAAGTGGCGGCGGCTCCGGAGATGACGGCGGCCCCTTCACCGGTGTCCATGGCTATTGTGGGACTCAATCCGGCGAAGACGATGGAGGGTCCGAAGCCCCCGGGGTCGCATGAGGGCGGATTCTCGGCGGGTCCGGCGCCGCGGCCGGATGGCGGACAGGGGACTGCGCCGAAGACGGGGATGCTGGTGGTTCCCGGCCTGATGGCAAGCGGCGGAGGCAAGGGAGCGCTGCCGGCGTTATCGGCGGCGATCGCGGCTCCGCTGCGCAGTGTGCTGCCGGCGGCGGGCGGCACGCCTTCGGCGACGGTTGCGCGGCCGGGGGCGGCGCGAGTTGCGAGCTCGCCCGATCCACGGATGGACGGCAGAGTGATCTACACGCTGGCCATACAGATGGCGAACGTCACCAGCTACTCGGGGAGCTGGCTGGTGTGGTTTGCGGAGCACCGGCCGGAGCCAGGCGAGCGGGGGTCGGCGCTGCGACCGCCTGCGCCGCTACGAAAAGTGGATCCGAAATATGTGGTGACGGCGGTGGAGGAGCGGGTGGAGGGCACCGTCCGGCTCGCGGCGCTGGTGCGCAAGGACGGTCACGTGGAGCGGATCGAGCTGTTGAAGCATCTGGACGACCGGCTGGACCGGAGCGCGGAAGAGGCGCTGGGCAAATGGGTGTTCGAGCCCGCACAGCGCGACGGGGAAGCCGTGGACATCGACGCGGTGTTCGAGATTCCCTTCCGCCTGCCGCCGAAACCGAAACGATAAATGCGACAGTTCCTGATTATCGACGCAGACGATACTCTGTGGGAAAACAACATCTATTTCGAGAGCGCGTTCGAGGAGTTTGTCGAGTTTCTGGCGCACTCGAAGCTTTCGCCGCGCGAGGTGCGCGATGTGCTGGACAGCATCGAGGAGGCGAACGCGCGGATTCACGGCTATGGGAGTTTGAACTTCGCGCGCAACCTGCGCGAGTGTTATGAGCGGCTGACAGAGCGCGATTTGCACGCGGACGACATCGCCACGGCGATGAGTTTCGCCGAGCGGATTCTGGATTGCCCGATGGAGACGATCGCGGGCGTGCCGGAGACGCTCGAGTACCTTTCGCTGCGCCACGACCTCACCTTGTTCACAAAAGGCGATCCGGAAGAGCAGAAGCTGAAGATCGACCGTTCCGGGCTGGGGCAATTCTTCGGGCACACGGCGATTGTGAAGGAGAAGGACGCCGCGGCGTATCGCGCGCTGGTGGAGGAGCGCGGTATGGATGCGGAGCGGGCGTGGATGATCGGGAACAGCCCGAAGAGCGATATCAATCCGGCGTTAGAGGCGGGGCTGAATGCGGTATTCGTGCCGCATGCGCATACCTGGGTGCTGGAGAAGCAGGAGATCCGGCCGGTGGAGGGGAAACTGGTGGTGGTGAAGAAATTCGAGGATCTGCGCGAAATGTTTTAGGCCGGCAACCCCTTTGCGGGAGCGCCGGCCTAAGAATGATAGCGGAGATGCCTAAGCTGGTTCTTACTTTTTGCCGCTTTTCCGGCGGCCGATCACGCCGAACAGCGTGAGAGCGCTGCCGAGCAGGATGGTGGTCATCGGCTCCGGCGTGAGGTTGAAGCTTTCCGTCAAATGCGAGATGTGGGTACTGTTGATCGCTCTCGCGCCGTTGTTGGAGGACAGGTCAAACGTTGTGGAAACCGCGATCGGCGTATTCACGGGAAGGAACGGGGAGAAGTTATTCGATGCGCCGCCCGAGGTATTGCCGATTGGATCGCTCGCGATGCTGGTGGCGCCGTTCTTGACGTTTACGTTGCTGCCTGCAAAGGTGCCGCTGGCAGTGCCGTGCGTTACCGCATCGCTATATGCAAAACCAGTGATCTTCACCGTCGGAGCAGCCACCGTGTAGTTGATGTTGAAATCCAAAGTGGCGCTGCTGGCGGTACCCGCGACGAGGCCGAAGTTGGCCGTCACCGTCGAACCGGCCTGCGTCATGTCAACCGTGACATTGCCGGCAGTGGGCACGGTGGTGATTCCCGACGTAGTGCCCGTACCCGAGGTGGTGTTCACAAGAATCTGCAAACTGGTGGGGTTAAACGTAAAGTTGAGCTGGCCGAAAGTGCATGTGCCGGCGGTCTCATACTGAGCCAGCGTGCTCAACGAGGTGCACAGGGGAGCCGCCTGAGCGGATCCGGACGAAACGGCGGCAGCCGCGACTGCCAATACGCCGGCGGCCAGTTTGCGGCGGCGTACCAGGAACAGGACCAGCAGGCCGGCTCCGGCCAGAACGAACGGCCCGGGCTCCGGCACGCTGTTGAAGAGGAACGTTTCGGTCGTGCTGTTGATCGTCTCGGAACTATTGGTATCGAACGCGGTCATCAGGTAATCTTTGTCCACATCAACCGCGGTCGAGGAGATGGGAGCACTCAAGGTGAGAGCCGTCCCGCCGTTGGCGATTGACTCGGAATCGGTGTTGCCCACCGCGATCATGTTGATTCCGGGGAACTGAGTCTGGCTGTTGTGATCGATGACGGATTCGCCGACCTGTGCGGACGTGCCCCCGCCGAAATCGTCGCAACTGGCGATGGACGCGTCAGCGCAGTGTCCGCCGTAATGGATCAGCGAATCGATCGACAGAGTGGTACTGATGAGTTTGATCGGCAGCGGAGCCAGGTTGTTGACGGCCGCTGTAAAGTGCAGGCGGAAGTCGGCTTCGCCTTCTGTATCGTTCACCGTCCATTGCGTAGCGTTAATCGGGGTAAACGTCAGCCCTACAGGTGCATTGGGCAGAAGTCCGTTTCCGACGATGTTCACGCGCACATCCGTATCGTTCACATTGGTGCCGACAGTGGAATAAGCGCTCCCGGCCGGCGGGAACGTGAAATCAATGTATCCGACGCTACAGGTGTTGTTTTCGTATGTGGAAAGGAGGGCACCATTTACGCAGAGGGGGGCTGCGAGCAACTGAGTACCAACGAGGGCTCCGGCTACGAGTATATACTTACCGAGGTTTTTGAAAATTGCGTCCATGAGTGCTGAATTCATCATTTCTTCTCCACGGGAACTTGGACTGTGAAAGCCCTAACGCTTCCTACTTTTGCATTCGACCGTACGTTAGGATACGGCGGGGCGAATCCCTGAGTCAATGAGCTAGGCCCTTATTTTTGCGCAGTTTACGCACGTACGGTACTAGTACAGTGACGAAAGTTAATAGCGTTGGCATTCGTTACCCATTTGGACCGTAGGGCCATTCTAGCGACTCCTGGTGCGATAGTAAACCTTTCTAGAATATGTGAGCTAAGACACGGTACTGAAGGGCGAGCTATCGAGTACTGTTAACCGTCTCTCCACATGTAGGCAATTGCATTGCAGTGACTACAGGTGGAAGCGAGGGCAACATGGAAGAAAGCTATGGTTTGCAGGATTATTCGGTGGCGGGAGAGCGGGTACAGACGGTGGACCCCGTCTGCGGTACCGTGGTGACCGAAGAAGGCGGCCGGTGGAGGACAGGCTACGCCGGGGAGACGTTTTACTTCTGTAGCAAAGACTGTCAGGTGAAGTTTGAAGAAGATCCCGGCCTATATATAGGGCAGCACGATTGATCGCCCGCGGCGCAGAAGAACCGCCGCTAGGGTCAGGACACCTGCGAGGAGCCCAATGCCGGCTGGTTCCGGAGTGGAAGTGGGTGTGAAATCATAGCTTACGCTGAGCGTAACCTGGGCGCTGGTGTGTTGCGTGAGGACGAGGTTTCCGCCGCTCACGTCCGTGGCAGTGTGAGCTGCCGCATAGGTGGGCAGGGTAAAGGCGCCGCCGCCCGGATGCTCGAAGGGAGCAAAATCCGCAGGCACGACGAGAGTGGTTGCTTTTTGGGCGCTCGCGGTGAACTCCGTTGGGATTGTTCCCGATACGGGGTTGCCGGAAGCGTCTGAAACCACCTCGCCGCCGACCGGGATGACCAGGGGATTCGCCGGGGGATCGATGTTCACGACCATTGGTGACGCGAACACGTAGCTGTTTCCGCCATCCCCTTCACTAAAGGAGAGATTGCCGTCATACGGCGGCGTTACTACGCTCGGGTCAACGATGGATACATCCATGTGGGTCCGATACAGGAAGACGTTGGCCGGCGAATTCGCGCCGGTGTTTAGAATGGTGAAGCTGGAGTTGATGGTAGCGGTGAGATCGAGCGTGATGCTGTTCAGCGTTCCGAGGTTGGAATCGAACCGGTTCAGGGTAATAGTGAACGCGGGGAAACCGGGGGAACCGTTGGGCCAATCCGTCTGGCTAAACAGCAGAGCGGACGGGTAATAGGCGGGCGGCTCCACAATCGTCGTGGCGAGAGCTGCGCCGATGCCGGGGATCCAGAGCAGGAGCAACCGGAGTGAACGGGGAAAATGCATGCGGCTGTGAGCATACTAACTCACGGCATTAACTTCCGGCAACACAAAGACGCTAACTTTTGCAACCTAAGGATCGCAGAATCAAGCAATTAGTACCGGTCGGACGGCTGCACTGGTACTAACAGGCGAGATCTTCGCGACCGATTTTGAAGTTCTCCAGATTGCCGAGCACGGTGAGGGCGATCTGTTTGGGGTCGAAGAACGTCTGGGCGATGCGTTGGACGTCGGCGGCAGTGACGGATTCGATGCTTTCGACCAGTTCGTCCAGGGTGAAAAAGCGGGCGAAGTACATCTCCTGGCGGGCCAGGTTGGACATGCGGCTGGCGGTGGATTCCAGGCTGAGCATGAGGGAACCTTTGAGATGGTCTTTGGCGCGGCGAAGCTCCTCGTCGCCGACCTGGTTTTGCTTCAGTTGGCGGAACTCGTTGACGATGGATTCCACCACTTTCCGCGCGGATTCCACGCTGGTCCCGGCGTAGATGGAGAGGCAGCCGGTATCGCGATAGGGGCTGAGCTCGGAGAAAACGGCGTAGGCAAGGCCCTGGCGCTCGCGGATGTTCTGAAAGAGGCGGGAACTCATGCCGCCGCCCAGTAACGTGTTGAGAACATAGCAGGCGAAGCGCTCTTCGTGCGGGAGCGGATAGGAAGGCACGCCGAGGCAAAGGTGAACCTGTTCGAGCGCCTTCTTGTTGCGCAGAGCGATGCGCGCATGGGTGGTGGGCGCCGGATCGTAACCGAGCGGCTGGCCAGGGTTGGCAGCTTCGAAATGTTCCCGGCAAAGGTTGACCAGGCGATCGTGGGTGAGGTTGCCGGCGCCGGTGACGAGGAGGTTCGCGGGGTTATAGACCGAGCCGTAATACTCGCGGACCATGGAGCTATCGAAGCGCTTGACGGTCTGGGGAGTACCGAGGATGGGCTTGCCGAGAGGATGGTCTTTCCAGAAGTTGGAGGAGAAGATCTCGTGGACCAGGTAGTCCGGCGAATCGGCCTCCATTTTGATCTCTTCGAGGATGACGCCCTTTTCTTTTTCGATATCCTCGTCTCGGAAGAGAGGGTTGAGGACCAGGTCGGCCAGGACGTCGAAGGCGAGGGAGAGGTGCTGGTCGAGTACCTTGGTGTTGAAGCAGACGAGCTCTTTGGCGGTAAAGGCATCGAGGTTGCCACCGATGGAATCGACGGAGCGGGCGATGTCTTCCGCGGAGCGGCGCCGCGTGCCCTTGAAGAGCATGTGCTCGATGAAATGGGAAATGCCGTTCTGTTCGGCGGTTTCGCGGCGGGAACCCGCTCCCACCCAAATCCCGACCGAGACGGAGCGGACGTGAGGCATGGCTTCGGTGATCACGCGTACGCCGTTGGCGAGCGTGGTCATCTCAATATCCCGCAGGGGACTAACGGTTGTGGTCATTTGTGGAGTGTGAAGCGGCCTTCCGTCTGGCTTTGTCTATCTTTGTAGCACTATTTGCGGGACCGTCGCCATCATCCGATTGGCTAAACTGAAATCAGCATGACGGAAGCGATCGTAGGCATGGACTTGGGCGATTTAGCCGAGGCGCTTGGCTCCGAACAACCAGCCTACCGGGCGAAACAGATTTACGACGCAGTGTATCGCGGGTCGGCGAGCGATTTTTCACAGATGACGTCGCTGCCGGCGGGGCTGCGGGCGGAACTGGCACAGCGTTTCCGGTTGGGGCTGCCGGACATCCTGCGGGTGTACGAATCGGGCGATGGCACGAAGCGGTATCTGCTGGGGCTGGAGGATGGGCGCAGCGTCGAGACGGTGCTGATGCCGGAGGGCGAGCGGGACACGATCTGCATATCGAGCCAAGTGGGCTGCCCGGTGGACTGCAAGTTCTGCATGACGGCGCTGCTCGGGCTGGAGCGGAGCCTGACGGCGGGCGAGATCGCCGGACAGGTGCTGCTGGTGAGCCGGGAGAACCGGCTACGGCAGGATGGCGGACGGCTGAACATCGTGATGATGGGGCAGGGCGAGCCGCTGCTCAATCTGCAGAACGTGGTGCAGGCGACGCGCATTCTGCTGGACCCGGCGGGCTTCGGCCTTTCGCCGCGGCGGATCACGGTATCGACGGCGGGAATTATTCCGAAGATAGAGGAGCTGGGCCGGGAGGCGGTGCGTCCGAAACTGGCGATCTCGCTGAACGCGAGCACGGAGGAGCAGCGGCAGGAGCTGATGCCGATCACGCGCAAATATCATCTGGCGGATCTGCTCGCGGCATGCAAGGCGTATCCGCTGCGGCCTTGGGAGAAGCTGACGTTCGAATACGTGCTGCTGCGCGGAGTGAACGATACGGACGCGGACGCGCGGCGGGTGGCGCGCATGCTGGCGAATTTGAACTGCAAGGTGAATCTGATCGCGCTGAATCCGGGTCCGGGAATTCCGTATGAGACTCCGGACGCGGAGCGGGTCGCGAGCTTTCAGGGGCTTGTGCGGAAGAGCGTGCCGTGTTTCGTGAGGAAGCCTCGGGGGCTGGATATCTATGCGGCTTGCGGGCAGTTGAAGCGGAGTGAGTTGGTGGAGATCGGGTAGTCGCAAGGAGCATAAGACCTTATCCCCGCCGACTCAACTAGCATCTCCCGTGAGGCTATTCGGCCAAACGGGCGGGATTCGCGTCAGAATGGATATATGCGCGCGTTCTGGTGTGTTCTTGCGATGGCGGCGGCTTGTTCGGCCCAGCAGGCGGTCCGGCCTAAGGATGTGCGGGAGATTGCGAAGGCGGGAAGCAGTGCGATTCCGCGCTTGACGGAGTTGCTGAACGACCGTTCGCGCGATGTGCGGCTGGAGGCGGTGAAGCAGATCACGGAGATCGGGCCTCCTCGCAGCCTCGACCCGCTGGTGCAGGCGACTCACGACAATGACCCGGAGGTGCAGATTGCCGCGACGGATGGCATCGTCAACTTCTACATGCCGGGGTACGTGAAGACCGGAATTTCGGGGTCTTTACGGAAGGTCGGCACGGGGATCAAGGGACGGTTTACCGATACGAACGATCAGGTGATCGAGCCGTATATCACGGTGCGAGCTGACGTGGTGGCGGCGCTCGGCCGGCTGGTGCGGGGCGGCGCGAGCCTGGACGCGCGGGCCAACGCTGCTCGCGCGGTGGGGATTCTGCGCGGCAAGGACGCCGTGGCGGACCTGCTGGATGCCACGCATTCCAAGGACACTCAGTTGATTTATGAATCGCTGATCGCTTTGCAGAAAATTCGCGACGAATCGGCGGGTCCGCGGATCGAATTTCTGCTTCGCGACCTGAATGCGAAGGTGCAGATTGCGGCGATGGAGACGGTCGGGCTGTTGCGGGATAAAGAGGCGGTCCCGGCACTCGCCGATGTGTTGCGGCGGAGCGGCGATGCCAAGGTCCGTCGCTCGGCATTGACGGCGATGGCGATGCTGCCGGATGAAAGCAGCCGCGCTCTGTACCTGCAGTATCTCAACGACAAAGACGACAGGTTGCGCGCGGCGGCGGCGGAGGGAATCGGGCGGCTGCGGAATCCGAGCGATCGGGCGGCGCTGGAGAAGGCCTGGCAGGACGAGAATAAGACGGAGCCGCGGCTTTCGCTGGCTTTCGCTTTGGTGATGGATGGGAAGACGGAGTTGAGCGAGTTCAGCCCGCTGCAATTTCTGATCAACAATCTGAATTCGGCTGCGTACAACGGCGAGGCGGAGCCGTTTCTGGTGGAGCTCGCGCGCGAACCCGCGGTACGGGCGCTGCTGTATGCGCCGCTACAATCGGGGACCAAGGACGAGAAGATCGGTCTGGCGCGCGTGCTGGGGCGGAGCGGAGACAAAAGTAGCATCGAGCCGCTTCAGAAGCTGACGAACGACGCCGACCATGACGTGTCGCAGGCTGCTTTGAATGCGGTGAGGAACTTGCAGGCGAAGCTGTGAGAGGGAAGCGGGCAGGCGAAATGCCTGCCCCACCTTACTTGGCTTTCTTCTGCTTCTGCTGACCGACGCGAACCTTGAAGTGCAGGACCTTGGAATCCTGAAACGCCTTGTGATCGTGGCGGGCCACAGTATCGGCAAGGTACTTATCGACGTCGGCATCCTTGGGCAGAACGGCCATGACAGTGAAACTATCGTTGCAGGTCGGGCAGAAGGGCCGGAACCGCTTTACATTGGGGATTGCCATACTCCTACTAATTTAGCATGAGTGGCCGGTGCGGGTTTCGGGGGTTGTTCTTGTCGCGATCCATTCTCCTTTCGATACACCTTTTACCGCTTCCTCACGGTCGCGGCTCCGTTAGCATCAACTACATACGGAGCCGTGACCGTAAGGGAGCGGTAACTGTGCCGGGGATTTTTACACAGACCCTCACGGTCGTCGTCAGCACTATGAGAGCAGGTCGGGATCGGTGGTTTTGAGTTCCAGCCATCCTTGTTGCGGGATGGCGTCTATCGGCAGGCCTCCTTGCCAGAGTGTGAAGAGGAACTTGAGGCCTTCGCCCTTGGCCTTGCCGAGCGAGGCCAGGGGGATTTTCACTTCCAGGATGCGGCTGAAGGCGCAGGTTGCCGCCGCGTTTTCGGTGTGCGCGATGGCTGCGCTGCCGTGCGAGAAGAGTATGGTGACTCCGCTTTGCTGTCCAAAGCGGAGGCGGCCTTCCATGCCGGCGAGCTCGTGTTCATAGCCGGGATGGAAATCGGCGCGCAGGTAGAAGTTGTCGCCGTCGGTGCCGTAGTGGACTTCGCGCACCAGAAATTTCTTGCCGTGCATGGAACCGGAGCGTTCATCCACCCGATAGGCGCCGGCTCCGATCCATTCAAAATATGACGTGACCTCGCCGTCGATGGCCGGAACGATGGGGCCGCTGGGCTCCACGCGCACGTCGGCAACGGCCAGCCGCAGAATGGGGCGCGACAACTCCTCGGGCGGCATGAGACCGAGAAAGCGGTACACGTTGGCGAGATGACTGCGATAGAGCTGGTCGAACTCTTCGCGATTGGCGGACTCGTGCTCCGGACCGTACCACCAGCACCAGTCGCTGCCTTCGGCGATGAGCAGCTCTTCGAATGCCATGCGGCGCTGCTCTTCGCTGGCGCCGGTGGCATCGTCATACGCCTGACGGGCGCGCAGAAGCTGAGTCCAGGCCTGATTGTCCTCGTCGGCGCCGATCCACACGTCGAAGTTGGCATTGATCCAGGAACCGGGAAAGATGTGGTCCAGAGGCTCGGGCGGCAGCAACCGGAAAGCTTCGGCCACGGTGACGGCGCGCATTCCGGGGTCGGCTGCGATGCGGCCATACAGTTCGCGAAAGAAGGGGCGGCCGTTGCGATCGTAATACTCCCAGGCGTTTTCGCCGTCGAGGATGATGGGCACGAGCGCGTCGCGGCCCGCGGCGAGAATGCCTCCGCAGTTTTCGCGGATGCGATGGAGGAAATCGGTGGCGGCGGTGGCGGCATCCATCTTCGAATAAACGAAACCGATGAGGTCGCTGAGGAAGTGATCGCGAAAGATGACGCCGAGAGCGTGGCCGTCTTGCGACCAGCGATACGGCCGGTAGAGTCCATCGACGGAGACGCCGCGGGACAGCGTACGGTTGAGGACTCCGGAATCCGTGGCGGCCCACTCGAAGCCGAGCTCGGAGGCGTGGCGAAAGACTTCATCGGAGACGGAGCCTTCACTCGGCCACAGGCCTACCGGGGCGACTCCGAATTGCGTTTTGCAGAATTCGCGGGCGAGCTCGAGCTGGCGCCGCGCATCATTGGGATAGCGGAAGCGCGGCGGGAGCGGGACACCGGGGTGGGAAACGGAAGCGATGTTCGAATCGCACAGCAGCGGCAGAATCGGGTGGTAATAAGGCGTGGTCGAGATCTCGATTTGTCCGGTTGCGGCGAGTTTCTGGTAAATGGGCAGGACGAGCGATACGATCTCGCGCTGCTTTTCGCCCATGCGCCGCTGGTCTGCGAGGGTGAAGTTGCGGCCGCGCTGAATCCAGCCGCGGACTTCAGGATCGCCGGATTGTATGTCTTCGTCGAACCAGGCGAGCTGCGACCACATCTGCAGATCGCGGAATTCCTGTATGCCGAAGAGCGAACGTCCGCCCGCGGCTTTTTGCGCGTTCCACGCATCGTAGAGCTCGCCGTAGCGCGGATAGCGATAGATCATGCGGTGCGGGTCGGAATAGAAGGAGTGGCGGAGGAGCGATGCCTTGTCTTCTTCGGTGAGCGTCTCGGCAGGCTTGAGCGCGAGTTGGAGGAACGGGTCCACGGCTTCGCCGGAGGCGTATTCGGCCACCTGCTGCATCATGGAAGGAACAAGGTTGAACGTCTGCCGGATCGCGGGGAACTCTTCGAGAATGCGCGCCATGCCGTAGTAATCCTTGAGCGCATGCATACGGGTCCACGGCAGTTTGTATTCGCCGCTGATGAGGTCCTTATAAAACGGCTGGTGCATGTGCCATAGGAAGCACAGGTTGATTTGTGGCATTGAGGCGCGAGTTTACTTTCCGAAATAACTGCGGACGGGCGGCGGCGGAGTGGTGCCTTTGATGGCACGCCAGAGCGCGTCGTTCATTTCATCGTCGTCGTTTTCGTCGGCTTCGTCGAACTTGAGATCGTCGTCTTTTTTGGCGGCGGGCGCGGCTGGCGGATTGTGTTCGGTCAGCGAGTAACGCGGGCGTTCGGGGACGTAGGCACTGGTATCCGGCTTGCTTTGGAAGGCGGCGGCCATGGGGCGCGCGGAGGCATCGAACTGCGTCATGGGCTTGAGGCCGAGAATGAGCTCGATGGTGCGCAGCATGGACGCGGTGTTGTACATGGTGCTATCGACAGTGTGGCGCTTGGTGTACGCGGAGATCAGGAAGGCCTCCGAGCGGTGCGAGTCGACGTGATCCGGGCCGTTTTGCGCATCGTCCTCAAGGATGCAGATGACGGTATTGGTCCAGAAGCGCGACTTGGAGATGCCTTCGACGATCTGGCCGACGGCGTAATCGTTATCGGCGGCCGAAGAGTACGGATGAAGCTTGCCGGCGGCGCTGCCGTAGGTGTGGTCGTTGCCGAGGCGCATCACCATGAGGCGAGGCATTTCGCCCGTCTTTTCGAATTCCGCGAGATCGGCGAGGAAGATTTTGGCGCGATCGATGTCGGGGTAGTCGAGATCGAAGCCGCGATATTTATCGTTCGTGTACTTGGCGAGGACGGGATCGCGAACGCCGGTGATCTGCGGCTCGCCGGTGGGCGGCGCCTTCTTGATCTCGTTCACCATGTAGCCATAGTTCCTGATGGAGACGCCGGCGAGCGCGGCGCTGGTCCAGAGATAGCCGGCGGGCGGCTGCGAGGCGATATCCTGTTCTTCGAAATCGTAAACGCCGCGGCGCTTGGAATAGTGGTTGGGCCACATCTTCTGCACGTAATCGGGGGCGATGGCGGCGGTGGACCAGTTGTGGCCATCGGCGGACACGTCGGCGTTCACGTAGAAGTTGTCGAACAGGACGAATTCGCGCGCGAGCTTGTGAAGGTTGGGTGTGATGTTCTCGGTGAAGAGCGCGAGTGATGGGTCGCCGTTGCCTTCCTTCAGATCGCCGAGAACCTGATCGTAGGTGCGGTTCTCGCGGACGATGTAGAGCACGTGCTGAATGGGCGTCGGCATGGTTTCGTCGAGTTGCTCATCGCGATAGGGCGAGTTCGACATGGCCTTCTGCGTCCATTGCTCGAGTTGCTGGGTGGTGAACGGCGGGATCCAGGACGCGGTGCCGGTTTGCATTCGTCCGACGAAGTATTCATTGGCGACACCCAGATGGACGGGCTCGGCGCGGCGGATGGGGGTGGGGCCAAGGGGATTGGGGTACGAGCGAAGGCCCTTGCCATTGATGATGACGAGGGTGTTATCGGCGAGGACGCGCACGGCGGTGGGATACCAGCCCGCGGGAATGAAGCCTTCGACGCGCGTGCGGTCGTGGGCGACATTGGCGACGGCGGCGACGTTGCCATCGGAACAGGCAATGAAGAGGCGGTTGCCATCGGGGCTGAGGGCGAGCGCGGAGGGCGTCATGCCGAGCGGCTGGCGCGGGGTCATGCTGATGTTGATGACTTCGACGACTTTCAGCTCGCTGCCGGAGTCCAGTCCGACCGCGTAGACATTGTTGCTGTGCGCGGCGGCAACGAAGAGGCGGGAGGTCCAGGTGGGCGAATCGGGAGATCCTTCACTGGGTCCGTTGCGCCAAACGATATCGGTGGGGTGCGCGCCGAGGGTGACGTGCGCGGTCTGATTGCCGGTGGCGGTGTCGTATTGGCCGAGATTGCCGTCGGCCCAATGAGTAACGAAGAAGCTCTTGCCATCGTGCGCGAAGAGGATGCGGTAGGGGCGGCGTCCGGTGGTGACCCGGCTGATGACCATACCGGATTGCGGGTTGATGACCGCGATGGAATTCTTGTAAAGCTCCGCGGCGTAGAGCAGGCGGCCATCGGGAGTCATGGCAACGTCGCCGATGAAGTCATTGTCTTTGTGCGTGGCCGCGGGGACGGTCGCGAAGGTGCGGGCGGGGGTGAGCTTGCCGTTTTCGAAGGCGAATTCAAAGACTGCGGCCTTGGAGCCTCCGCCCACGTAGACGCGGTCGCCGGCCGGATTGAACGTGAGGCCGAGCCAGCCATCGGCGACGGGCGTGCTGCTGGTGACGGTTCCGGTGGCGGTATCGATGACGCTGATGGAGGGCGGACGGTAGCCGCCGTTGAGGACGAGGAGGTGCTTGCCGTCTTTCGACAGGGCGGAGGACATCGGGAGGGTATCGAGGGGCACCTGTTTGCCGATGGGATCGAGCTTCCACCCGGAGTTGAGGAGGAAGGCGCCTCCGGGAAGCGGTCCGACGCGCTCGGGCGGCGCGGGTTGGGAACTGAGGAAGGCGGCCAAGCCGAGGGCCGCGGCGGGGAGAGCGATTCGGACGAGAAGCTTAGGCGACATGGATCTCCCATTTTACTGCCGGGGCGGCGGTGATGCTTGGGAAATGGGCAGGCCTGCTTGGCAAGTGGGCAGGCCTGGAGGCCTACCCTACCAGGACGGTGGGGGCTCCCAGGACTATGGTGCCTCCGTGGGCGGTGAGATCTCCCAGGCGGGCTTGGGGTTGACCTATCGTCAGGACGGTGAACGAGCCCAAGGCGATTACGTCGGGCGGACCTACGCAGACCGCCATGTCGCCGACTCTGGCAGCGGGCAAGCCGCAAATAAGAACCGTGATGCCTCCGGGCGGCAGAATCGGGCCGCCTACGTGGGGCACGATTCCCGTGACCATCGGACAAACGTGCATGTCGGTGATGCGGGCCGCGGGCATTCCCATTATTTCTTCTCCCAGAGTTTGATTCGGGTGGTGACGTCGACACCTTGAGCGATGAACGACTGGAACTTCTCGGGGCCTTTTTCCGGTTCTTTCCCGAGAGCGGCGAAAATGATGGCGCCTGCGACGGCCTTGGCGGTGAGGAATTCGCCGGGCGGCACGGGCGGCGCTTCGGGCGGCGCGAGACTTCCTCCGCTAAAAAACGCGGCGAGACCGGCGCAACCGGTCGCCGACCCGAAACCCGCTTGTTCGGCGGCTAAGTGGGCGGCGCGGCGATTGTCTTCGCTCGGTTGCGCGATCCACTTTTCGGTAGCGTCGAGGGAGGCTTTGGTCTTGGCTTCGGGCGCATCACCGGCAACGCGCTTGGCGCAGACCCACGCCCACCACACTGCTTCGCGCTTGGGCAGCGCGTGCGCGAGGAAGCGAACCGCGTCGGGGAAAAGCTTCTTTTCCGAAAGGAGCGCGACAAAGGCGGACGGAGCGGTGTCCGCGCCGAGCAGCGCGAGAGCCTCGGGGCTGAGTTCGGCGGCAGCGGAGACCGCGGCCGAAGGGGATACGGATTGTGCGGCGCCGCCCATCAGTTGATCATCACGATGCCGCCCTTGACGGTGGTCATGGCGGTTCCGCTCACTTGAACCATAACGCCCTGCACCTGCACCTGAACCTGGCCTTTGATGGAGATCATCATCCCTTCCATGGTAATTCCCATCTGATCGATTGTGATTTTGCTCTGGCCGACTTTCAGAGTGATGGACTGCATGGCCTCTGTACTTGCAGCTCCGAGATCGAGGTTCGTGGTCTGATTGCCCATGGACAGCTTGATGGACTGGTCGCCCATTTTTAGCTCGGTGCTCTGATTGCCCATTTTCAGGACAGTGCTCTGATTGCCCTGTTCCAGCGTGATACTTTGGTTGCCTTGCTTCACGGTGATGGTTTCGTTGTTGGTGACGGTTTGGGTTTCGTCGTTCTTGACCGTAGTCACGCGGTCGTGATCCACGGTGCGGGTCTCGTCATTCTCCACTTCCGTGATCAGATCTTTTTCCGCGTGCATGAAGATCTGTTCGGCGCCCTTTTTGTCTTCGATACGGATCTCGTTGAAATTCGCCGCACCGCCGCCTTTGGAACTGCGGCTCTTGATTCCACTTTGCGTGGCATTGCCCGGCAGATCGTACGGCGGCATCTGCATGGCGTTGTAGACGCTTCCGACGATGAGCGGATGATCGACATCGCCGTTGACGAAATCGATCACCACTTCCTGACCGATCCGGGGAATGTGGATGGCGCCCCACTGCTTGCCCGCCCAATAGGTAGCGACGCGGCACCAGCAGGAGCTGTTTTCATCGTTCTTGCCCTCGCGGTCCCAGTGAAACTGCACCTTCACGCGGCCGTACTTGTCCGTGTAAATCTCTTCGCCGCCGGGACCGACCACGATGGCAGTCTCTACGCCGCGCACCGCCGGAAGGGGAGTAACGATCGGCGGGCGATAGTGGACGTCCGCCGGAATGCACTCGAACTGATTGTCGTAGTGTCCGCCTCCGGCGCCTCCGCCCATCTCGATCGGCTGGCGGGCGGTGTGAGTCACGGCGATCAGAGTGTAGGAGCCATTGGACTCGGAGATGGAATGGTTCTTCAGGTTGAATTTGTAGCCGGGGCAGAATTGGGGGTGGGTGCTTGTGCCGCGATTGATCTGGCCTTCAGCCTCTTCGGCCTGCATACGAATTTTAGCGAGCGGATCGGCATCGCCCTGCTTGTCGTAACCGCCCGGATAGTCGTAGCATTCGAGCTTGCCGTTGTTGGTCAGCTTGATGATGCTACTGCTGGATGCGTTCAGGTGTGTGGACGGCGTTTCGAAGGACCAGTCGCCCATGGTGACTTTACCGATGGTGTACTCCTGCGATTTGCTCCAGGAGTAGATGCGGTCGTCATCGCGCACTCCGCCGATGACCTCCTCGAATTCCACGTCGCTGCCGCCCTCCAGATCCGCAAAAACGGTCGGGCTATCGCCGAGGACCAGGGTGTGGCTTCCATTCGTGTGCTGGTAGAAATAGAAAATCCCTTCGTCTTCCATGAGCCGGTTGATGAAGGCGAAGTCGCTCTCGCGGTATTGGACACAGTATTCGCGCGGATTGTACGTACCGGTGAGCGACATTTTCAGCGTGCCGCTGAGCCCTTTTTCGGCGAGGATCTGCTGGACGATATCGGGAACGCTCTTATTCTGAAAAATGCGATTGGTTTGCGTCTGGTCCAGGAACCACGTATCGGGGACGATGCGCAGCGTGTAATGGGTGACGTCGCGCTCCCGATCGTACACGCCCTCCGATATGGAATTGACGATGCCGTTGAAGTGGCGGGTAGAGGTTGAGCCGCGCACGGCGGCAGTTACGCTTTTGCCGAGGATGTCTTTGAACTTGATCGGCGAGGAACCTTGCCACACGGTATCGGCTTCGAAGTGAAACAGGGCGGAGACGGCTTCGCGCGCGCGGAAGGCCACGAGCACAAGCGCGTCGGCGCCGAGAGGAGTGGTGATTTGCAGGGCCCGGTCGGATTGTATGAAGGGCGTCATGCGTTACTCTCCTGGAGCGCGATGGTTACCCCCGGCACCGTTTGCCGCTCCGTGACGGGGTTGCGAAAGAATATCGAATTGCCTTTTGCCGCATTCAAACGCACTCGCATTCCGGGCACCTTTTACCGCTCCCTTACGGTCGCGGCTCCGTATGTAGTTGATGCTGCTAACGGAGCCGCGACCGTGAGGGAGCGGTAAAAGGTGCATCGAAAGGCGCATGCAGCGCGACGGGAACAACAGCCGGGTTGTTCTTTCCCAACCCCTCACGATCGCGGCTCCGTTAGAGTGCTTCATCGCCTTTCGAATTATTCTACAGTCCTGCTACTGATACAAAAACGCTCCATCGGGTGCGATGGCCACGTGGATGCGGTCCAGCTTCTGGCGTTCGGCCATGCGGCCCAGGATCTGGCGCGAAATCTCGGGAAGCAGGGTGTTGGTCAGAATGTTATCGACGTTGCGCGCTCCGCTTTCGACTTCGGTGCAGCGGCGCGCCACTTCTTCGACCAGCGCTTCATCGTGCGTGAGCGAGATCTTGTGAGTTTCCTGCAGGCGGCGCTGGATTTTGCCGACTTTCAGGCGGACGATCTGCTTAAGAGCTTCGTCGCGCACCGGGAAGTACGGAATGATGACCATGCGGCCCAGGAATGCGGGCTTAAAGATCTTGTTGAGCTCGGGCTTCAGGGCTTTGACCAGGCCTTCGGAGCTGGGCATGGTCTCGGGATCGGCCGTAAGCTTCATGAGCGTATCCGTGCCCGCGTTGGAAGTGAGCAGGATGACGGTGTTCTTGAAGTTGATTTCGCGGCCCTCGCCGTCTTCCATCATGCCTTTATCGAAGACCTGGAAGAAAAGCTCGAGCACATCGGGGTGCGCCTTCTCCACTTCATCGAGCAGCACGACCGAGTAGGGTTTGCGGCGGACGGCTTCGGTAAGAACTCCGCCTTCTCCGTAACCGACGTAGCCCGGAGGCGAGCCCTTGAGGGTGGAAACGGTATGCGCTTCCTGGAACTCGCTCATGTTGATGGTGATGAGGTTGCGCTCGCCGCCGTAGAGAAGGTCGGCGAGGGCCAGCGCGGTTTCGGTTTTGCCGACGCCGCTGGGCCCCACCAGCATGAAGACGCCGATGGGCTTGGACGGATCTTCGAGGCTCGCCTTGGAAGTGCGGATGCGCTCGCTGATCATGCCGAGCGCGTGATCCTGCCCGATGACGCGGCGGCCGAGGTGCGATTCGAGTTTAAGAATGCTCTCGACTTCGTCCTTCATCATCTTGCCGATGGGAATGCCTGTCCAGGCGGAGACCACGTCGCCGACGATGTGGGCATCCACGCAAACGCGCATGAGCGGGGTCTCGCCCTGAATTTCATCGAGCTGCGCATTGAGGGCGGCGAGCTCTTCGCGAAGCTGCTCGGGCGATGCCTGCGGCGGCGGAGTTTGCGCGGCGTCCGTAGCGGGCGCGGGCGCGGCGGCGGCTTGCGCGACAGGCTGAGCGGGCACTTCGAGCGATCCGCGGATCTCGCGGATGCGGCTCACGATGCCGCGTTCTTTTTCCCAGCGGGCCTGTAGGTCGGCGAGGCGCGCTTCGGTTTCGGCTTTGCGCTTGGCGATGGCCTCGAGCCGCTCGGCGTGGTCTGCGCCGAGGGCGGATTCGCGCTCCAGCACGCGGATCTGCACAGCGCAATCGTCGATCTCGCGGGTGGCGTCTTCGACGGCCGGCGGCGTGGCGTTCTGCCCGAGGGAGAGACGCGCGCAGGCGGTATCGAGCACGCTTACGGCTTTATCGGGAAGCTGGCGATCCGGCAGGTAGCGGTGCGAGAATTTGACGGCGGATGCGAGACCTTCGTCGAGGATGCGCACATTGTGATGCTTTTCGAGCGCCGGCACGATACCGCGGAGCATGGTTTCGCATTGCTTCTCGCTGGGCTCTTCCACTTTGATGACCTGGAAGCGGCGGGCGAGCGCGGGGTCTTTTTCAAAATACTTTTTGTACTCGGACCACGTGGTGGCGGCGATGGTGCGGAGTTCGCCGCGGGCGAGAGCGGGCTTGAGGAGGTTGGCGGCATCGTTCTGCCCGGCTGCGCCGCCCGCGCCGATCATGGTGTGAGCTTCATCGATGAAGAGGATGATGGGGGTCGGCGAGCTCTTCACTTCTTCGATGAGACCCTTGAGGCGGTTTTCGAATTCGCCTTTGATGCCGGCGCCGGCTTGCAGAAGCGCGAGGTCCAGCGTGCGGAGCGTAACGTTCTTGAGCGGAGGCGGCACGTCGCCGTTGGCGATGCGCAGCGCGAAGCCTTCCACGACGGCCGTTTTGCCGACGCCTGCTTCGCCGGTGAGGATCGGGTTGTTCTGCCGGCGGCGGGTGAGAATATCGATGATCTGGCGAATCTCGAAATCGCGGCCGAGCACCTGGTCGATCTTGCCCTTTTTGGCGTTCTCCGTGAGGTTGACGGTGAACTGATCCAGGTTCGGCGTCTTGCCGCCGGGCTTGGGCGCTCCGGGCGCGCCGGGAGCGGAAGCGGCGGCCGGCTCGGCGGCGTACTCGCCGGAATCTTCCATGATGGCGGGCAGAATCTTGCGCAGCTCCTGCGGCTCCACCTTCTGCAGTTCCTTGCTGACATCGCGGACAATGCGCGAGAGCTCTTCATCGGAAACGAGAGCGAGAACGGCATACCCGGAGCGCACCTGGGCGGCTCCGAATTCCAGAGAGCCGATGCTCCACGCTTCGGTGAGCATGCGATGCAGCGACGGGCTGAAGGCGGGCGTGCGCGCATTGCCGGTTTTGAGCTTATCCAGACTGCGCGCCAGTTCACCGGCGAGGCGCGATTTATCGACGCCGAATTGATTGAGGATGCGCGCAAAATCGGAGTCGGTCGCATCCATCAGCTTGACGAGGAAATGCTCGATCTCCACGTCATAGTGGGTACGCGCCAGACACAGCCCGGCGCCCCCTTCGAGAGCGGCACGGGTGGTGTCGTTCAGCTTGGAAACAATTGCTTTCAGACTAATTGCCATTAAAGGGTCTCCTATAAATCTAAAATCGTATCTCCGGGGTCGCGATCCAGCGGAGTGGATTTTGCCCAGGTGGTCCAGCCGAGACGCGGGCCCGGCTCCCCGCGGTCATCCAACTCGCAGGGGGGAACGTCTTCGCGCCGCAGGACTAGCTGCAATTCCATGTCGTACTCGCCGCCTGCGTAAAAAGAAGCGATCGCGCGGACATGGCGGTAGCCTTCGCCGCCGGGCAGAAAGTCCATATATCGTTCGAGGGTGAGCGGGCCCAGGCGAATGCGCACGCGCGATTGCTGGTCCCAAATCTCGTCGCCCACCACCGCGCCGATACCGAGCTGTTCGGCATCGCTGTTGCCTTCGCCGAGACAGCACTGCGAATCCTCGTCGACGGGGTACCATGCGCCTACGAACTGTTCGATTTCGGCGGCGACTCCGAAGTAATCCATGAGAAGCTGGCGAAGTCCGGCAGCGGAGCGGGCGTGCGTGGAAAGCAGGCCGGCGTAGAACAGGAGAGAATCGTCGGAGACGTCCTGGCGATCCTGCAATCCGTGGGTTCCGAGGCCGAGCAGCGCCAGCAGATGATGCGAGAAGCGGTCGCGCTCGCCGCGCTCATAGGGAATTGCGAAGCGATATTTTTCCCACGCCTGGCAGAACAGCGACACCATGCGGTGGTTGAAGATGTCGAAGAAGTCGCGGAGGGTGGTGTCCTTGTTGCGCAGCCGTTCGCGAACGAGCGCGCTGTAATCCAGCGGCAGCACGCCCAAAGGTCCGGTGAGCCCCATCATGTTGACGCGCATGAGAGGCGGCGTGCGGGTGGTATCCAGCGATTGAATCTGGCTGGCCGGGAATGCGACAGAAGCTTGCGCTCCGAAACGCACGGCTTCGTCGCCCGGATGGGTGAAGCGGCCCACTACCTGCCGGCCGGGATTCATCAGTTCCAGCAGGCGCACCGCCTGAAAGAACTCGAAGCGGTACGGCTCCTTGTAGAGATCCGCGCGAATGGGCCAGCGGTCTTGGTTCGCGGCCGCCTCTTCGGGCGTCAGATCAGGATTTTCCGGCCGGCTCGGGGTGGCCATTGGCGGACAATCTCCTTTCTCTGCCGCGTGCGGAAACGCAACTGGCTGAAGCTGTTCATGGAAACGTACAGGCCCAGAAATGTTTCCATTACGGCGGCGAGCAGATATACGCCGCTGCCGGCGAACTGTTCTTCATCGAACTCGATTTCCACCTGCGTACCGCGCGCAAAGGCGACGCCATCGGCGGAGACCACGCGCGCGAAGTGCCGTTTGCTGGCGAGCGCGGTGATGCCCTGAATCTGTTTTTCGGAATAGGTGGAGCCCGTGAAATTATAGAGGCGCAAGATCTCCTGCAGCGCTTCGCGGCCGTTTTCCACCAGCGAGAGGTAATTCAAGGAGAGCTGGGAAACCAGGCGCCACAACGCGCCGCTGCTCTGCGGCGGACGCAGCGTATCGGTGGGCTTCATCAGCGCCACGATGCGCTTGACGCCCACGGACGCTTCGACTTCGAAATCCCCCGCGGGGTTGCCGAAGGGAAGGCGCGAGGGCAGGTCGCGATTGCTGCAAATGGTGCGGATCGTGAGCGTGTCCACGTCCGGGCGAATGGGCCGCGAGGAGAGATCCACGAGCGAGAGAAATACTTCGGTGCCTTCGTCGTTGCGGAAGCCGGAAGGGCGGCGCGCCGCGTGCCAGAAGGCTTTGGGCTTGTTCTGTCCGTTGCCGTGGCGATAGGAATAGAACGGCTCGAGCGTGAGGACTTCGCGCGTATCGGGATTGGAGTTGACTACCTCCAGAATCTCGAACACCTCCATGGCGTGCCGGTGGTTGATGTCCGGAATGACAGGATATTCGTAATGCGAGTGGCTGAGCAGAATGGGTTCGGCGGTCTGCTGAAAGAGATTGACGATGGGCACGCAGCCCAGGCGGAACGTGCCCGCGGAAACGCCGAGTTCCATCATCTGGCGGCGGTCCGTGCGCTCGAAAGGCGAGATGAGCAGGATCAGCTCGACGCTGCTGCCGAAGCCGGCGGCGCAGACCCGGTCCAGATTCGCGATATCGACGAAGAAGAACTTTTGCGGGAAGCAGAAGTATTCCTGAAGCAGGCCGTAGCCGGCGAACGAACGGCGCGGATACGGGATCACGGCTTCATCGTCGCCGAACCCGACGGGGCGCAGCGAGTTGGAAGGAAGATAGATGGGCGCGCGATTTTTCTGGTTAGGGTCGCGGGCCAGAATCTGCACGCAATTGTTGCTCAGCAGCTCATACAGATTGTGGACGAGGTTGCTTTCTCCGTTCAGGTAGAAGCGAAGCGAATTCAGCGCGAGCTGGGAGAAGGGGACGTCGCCGGGACACTTGAGCAGCAGCCGGACGGCGGCGACGGCGTCGGTCGCGCGGATTGCGGGCTGCAGGCGGTCCGGCGTTTTCCATTCGGCTTCGGCCACTTCGACCGGCCAGAAGGTGAGGTCGTAACAGGTGCGGAATTTGCACGGCACTCCCTGCACGGGACGGGAGCGGAGGACCGCGCCGCGCTCCACGCGCAGGCCGTCCTCGGGCGATACCTGTTCGTAGTCGACCTGAAATTCCGCGATGCTCATGGAGGGAATCGGCCGCAGGTAATGAGGATACAGGATGCTGAGGAGCGATTCGGTGATCTCCGGGAATTCGTCGTCGATCTTCAGGTGGACGCGCGCGGCGAGAAAGGAGAACGCTTCGAGCATGCGCTCGACATGGGGATCTTCGCACTTATCGGGTTCGAGGACGAGGCGCGATGCGACTTTCGGGTACTTGGCAGCGAACTCCGCGCCCATCTGGCGAAGGAACGAGAGCTCGCGCTCGTAGTACGTCAGCAGTTCATCCCGCACTGCCGTCTCCCTTCACCTGATACTCGCCGCTGGTGAGCTGCAGGACCGTGTCGAAGGAGATGTGCTCGGGGGCCGGATCCATTTCGAGCAGCCCTTCAATTTGAAAGCGGAGAACGTGCTGCGCTCCGGAGGCGGCTTCGAGCAGCACCACTTTGACGCGCGAGAGGCGCGGCTCATAAGTGGAGAGCGTTTGCTCAATCATGCGGCTGAGGCGCGCGCGATCCCGCGAGGAGGCCCAACTCATCGACGTGAGGTCCGGCAGTCCGAAATTGAAGACGCTCTGCTCCAGTTCCGGAAACTCGCTGCCCGCGGGCGACGGAGTACGGCGCGTGTTGAGCAGCCACTCCAGGTCGCGGCGCAGGGAGGCTTTCAATTGGCGCACGCTGGCAGCGCGGGTCGGCGGCGGCTCCGTGGAGGATTTCGGGTCGTTATCGATCAGCCGATCGAGCACGGATTGTGTGACGGAAAGCTCGGGCTCCCAGCGCGCCATAACTTATCTTCCAACGTTCAGGGCCTGGAGCGGGTCCAGGCGGCAAATCCAGGAGTAGAGCTTCTGGCGTTCTTCGGGCGAGGCATCGCGGGCTATGCCATAGAGCAGCGCGAGCGGATGCGCCACCACGTCGGGAGCTTCCCAGTCTTCCAGTCTGCGGCGTTCGATCTCGCCGGCAAGCTCCTGGAGAATGGGATGCGCGACGGCTTCGTGGCCGACGCTGACGCAGAGCTGGGCGAGTTGCACCTTGCGCTGGAAACGCGCGCGGCCGCTGCGTTCCTGACCGAGTTCGCGCATCAGCATTTCGATGCCTTCCTGCGGGCGGCCGCTGCGCGCGGCCTGCATCGCGAGCTCGAACGTATCGGGCACGGCGGCAGCTTCAGGGCCGGTAGGCTGTTCCCACGCGGGCGGCGGCGTATAAGCAGGCTCGGGCGCGGCGGCAATGGGCTCCGGCGGAGGAGGAGTTACTTCCTCTTTTAACCAGGCGACCGTTTCCGCATTGGCGACGGGCGTATCGTCCATCAGGGTGAACTGCGGGAGATCGGGATAGTCGGCCAGCAGGGCACGCAGGCTGGAGAGGACAGCGCCGCGAATGTTGGCGTACCAGGAACCGAGCTCATAGCAGGCGCGCGCGACGTAGCGTTGCAGATCAAGCCAGCCGCGTCCGCACTCCTCGCCCATGGCGAGCTCGCAAGCTTGCAGCACTTCGGCCCAATTGCCTTCGAGCGAGAGCTTCTTGATGTTCTGCCGGATTTCCGTGGCGGGCGCGCTCAGCAGGCTCTGATCCACGCTAGTGCCACCGGCGCGGAGCTCACCCCAGCGGAGGCCGCGGAGCAGGAGGTAGGGCGCGGGGTCGTATTGATCGTGCTGGCGGAGAAATTTGGCGACCGCAATCACGCATCCGATCGCGTCGGGACGGTCGGCAGGCTCGGCCGATAGAGCGCCTTTTTTGACCGGAGCGCGCGCCGGCGCAGCGGCGGCGGAAGCGCTGACCGCAACAGCCTCCGGCTCGGGTTCCGGCTCGGGCTCGGCCTCCGGCTCGTCGGACGCGACAGGCTCATCCGGCTCCTTTTCGCGCTTGGCCTGCAACAGAATGTAAGCGGTCTGGCGAACTTCCTGCAACGCGCGCTCAAGCGTGCCGAAGGAGGGCGCCACATCGCCGAACTTTTCATCGCAAAGCTCGGAGAGAGCTTTCACGGATTCGAGCGCGCCATCGAAATTCTCGACCAGCGCGACGTAAAACGCCTTCGACGTTTCGCTGAAAGCCTTATCGAAATCTTCCTGCGTGGGCTTTTTATCGGCGATGGCCTGTTCGCGCAAAGCGCGCTTGGTGTCGCTTTCGGCGGCCTGCTCCTCCGTGCCGATAGCGCGGGATTCCTTGTACTGAAACCAGTTGAGTCCGCTTTTTGTGAGGCCGACGCTCTTGACGGGAATTTCCAGGCGGTCGCCGAGCCATTGCAGCGGAGTGGCGCGGAATTCGGCGTCGCCGTCCTCAAGTTCGGGATAGATTCCTTCCCAGAAAGTCTCGAGCAGGGAGCGGATGGCGTCGAGAGTTTCGCGGAAGCCGGCGATTCCTTCCCGGCGCAGCATGGCTTCGGCCAGCCACGCAGCAAGTTGCAGATCTTTGGTCTTGGTAGCGAGAGCCTCGCCGGCAAGCTTGATGACCAGCGGCCAATCGGCGACTTTGCGTTCGCGCGCCCAGATGCCTTGCGGACCTTCGTCGTCCTCGCGCCGCGCTTCCTTGATCTTGTCGAAGACGGGCGCGTAGCGCAAATCCTCGCCCGCCGGCTTGGCTTCCGAAACCGGATTCAGCAGGTCATTGCGCAGAGGCATGGGCTTGAGGTGTAGTTTCGGCGGCGTTGAGCTCCAGGCTGCGAACTTCCAGCAGCGGAATCTCTTCGCCATCCACTAATAGCATCTTCTGCCCGAAGGGCACGGCTTCCCCGCCCTGCTCTTCCCAGACAGTGACGCGGCCGAGGCGAACGGCATCGTCGGCGTGCTTGAAGGAGAATGGCGAGAGCGCCGGGATCAGCACCTGGCCAAGTTCCTGGCCATTGAACGACGGGCCGGTGAGCACGGTGGCGGGAATCCACAGAAGATCGCGGAGACGCTTCGGCGCTTCCATTTGGATGGAAGCGACGTGCTCCAGAGGGAGCCACAGATAATCGCCGGCGGCGAAAATTTCCAGACGCGGTCCGAGCCGCGGATCGGCATCTTCTAGCGATTGAAACGGCTGGCCGTTCAGCGTTCCGGAATGCGATTCCGGCGTGGACGCCGGATCGGAATACTGCGCTTTTTCGAAGACCTCGCGGCGCGTGCGCTCGGCGGCGAGAGCGGCGCGGTAAAGCAGCGCGCCGGTGGTGGCATCCGGGCTCTCCTGGGCGATGATTTCCAGATGCTTCTCGGCGCGATCGTACTCGCCGGCGAAGCAGAGCAGTTCAAATAAAAATGTGCGCTGCCTGGTGTCCGCCGGGTTGTCGCGCAGCACTGCGACGAGCGCCTGTATGGCAGCATTGAGCTGGCCGGCGTTGAAGAGTTCTTTTGCAGTCATGAGTTAAGGGGCCCCAAAAAAACAGCGCACAGGCAGCCGCCAGGCCGCCTGTGCACCGAAGTACAAACAACTAGACTTTCGCGTTCTTCGAGAGGTTCCAGCCGAAGGCCTGCTTGTTGCCCAGCTTGCCTTTTTCATCCTGCGGCCAGTAGGTCACAACGATGCTCTTGGCGCTGAGCGACAGGCTCTCGGATGGCTTTCCGCCGCCGGCAGCTCCGCCCCAGCTGATGCTGTCTACGAACACCTCGGTGAGATCGTACTGGAAGTAGGTCTCGGTGGTGTCGTTGCCCGTGGATTCACGCACGACCATGCTGCCCGTCTTGATGTGCGTGCCCATGCAGCAGGACTGAAACAGCTTGGGGGATGCTACGTCAAGCTGCTTCTGGAAAGAGATCGATGAGATGTCGACCTTTCCGGCGCCCGAACCGGTTCCCATGGAAACCGTGGAGTGGTTGGCCGCCCCGTTGCTGAAGCTGAAGGCTTCAATCCACTTCTCGGCTCCCTTTTTTTCGGACTCGCCGTCGATTCCATCTAACTTAAGAAAAATTTCTACTGCCATTTAACGTTCCTCCTCTTCCTCTGCTCTCAAAAATGGTTTACTTTGCACCCTGCGGGATTTCCGCAACCAGCCGCAACGATACGGACAACTCGTCGAGCTGGAAGTGCGGTTTCATGAATGCCACGGCGCGATAGACGCCCGGCTTGCCGGGGACGTCCACCACTTCCACCCTCGCTTCACGCAGAGGGCACTGTGCCTTCATGGTCGCGGAAGCATCGTCCATGGCGATCACGTATTTCTGGATCCAGCGATTCAGGAATTCTTCCGCCTGGGTCCGCGACATGAAGCTGCCGATCTTATCGCGCATCATGGCCTTCATGTAGTGAGCGAAGCGGGACATCGCAAGAATGTATGGCAACTGCGCGGAAAGGCGCGCGTTGGCGTTGGCCTCTTCCTTGTCGTACATCTTGGGCTTCTGCGCGGACTGCACGCTGAAGAATGCCGCGTAATCGGTGCCCTTGCAGTGCACCAGTGGAACAAAGCCGAGATCGGCGAGTTCCTTTTCGCGGCGGTCCGTGATGGGGCTCTCGGTGGGGCACTTGAGGGCGACATCGCCGCCATCGGTGGTGAAGTTGTGGGTCGGCAAACCTTCCACCAAGCCGCCGCCTTCCACGCCGCGAACGGCTGCGCACCAGCCGTACATCGCAAACGCTTCGGTGAGGCGGGTACCCAGGGCGTAAGCTGCGTTGCCCCAGAGATACTTGGAGTGGTCGGTGCCGTCGACGGCTTCTTCGTAATTGAAGCCATCCACCTGCACGCCGTCCTTGCCATACGGCAGGCGCATCAGAATGTGCGGCAGGGTGAGGCCGATGTAGCGCGAATCTTCGCTCGCGCGGAAGCTCTTCCACTTGGCGTATTCGCTGGAATCGAAGACCTTCGCCATGTCGCGAGCGGCGTCGATATTGGTAAAGGTATCGAGGTTCAACATCTCCGGCGAGGCGGCGCTCAGGAACGGCGCGTGCGCGGCGGAGGCGACTTGCGACACCTTCTCGAGCAGCTCGATATCTTCCGGTCCGCGGCCGAATTCGTAATCGCCGATGAGAGCGCCGAAGGGCGCGCCGCCGAAAACGCCGAATTCCTCTTCGTAGACTTTTTTGAACAGAGCGCTCTGGTCGAACTCAGGGGCACGCTGCAGGTCGCGCAGCAGTTCCTTCTTGGTGACGTTGAGAACTTTGATCTTCAGCTTATCGCTGGTCTCGCTGCGATCCAGCAGGTATTTGAGACCGCGCCAGCTTCCTTCGAGCTTCTGGAACTCGGGGGCGTGGAGCACTTCATTGAGCTGAATGGAAACCAGGTGATCGATCTGCGCGATGCGCGCATTGATCATGGCTTCGGCGTCCTTGGACACCGTCATAGCGCCTTCCAGCACCTGCGCCACGAATTCCTTCACCAGGTTCTTACCGCGCTCCCGCGATGCGGGGTCGCGCGCCAGACGCCCTTCTTCTACAATCTGATCCAGCAGACCGCGTTCGAGGGTTTGTTCGGATGCGCCGGACGCCGCTGCTGCTTTTTGTGCTTCGCTACTCATTGGACTCCCCCTTGGTTCCGAGCTCGCTACGCAGTTTCGCGAGCTTGTCCTTATCGCTCACTGCATCCCGGAGTAATTCTTCCAGCTTGTCGTTGCCCTGCATGCTGCCGCGCAGGTCGCTGAGGCGGTCGCGCAGTTCCAGCAACTCGCGCAACGGGCCCACCTGGCGGGCGACGTTTTCCGGCGAAAAATCGTCGAGGCTCTTGAAGTTCAGATCGACCTTCAGCTTCGGCGCATCGGGATCTTCGCTGAGCTTGTTTTCGACCGAATAGGCAAGGTGCGGCTTCATGTTCGCCAGCACGTTGTCGAAATTGTCGGGGTTCACCTCGACAAATTTGCGGTCTTTGACCCGCGGAAGCGGTTCGGTGGGTTGTCCGGTAAAATCGCCGAGGACTCCCATCACGAAGGGGAGTTCTTTGATTTCGATGGCGTCTCCCACTTCGACGTCATACGTGATCTGGACGCGCGGCGGCCGCACGCGATCTAATTTGTGTTGTGTGCTCTGTCTTGCCATAAGATAGCCCTCAAACGGGACGGTTCAGCCGTTGTTCTGCTCATTTCGCTTTGCGGCAACTGTGTCCCTTTGGGGGATTATAAGCCCGAACGCGATTAAAATCGCGACACCTGCCGGGGAAGGGTACCAGCCTTTCTTGCGCTTTCAAATTTGTTTGTACGTTTTTTAACTACGTGTGAATTTGGGGAGCGGAAAGCCTATTCGACCAGGATGCGGCTGGCTAAAAGCGAGGCCAGCATACGCGCAAACTGCTCCGGAGCGGCATCCGGCGGAACGATGTTTTTGGCCTGCAGCCGCTCAAAATGCTCCCGCACGGTTACAGTACCGTCACAAGAAGCGATGGTGTTCGCCATCCACTCATGCACCTGGCAGCCGACCTTAAACGGGTCCTTAGCTTCGAAGTTGAACTGCGCGGGAACGAGCGTGCCGGACTGCTCCCGATAGCGAACGATCATTTCACAGGTCGGGCTCACCTTCGGGCGCGCTTCGAGCAAACGCGATAAGCCTCCCTCGGTGCGAATGGAGCTTTCAAATTCCAGGAGCCACTCCAGATCTTCGCGCCGCAGATGCGTGCCGGCTTGCGTTCGCGCCGTGACGGAAGGCCGTCCGCCGGAATACCGGCGCAGCAGGATGGGGCCGCGGAAGATGTACTCGGTATTGTTCGAGACCCACAGGTCGCGCAGGAATTGCACGTCTTCCTCGGTGACCAGATCCTGGGCCACGGCGAAGGTGAGGTGCTCGGCCGGAGTCTTCAGGGAATCGGAAACCAGCACGGCATCGAATTCACGTTCGTTCTCGCCGAGCCATTTGCGGATGCGTTGCTCAAACGATTCACCTTCGCGGTCCGCACCCATCACGACGCAATAGAAGCGGCCTCCTTCGCGCAGATACCGCGGAGCCTGCTGCACAATGGCGCGGAGAATCTGCTCCCCATCCTCACCCCCTTCGCGAAACACATATTTCTGGCGCTTGGAGGGCACGTACGGAGGATGGGTGACGATGACGTCAAAGGTCATCCCCTCGACTGCCGAGTAGAGATCGCTCTCCAGGACGGTAACGTTTTCGATGCCGGCGAGGCGGCGATTGAATTCGGCGAAGTGCACCGAGCGGGAAGCGATGTCGACCGCCCAGACATGGCGGGCATAGGGCGCGAGCAGGAGTGCGGCGATGCCGGAGCCGGTTCCGATATCCAGAGAGGCATCCGATGGAACTTGCGGAAGCCGATCGAGAAACAGCGCGGTATTCCAATACACGGGCGGGTACACCATATCCGCCACGCCGATCCACGGCACGCCGTCAGGACCCACGCTCCGGTCACACGCGATGTACAGATTCCGCATTGGATAGACCGGGCAGGGGGCGAACACAATGGCTGCGTCATCGGGGTCGGCCATGATGAGGTCGAGCGCTTCCAGAGCGTCGAGAGCGCCTGGCGGCAGGACGCGCCGCAGGACGTCGCGGGAAACCGAGCGGGTATCGGCGAAGAGCCGGATCAAAGCGTCGAGCGAATCGGTGGGATCGGGCAGCGGACCATCGCGGCGAATGGTGAGGTGCTTGTCGAGTGTAGGCACGTCGCAGCGAGCGCAGACTTTCTCGCTGGTGTAGCCGCATTCCTCAAACAGGCTGCGAACAGCCTGGAATTCCCGGGCAGTGCCGAGTTTGGGAGATACGGCGGACCATGGCGCCGAAACCGTCGGGGAAGATGCCATAAGCCCCGAGGATACCACCGGCTACTTGGCACCCCATTCGGGTTCTGCTACTGTGATTGCAAATGAAGCAACTCCAACCGGTGATCTGGAGCAAGGGGACCTTTCTCAGTCCGCAGCACTTACAGTTGCAGGATCGCTTCCTGGAAAATCTGCTGCAATTTCACCTGGAGAGCCTGGCGTTCCGGCCGTGGGGTTTCACGCAACTGGAGGTATCGCAGGAGGCGCTGGCAGCGGGCAGTCTGGCGATTTCCGCCGCGAGCGGAATTTTTCCGGACGGCCTGCTGTTCGAGATTCCCGCACCGGATGCGGCGCCCCCTCCCAAGCAGCTCGCCGATTGCTTCATGCCGGACCAGAGGTCATTGGACCTCTACCTGGCGATTCCGCAGTATCGCGATCGCGGTCTGAACGTGGCGATGTCCGCGCGCGAGGGCGGGGCGCGCTTCCACGCCGAAATCGAACTCTTCCGCGACGAGAATACAGGCCTCACGGAGAAGCCGGTGCAGATCGCGCGCAAGAATCTGCGGCTGTTGAGCGAAGGCGAGGCGCTGGACGGCTATTCCACGGTGCGCGCCGCGCGGGTGCTGCGCAGCGAGACGGGCACGTTTCAGTTGGATCCGCGCTTTGTGCCTCCGCTGCTGGATTTCCGCGCCGGTCCCTTTCTGGTGGCGATTGCGCGGCGCCTGGTGGAGATTCTGAGCGCGCGCTCCAGCGCCATCGCCGGCATGCGGCGGCAGAAAAACCAATCGCTGGCGGACTTCACGGCCGCCGACATCGCTAATTTTTGGCTGCTTTACACGATCAACACGGCGTTTCCGGTGTTCCGGCATCTGTTCGAGACACGCGGCGGGCATCCGGAAACGTTATTCTCGGCCATGCTGTCGCTGGCAGGCGCGTTGACCACGTTTTCCGGCGACATTCATCCGCGAGATCTGCCGGTCTACGATCATGACGACCTGGGAGCGTGCTTCGCCGAACTGGACGAGAAGCTGCGCGTTCTGCTCGAGACGGTGGTGCCGAGCAACTTTGTCTCGCTGCCGCTGAAGCTGATTCAGCCCGCGATTTACGCGACATCCATCGATAACGACAAGTACCTGGTCAACACGAAAATGTATCTGGCGATCAGCGCGGAGGCCACGCAAGCCGAGATCGCCGGAAAGACGCCGCAACTGGTGAAGGTGTGCTCGGCCAGCCACATCGAGCACCTGGTGCGCAATGCGCTGCCGGGCATGGCGCTGACCTACGTGCCGTCGCCGCCCAGCGCTATTCCCATGAAGCTGAATTACACCTACTTCAGCTTGAGCCAGTCCGGTGTGGCATGGGAAGCGGTGCAGCGCGCGCGCAACCTGGCGGCGTACGTTCCGGGCGACATGCCGAATCCGCAGCTCGAATTGATTATTCTTCTGCCGCAAGCGGGGTAGCGCATGAAACAGACTTCCACCGGTCCCACTCGTCAATACGCGGTCCTGATCGGGCTGCTGGCCTTGGCTGGGATGGGTCAGGTGATGTTTACGGTGGACGCGGTGCGTGATATGACCGGCCATTATGCGTACCAACCGGTCTTGTTCTCGACATGGCCGAGTGTGGGCCAGGTTGTTTACGCCAAGAGCGGTGCGGCGGTGCAGCGCGGCGACCGCGTCGTCGAAGTGAACGGGCAGGCGGCGGCGTCTCGTGCGATGTTCGCGCAAGCGGTGCGCACGGCGCATCCCGGTGACACGCTGACGCTCACGTTGGAGCGTTCCGGCGCGCGCCAAACAATCCCATTCAAACTGGTGGCCGCGGTTCAACACCCCACCGCATTCTTTTGGGTCTTCTCCGGCGTGAGTTGGATCTTCATGCCCTGGCTCTGCATCGTGCTCGGATTTTGGGTGGGTTTCCTGCGGCCGCGCGATCTGCGCGCGTGGCTGCTGATGGGCATGATGCTGGGGTTCAGCCAGGTGAACCGGCCGGGCATTCTGGATCCGCTCGGCTGGCCCGGGGCCATCGGCGCCACGGGCTGGGTGTACGGTCAGCTCGCGCAGCTCGCGTGGCCGGTCTGCATGATGCTGTTCGCGTTCTACTTTCCGCAACGATGGCGGTTCGACATCGCCGCCCCGTGGTTTAAGTGGGCGCTGTTGGGTCCGCTGGTGCTGATCTCTTTGTGGGGCATCCTTTGGGAGGGCATGAGAAATCTGGGAGCGCGGTTCCAGATTCCGCGGCCCCCGATTTCAGATTCCGTCTTCCTCCCGCTCATGATGTCTGTGCTCGCGATGTTCTTCATCGCACTGAGCGACAAATGGCGCAATAGCTCGCTGCCGCCCGACGAGCGCCGGCGCGTTCGCCTGCTGTATTTTGGGGCCTCCGCCGCGATGACGCCGGCGTTCCTTCTGATGATGTACACGCTCATTTTCCTGCACCGCACTCCGGGCGACCAGGACGGTATCTGGCTGGTGATCGGCATCATCGCGATGGCGATTTTTCCCCTGACGACTGCCTACGTCATCGTGGTGCATCGCGCCATGGACGTGCGCGTCGTGATCCGCCAGGGCGTGCAGTACGCGCTGGCGCGCAGGGGCGTGCGGGTTTTGCAAGGCATCCTGATTGTCGGCGTGGTAAGCGCTTCGGTGTGGTTGATGGATACGCACCAGCTCACGCGCGCGAATCGCTTCACGGTGCTCGCGATCGGCATTGTTCTGGCGGTTCGCATCCGCGAATTGGGCGAGAAGGTGCGCGTTTGGGTGGACCGGCGGTTCTTCCGGGAAGCCTATAATGCGGAACAGATTTTGAGCGCGTTGAGCGAACAGGTGCGCGGCATTCTGGATTCGGAATCGCTGCTGGAGACGGTGGCGCGCAAGATTTCCGAATCGCTGCACGTAGACCGCATCGCCGTGCTCCTGCAGCAGGACGGCATGTTCCGGCCGGCGCTTGCCCTCGGTTATCCGGCGCCCATCGATATTTCTTTGCCGGCGGAAACGCCGCCGTTAGAGGCGTTGCGGCAGCGCCAGCCGGTGCCTGTCGATCCGGAACAATCGGAGACGGGTTTCCGGACTCTCGATTCTCAACTGCTGCTGCCTCTTGCTTCGCACAAGGAACTGCTCGGCTTCATCAGCTTGGGGCCAAAGCGCTCCGAAGAGCCGTATTCGCCGAGCGATACGAATCTGTTGCGGACGGTCGCCGCGCAGACCGGCCTCGCTTTAGAGAATGCGCGGCTTTCGGCGGCGATCGCCTCCGAGGTGGCGCAACGCGAACTGCTGCATCGCGAAATTGAGATTGCACGCGAAGTGCAGCAGCGCCTGTTTCCGCAGAGCCTGCCCGAGGTGATATCGCTCGAGTACGCGGGACACTGCCGGCCGGCGCAGGGCGTCGGCGGAGACTACTACGACTTTCTGGCATTGACCAGCGGACGCCTGGGCATCGCAATCGGCGACGTATCGGGAAAAGGCGTGCCGGCGGCGCTGCTGATGGCTAGTTTGCAAGCATCGGTCCGCGGCCAATCGCTCTCCGATCCCGGTCGCGTGGCCGAGTTGATGTCCAACGTGAACAAGCTGGTTTGCGACGCATCGCCGGACAATCGCTACGCGACATTCTTTTACGGTCAGTTCGACCCCGAAACGCGGCGGCTGGTTTATACCAACGGAGGCCACAACGCTCCGATGCTGCTGCGCGGCGATCGCGTGCTGCGGCTGGAGACGGGAGGTCCTCCGGTGGGACTCTTCCGGCTATCGCGCTATGAGCAGGAGGCCATCCAACTCGAGACCGGCGATCTGCTCGTGTTCTATACCGACGGCATCAGCGAGGCCGAGAACGCGGCGCAGGAAGAATGGGGAGAAGAGGCGCTGATCGCCACTGCGCGCGCGTGCGGCAACGAGCCCGCGTCCGCGGTCATCGATAAAATCATGCGCGCGGCCGACGCCTTCGCAGCGGGCGCTCCGCAGCATGACGATATGACACTGGTCATCGCGCGAGTGCAGTAGCAACACGCCGAATCCTGGAGATTGTATGATGATTGGACCCAATGCGGACCGTCAGCCATTACGAACTCCTCGAGAAAGTGGGAGAAGGCGGCATGGGCGTTGTTTGGAAGGCTCGCGACACGCGCCTCGACCGGCTGGTCGCCATCAAGTTCCTGCCGCCCGACAAATCCGCCCCGGACCGCCGATTGCGCTTTGCCACAGAAGCCCGCGCCGCATCGGCCCTGAACCATCCACGCATCGTCACCATCTATGACATCGGCAGCGAGGATGGCATCGACTTCATCGCCATGGAGTACGTTCCCGGGAAAACGCTCGACCGGCTCATTCCGCCGAAAGGGATGAATCCGCTCGAGGCCGTGCGCCTCGCCATTCAGATCTGCGATGCCCTGGCAGCCGCCCACGCCGCCGGCATCGTGCATCGCGACCTGAAGCCCGCGAACATTCTCGTCGATGAAGCGGGCCACGTGAAGGTCCTTGATTTTGGCCTCGCGAAGATGCGCGAAGAAGCCGCGCCCGCGCAAACGGATGCGACCCGTACGGTTGCCGCGCAGCCGAAGACTGAGGAAGGAACCATTCTCGGCACCGTTTCCTACATGTCCCCGGAACAGGCAGAAGGCAAGCGAGTCGACACCCGTTCCGACATCTTCTCCTTCGGCTGTGTTCTCTACGAAATGCTCGCGGGTTCTCGCGCGTTTCGCGGCGATTCGCGCTTGTCGACCCTCGCCGCCATCCTTCGCGCCGAGCCCGAACCGATTCAGAACCACGCCGAAGGCGTGCCGCGCGAGCTCACGCGCGTCGTGCAGCGGTGCCTGCGCAAGAATCCGGAAGATCGCGCGCAGACCATGGCGGATCTGAAGATTGCGCTCAAAGAGATCAAGGAAGAATCCGAGTCAGGTTCCCTTTCAACTCCCGCGGCTGCGGTCGCCAAAGCGCATTCGCGGCGATGGTGGCTTGGGGCATGCGCCATGGCCATCATCGCGGCGGCCGCGGCGTACGCACTGTGGCGCCCCGCCGCGGAGATGCAGACTGTCTTTACTCCGACTCAACTTACCTCGTATGCCGGTCAGGAAGACGAAGCCACGCTCTCGCCGGACGGTAGCCAGGTCGCGTTCACGTGGAACGGGGAAGACCAAAGCAACTTCGATATTTATGTGAAAGTTGTCGGCCCTGGTAAGCCGCTGCGGCTCACCACGGATCCTGCGGTGGACGGCTACCCTGCATGGTCGCCGGACGGCCGGAATATCGCTTTCACCCGGGGCGGGTCCATCTACTTGATTTCGCCGCTCGGCGGCCCGGAGCGCGAACTGGCGCAGGGTATTTTCTCCACGGCAGTACGAGCGGTGTCGGGGATAAAAGCGATCGGTTGGTCGCCTGATAGCCACTGGATAGTCGCGAGCAATCATGGAACGCTCACTCTGATCTCCGCGGAAACCGGAGAGATGAGGCGTCTCATTGCCCCGCCGGAGCGCGTAGACGGCGACTACATGCCCGCCATTTCGCCCGACGGCCGCATGCTTGCGTTCATCCGGATGGCTGCCGTGGGCAACGAATCAATGGCGCAGTCCGACATCTACGTGCAACGGTTACGCAGCGGCTACGTCCCCGACGGCGACCCGATCCGCATCACCTCCCAGGATCGACTTATCCCGGGGCTCACCTGGACCGCGAATAGCCGCGAGCTTGTGTACGCGCTGTACCTCACCAAGACTGCAACACTGTGGCGCGTCCCGGTCGAGGGAAATCACAAGCCGGTTACCCTGACGGGAACGGACAGCGCTCACTTTCCGGTGATATCACGGCAAGGCAACCGTCTGGTCTACACGCAGTTCAGTCCCTCCGACTCGAATGTCTGGCGGATGCCGCTTCTCGATAATAAAGAACCCGCACGTGCCGTGGTCGCGTCAACGCGCGCGGACCAGTCGCCCCAGTACTCGCCGGACGGGCAGAAGATCGCTTTGCAATCCGACCGCGCGGGCGCTGCCGACATCTGGGTGTGCGACGGGGATGGCGGCAATCCCATGCAATTGACGAAGTTGGGTCGCGCGGGGTCTCCGGTGTGGTCGCCGGACGGTCAGACGATTGCGTTCGATGCCGTAGCCGATGGTCAATGGCAAATCTTTACCATTCCGTCGCGCGGGGGCAATCCGCGCCAAATCACGAAGTCCCCTCTGTCGCATTCGCGACCGTACTGGTCGCACGACGGCAAATGGATCTATTCGACGGCCGGCCCGGGTATCCAGAAGATTTCCCCCGCGGCCGGCAACACCGTGCGACTTTCCGCGAGAGGCGGTGGCCCCGTCGAATCGCCGGATGGCAAGACAGTGTATTTTCTAAAGGACAATACGATATGGAGGGTGGGATCGGACGGCGCGGGCGAGAGTAGAGCGATAGACACCAGCGCCTTCGGCGGCGTCGGGTTGGCCGTCACGCAAGACGGCATCTACTACATCGAGCGCTCGGACCGCATCTCGACGCTTCGCTTCTTCTCCCTCAGCCAGAGCCGGTCGCATCCGGTCCGCACGTTTGAAAAACCACTCGGCCTCGCGCTGAGCGTTTCTCCTGACGGACGGTATCTTCTGTATAGCCAGACAGACCAGGAGGCCAAGGCCGACCTCATGCTGGTGGATCCCTTCAAATAGGTCTCAAAGCGCGGTTCGCGGCTCAGTTGGGTATCGGCGTTTTCTCTGCGCGGTCGATCACCAGCACCTCTACCACGCCTTTGCCGCGCTCGAGCTTGAGGCCGAGTTGTGCATTCATCGCGGCGAAAATGTCAGGGGCGTTGGTGGGCTCGGTTTCGGCGGTGCCGGGACGGCCGGGGAGACTTCCGGCGAGTAGCGCAGCGAGAGATCGTGCTTGCCGGGTATATTCGTGCGGTCGTTGACCGGCGATTTCAGTCTTACGCCGATGAAGTCGGCGAACTGCTGCATGGTCTGCTGCTTCGCGATCATTTGCCCGCCACCGACCATGAAAATACCTTCCGCCGGAAACTTCTCCAACGAGACGCCCGGCGGCCCCACGAGCCTCGTGGGAAGCTTCGGACCTCCCTTGGCAACGGTCAGCACGTAAACCGGCATTTCGCGCGAAGCGCGGTGTACTGCCATTTTGAAGCGGCTGAGGAGCAGATTTTGGAGCATCACCCGGTAGCGGTCCATGGTGGTATCAGGCGGCATGGTCGCGGTGATGTCGTAGCGTTCGGTTTCGATCCACGGCGGGCCAGCGATCTGATAGCTCTTCAGGTTGAATGCGGTTGTCAGGAACGACAGGAGCGACAGATTCGGACGTACGATGCGACCCGGATCGGCGGTGCCCGGGCCGCCGTTGGGACGCGCCCAAACCATCTGGCCGGGGGAATTGGCGACCGGGAGTTTCGCGGGGTGCACGGATGCAGCTTCGAAGGTTTGAGCAAACACGGGTTTGCTCGCGAACAAAAGCAAGGCGCACGCCGCGCTGTATCTCATCATGCCGGGCTACTTGTGCTTGTTCAGCAGCAGCACAATCAGCGCGCCCGCCAATAAACAGAGCAGGCAGAGGATGGCGATGACGATCCAATTCATCTTGCCGGGCGATGCGGTGACCGTAGCCTGCGGCATTTGCGGCGCTTGCGGCATCTGCATTTGAGGCGCTTGCGGCATTTGCGGCGCCTGCGGCATTTGCATCTGCGGCATCTGCATTTGCACTTGCATAGGCGGCTGACCTTGCGGAGGCGCGGGCGGAGCTTGCGGCGCGACCGGGCGCTGCATCATGAGCGTGTATTCGCTCGGCCCTTGCTGCGAGGGAGGGGCGGGCGGCGTGTACTGCGGCGGAGTCCGGAACGCCTGGGTGGCGCCGCCCGGCATTCCCGAAGGCGGCACGTTGGGAGTCCCTGGCGCTTGAGGGGGAGGCGGCGGAGCGGCGGGCATGTCCGCGCGGCCGAACATGCGGGTGAATTCGCCGACGGGTTGTTGCGCTGGTGCTTGCGGCGGCGGAGCGCTGGACGCGGGAAACGCCGGTGACGCAGGCATCGAGGGTCCCGCAGGCTGGGACAGTGAGGAGAAGAACTTCGTGAACTCGCCCTTGGCCGCAGGCGTCTCGGGCACCGGCGACGAAGCGGCCGGCGATTGGAACATGCGCGTGAACTCACCCGGCTCCGAAGGCTTGGCACGCTGATCGCTCCACTCGTCGTTCGGTTTGGAGGGCAGCGGCGATTGGAACATCCGTGTGAATTCGCCGGGTCCGCTCACGCGCGGAGCTTCCGGTGGGGCCTGCGGCTCAGCGTTGGCTTGCGGGAATCCGGCTTCGGATGGCGGCGGAGGCGGCGCTTGAAACATGCGCGTGAATTCGCCCGGTCCGCTGACGCGCGGCGCGTCCGGCGGCGGTGCGGGTGCGGAGGGCGGAGGCGGAGGCGGCGGTTGCTTGGCCTGGGATGCCTGGAACATCCTCGTGAACTCGCCCGGTCCGCTGACACGCGACTGTTCGGGACGCGGCGGAGTTGGCGGTGGCGGTGGAGGCGCAGCTTGCGGCGCGGGCGCCGGCGGCGCCGGAGGGGGTGCTTGTGGCGGCGTGGGCGGCTCCGGGTCGGCCTTCGGAGCGGGGGCGGCCTGGAACATCCTGGTGAACTCGCCGGGTCCGCTCGATGGCGGTGCGCTCGATTCAGCGGGCGCGGGAGCTTGCGGCGCTGGATCGGGAGGAGGCGGCGGCGCTTCCTTCGCCGCCTGGAACATGCGCGTAAACTCGCCCGGTCCGCTCGCTGGAGGCGGTGGCGGCGCCTGCGCAGGCGCGGGCATATCCGGTTCAGCCTTCGGCGCCTGGGCGGCCTGAAACATCTTCGTGAACTCGCCGGGGCCGCTCGATGGCGGCGGGCTCGATGGCGTCGGGGGAGCGGACGCTTGCGGCGCTGGATCGGGAGCGGGAGGCGAGGTTTCCTTCGCCGCCTGGAACATCCGCGTGAACTCGCCCGGTCCGCTCGCTGGAGGCGGTGGCGACGCCTGCGGAGGCGCGGTCATATCCGGCTCAGATGGCGGGGCGGGAGCGGCCTGGAACATCTTCGTGAACTCGCCGGGTTCCGCGGAAGGCGCACCGGAGGGCTTGGGCGCTTCGCCCGGGCCGGCGGGCACCTTCCACACCCCTGCGCGCGTATATTTCAAGTCGTCATTGCGCCCGGCGTTTTCCTGATCGCTCAGCCATTCCCCCATGTGCAGAAACGGCGGCGCTTCGGTGACGATGTACGTGGTGCCATCATTGTCCCCCACCTCGATGAGTTTCTTCAGAGACGGCGCAGGCAGCGCGCGCATTCTTGCCAGCAGAGCCTCGTTTTCCGGCGTGGCGCCACCCACCAGCAGATGCACGGTCACCTCGCGGCCCGTGGCCAGCTGCTTTGCCCGAAAACTCCTGGTGCCTTCCCCCGCCAGCGGATCGATCAATTCATACTTGCTGTAGAAATCCATACTCGCCCGCTTTCCCCAATCATAGTACCGCGACTGATCTTCGATACCGTGCCGCCTATGCTACAGTAGCGGCACGGACATGAAGTTGCTTTCCAGAGTGGTCTGGTCAGAAGGCATGTACCTGGGTCCCCACCATTTCCAGGTGCAGGGCCGATACTTCGAAGATTCCATACAGTTCGCCGCGTCCGCGCTTTGGTTCGCCAGCTATGGCTTGGCGGGAATCGAGCTCGACGCCGACGCGCTGCAGAATGGAACTGTGTCCCTGTTGCACGCCCGCGGCATCTTTCCGGACGGACTCGCTTTTAACATTCCGGAAAGCGACCCCGTGCCGGCGGCGCGCTCCATCCCCGATCTGTTTCCGCCCACACGCGATTACCTGGAAATTCTGCTGGCCGTGCCTGCGCACAAGCCGAACGGGCTGAACTGCGCGTTGGAAGATTTGAACGGGGCGAATCCGCGCTACGTCGCGGAAACTCGCGTTCTGCACGATGAGAACAGCGGCTCCAGCGAACGGCCGGTGCGTCTCGGCCGCAAAAATTTGCGGTTGCTCACCGATACCGAACCCGCCGCGGGCATGACTACGCTGCCGGTGGCCCGCGTGGTTCGCGATGGTTCCGGACATTTTATTTACGACGCATCCTTCGTGCCGCCGGTTTTGCAGATTTCGGCGAGCTCACGGCTGATGCTCCTGTTGCAACGCCTCATCGAAATTCTGAACGAAAAGAGCACGGCGATTGCGCGGCGCAGCGGCGGCTCGGTGACGGAATTCTCCACCCGTGAGATCGCGAACTTCTGGCTGCTTCACGCGGTGAATTCCGCGCTCGCTCCGTTGCAGCATCAGTTTGCATCCAAGCGCGGGCATCCCGAAGAATTATTCCTGGAAATGAGCCGGCTGGCAGGCGCGCTTTGCACGTTCTCGCTCGATTCGCACCCGCGCAATCTACCCGCTTATGACCACGCGGCGCTGACTCCGTGCTTCGAACGGCTGGATGCGGAGATTCGCTCGCACCTGGAGATCATCGTCCCGACGAATTGCATTTCGATTCCGCTCAAACCCGCGGGCGACTATTTCTACGAAGGCGAGATTACGGACCAGAGATGTCTCAACCGATCGCGGTGGGTGCTGGCCGTTCGCGCATCGCTGGGCGAGGCCGAGTTGATGGCGAAAGTGCCGCAACTGGTGAAACTGTGCACGCCGCCGTTTGTGCGGGAACTGGTGAAGCGCGCGCTGCCGGGCATGGCGCTGACGCATCTGGCGGTGCCGCCGCCCGCCATCAGCACGCGCGTGGAAACGTTCTATTTCGGAGTGAGCCGCAGCGGACCGTGTTGGGATCACATGGTGCAGACGCGCTCCGTGGGTTTGTATGTGCCGGGTGAGATTCCCAGCCCGGAAGCGGAAATCTTTGTGGTGCTGGATAGTTAGCCATGACTCCTTCGCCCGCCGTGCAGAGGCCCGAAAACCTCGCGCTCATTTTTCAGGAAGTGCTTACCGCCATCGAACGATTGCGAGCTAACCGGCAAGGCGTTACCGACGCCAATGCCTTCCGGCACCATACGCGCGAGGCGCTAAAGACCGCCGCTAGCCAGGCGCTCGCCTCCGGCTACACCGCCGATGACGCCAAGTTCGCTACGTTCGCGACCGTCGCGTTTCTTGACGAGAGCGTGCTGAATTCGCAAAACCCCATCTTCGCGGACTGGGTGCGCAAGCCGCTGCAGGAAGAGTTGTTCGGCACGCACCTGGCCGGCGAGGTCTTCTTCCAGAATCTGCAACAACTGCTCGGGAGGCAGGATTCGCCCGATCTTGCGGACGTTCTGGAAGTGCACTATCTCTGCCTGCTGCTCGGCTTCGGCGGCCGCTACAGCGCGGGGAATCGCGGCGAGCTTTCGCAGGTGATGACCATGACCGCGGACAAGATCCGGCGCATTCGCGGCCAATCGGGTCCGCTTTCGCCCGCGTGGGCGCTGCCGGGGGACACGGTGCGCTCCGGCTCGGATCCGCTGGTGCGCCGTCTCGGGTTTTTGGCCTTCGGCCTGGCAAGTCTGGCCGTGGTGTTGTGGGTGATTTACAAGGTGCTGCTGTATAGCGGAGCGACTATCGCATGAACCCGCTGACTATCGTCATTGCCGTTATCGTTCTGTTGCTGATTGTTCTGACGGTGCTGTACTTCGTTCAGAGGAAGAAGAAGGCCCGTGCCGCGGGCGCAACGGACGCGCCCGGTGGCGATGAAGTTTCCATTCTGGTGCGCGAGGCCGACGGCAAACTCACCAACGCGAAGCTGGAACAGGGCGCGCGCATCGCCAATCTGCCGGTCTTTTTCGTGATCGGCGAAAGCGGCAGCGCGAAGACGAGCGTGATTCTGAATTCCGGCTTGGAGCCCGAACTATTGGCCGGCCAGGTGTACCAGAACGGCAACGTCGTGCCGACGTCCGCCGCGAATTTCTGGTATGCGCGGCGCTCCATCTTCGTCGAAGCCGGCGGACGCCTGCCTGCCGATTCCGGCAAGTGGGGCAAGCTGATTCACCGGCTCTCGCCGAAAACGGCGGTGGTCGGCAAAGGCGAACAGGCGCCGCGCGCCGCGATCGTCTGCTACGACTGCGAGAATTTCACGAAGCAAGGGGCTCCCGATCTTGCCGTAAACACCGCCCGCAATCTGCGCGCGCGCCTCGGCGAAATTTCGCAGGCGATGGGCATCAACCTGCCGGTGTACGTCCTGTTTACGCGCATCGATCGCGTCCCGTTCTTCAGCGACTACGTGCGCAATCTCAGCAATGACGAGGCAGCCCAGGTTCTCGGGGCGACGCTGCCGATGCTCGGCAAGCGCACCGAAGGGGTGTACGCCGAAGAGGAATCGGCGCGCCTGACCGGCAACTTCGAAGTGATTTTCCGGGCCCTCGCCGGCGCCCGCATCGACTTTTTGCCGCGTGAAACCGACGGCAGCAAGCTGCCCGGCGAGTACGAGTTTCCGCGCGAGTTCCGTAAGCTGCGCCAGACGGCGGTGCAGTTCCTGGTGGAATTGTGCAGGCCGAGCCAACTTACTACCGGACCGTTTCTGCGCGGCTTCTACTTCACGGGCGTGCGGCCGATCATCATTAATGAATCGGCGCCGATCGCGGCGGCTCCACAGCAGGCCAGCTACGGTTCGCCATCGGGCGCCACGGGCATCTTCGCGGCGGGCGGACGTCCGCAGCCGCAGGCCGCCCCCGTACAGCAAGCCGGCGCGCGCAAGGTGCCGCAGTGGCTTTTCCTCACGCACTTTTTCAATAGCGTGCTGCTGGCGGATCGCGCTGCCATGGCGGCGAGCGGCGCCAGCACCAGGACCAGCTTCGCCCGGCGTATGCTGCTACTGGGCATCGCGCTGCTCAGCCTGATTCTGCTGATCGGGTTTACCGTTTCCTTCTTCCACAATCGCGCGCTGGAAACCAGGGTGCGGGAAGCGGCGCAGGGAATCGCGTCGTCGGAATCGACGGGCGCGGACCTGGCATCGGTGGACGCGCTGCGCAAGCTCGACACTCTGCGCGCCGCAATGGTCGATATCTCCACGTGGAATCGCGACGGCGCGCCATGGAGCTACCGGTGGGGTTTGTACAGCGGCAATGCCATCTATCCCGGCGCTCGCCGCGCATACTTCGAACGTTTCAAGCAACTGCTCTTCGCGCAAACGCAAGGGAATGTGCTGCAATTTCTGCGCTCGCTGCCGCCGACTCCGGGTCCGGACTACGGCCCCACGTACGACGCGTTGAAGGCGTACCTCATCACTACGTCGAATCCGGACAAGAGCACTGTGGCTTTTCTGCCGCCGGTGCTGGTGAAGTTCTGGGAAAACGGGCGCAGCGTGGACACGGAGCGCGCGCAACTGGCGCAGCGGCAATTCGAGTTCTATGCCGATGACTTGAAGCAGGGCAATCCGTACAGCAGCGAAAACGATAGCTTCGCGGTGGAGAAGTCGCGGCATTACCTTTCGCAGTTCGCAGGCGGCGAGCGGGTGTATGCGTTCATGCTCGCCGAGGCCGCCAAGAAGAGCCCGCCCATCGACTTCAACCGTCAGTTCCCGGGGTCGGCCCAGGCGGTCGTGGAATCGCATGTCGTGCCCGGCGCGTTCTCCAAAGCCGGATGGACGTTTATGAAGGACGCGATCAATCACGTGGATCGCTACTTTGCCGGTGAGGCTTGGGTGCTTGGACAGCAGGCCACGGCCAACTTCGACATCGGCAAGCTGCAGCAGGAATTGAAAACGCGCTACTCGACGGAGTTCGTCAATCAGTGGCGCGCCTATCTGAAGGGCGCGACCGTGGTGCGCTACTCGAGCCTGAAGGATGCGGCGGCGAAGTTGATGCTGAACTCGGGAAATCAGGCGCCGATTCTGCAATTGCTGTCGCTGTGTTCGACGAATACGGCGGTGGACGACCCCGCCGTGGCGAACGTGTTTCAGCCGGTGCAGGCGGTGGTGCCGCCGAACGCCGTGGATCACTTCATCGCTCCGCAGAATCAGAACTACGTGAACGCCCTGCTGGCGCTGCAAACGGCCATCGACCAGATCGCCAACCAGCCGGGCACGCCGGACCCGGCCGCGGCGTCGCAGAGCATCAATGCCGCGGCTCAGGCAAAGATGTCCACCCGGCAGATGGCGCAGACGTTCCGCGTGGATGCAGACGGCCACGTGGAAGGCACGGTGCAGAATCTGCTGGAAGCGCCGATCACCAGCGTGGAGGCGATGCTGCGCACGCTCGGCCCCGCTGAGTTGAACGGCAAGGGCAAGGATCTCTGTGCGCAGATGCATCCGGTGTTGAGCAAGTACCCGTTCACGCCCACCGCGTCCGCGCAAGCGACGCTACAGGAAGTGGACTCGCTGTTCCAACCGCAGAACGGCGCGATTTGGGGCTTCGTTACGGCGAATCTCTCGCGCGCGGTGACACGTCAGGGCAATCAGTACGTGCCGAATTCATCGGGCGGCGTGAACGTGAATCCCGCGTTCCTGGCGTTCCTCAATCGCGCGGCGGCATTCACGGCGGCGGCCTACGCCAACAACTCACCCGACCCGCACTTCAGCTATTCGATCCGGCCGCAGTTCACGCCGGAGCAGGACAGCATACAGCTCACCGTCGACGGGCAGCCGGCCGATTTCGTCGCACCCAACGCTCCGGCGAAGGCGCTGGTGTGGCCGGGGCCGGCGCAAGGCGTTCAGTTGACGGGCAAATTCAAGGGCGGCACGACGTTCACCTATCCGAACTATGACGGCCTGTGGGCGGTGTTTCAGTTCGTCGGCGATGCCGATAAGCATGTCGGTCAGGAGATCGAAATGACGCTGCGCAGCGGCAAGCAGGGCCGGCCGGTTTTAAATCCCGCCGGGCAGCCTGTGACCGTGCGCTTCGTAGTGAGTGCGAATCCGCCGATCTTCGATCGCGGGTACTTCGCCGGCCTGGGCTGTGTCGCCGAGGTGGCGAAGCCCTGATGCAGCTTCCGGCACGAATCGGCAAGTACGAGCTCGAAGAGTTTTTGGGGGGCGGCATGTCGCACGTCTACAAGGCGCGCGACACGGTGATCGGGCGCGTGGTCGCTGTCAAGGTGCTGACCGACGCCGGCTGCGAAGATGCCGAGGCCAAGGCGCGATTCCTCGCCGAAGCGCGCATGGCCGGCAACATCTCGCACGACAACGTTCTGCATATTTACGATTTCGGCGAGGACGAATCGCACCATCCGTACATGGTGATGGAGTTTCTGCGCGGCGAGGATCTGCGCCATGCGATCGGCGGCGCGCGCACGGGCGATGTCGCGGCCAGGCTCAAGATCGCGCTGCAGGTGGCGCGCGCGCTCGAGTATATCCACTCGCAGAAAATCATTCATCGCGACATCAAGCCCGAGAACATTCACGTGTCCCCGAACGGCGTGGTGAAGCTGATGGATTTCGGCATCGCCAAGACCGAAGGCTTTGCCATGACGCGCGCCGGATATGTGCTCGGCACGCCGTATTACATGGCGCCGGAGCAGGTCACCGGTCAGAACGTGACCGCCCAGGTGGACGTGTATGCGTTCGGCGTGCTGCTGTTTGAGTTGCTGACGGGGACCAAGCCGATCGCCGGCGACACCATCGAGCGGATTTTCTACAGCATCCTGAACGAGCCGCTCAACGTGGAGCCGCTGTATCGCGCGGGTCTGCCGCAATCGGTCTGCGATCTGGTGGCGCGCTGCACGGCCAAGAAACCGGAGGATCGTCCGCAGGGTTTCCGTCCGGTGTGCGCCGAAATCGAAAGCATCATGGCCGGGCTGGCGGCGCCGACGGAAGCGATGCCGCAGCCCAAGGTTGCGCCCCCGGTTGTTCCGGCGAAAGAACCGGCAAAGCGCACGGTTCCGTGGCTCATCCCTGCGCTGGCGGTGGCCGGACTGCTGGCTGCGGGGGCAATCTTCATGCTCGTGCTGCGGCCGAAGACGCCGGACAAACCCGCGGCCGCCGCGGCGCCCGTGCGGGCCGCGACGCTTCAGATGCAGAGCGGCGACATGGTGCTGGTGCCGGCCGGACCCTTTCAATTCGGCGAGGCCAGAGAGACTGCGACGCTTCCCGCGTTTTATGTCGATAAGACGGAGGTCACGAATCGCGCCTACGGGGAGTTCTGCAAGGCGACGGGCCGCGAACTTCCGGCGGCCATAGCTTCGGCCGATGCGGAATTGCCGGTGGTGAACGTGACGGTGGTGGACGCGCAGGCCTTCGCAGCCTGGGCAGGCAAACGCTTGCCGACCGCGAAGGAGTGGGAAAAAGCCGCGCGCGGCGACGATGGTCGCGTGTACCCGTGGGGCAATTCGCCGGATGCCGGCAAGGCAAACGTATCGTCTACCGCGCTGAAGGCGGCCAACGACTACGCCACCGGAGCAAGTCCTTACGGAGCGCTGAACATGCTCGGCAACGCGTGGGAATTTGTCGATCAGTTGACGCCGCCGAGCGCGCGCACCCTGCACGATTTCGCCGCGTTATTGACACCCGCGCCAAAGGCATCGGACCCGTGGTATCAGATCCGTGGGGAAGGCTTCCACGAGCCGCTGGCGGCGAATGCGCTTTGGGATTACACAACCGTGCCGGGAAGGTGGAAAAGCCCCGACCTGGGCTTCCGCTGTGTCAAGGACGTAAAGTAACGACCGGCGTCCGGCCGGTCGCAAAACTGAAGAGGCGCGATGGACACTTAGAATGCTTCCGCCGAGTGAATGCCTTCCGACTGTAACGCGACCGCCATACGCTGCAATGCCGTCTTGTGAATCTGCGAAACGCGGCTCTCGTTGACGCCCATCATATCGCCGATCTCGCGCATCGTAAGATTGTTTGTGTAATACAGGAAGACTACCTTCTGGTAGCGCTGCGGCAACTGTCCCATGGCCCGCGCGAGCGTGCTCTGAAGCTGGCGGCTCTGCGCGATACGGTCCGGACGCAGGTCCGGCATGCCTTCAAACTCGGGCGCGCGGTCGATGTCGGGATCCGGCTTGGAATCCGCCGAAACCGGGCCGACGGTGCGCATCTCGAACCGCACTTTGCGCCAGCGCGTGAGGCTCATCCCCATCTTGTCGGCGACCTCGCTCTCCGTTGGCTGCCGCTCCAGCTCGCCTGAGAGTTCCTGGACGATGGTATCCACCTTCCGCTGCCGCTTGCGCATATCCCGCGAAGCCCAATCCATGTCGCGCAGGCTATCGAGGATCGCGCCCTTCACCCGGTGTTTCGCGTAGCTCTGGAAGGCGACGTTCTTATCGGAATCGTACTTCTCCACCGCATCGATGAGGCCCAGCACACCGGCATGGATCAGGTCGTCGAGATCCACATGAACGGGCAGATTCTCGTGTACGCGTATGGCGATCGCCTTCACTAAACCCATGTGCTGCAGGACGATGCTGTCCCGAACTGCTAATGAGCGCGTTTGCCGCCGTATAGATACACGTGTAGCCCGCATGGTTGTAGTCCTCTTTTCGATTTCGTTTAGCTTGCCGGAGCGAACGGCCCGGCGATCGTTAAGGGTGCAACCTTAGTGCCACGGATAATAGGAGCTAAGTATCTTATTTGTAAGAGGTGACTGGGAGGAGAGGCGTTCCGATGTGAAACGTGTTTCAAAGTGGGACGTTTTTTGTTTCAGTACGAAACGCGAGGAGCCCCGGGCTGAATCTGCTAACGGAGCCGCGCCCTCACGGGTTTGTGAAGAAATCCGGCTGCTGTTGTGGCGCTCCATCCGTCGTTCGATGCACCGTTTACCGCTCCCTCACGGGCTTGTGAAAAAATCCGGCTGCCGTTCTCGTCGCGATTCATTCGCCTTTCGATACACCTTTTACCGCTTCCTCACGGTCGCGGCTCCGTTAGTAGGATCACCTACATACGGAGCCGTGACCGTGAGGGAGCGGTAAAAGGTGCCGGGAATGCGAGTGCGTTTGAACGCGGCAAAAAAGCAATTCGATATTTTTTCACAACCCGGTAAAAGGTGCCGGGAATTCGAGTGCGTTTGAATGCGGAGAAGAAGCAATTCGATATTTTTCACAAGCTCGTCAGGAAGCCGTGAACGGTGTATCGAACAACGAATGCGGTGCGACGAGCA